>Ga0157380_10000146_pt1 | contig 40180 bp, 33 predicted proteins | sample S35metaG_FD_119757 | JGI IMG/M metagenome (GOLD analysis project Ga0157380, IMG submission 119757) | Switchgrass rhizosphere microbial communities from Kellogg Biological Station, Michigan, USA - S3-5 metaG | ecosystem: Host-associated > Plants > Roots > Rhizosphere > Soil | place: USA...
GACTGTTGCCGCCGTCGATCAGGATGTCGCCCTTCTCGAGCAACGGCAGCAGCTGCTCGATGAGATCGTCGACGGCGCTGCCCGCCTTCACCAGCATCACGATCTTGCGTGGTTTCTGCAGCGAGGCAGCCAGCTCTTTCGGGCTATGCGCGCCGAAGAATCGTTTGCCCTTGGCCCGCCCCTGGATGAACTCGTCGACCTTCTGGGTAGTGCGGTTGTACACGGCCACCTTGAAGCCGCGGCTCTCCATGTTCAGCGCGAGGTTCTCTCCCATCACGGCCAGTCCGATCAGTCCCACGTCTGCCAGGGGTTCGCTCATTGAGGCGGTCATCCGGTTGGTTTCGAATCCGTAGATTGCAACAGAAACCGGACCGGGGTGCGAGCGTTTAGACGCCAGGCTCCCTGGTAGACGCCAAACTCCCGGTAAACGCTAGACTGCCGCCCAATACCAACATCGGGGGAATCTCATGGCCGGACACGGCGACTCGACTCGCGCCATTTTTTTCGCCCTGGGAGCGAATTTTTCCATCACTGTGGTCAAGGGCATCGCGGCGGCGGTGACCGGATCGGGTGCGATGCTGGCAGAGACCGTGCATTCGTTCGCCGACTGCGGCAACCAGGGATTGCTGCTCCTGGGCTTGCGCCAGGCGCGCATTCCAGCATCCCCCGACTATCCACTGGGCTACGGCAAGGCCATCTACTTCTGGTCGTTCCTGGTCGCCGTGATGCTGTTCAGCGTGGGCGGCATGTTCTCGGTCTACGAAGGCGTCCACAAGCTGCAGCACCCCGAACCCATCGAACAATGGTGGTGGGCTGTCGGCGTGCTGGCCGCCAGCATCGTCGCGGAAGCTGTTTCAATGCGGGCCTGCCTGGTCGAAGTAGCGAAGGCCCGCGGCGAGCGCAGCCTGGCCAAGTGGTTTCGCGAGAGCCGGCAGGCCGAACTCATCGTGATCTTCGGCGAGGACCTGGCTGCCCTGTTCGGCCTGGTATTCGCACTGGCAGCGATTCTGATCGCGGTCGCCACCGGCAACCCGATGTGGGATGCGGTGGGCACGCTCATGATCGGCGTGCTGCTGATCGTGGTCGCAGTGTTCGTCGCGATCGAGGTCAAGGCCATGCTGATCGGCCAGAGCGTCGACCCCCACGTGGCGGGCGCAATGACTGCCTTCCTGACCGCCAGACCCGAAGTCGAACGGGTCTACAACGTGATCACGCTGCAGATGGGCAACGATGTGATGGTGGCCATCAAGGCGAAGATGCACCCGACGAGCGGCGACCGCGGGCTGGTAGCGGCCATCAACTCGACCGAAGCAGCGTTCCGCCAGCAGTTTCCCGAAGTGCGCTGGAGCTTCTTCGAGCCGGATGACGAGGACTGATGCAGATTGCCTTGGTAGATTTGCCTTTCGCCCACGATAATTCGCGATTTTCGCCCCGGCCCAACGAACAAAACGACTGGTAATGAAGGCGGATTGCTGATTTCCTGTCATGAAACTCATGCATCCGTCCGGCTTGGTCCCGTCGTATGCGCTAGGTACAGTTTCGCGTCATTCAGGAATGAAGCCGTTTCGGGAATGGATACTCGGGGAATACCAACATGACAATCGAACGCCTGGTTCAAGCTGCCGTACTGGTGATGGCCATCGCTTTCTTTGCAGTAGCACTGCTCCAGTAACTACTGCGGAAAGCCAGTCGAGCCTGTCCCAGCGGCTGACCCTTCTCAGCCGCTATTCCCGGAACCTGATTACCCGCCTAAGCCGCGATTCCCTGCGATCGCAGATATTCATCGTACGTGCCCTTGAAGTCCACGTACGTGCCGTCCGGCTTCAATTCGATGATGCGATTGGCGATGGCGCCGACGAATTCGCGGTCGTGCGACACGAAGATCACCGTGCCTGGATACTTCTCCACCCCGATCTGCAACGACTCGATGGTCTCCATGTCCATGTGATTGGTGGGCTCGTCGAGCAGCAGCACATTGGGCTTGGTCATGGTGAGCTTGCCGTAGATCATGCGGCCCTTCTCGCCGCCCGAGAGCACCTTCACCGATTTCTTGCCTTCGTCGCCGGTGAACAACAGGCGGCCCAGGGTCGCTCGCACGATCTGGTCGTCATCGCTCGCGGATTTCCATTGATTCAGCCAGGTGAACAGGTCCACGTCTTCCGCGAAGTCCGCCTGCGGATCCTGCGGCATGTAACCCAGCTTGGCATTCTCCGACCACAGGATCTTGCCGCTCGACGGCTGCAGGTCGCCCATCAGGCAACGGATCAGCGTGGTCTTGCCGACGCCGTTGGCGCCGATGATGGCGATACGCGCTTCCGGGTCGGCGTTGAAGTTGAGATTCTTCAGCACCGGCACCGACGCGCCCGGATAGGTGAAGTTCAACCCCTCCACTGAGAGCGGCATGCGATGCAGCTTCTTTTCCTGCTCGAAGCGGATATAGGGATTCTGGCGGGACGAGGGCTTCATCTCCTCGATCTTGATCTTCTCGATCATTTTCTGACGCGACGTGGCCTGCCGCGCCTTGGATGCATTCGCCGAGAAGCGCCGCACGAATTCCTGCAAATCGGAAATGCGCTCTTTCGCCTTGGCGTTGGCGGCAGAAGTGCGTTCGCGCGCCTGGGTGGATGCGAGCATGAAATCGTCGTAGTTGCCCGGCCAGATCTTGATCTGGTTGTAATCCAGGTCGGCCATGTGCGTGCACACCTGGTTCAGGAAATGCCGGTCGTGGCTGATGATGACCATGGTCGCGTCGTAGCGGTTCAGGATCTCTTCGAGCCAGCGGATCGAGTTGATGTCCAGGTTGTTGGTGGGCTCATCCAGCAGCAGCACATCGGGCTGCGAAAACAGCGCCTGCGCCAGTAGCACGCGCAGTTTCCAACCCGGCGCGACCTCACGCATCGGGCCGTTGTGCAACGCTGGATCGATGCCGGCATCCGCCAGAATCGCAGCGGCGCGAGCCTCGGCATCGTAGCCGCCATATTCGGCGAACTGGGACTCGAGCTCGGCGGCCTTCATGTAGTCTTCGTCGGTGGCTTCAGCATTCGCGTAGATAGCGTCGCGCTGCTGCATGGCTTTCCACATCTCGACGTGCCCTTGCAGCACCACGTCCAGCACGCGATCGTCTTCATAGCCAAACTGGTTCTGGTTCAACTTGCCCAGGCGCAGCCCGGTGTTGAGCATCACCTCGCCCGCGCTGGGCTCGAGTTCGCCGCCGAGGATTTTCATGAAGGTGGACTTGCCGGAGCCGTTGGCTCCGATCAGGCCATAGCGGTTGCCGTCGGCGAACTTGACGCTGACGTGTTCGAATAGCGGCTTGGCGCCGAACTGCATGGTGACGTTGGCAGTGGAGAGCATGGTGTCTGGTAGGTGAGCGGGAGTCGGGTGAACTACAGAAGGCCGGGCGGCCTGAGGGCCGCGCATTTTAGCCGATGCCGGCGGCCGTAGCATCGCCGGATGAAGATTCGCTTCGGTCAGCGAGCGGAAATGACCGCTCGGGTGTCTTTTTCAAGTCCGGTGTCTTCCTTTTCAAGCAGCTTCCCTGATATCGACCTCCGATTCGTCGTTGCGGATCAGCAGCAGCGCACCCAGCGTGAGCAGGCCCATCGCCGACAGGTAATAGCCGACGAAGGGCAATCCGTAGTTCACGGCCAGCCAGGTGGCGAGATAAGGCGCCAGCGACGCCCCGACGATGCCCGCAAGATTGAACGTCAACGAGGCGCCGGTGTACCTCACCGCGGTCGGAAACAACCCCGCCAGCGTCGTGCCCAGCGGCCCATACGTCAGCCCCATGAAAGCCAGGCCGAGCGACAGGAAGGCCAGCACGCCGAGCTGGCTGCCCGAACCGAACAGCGGCGCCAACACCAGTCCGAACAGAATGATCGCAAGCGTCGCGACGATCAGCATGGGCCGCCGGCCATAGCGATCCGCCAGCACCGCAGACAGCGGAATCGTCGCCGCGAAGAACAGCACGCCAATCATCTGCAGGATCAGGAACTGCGATCGCGTATAACCCAGCGCCGAGGTGCCCCAGCTGAGCGAAAACACGGTCATGAGATAGAACACCACGAAGGTCGCGCAAGCGGCAAACGTCCCCAGCAGCAGCGGCCGTGCATGCTGTGTCAGAACGGCGATCATCGGCAGTCGCACGCGTTCGTTCGAATGCATGGCGCGGCGGAATGCCGGTGTCTCTTCCAGTTTCAATCGCACGTACAGGCCGACGAACACCAGCAGCGCACTGGCAACGAATGGAATGCGCCACCCCCAGGACTTGAAGTCCTCTTCGCTCACGAGTTCCGTCAGCAACAGGAACACGCCGGTCGAACATAGAAATCCGATCGGCGCACCCAGTTGCGGAAACATTCCATACCAGGCGCGCTTGCCGGGAGGAGCATTCTCGGTTGCCAGCAACACGGCTCCGCCCCACTCGCCGCCGAGGCCGAGTCCCTGGCCGAAACGGCACAACGACAGCAATACCGGAGCGGCCAGGCCGATCGATGCGTACGTCGGCAGCAAGCCGATGCAAACGGTCGACAATCCCATCGTCAGCAATGCAGCGACCAGCGTGGCCTTGCGACCGATGCGATCGCCGAAGTGACCGAACAGCGCCGAGCCGACCGGGCGTGCGAAGAATGCGAGCGCAAAGGTAGCCAGCGACTGCAACCTCGCGGAAGCAGGATCGTTCGCTGGAAAGAACAGCTGTGGAAACACCAGCACCGCAGCCGTCGCGTAGATATAGAAATCGAAGAACTCGATCGTGGTGCCGATCAGGCTCGCGAACAGAATCCGGCGCGGCGAATTGCCTGCAGGGGCGATGGGTGCTGCATCGGACATGGCTGGTTGCTGCTCGCGAATGACGACCGGCGCGCATTCTCGTTCGTCGGCGATGTCGTGTCGACTACACCGGCGAATAAAACCCAGCGAACAACCAGTGCCCTAAAGGACGTGGTCAGTGGCCGGCGCCTACCAATGCAGGCTGGCACTGCTCACTTAAGTTGGCATTGCCCTTCAGGGCAGAACTTTAGAGTCCCCGGCAGACGCTCATCAGAGTAATGGCGTCATAGACGCTACTTCGTCCGCCCCCTTTTGCCCAGATCCGAGGATAGCTTATGCGCACTGCCGCTTCGAAGATGAGTTCTGTTCTGACTACGTCGATACGACGCGTCTGTCTGTATGCTGCGCTTGCTTCGATGACTGCGTGCGGCGGCGGTGGCGGCGACGACAGGGCGCAGGCAGGCACGCTGCAATTTTCCGCATCGACGTTTTCAGTCAATGAATCGGCGGGCACCGTGACCATCACCGTCACTCGCGCCGCCGGCAGCGACAACGCCGTCTCGGCAACGATCACGAGCAGCAACGGCACCGCTACCGCCGGAACGGATTTCACCGCGGTATCGACAGCAGTGAATTTCGCAGCCGGCGACGTGGCGCCGAAGACCATCACCGTTCCGATCACCAACGATCTCGACACGGAAAACGACGAGACCTTCACCGTCACGCTGGCCGGCGCCACCGGCGGCGCAGCGATCGGATCGATCCCGACGGCAACGATCACGATCCAGGACAACGATCCGGCGGCGCCCACCGTCGGCCGCTTCACCGCACCGACGTCTTCGCAGCCGCTCGCGCTGACGGCAAACAATGCGTATCTCGTGGTCGCCAACCCCGACAACAACAGCGCAACGTTCTTCGAGGTGCACAATGATCGTAACAAGAAACTCGCTGAGATTGCGGTCCAGGCCGAGCCCAGCGGCGTCGCGTTCCTGCCCGATGGCAAGAAAGCCTATGTCGCCAACACGGTCGCCGGCACGGTGTCCGTCATCACGACGAACCTTGCCAACAACACTATCGCGCCGGCCAGCAAACACATCGCTGTTGGAGTTGAGCCTTATGGCCTGGCACTGACGCCGAACGGCAGCAAGCTGTACGTGACCAACTCGCGCTCCAATTCGATCTCGGTCATCGACACGACGACCGATACCGTCGTCAAGACCATCAACGGTGTCGGCTTCGAACCGCGCGGCATCGCCATCACCAACAACGGCGACGCCACCGATACCGACGAGACGATCTATGTCACCCAGTTCCTGTCGCTGCCGATCGCAGGCAAGGCGGACGGTCGCGACGATGCGAAAGCAGGCCACGTCACCGTGTTGTCTACGGGCACGGATGCCGTCGTGTCCGATATCACGATCGATCCCATTACCGATACCGGCTTCAAGGCACTCGGCGACGCGATTGCCCGCCAGGCCCCCGGCGACGCCACCAACCCGGCGAACTTCAAGTTCACCACCGGCGCCTATGTGAACCAGCTGAACAACATCGCCATCAAGGGCGGCTTCGCCTTCCTTCCCAACACCGGCGCCTCGCCGAACGGTCCGTTCCGCTTCGACGTGAATACGCAAAGCCTGTTGTCCGTCATCAATCGCGCCACCGCGAAGGATGCCGGCCAGACCGTCAACATGCACCTGGCCGTGAAGGCACAGACCAATCCTGCGAAGCTGTTCATCACGCAGCCCTGGGCGATGGCGTTCAAGAACGCGGCGGACCAGGCTTATGTGGTCAGCGCTGCGAGCAATCACCTCGTTAAAGTGCAGGTAAATCCGACGACCGGTGCGGCCACGGTGCAGAGCGATCCGGGCGACGCGACTCGCGTGCTGCAGATCAAGGTAGGCAAGAATCCACGCGGCATCGTCGTCAACTCGACCGACAGTCGTGCCTATGTGATGAACTACATCTCGCGCGACGTCTCGGTCGTGAATCTCACGACTGCTCCGGAAAGCGTGACTGCAACGCTCGCTTCAGCCGCCTTGCCGGTGGCTGGCTCGAAGGAAGACAAGATCCTCATCGGCAAGGAGCTGTACAACACTTCCATTGGCGTGTTCGATCCTGCAACGGGCACCACCGACGCCATCACCGGCCGCATGTCCAACAATGGCTGGGGATCCTGCGCCACCTGCCATACGCCGAACGGCTGGTCCGACAACGTCGTCTGGATTTTCCCGTCCGGTCCGAAGAAGACGATCTCGCAGCACGTCGACTTCGACCAGACGGTCGCGGATCGCAGCGTGCAGAAGATCCTCAATCACTCGGCCGAGCGCGACGAAGAAGAGGACTTCGAACTCAACATTCGCGCCGTCTCCGGTGGCCAGGGCCTGATCGTGCAGACCGACGGTGTCACGCAGGACGCAGCCGTGCAGAACTTCCAGCCGAACGCCAGCGGCGGACGCAATCAGCTCAAAGTTCGTGGCGTGCCGGCTTGGGACGCGTTGAAGACCTACATGCAGTTCGGCATTCGTGCACCGAAATCGCCTGAGTCGGGAACCGATCCGACGGCGATCACAGGACGAGCCCTATTCCAAGCGGCGAACTGCCAGTCGTGCCACGGCGGCCCACAGTGGACCGTCTCGCAGGTGAATTTCACACCGCCGCCTGGCGCCGGCGTGGTCGACGCGAAGGGACAGATTCCTGCTTTCCTGCGCTCGGTGGGCACCTTCGACGCGGCAGCGGAGAACGAGGTTCGACAGAACGCAGCTGCTCCGCTCGGCGCCGATGGCTATGTTCCGCCTTCGCTGCTGTCGATCAGCGCGTTTCCGCAGGTGTTCTTCCACAACGGCGCCGCGGCGTCGCTCGACCAGGTGATGAATAACGTCACCCATCGCAGCGCCGGCACATCTGGCGTGGATACCCTGACCAATCCCGCCGATCGGGCGGCGGTCGTGAAGTTCCTGCAGTCGATCGACGGCACCACCACGCCGATCGCGCCGTAGTAACGCAGGGGGACACGGCTCGCGGCAGCGTGCTGTGTCCCCTTTTCTTCATCTTAGAACCGCTGTCGCTACAGGAGCCTGTCTCCGAGAATCCGCATTACAGCCAATTCACTCCTGAAGGTGTCACAATCGCGTGATGCCTGCAGTGCCAGCCCGCTCGATTTCCAGCCGACAAGTCACCGCCGTAGTCATCATCACGGTGCTCGCATCCGTGATCCTGTTTGGACCGAAGACCAACGGCTCGCAATGGGCCATCGTCATGGCCAATTCGGCGCACGGTCCCGTCTCGGCGCTGATTGCTGCCGTCGTGTTCCAGTTGCTCACGCTGTCTACGTCGATGAGCCTCACCCGGCGTTGGGCGATTGCAATCATCGTCACGACGCTCCTGGGCATCCTGATCGAAGTCATCCAGGGCATCATCGGTCGCGATGCCGAGGTGATGGACGCGTGCAACGACCTGCTAGGTGCGCTGCTTGGCGCTGGCCTGGCGGTACTTGCCGTTGGCGCTGCGGAGGATCGGAGCCTTCGTGTCGTTAGTAGCGCCCTGGCATTCTTCGCCGGTGTTCTGATCGCAGCACCTGTCGCACACATGGCTGCTGCCTATGTTGCCCGCGACATGCGCTTCCCCGTATTGATGGACGCCAACCGATCCCTCGGCGATTTCTTCGTCACTTCCTATTGGTTGCACGCCACGCATGAAATCCTGCCTGCGGATGCGAATCCCATCGAGCCAGGCGAACTAGGGTTGAGGGAACGCGATGCCGAGAGGCTCGCGTGGAGCGTGTCCGTGACGGAGGTACCTGCCGATTGGCGCCGCTGGAACACTCTCGTGGTCGAACTGTTCAATGCCGCGCCGACCGCCAAACCCATGCAACTGCGTGTCTACGATCATCGATCCGATGGCCTGGCAATGAAACATGGTTACATCGACCTGCTCACGTTGCCGCCGCGCCAACGCATACGCTGGACAGTCTCGCTGAAAAACATGGCCAATGCTCCGGCCGACAAACGGGTCGATCTCAGCCGCATGCAAGGTCTGCTGCTGACGAGCAGTGACGGCGAGCGCAGCCCGGACCTGTACGTCCTGAACATGCGGCTCGAGTAACGCAGTCTCGTTACCGATTCAGCTGCGCGAACACCCGCTTCATCCTATCGACCTTCTGCAGATAGCTTCGCGCATCGTGATCGCCGCACTGCTGCCCCGGCGCCAATCGCAAGCCGCGACGTACATAGACGGCGCCTGCTCCAGCGCCGCATAGATGGATCAGCGTCGCCAGTTCCTGCTTCTGTTGCCGCGATGCCTTGGTGATGCCGTAGCGGCCGAGTGTCTGAGACACGCGCGTATCGAGATAAGCCGAAGTCATTTCCACCGAATGGCTGGGCACCGTGCGGGTGTAGAGACTGTTGAACCAGCACGCGCCGTCCATGGCCACCTTGTGATCGTGGATGCAGTAGTGCTTGGCTTCCTCGAAGGTGCCGTCGGTGAACTGGAACATGCCCACCGCGCTCGATGCAGGCCGGTAGACGTCGAAAGGCCGATACGTGAGCGACCAGCGCCAGTAAGTCCGGGCGATGGGATTGCCCGAACCCTCGACCTGCGCGAGCGCCGCCAGGAATTCCGGCGTCATCGCCTCGGTCGAGTGTTGACGAAACAGGTCCGAGTATTCGTCCCAGGTTTCCGCCGGCGTCTTGTACAGCGACTCGCTGATCGGGAAGAACAATTCGGACGGCTTGCGGAACACCTGGTACGCCAGGTTCAGGACCAGCCACACTGCGGCGAGCGCCACCAGGCCGACGACAACTTGCACTTGCGTCGACGCCCGCGAAAATTTCTTGTACCAGCGGCGGCGCGTGGCTGCACTCGGCATCAACGACGAGACACGAAAACCCCGCCGTCGCTTGCGTCTTGACCGGGATTTAGGTGGGAGAGCAGCGGTGCGGCGGGCCATGCGCGGATTCTGGCGACTGGCAGCGGCCATTGCAAAAACCTGCGGACAGCCGCTCAGCCGCGCCCGACGAACGGCATGGCCGTCGCCATCACCGTCATCGACAGCACGTTGGCGTCGAGCGGCAGATTCGCCATGTACGCCACGGCATCGGCTACGTGCTCCACCGAAAACGTGGGCTCAGGCTTGAGGGTGAAGTCCGCCTGCAAGGTCCCGTTCATCATCGGCGCGGCCATGTCCGTCGCCGTGTTGCCTATATCGATCTGACCGCACGCGATGCTGTACCTGCGGCCTTCCAATGCAGTCGCCTTGGTGATCCCGGTCACCGCATGCTTCGAAGCCGTGTACGCGATCGTGAGCGGACGCGGCGTCATCGATGCGATCGAACCGTTGTTGACGATTCGGCCTCCTTGCGGCTGTTGGCTCTTCATGAGTCTGAACGCAGCCTGCGTGCACAGGAACACGCTGGTGAGATTGGTCTCGATCACCGCATTCCATCGTTCCAGGGTGAGCTCCTCCAGCGGCGTCGCCGGAGCGCCGGTGCCGGCATTGTTGAACAGCAGGTCGAGCCGGCCGAACCGCTCGCGAATCTCTTCGAACACCGCAGCCACCGATTGCGGATTGCGCATGTCCGCTGCGATCGGATGACACTCCGAACCGCCCTCGCCCGCCACCTGGTCGAGCCGATCCTGGCGCCGTCCTGTGATCGCCACCGTGAATCCGGTCGCGAGCAGTTTCAATGCCACGGCCCGGCCGATACCCGACCCACCGCCGGTTACCAGCGCTATTCGATTCGTCATGATTCCCCCGATACAACTGTCCGCGCTCACTCGACGCGGACGTCCGCGGACACTTCATTGTAAGAGAATCCTGCCAGCGGAACACGCCGCCTCGCCTGCAGCGTGGCAACGACAAAAAATCGATGCGCAGAAAACCCTATGTTTCAAGGCATTTCCTGTGCGGCGACGAAAAATATCGAGCAGCGCCACTGATGTTGGCCCGCGCGTTGCAATTCCTGTGGTCAAGAGGCGAAGCGCTCCCGCAACCGGACAGACAGCCTCTCGAATCGGACCACGAACCCAAGGAGACTCACATGAACAAGCTCAACACCCTCGTCGCTGCGGCCATCCTCGTTACTTCAGGCATCGCCGTCGCACCCGTCAACGCTACGCCGTCGTCAGAGCCGCAGCGCGTCGTGAAGTTTCAGGATCTGGACCTGTCGACGACAGCGGGCGTTGCCTCCCTGCATGTCCGCCTGCAGGCTGCATCGCGTGCCGTCTGTGCACCGCTCTCCGGTCGCAGCCTGGAAAGCATGAAGAACTACAACGACTGCTACGCGAAGGCGCTCGGCGAAGCGATGAAGAACGTGGCCAGCGTGGCACCGGCGAATGTCGTTGCGAACGTCGTTGCGAATGTCGCTTCTCTGGCGCAGTGATGCAATCGCCCGCCTCGTCCAGCCCCTGTCGACTCAGGGGCTGGACGAGAGCGACTCACTTACGCCTGCCGATCGTCAGCCAGCATAGATTGAAGCGCTCCAGCAACTCGTAGTAGACATCGGTTGCTACGGGCCCGGTGCCCACCCAATCGAACACCAGCGCCTGCATCTGCTCCGGCACACTCGCCGTTGCCTGGCCGATGCCTTTGACCAGGCTCTGCAGCTGATACTGGCGGCGCAGCGGCTGATCGGCAGCCGGTGTCGGCGTATCCGTGAGAATTTCGGCGCGAATACAGATGTTTCGCAACGCCGCTTCGTTGGCGGCCAGGTCATCGGTCAGCGGCGCAGCGAGTTTGCGCTCGATGGCTTGCAGGCCGCCCTTGGGCCATTGCTGCACGCCGTCGATCGTCGAACGCACCGCCTGCCGCATCAGGTCGAGCTCCGCTTCCGTCTTCGCACCGCCTTCCTGCGAAGCTAGTTGCAACAGCCGCACTTCGTTGGATGCAGCGAACAGGTTGTTCCAGCTCTGCTGTTCCTCACGCCGTCGCAGCGAAGCCATCTCTTCATCGTAACGCTCGATGGCGCGCTGGAACTTGCGTTGCAGGTCGGCCGACTCGGCACGTGGCAGTTCGCCTATGGCGTCGAAGTCCGCACGCAGTTGACGGATCTGAGCGGCGGCGGCGACCAGCTCCGCGCCATCGAGTTGAGAGCAGGCCTCCGCTTGCGAGATGAGCTGGAGCACTTGCGATTTGTTGGCGTCCAGTTCGCCGGCGAACTTCGCGTACTCTTCCTGGCTGCGGCGATACACCGCATCGCACTGCTGGCGAAACTCCTCCCACAGCTTCTGGTCTTCCTGGTGCGGCACCAGGCCGGCAGTCTTCCATGCCTGTTGCAGGCGCTTCACATCGTCGATGGCTTTGCGCGTGTCCGACTCGTTGAGCAGCCTGCGCACCTGGTCGATCAGCGACTGTTTGCGGCCGATGTTGTTGCTGTATTCCGCGTCCAGGCGGTCCTGCATGCCCTTGACGAGCGCGTCGAACTCCTGCTGTACCGGCTTGTTGGCGGCGCGTTCGGTGGGATTGTGGATACGCCAGTCCTGCCGCGCGATGCGCAGGACCCTGGCGACTTCCTTCCAATCCGCGTTGGCCCAGTCGTGCGAGTTCTCGAATTCGTTCAACTGCACGACCAGGGCCTTGCGCTTCTCCAGGTTCGCTTCGCGCAACTGGGCCTGTTCGGCAAAGTAGTCGCGACACGGCTTGTAAGCTTCCTGCGCTGCTTCGTGAAATTTCTGCCAGTCGGCATCGCTCTGCTCGCCGCTCCCGCGAGTGATCGATTTCCACTCCTCCTGCAGCCGCTTGATCTGCTCGGCGAGTTCGACCGGATCGGTGTCCGAGCCGACCAGCGCCTGCATGCGTTCGATGAGGTCGACGCGCTTGGGAGCGACGGCATAACTCTTCCAGTCCTGCAATTCATTGAGCCGCTTATCGAGCTGTTCGATCTGGCTCGACAGGTGCCCCGGCAGCGACGGCAACGCCGCGACCGCTTCGGCCAGGCTCCGCCGTATCCCCGCAGCCTGGGATGACTTGCCGTCGTTGATGGCGCGATTGGTCCTTCCGATCAACGCACCGACCTGGCGTAGCGCCGCACTGGCAGCCGCCTCCTTGTCGGCGCGTTGCTTGTCCCAGTCCGCGATCGCGCTGGCAGCTGCTGCCACGGTGTCCGGCCATTGAATATCCGGCAGCGATGCCGTTACCGCCAGAGTTGACCGCAACGCCCCATACCTGGCGCTCAGGCTCGCATTGGTATTCGGCTCCCCTTCCGGGGTCGCCTCGCGAATCATGTCCAATTGCCCGTGGAGCGAGCCAAACTGCGTGAGCAGTTGACCGCTGCGAACGATCGCTCCCTGCAGTTTATCGAACGCCGCGGTATCGCTGGCGCCGGCTGGCTTGTGACGCAACGTCGCCTTCCAGCGATCGCTCCAGCGCTGCAGCTGGTCCGCCGGATTCACCGTCGATGCATCCGCCGCATACAATGATGCGAGGACATCTCGCATTTCTTCGAGTACCGCGACCCGCAACGGATCGGCATTCTCGATCGCCGTCACCCGTGCCGCTTCCGCTCCAACCGTGCGGAGGTGATTGCTGATGACTTCACGTGCACGCTCGATGGCGACTTCGACACGCGGCGCCAACTCGGCCGGAGCTTCACGCTCCAGGGACTTCCATTGCGCATCCAGGTGCTGGAGTGCAGCGACGAATGCACCGTCGAAAGGCTTGAAGCTGTGCCGCTCGATGGTTTCGCACAACGCGACGATATGGGCCTGCCGTTCCGCCGCCTCCTTCTCGCCCGACAACAGCAGGTCGCACTTGCGCCGCAGGATCTTGTAGACGTTCTTGTCCTTGCCGCGCGACTCCTTGAGCAACCTGCGCAATTGCTCGGGGTCGTCGACCTGCTCCGCCGCCAGTTGCCGCAAGCGGCTCGACGGACCTTCGATCGCAAGGCGCACCCAGAAAGCTTCATCGCGGATCAGCGTGCAGACCTGTTCCGTGTGCCTGGGGTCGCTGGCGAACGAAGCAATGGAAAGCAGCGCGATCCGGTTGGGCAGCTGCGCACCGATGCGGGCGATATCGATCGCTCCGTCGTCGAGCATCTTTGCCAGCCGCTGCTGCGCGAGCTTCTGGGTGCTCGAATGATCGTCGCCGGCCATGGACAGCAACGTATCGCCGTACGCCAGTTCCTCGACGGCAGCTGCTTCGCGCTCGGCTTCGATGGACCGGGAGATCGTGACATCGGCGGCCGTGGACCGTGCCGGAACGGACCGCGGCGCCGCAGTGGGCGATGGCGCTTTTCCGAACAAGCGCGAGAAAAAGCTCATCAGGGGATCCTTGTGATGACCGGACCGGCATTTTAGCCTGTCCCGGCCGTTCCAGCGCCGATCATCGCAAGCGCCGGGACAAAGTGACGTAGTATGCGCGGCCCTCCTGCGATTCCTGACACCAATGAACGTACTGCTCACGGAAGAACTGAAGGCCTTGCTGCGGCAGGTGGACGGTCACCCGTTGGCCATGGTCTCGCTGGCCCAGCTGCTGGCCGATAGCCGCCGCGACCTTGCCGTCGATCTATGCGATCGGGCGCTCGATCTGGACCCGAAGAACGGCGAGATTCGCGCGATTGCTGCGTCGATCCTGAACCATGGGATTCCCCATTGGCACGTGGGCATCGTTCGTGACCAGGGGCGTAACAACGCTTACGAGACCGCACTGCGCCGCGCTATCGTTCCGGGGTGCAAGGTACTGGAGATCGGCACCGGCAGCGGCTTGCTGGCGATGATGGCCGCTCGCGCCGGCGCGGGGGAAGTCATCACCTGCGAATGGGATCCCGCGATTGCGATGGCTGCGCAACGCATCGTGGCGCTGAACGGTTATGCGGATCGCGTACGCGTCATCAACAAACATTCGAGCGAACTGCAGGTCGACGCCGATCTCAACGGTCCGGCGGACCTGCTGGTGTCGGAGATCCTTGCCGACGATCTGCTCGGCGAAGGGACCTTGCCCTCGCTAGAACATGCATACCGCCATCTCCTGAAACCCAACGCGCTGATCATTCCTGCTCGCGGCCGCGTCCGAGTTGCATTGGCCGACGACGACGATTGGGATCGCGGGAGAATGGGCACCGTGGCGGGCTTCGATCTCTCGCCGTTCAATCGGCTGGCCGCGCCGAGCCGGGAAATCTTCACCGGGACGTCACTTCTTTCGCTACGCAGCGAACCGTCGGACCTGTTCACCTTCGACTTCGCCTCGGGCGGTCCATTCCCACCATCGCGGGCCGAAACGACATTGACTGCGAGGGGCCGCCACATCAACGGCATCGCGCAATGGATCGCGCTCGATATGGACGGAACGCATACGCACGAGAATCGTCCGGAACCCGGCGCGGATTCGAGCTGGTGGTCGGTGTTTCATCCGTTCGACGCACCCATGATCGTTACGCCGGGCCAGCAGATCCGGGTATGCGCAACGCATGACCGCGGAGCGCTGCGGGTGTGGATGGCGGGGACTGGCTCCTGAAGCGCAGCGTAGGGTGCCTGTCCCCATTCTTCATCCCGCAGCGAAGCAGTTCGAAGATGAAGAATGGGGACATTCGTCGCTGCCGCGACGAATGTCCCCTGTCATCCGCTATTCCGCAACGCCGTCGCCACGGCGTTGATCGACAACTGGATCCCTTCTCTCACCCGGGCGTCGTTTTCTCCCGAACGATGGCGCTTCAGCAGTTCGACCTGCAATAGATTGAGCGGCTCGATGTACGGCAACCGCAGGCGGATCGATGCATCCAGCGCCGGGTGTTTCTCCAGCAGGCGCGTCTGACCCGTGATGCTCAGCAGGCTGTCGTGCGTCACGGTCCAGGCATCGCGAATCTTGCCGAAGATGGATTGCGACAGCGCAGCGTCCCCGACCAGCGTGGCATAGCGGGCTGCGATGGCCATGTCCGACTTCGTGAGCACCATCTCGAGGTTGTCCAGTGTCGCTTGCAGGAACGGCCACGCAGCGACCATCTCACGCAACAGCCCCTGGTCCGGAAACGATTGCAGCGCCTGTCCCACGCCGTACCAGCCGGGCAGCATGACGCGTGCCTGCGCCCAACTGAATACCCAGGGGATCGCACGCAAGTCCTCGATGCGATCCGATTTCGTACGCGAAGCGGGACGCGAACCGATCTTGAGTTCGGCGATCTCCAGCAGGGGCGTCATCTGCCGGAAGAACGTCTTGAAGCCTTCGGTTTCGTAGACCAGCGAACGGTAGCTGCGAAACGCCTCTTTCGAAATCGCATCCATCGCCTGTGCGAAACGCGTGGTCTCCGCTGCCGAAGCAGCAGAGGGTTCGAGAGAGGCCAGCAGCGTCGCTGCCGCGATCGTCTCGAGATTCGCCACGGCGCTCTCACGCGTACCGTACTTGGCCGCGATCACCTCGCCCTGTTCGGTGATGCGGATGTGTCCCTGCACAGTGCCGGGAGGTTGAGCACGAATAGCCGCAAACGAAGACCCACCACCGCGGCCCACGGCGCCGCCGCGGCCGTGGAAAATCTGCATCGTCGTATGTGCTTCCTCGAATACCTGGGCCAGCGCGCGAGTCGCCTGGTTCAGGCTCCAGACCGAGGTGAGATAGCCGCCGTCCTTGTTCGAATCGGAATAGCCGACCATCACTTCCTGGTGGCCGCGCACCTTGGCAGTCGCCTGGATTTCCGGCAGCGACAGCCATGCCCGCATGACTCGCGGTGAGTTCTCCAGGTCCTGGATGGTTTCGAACAAAGGCACGACCATCACCGGCGCATGCGCTGCATTCGCCGGTCGATACAAGCCGGCTTCCTTCAACAACACGTTCACTTCCAGCATGTCCGAGACGCTCTCGCACTTGGAGATGATGTAGGTGGTGATCGACGCTGGGCCGTACAACGCATGCGCTTCGGCCGCGGCGCGAACGATCGCGATTTCGGAGGTCGTCTCTTCTGCGTAGGTCGCGAACGGACTGGCCAGCAGCCGTTCGCTGGCGAGTTCCCGCCGCAGCAATTCGACGCGGGCTGCTTCGGGCAGTTCCAGGTAGTTGGCTTCGACACCCGCGACTTTCAGCAGGTCCGCCACCACGCGCTGATGCACATCGGCGTTCTGCCGCAGATCCAGCGTGGCGAGATGAAAACCGAAGGTCTCTACGGCTCGAATCAGTCGACCCAGTGCCCCTCCGGTCGCGAGCACACCGGCGCCGCTCGTACTCAACGCATGAGCGATGTTGACCAGGTCCGTCCGTAGGTCCTCCGCCGTATGGTAAGGCTCGCCGGCAACCGACGCAGGCCGCGACGGTTCGCGGCCGACGATCTTTCGATATGTCGCCGCGACGCGAGCGTAGATACCGGTGATCGCCCGTCGATACGGCTCATCGGTGCGGGCGGGATTGACGTCGCCGCTGTCTTCCGCGAGTTCCGTGACTGCGACGGTAGTCGTCGCCAGCTCGGTCGAAATAGACAATTCCGCGCCCAGTGCATGGAGGTCTTCCAGATACCGTGTGAGCACGGCTTGCGATGACCGGCCCAGCGCGAGATGCAAAGACTCGGCTTTCACATTCGGATTGCCATCGCGGTCGCCGCCGATCCAGCTGCCGAGACGCAGGAAACTGCGGGGACGATGCGCCAGCACGCGTTCCCAACGGGCATAGAGCGTCGGCAACGTCGGAAGAAAAATATCGCGGAGATAGGCCAAGGCGATGTCGACTTCGTCCGCGACATAGATCCGCTCACGCCGCAGCGCCCGCGTCTGCCATAGCAACGCGATCTGCCGCACGATGGCCTGCTCGATCATGTCGCCGTCGAGTGTTTCAGTGCGGCCGGCATCGCGCAGCCGCATCAACTCGGCGATCCGATTGCGATGATCGATCATGCTCTTGCGCATGACCTCGGTCGGATGCGCCGTGAGCACCGGGACGATCACCGCTTTGTCGAAGAGCGCCGCCGCCTTCTGCGTATCGATGCCCTGCTTCGCCAGCCTGGCGACCGCGGCGGCGACGTCGTCGCCGGGCTTGTCAGCCGCACCCTGCCGATCTTCCGCGAGGTTTGCCAGCATGGAAAACAGCATGAAGCCGCGGACGAACGACAGCGTGTCATCGAGCGACAGCGCATCCAGTCCGCGATCCATGCTCGTTGCACCGGCGACGCCACGAAACCGGTCGACCGACGTCGCGCGGATATATTCGATTCGCTGGAACAGCGCATCGCCGCCGTAGGCGCGGATCACGTCGCCCAGCAACTTGCCCAGGTACCGGATGTCCGCGTTCTGGGAAATAGGTTTGGCGGGACTGTTCAAGCTGGCTCCGCGGTCGTGACACAACAGGGTTTCGTGGACAGGGTCGTGAGGCATTCTGCAACTCGGATGCCGTGTTGTAAAACAACGGCGCCCTGTGAATTTCCAGGGCGTTCGGGGCGCACGCCAATGGCATGCCACAGACATTCCAGGCGCATTTTGGTGCGCCCACGATGACGGATCGCCGTACAATGCCCGCTACTGATGCACCTGGACGCGATTGCAAAGCAGACATGCCCAGCGCTGTGCCGACAACGTTGACCGAAGTCGCCCGGAAGGCCAGGAAGATTCCGGAAGAGCGTCGCTTTGCCTATCTGCGCCAGGCCTGTGCGGGGAATGACGAGCTGTATCGACAGGCGATATCGCTGTTCCAGCCCGAGATTACGCATCCTGAATGGTGGGCTGACGAGCCGTCGTCGACCGTCACCAGGACCAGTGCGACGGACTCCACGCTCGGCATGGCCATAGGCAAATACATCGTCACGGGACGGCTGGGCACGGGCGGCATGAGCGATGTGCTGCGGGCGGTGCCGAACGACGGCAGCGGCCCCGATGTCGCGATCAAGCTCATCCGTCGGGGCACAGCTTCACCGCAGCTGCACAGCCGCCTGAAAATCGAGCGGCAGATCCTGGGTACGCTCGATCATCCGAACATTGCACGCCTGCTGGATGGCGGCAACACGCATGGCGGCATTCCCTACCTGGTGATGGAATATCTCGAAGGCCAGCCCCTCGATCGGTACTGCGACCATCACCGGCTGACGATCGGCTCGCGGCTGCAACTGTTCCATGCGATCTGCCGGGCGGTGCACGCGGCCCATGGCCACTCCATCATTCATCGCGACCTCAAGCCATCCAACATCCTGGTGACGCCGCAAGGCGTGCCGAAGCTGCTGGATTTCGGCATCGCGAAGGTTCTCGACGAACAGCCGCGAGATCTGACGCAAGTGGTCACGCATGCGGACGTGCGAATCCTGACGCCGGACTATGCGAGTCCCGAACAGATCCGCGGCGACCCGCTCACTCCAGCGAGCGATATTTTCGCGCTCGGCATCCTGCTGTACGAATTGCTGACGGGACACAATCCGCGGCTGACCACTCCGTCGCAGCGAACGATGCCCGGGTCGACCCCAGGATCGACCCCCGGCTCGACAATGAATGGAACGGACACCGCCCGCCGCAATTCACCGCCGCCGCTCGGCTTCTGGCTGCAGGAGCATCGCGACGAACCGCAATCGACAGCGCTGCTGCGACTGTGCGAACGACGTTCCACCACGCTGGAAAAACTGCAGCGCGACTTCGATGGCGAACTCAACACGCTGGTGCTGACGGCGCTGCAACGGGATCCGCAACAGCGCTACGCTTCGGCCGATGCCTTCGCGGCCCGCATCGATCAGTACCTGAGTCGGCGACCCAGTTCGCCTGCACCACCCCCTGAAATCGTCCTGCCTCCGAAATCGCATGCGCCGAAATATGCGCTGGCAGGCGGGATTGCGGTGGCCGCGCTCGCAGCCGCTGTCTGGATCGCTCTGTCGGTCGGATAACCCCCCGCTCTGCATCCAAGGGTCGGGGTCTCCACCTCCGCCGCGTCTCCTCCTCCTCTTCCGGAATGTTTCATCTTCAGAATTTTTTTCAACTCTGCTGACCGGTGACGTAGAACAGCGACACTTTGTCGGCTATGATCGATTCACCGCCGTTGCTCTCCCATTGCCGATGCCACTCATCGAACTGCCGCGCGCACTCGAAGATTACTTCGCTTTTGCCGAGACCGATCCCACTCGACGCGGTCGCCGCTTTTCCATCACGCTGCCCTTCCTCAATGGCGACAAGCTCGAACGCCTGCAATGGTGGTATCACTTGTCCCCGTCCGAAGAAGCGATGTACGAAGGCCACGGCCTCGAAGTATTGCGTGCGCAGGCCATCCAACGTTTCGTTCGACACATCGGGCGCTGGCTGGAGATCAATCGCCTGCGACTGCATGGCTACGAGCCGATCCCGCGACTGAGTCGTCAACTGGTTGAGCCCGCAATCGTCGACGCGCAGCCGGCCGTCGCAGTTGACGCCTCCGCGATCTCGACCATCCCCACCTGGCCGCTGGAAAAAGTCGCCAACGGTTGACGGATCGTCCAGCCGTCCGGAATCGTTATTGAGTATCGCCGGCGCGTTACTCACTGCGAGGTATCCATGAACTCATTCTACGAAGCGGAACCGCCACGATCCGATATCGACTCGCTGCCTGGCGCCGCAGTGATCGAATTCGGAACGTCCTGGTGCGGCTACTGCCAGGCTGCCCAACCGGTCATCGCTGCGGGACTCGCCGACCGACCCGGCTTGAAGCACCTGAAAGTCGAAGATGGCAAGGGCCGTCCGCTCGGCCGTTCGTTCCAGGTCAAGCTCTGGCCGACCCTGATATTTCTGCACGATGGCAAGGAAATCGCCCGCCTGGTCCGCCCTGCGAGCGCAACGCAAGTTCGGGAAGCGGCCAGCCAGATCGCGTGAGGCGCGAGTTCGGCACCCGATGTTCTTTTTTTGCGGCGACGGATCCAATGGGATAGTGTCGCCTCGATAAGGAAGGTCGCGTCGCTGCAGAACGCTCGGGGGATGCATGAACGTCACGGGAAAGATCGTCGCCATCACCGGCGGCGGCAACGGCATCGGTCGCGCCCTTGCCAAACGGTTCGCAGTCGAAGGCGCCAAACACATCGCAGTCGCGGATCTCAACGCAGCAGCCGCTGCCAGCGTTGCCGCGGAGATCGGCGGCTCCAGCATGCGGGTCGATGTGAGCGTCGAATCGCAGCTGGTGCAATTCATCGACCAGGTCGAGCGCACGCACGGTCCCATCGACCTGTTCTGCTCCAACGCCGGCGTCATCATGGGTGGCGGCCTCGAGACCGCCGACCCACTCTGGGAGAAGGTTCTCGACATCAATCTCATGTCGCATGTCTATGCGGCGCGGAAGCTCGTGCCGCGAATGATCGCCCGTGGCGGCGGCTATCTCCTCAATACCGCTTCCGCAGCTGGACTGCTCGCCCAGATAGGCAATGTCACGTACAGCGTCAGCAAGCACGCCGCCGTGGCCTTTGCCGAGTGGCTGTCGATCACGTACGGCGATGCCGGACTCAAGGTCTCCATCCTATGTCCACAGGCGGTGCGAACCGACATGATCGCCGGACACGAAGCCGGGGTTGCGAGCGTCAACGGCATCATAGAAGCTGACGACGTCGCCGCGGCGGTCATTCGGGGCCTGGCGGCAGAGAGCACTCTCATCCTGCCTCATCCCGTGGTCGCCGAGTATGTGAATCGCCGCGCCCAGGATCACGCGCGCTGGCTCTCCGGCATGCGCCGGCTGCAACAAAAAATGTCCGGGTTGTGAGCTGGAGCCGGTGCGAACGAAATCGTCATTGAACTATCAACAGGGACAGCGCCGCAGTCGTCAGCATCGATCCCACACGTCGATTACAATAGCAGCGGTCGCGTACGACGACATGGACGGGGAGACATGATGCGATTGCTTTGCTGCCTGCTCTTGCTGGCCTGCGCGGGATCGAACGCACAGGAGCCCGCTCCGACGCCGCCGGCGTTGCCCACACCGCCAGAACTCGATGTGCCGCTGCCCGATAAGTCGATCACGACGACGGCGCCGCCGGAGGTCGTCTCGCCGAACATCACCGTCGAAGAAGTCACCGTCGAAGCGCCCGAACCACGCTATGCCGCGCCGACACGACGTGACCGCATCGGCCGTGTCTGGGCTCCGGTATCGATCAATGGTAAAGGCCCGTTCCGGCTGGTCCTCGACACTGGCGCAACGACTGCGGCAATCGTTCGCTCGGTCGCCGATCGTCTCGGCATCTCGACAGCGAACGCGAAGATGGTCCGCCTGCACGGCGTGACCGGTTCGGCCATGGTGCCGGTAATCAAAGTAGACACGCTGGAAGTCGGCGACCTGCTGCTCGAAGGACGGCGCCTGCCGATCGTACCCGATGCTTTCGGCGGCGCCGAAGGCGTGCTCGGCACCGAAGGCCTGGCCGACAAGCGCATCTCCATAGATTTCGTGCGCGATGCAGTTTCGATCACGCGCTCGAAACGGCAGCCGGCGAGTCCCGACTTCGCCACCATTCCGCTGACCATGGGCCGCGACCGCCTGCTGCGTGTGGAAATCATGATCGGCTCGGTCCGGACCCTGGCCATTTTGGATACGGGAGCACAACTCACTGTCGGCAACTACGCGCTGCGCGACCTGCTGAAGCGGCGTCGCTCTGAGGAATTGAAGACGCAGGAAGTCATCGGCGTGACACTCGACGTGGCCCAAGGCCAGGTCATGGCCGTGCCGACCGTGCACATCGGCACGATCCAGGTTCGCGGCCTCAACCTGACCTTCGGCGACATGTTCATTTTCGAAAAATGGCAACTGTCGCAGGAACCTGCGGTCCTGATCGGCATGGACATCATCGGCTCGTTCGATGCGCTGGTGATCGATTACAAGAAGAAGGAACTGCAGATCCGCGCCAGGCGCGGGTGAGGTCCTTGGGAGCCTAGAATCCCAGCAAATCCAGCTGCCGGCTGTCGCCGATGACCTGTTCGAAGTCGAGCCCGAGCGTCGCCAGCACCGGCTCCGCCACCGGCTTCACCTGTTTGACTATGTAGTGCTCGCGGTCGAGCGGGTGTCGAACGTGATCCAACGGCTCCGGGCCAGCGGTGGTGATCACATAGCTGATCGTTCGGGTCGGGGGCTGGCTGGACTTGCGGGCGGCAACTACGTGCGGCGGTGTGGTTGCGGTGTAGCCCTCCGCTCCTTTGCGTAGATTCTTTCGATACACCAGCGCTTCGTCGAACCGGCCGTTGCGCACCTGCTTGACCACGTCGAACAGGTAAGCATCGACCGCCTGATCGGTGAACAGCCGCTGATAGAGTTCCCGCTGCACCTGTTTTGCCAGCGCGGTCCAATCCCTGCGCACGACTTCCATGCCGACGAATTCCACGTCGCCATCCTTCGTACTGCCCTGTTCATAGCGCAATCCGGCGTAACGCTTGCTCGCACCTCGCGTGCTATGCCGTGCGGTTGGCAGGAACAATCGCAAGTAGAGCTTCTCGAATTTCAGCTCCAGCCGGCTCGTCACTCGCCAACGTTCCTGGATGTAGCGGGCAATGTCGCCGTTGAGCTTTGCCGCCAGCTCTCGGCCCAACGCATACGCCTGCGCCTTATCCTTGCCGCGCGACTCGATGAACAAGCTGTCCGTATCGCCGTACAACACGACATAGCCCGCCGTTTCGAACCAGCGCTTCGACCACAGCAGCATTTCCTTGCCGGTGCCGGTGATCGAATTGGCGAGCGCCGGGTTGTAGAAGCGGCAGGCCGGCGTGCCGAGGACGCCGTAGAACGAATTCATGAGGATCTTGATGGCGTTCGACGCCACGTTGTCGCCGGCCTTCTTCGCGGCCTCGCGCCGCGGAAACAATTCGTCGAGCATGCGAGGCAGGATCGCCGGCTCGCGCCTGAAAGCGCCACCCGGCGTTTGAATCGCATCGTCGCCAGGCTGCGGATTCGCCAGGTACGACAGCGGATCTATATTGAACGTGCGGATGACGCTCGGATACAGGCTCTTGAAGTCGAACACCCACACGTTGCGATGCACGCCGGTCAACGGTTCGAGAACGTGTCCGCCCTGCTGGGCTGCATAGACGCGGGAATCGTCGGAACGCACCGTTGGCGCAACGATGCCGCGACGCTCCAGTTCACTCAAGTAGAGAAAGTCGAACGACGCGATGCTGGCCGCGACGCGATCGGGCGTCATGCCGGTCAGCTTGCTCCGCGCCAGCGCGAGACGCACGACATCGAGCTTTTGCACGATCGACCATGCCAGGCGCGCATCGGTGCGTGCGTACCAGGCGAACGCAGGCAGATCGTGACGATAGTTGTGGGTAATCTCGGCGATGCGATCGTTCACATCTCCCGCCACTGCTTTGCCTTCGCCCAACACGTCGCGTGCCACGGCATCGAGCGAATAGTCTTCCATGCGAACGAAGGCGCCCCGCAGCAAGTCGATGCCGTCCAGCACCAGCCTTCCGGGAATGGTCGCCTGGCCGCTGCCGAAATAGCCTTCGGCCTTGCGAACCCGCAGAGCACCGGGCTCGCGACCCAACACGAACGGATGTTTCACGCGCAGGGCAATCTTCTGCAACACCGTCAGATCGAAATCGATGATGTTCCAGCCGGTGATGACATCGGGATCTAAGGCACGAATGCGTTCGCAGAATGCATCGAGGGCGGCGTATTCGCTGGCGCAGCGGATGGCTTTCTCCGGCATCTCGCGCTCACTGCCATCGACGATCAAAACCTCGTCGAAGCACACCGCGCCGGTGTCATTCAGTGCATAGAGGGAAATGGCCAGGAGCTTGTCGGACCTGCCATCGGTCTCGATATCGAACGAAAGCAGTCGCGGCTCGATACTGACGTCGGCTGGACGCAGCGTGGGATTCTCGAATACCCATGTGACGCCGTCGCCGGGTCGCGCCTCGCCTTCTATCTCGCAACCGCCCTTCACACCTCGTTCGATCAGGTAACGCACGGCGAAGCGCACGTCGGCTTCGAATGTATCGATGCCGATTGCATGCAATCGATCGCGGATCGCAGGAACATCGGGCGGGGCTTCGACTTCGATTTTCGCTACGGCCTCGCCGTTGAAAGTGCGCTTGTCGATGGGTTGCGGCACAGGCGAGCGGGCAGCACGCGCCCGCTCTGCGTCCGCTGCACGAATATAGAAATGCGCCCGCTGCCGGTCTTCGCGAATCAGGAACGTGCCGCCATCTTCGAGGCGACCGTGCACGTGAATCACGGGCGCACGATCGCCGTCACGCAGAGTGACGACGCGATAGCTCGACTGGAGAATGAATCCGCGGACGGTAGGCACGCGTGCGATCTTAACCGACCGGGCTCCGTTGCGTTGGACAATCACACTGGATCAGTGTAATTTATGGCAATGAAAAATATCACCATCACGCTCGACGAGAAGACCGCGTCCTGGGTACGCGTATACGCGGCAAAGCGCAACATGAGTGTGTCTCGTTATCTAGGCGAACTGCTGCACAAGACGATGCAGGAATCACGCGAGTACGACATCGCCATGCAGCGCTTTCTGGCGAAGAAGCCGTTCCTGCACGTCGATCCGCAGAACCATCCAAGCAGGGACGAAATCAATGACCGCAGTATTCGTTGATACGAATGTGCTCGTTTACCTGCGCGACGCCGCAAACGTGGTCAAGCAGGGAATCGCTCAGCAATGGTTCGAATCGCTCTGGCGTGAACAAACCGGCCGCACCAGCATGCAAGTGCTCAATGAATATTACGTCCGGGCCACGCGTACCGTGAAACAGCTGCGCTCCCCTGACGAAGCCTGGGACGATGTGCAGACGCTCCTTGCATGGGATCCGCAAGTCATCGACGCGGAATTGCTACAAGCAGGACGCGACGTCCAGCAACGTTACCGACTCAGTTGGTGGGACTCACTCATCGTGGGGGCGGCTCAACTGCAACAATGCCCTGTCCTGCTGACCGAAGACATGCAGGACGGCATGATGTTCGGAACGGTCACTGTCCAGAACCCGTTCAGGATGAAGATCTCGGAACCGCGTGCGACCTACGCAGCGGCGATGACGACAGGTCCACGTCATCCGCGCAGAGGCCGGCCGGCCCGCATACCGCAACCATGAAAGTATCTTGAATCATCCCTCGCCGATTGGCGCACGAGGCTGTTTTCAGCATCGAATGTCGGTGAACTGAGCACCGCCGCGGATCGCGAGTAGATCGCAGGAACTATCTGCTGCGCTACCGATTGTCTCCTGGAATCCTGTTTTCCGGGGGTCATGCCCGTACACCAGGATTTACTCATCGCAGGAGGTATCCCATGAACAGATTGTTGATCCTGTGCATCTCGGCCGTAGTGTTCGCGGTCGGCTGCTCGAAGAATGACGGCGGCAACGCGGACACCACGTCTGCGCCCATGGCCAATCCGAGTCCGGCGCCTGCCGAGACGGCTCCAGCCCCATCGGAATCGCCGCCGCCGCCCGCCCCTGAAGCCACTCCACCTTCGGAGAGCGCGCCTCCTCCCGCCGATACACCGCCGAAGAACTGATATTTGGCACAGGTATGTGCACATGGCAGCTGGTTCGCACGAGCTGCCATGCCGATCTCTCGGCGGATAGCCCTGGCTAGTTGATCTTGACGCCCGCCAACTGAGCGACACCGGCGAGTGTCGTCTGCGCCGCATTCAGGCCGAGGCGAAAATCCTTGTCGCTGAAGGTGGCATAGACATCCGTCGGCTGATGCCAGGTTGGATTCCATCCTGCGCCAGTGTGCATGCCTCGCTCGTTCTCTCGCAGGCTGATCGCAGGCACGAGGTCCATGAAGGGCGTCGAATCCGTGTTGGTCATGTGCTGGCCGACGGCGGCAGGATAGTCCGTCGCGTACTTCTCGTTGGCGTCGCGGAAGAAGAATGCGAGCTTCATGGCCTGGTCGGCCAACTTCGCGGTGGATTGGAATTCGATGTTGACGTCGGCCTCGGGCCGCTGCTCCGGGTTGAATGTACCGTCGGCGCGCGGCATGCCGTGGTCCCACATCATCATGTCGTGCTGGATCATGCCCAGCCATTTGGGTTCGGGATACTTGCCCGAACCGGCCGGGCTCTCCTTGCCCTGCAGTGCTGCGCGCTGCTCGACATAGGCACGAGCTCCATTCAGCCCGGTTTCCTCGTTGTTCCAGAGCACGAAGCGGATCGAGCGCTCCGTCTGCACGGCCGGGTTGCTGAAAATGCGTGCGAGTTCCATCACCAGCGCCGTTCCCGACCCGTTGTCGTTGGCGGCTTCACCCCAGCCGTGGCCATCCATGTGCCCGCCGACGATATACATTTCCTCCGGATGCGTAGTCCCGATCTTCGTGCAATACACCTCTTCGCGTGGGCCAGGCACCGACTCCTGGGAATTCAAGGCACGCAGCTTGGCGTCCGGCTGCGCCAGCGGATCGGTGTTCACTCCGGTGGGACGAGTAATGCCTCGATAACGCGATCCACCCACCCCGCTGCGAACTTCACCGCTCGCAATGACTGGATTCGACGGAGCCGCAGCCGACGGGGGACGCGGTGGCGGCGGTTCGAAGTTGTAGCGGATGCGTTCCGTGTTCGCGCAGCCATAACTCTTCAGCTGCGCCTCGATCCAGTCGATGGCGGCACGATTACGGTCGGTGCCCTGGCGCCGGTCGCCGAACTGGGTCAATCCCTTGATGGTGGCTTTGTATTTCTCGAGTTCGAGCCGCGAGACCAGCACTTTCACCGGGTCGACGGGCCCCTCTCCGGTCGCCTTGGTTGGCGATTCAGTTTGAGCACCGGCCCTTGGAGTGCCGGGTGCAGTGACGACACTGCCTGCCACGACCCATCCCAACGCCACCAGAACGTTCCAACGCATTCCCTATCTCCTTCCTTGCCGATGCCTACCGTCGGAGCTTCATCCTAGCGGAATTATGCAACTCGTTCTCGCCGGCAGCCGAACCACGCATAATCGCCCACGTATAATTGTCCACTGAAGGGCGGTGTCCTTCGCACATGGAGTTCAAATGGCGAGCTGGAATCGGCGCAAGCACCTCGACTCGGTTACCACACGCCACGCCCACAGCGCGTTGAAACCGACGCTGGGCTGGCATCACCTGATCGGACTCGGCGTCGGCGGCATCGTCGGAACCGGCATCTATACATTGACCGGCGTGGGTGCCGGCCTGGCAGGCCCCGGCGTGATGCTGTCGTTCGTGATCGCCGGCCTGGTCTGCGCTTGCGCGGCGCTCGCGTATACCGAGATGGCCACGATGATACCGATGGCCGGCAGCGCCTATACCTACAGCTACGTCGCCCTGGGAGAGATGCTGGCGTGGATCGTGGGCTGGACGCTGATCCTCGAATACACCGTCGTGTGCAGCGTCGTGGCCGTCGGCTGGGCAGGCTATGCCGCGGGCGTCATCAAGTCGGCGGGATGGCCGGTGCCGCAAGCCCTGCTCGCAGGGCCCTTGGACGGCGGCATCGTCAATGTGCCGGCCATCGTCATCGCTCTCGCCGTCGCGGCGCTGCTGGCACTGGGCTCACGTGAAAGCGTAACGGTGAATCTCATCCTGGTGGTGGTAAAACTCGTCGCGCTGGGCGTATTCGTCACGCTCGCACTGCCCGCATTCGATGCGAACAATTTCACGCCCTTCGCTCCCTACGGCTATGGCGCGACCGAGGTCGACGGCGCCAAGCACGGCGTGATGGCGGCAGCAGCGATTATTTTCTTCGCCTTCTATGGCTTCGATGCCGTCTCCACCGCTGCCGAGGAAGCCCGCAATCCGGGACGCGACCTGAAGATCGGCATCGTCGGCTCGATGGTGATGTGCGCCCTCATCTACATGGTGGTTGCTGCCGCGGCGCTCGGCGGCTCGAACTATCGCGACCTCGCGGCCAGCAGCGAACCGTTGGCGCTGGTGTTGCGTAATTTGAATCATCCACTCGCGGCAACGCTCATCGGAGCAGCTGCCGTCATTGCGCTGCCGACTGTCATCATGGCGTTCATGTACGGCCAGTCACGCATTTTCTTCGTGATGGCCCGCGATGGATTGCTCCCGCAGCGGCTCAGCGCCGTGCATCCGCGCTTTGGCACACCGGTGCTCATGACCATGGTGACCGGCTTCATCGTCGCAGCAATCGCTGGCTTCGTGCCATTGAAGAACATCGCTGAAGTCGCGAATGCCGGCACGCTGATCGCATTCATCGCAGTGGCTGTGTGCATGCTGGTGATGCGCGTGAAGGCGCCGAATCAGCAGCGGCTATTCAAAACACCGCTGCCGTGGATCGTCGGACCCGCCGGCATCATCGGTTGCGTCTACCTGTTCAACAGCTTGCCGCTGGTGACCATGCAGTTGTGTCTAGGATGGAACGTGGTGGGATTGCTGGTGTACTGGGCGTACGCACAGCACCAGAGCGTACTGGGGCAAGCGTGACGAGAATCTATCTCAAAATTTGACTGCATCTACATTTCCCTCCCCCGGGACCGGGGGAGGAAGTTAAACCCCAGCGAAAATCGCGTACGCGATGCCACCGAGCAGAGCCCACTTCACCGCATAGTAAATGGGCTTGTTCCAGGCCTTGATCTTCTTGCCCAGCACGCGGATCTGGTACACGAAGCCGAAGATCTTGTTCAGGACGCCGACCTTCTCTCCTTCCACGTTCTGGGTCTGCGCGGCCCGCACCATCGGTCGGCCGATGAATCGATTGACGCCGCGCACGAAGCGGTTGGACAAAGGGCGCTCGACATCGCAGAACAGGATCAGGCGCTGATGGTTCGTCTGGTTTTCGGCGCGATGGATGAAGGTCTCGTCGAACATCACCGCCTCGCCGTCCTTCCAGTAGTACATCTGGCCGTCGACGACGATGCGGCATTTGTCGGAATTCGGCGTCGACAACCCCAGGTGATAACGCAGCGAACCGGCATAAGGATCGCGATGCTCGCCCAGCCGCGAGCCCGGCGGCAGGAGCGCGAACATGGCTGCATTGACGGAAGGGATCCTCGCCAGCAGCTTGGTGGTCTGCGGACACATGCCTTCGGCCGAAGGCAGGAAGTCGCCGTACCATTTCAGGTAGAAGCGCTTCCAACCGGTGCGAAAGAACGAATTGAAGCCGAGATCGTTGTACGTGGCGGCGGCGCGGATATAACCCTCGTCGAACAGCTGCATGCCTTCGTCGCGAATCATTTGCCAGTTGGCCTGCAGCTGCTGCAGTTCGGGAAAATGCCGCAGGTCGACATACGGCTCACGCGTCGGCACCGCCGAGAACAGGTACATGAGCGAGTTGTACGGCGCCATGATGGTCGAGTGATCGGTGATCTGGCGCATGACCCGGTGGCGCACACGGCCCCGGAAGTGGACGAAGGTGCCGGTGACGAGGAACGTCAGCAGGACCAGATATTTCACTGATAACAAATGCAGTTGCATCATGGCAATCGATACCGTGATCCGCCCTTCCGTCATTGGAAGATGGCGCCTCGTTGAACATCGCTCGCACCCGCAAACTTCGCGCCGAAGCATTTCCCTGCGCGGCTGCAGACCATCAGGCTACCGATGCGCAGCGGTCGATTCTTGAATATGCGTGCGCTTCTCGGCTGGCCTGGCCGCATGATCCGCATTGAGCCGACGATCTCGAACTTAAGATTTCGTCATCCCGCTCCGCAATTACCTTTGTTAACAACCTTTATTAAGATCGATACATCGTGGTTGCACTCTTACGACTTGATCCACGCCGCATAGCGATCCATCCAACCTTGCAAGAACTTCCCGGTGTCGGCATTGCCGATCCCGCCGTCGGCGCCGAACAGCCCTTCCTTCATCGTGAGAAAGGCTTCGGGCTGCCCCAGGGTCGGCACATCTAGATAGGCAAGGACGGTCCGTAGATGCTGCTGCGCGACGGCCGTGCCGACAGCACCGATCGAAATCCCGATCACGCCGGCCGGCTTGCCCGCCCACGCACTCTGGTTGTACGGGCGCGAGGCGTGATCGAGCGCGTTCTTGAGTACGCCCGGAATCGAGCGGTTGTATTCAGGGGTGACGAAGAGCAATCCCTGCGACGCCTTGATTTCGCTCTTGAGCCGCTTCACCTGCTCGGCCTGATTGGCGTCGTCGTCCTGGTTATAGGGCGGCAGGTCGTCGATCCTGAGGCGCTTGAAGGAAAACTCCGCGGGTGCGAGCTTGATGAGGGCGTCGGCCAACTTGCCATTGAAAGACTCACGACGCAGGCTGCCGATCACGACGGCGATCTGGTACTGACTCATGGGAACTCTCCTGCGAACACATGGAGAGGCGCGAATTCGCCTCTCGCAGGGAAGTTCCGGGATGCGGCGCTGGCGGGACCCGGCATCGCTTTGCATTCGACCTGACCCGTCTGTGAAGATCTGCATACGAGACGCACGGTGCCGCCGTGGCAAGTCCATCTTCACAACAGGAAACCGACATGACCCGACCCCTGCGCATCGCCGCCGTCCAGCTCAACTGCGGCATCGACGCCGCCGAGAATCTTGCCAAGGCAGAGCCTCTGCTGCGTGCGGCGGCGGCGGATGGCGCTGAACTCATCGCCACGCCGGAGAATTCGCTGCGGCTCGACAGCAATCGGCCACGTGCGCTCTCACGGGTGGCGTCGCCGGACAATGAAATACAGATCGCGGCCTGGGCTGCGGTGGCGAGCGAGCTTCGCGTCTGGTTATTGATGGGTTCGGGCGGTGTGCTCGCGACGCCCGGCAAAGTATTCAATCGCTCGTTCCTGTTCGCGCCCGACGGCAGCACCGCTGCCCGCTACGACAAGATCCATCTGTTCGATGTACAGCTGGGCGGCGGCGAGGCGTATCAGGAATCCAGCAGCGTCCAGCCCGGTGCCAAAGCGGTGCTGGCAGCGGGACCGCACGACATGAAAATCGGCATGACGATCTGCTACGACCTGCGCTTCCCGTTGTTATATGGAGCGCTCGCACGCGCCGGCGCCGAACTGATCGCCATCCCCGCCGCATTCACCGCCACGACCGGCCGTGCCCATTGGGAAACTCTCGTGCGTGCCCGCGCCATAGAAACTGCGGCCTTCATCGTCGCTCCCGCCCAGGGTGGTACTCACGATGGCGGGCGCGAGACCTGGGGACATTCGATGATCGTGAATCCCTGGGGCGAAATCATCGCATCGCTTCCACATCTCGAACCAGGCTACGTCGTGGCCGACCTCGACCTGGACCAGGTCACGCAAGCCCGCGCGAAAATTCCAGCGTGGAGCGGCGGACCGACGTTCGCCGGTCCTTAATAGCTCACGCTATAGACAAAACTTGCCTTCGGAGCACGCAGGTAGCGTTCGGCAATGGTGCCTCGCAAGTCGGCGTAGTTATCCTTTCCGTCGACGTACTTCGCAATCAATCCCGTAGCACGCGCCTTGTCGCCGGATGCCTTGATCCCCAGCACCGCGGTCTCGAATGACTTCACGGCCGCAGGCAATTTCTTGAAGTCGACTTCGACGCAGCCAAGGTCCGTGCCGTTCGCGGCTTTCTGGTCCGCTCGCCAGCTGACCGCGTCTGCATCGATGAACGAACCCAGCTGCATGGCCGCGAGCTGGCTATAGTTACGCGGCGTGCCATCGGCCGTATACATGCCGCGCGAGATGTGCCCGAACATCCAGGCGATGTTGCGCAGCTGGATCTTGTTCACCTCGTCCTCGGTGAACGTGCCTTTGTCACGCAACCAGTCGGCGAGATACATGGACGAGGTCTGCGCTTTCAACTCTTCCAGTGTCGAGGCCAACGGACCGCCGAAGAGCACATCGCCTTTCTTGCCCCGGACTGCGTAGTCATGCGACGGACCGAGATTGTGAGCTGCCTCGTGCAGCAGAGAATTGATCAGCGACTCGTTGGGCGTGGTCGTCGCCAGCGCATTGGTCGCGGGACAGAACATCGAAGACATCAACACCGCCTGCTGCTCGCGGCTGTCGGCGTCGGTATAGAGATTGGTCATCGCGACCGTGCGACCGCCCTTCGCCGCCACCGGACCCCAGTTGGGCAACGATTGGCCGACCGTCGCTCCATGCGCGGAGCGCTGGTCGCCGGCGTTCAGCACGACATCGATGAAATCTGGAATCTTGAAATTCACCTCACGCGCCTTGTAGGGCTTGCCGGCCATGGCGGCCAGCGTGTTCTCCATGTCGCGCTTGAGCGGATCGAGCTTCTTCTGCCATTCGATGGACTCCGGATTGATCCTGGCCAGCTGCAGCGCGAAGCCGGCCTTCCAGGCGCAGGGCTCGTAATAGACTTCATCGGGCGCGACCCGCACATACCATTTACTGTTCTGTGCACCCATCGCCACCCAGGCCACATCCGCAGGCTCCCAATCGTTGGTGCGGAACGAGTTGGCACTCGCGAGCAGATACGCCTTGAGCGCTGCCTCATCGTCGCCCAAGCCGCCCGCCGCCGCTTCGAGCTCTTTCGCTACCGATTCCATGTCGTCTCGATACTCTTCGGTGTACGGCACGGCCTTATACGCACCAGGCTTGTCGCCCTGGACCACGACGCTGAAATGTCCCATCAACTCGGCGGCATTCGGCTGCTTCGCCAGCTTGTCGCAGAATGTCGCATCGCCCTGGATATCCGCCGGATATAGACCCACGGCACGAGGCGGCTTCGGAGTGAGCGCGCTGCACGCTTCTTCCTTCTCGGTCTTCGGAGCCTCACAGTACGGCGACTGGTTGCGATGGAACACCGCGGCGCTTGCGGTATCGTCCGCCGGAATTCTTGCTCCCATGCCGAACACGCCTTTCTGCCGTGCATACAATTTTTCGATGGTGGCGGCGACGTTCAGCAAGTGCGTCACCAGGTTCTGGTCCGCGGGCGTCGCTTGCGTTAGATCGCTTTCGACCAATGTTGACCTGCCCTGCGCCAACTCTTCCACGGCGAGGCGATGCCGCGTCTGCTCGGCGGCGTCGGTCAAGGGCAGATCGGCTTGCTTCATGGCTGCATACGTTTCCTTGAACAGCAGCGTGAACCCTCCGGACGCATCGATCCAGATAGCTCGATCCGCATGTGGCATGCCGATCAGGATCGCCAGTTCGTTCGCTTCGAGCGCACCGTTCTTGTTGCTGTCCTCGCGCCAGAACAAAGGCACGAACAGTTCGGCGGCGCGCCGGTTGAAATCGACCCGGGGAATGGTGTTGAAAACCGGCGCTGCGTCGGTCTTGGGTGGCTCCGAAGCCGGCCCCTTGCCGCAACCCGATAACGCAGCCGCGAGGATCAACGGCAGCAACAGTGCAGCGCGCATGGATGTCATGAGTCGGAGTCTCCTTGAACGACTCGACATCCTAGCGCAATCGGGGCGGCACGCAACTTGCTACTGGTCGACCCTCCGATCTTTCCTACCCGGTCGATTTCCTGACCGAAGCCGGCGTCACTCCCAGGATGCGCCGCATGTGCCTGGCAAGATGGCTCTGATGCGCAAACCCCGTCGCGAGCGCAATCTCGGTAATAGACAAATCGGCATCGCGCAGCAGTTCCTTCGCGCGTTCGATTCGCCGACGCAGCACGTACTGATGCACCGGCAGCCCCGTGGACTGGCGGAAACATGCGTTCAGGTGCGACACGCTGAGATTCGCCCGCCGCGCAATCTCGGCGAGCGAGAGGTCGCCTTCGATGTTGTCCTCGATATAGGCCAGCAGTTGCTTGAGCTTCGTCGCGCCGAGCCCATTGCCTGAATCGCGCATGGGGAGCGATCGAACGTTGTGACGGTGCAATAGACGCGCCGCGACGGCAGTGCCGAGACTCTGGAAATACAGGCGACCCGTCGGACCGCCCGCTTCGAGATGCGCCTTCAACGCCCAGCCGATGTGTTCGATCAACGGATCGCGCAATTGGAAACGATCGGCGATCTCGACATGCGCCGGATCGAGATTGGATGCTACAGCCACTTGCCGCAGCAGTTCCTCGGGCACTCTCATCACCAGCGATGTGCCTGCGTGCCCCGTCTCCCACGCACACGGCGTATGAGCAGGAACGATGTCCAAGTCGCCCGTGACCTCGCGTCCGTGGCGGACACGACCATTGCGTGTGCAGGTGACTTCGACGGATTGTCCCAGGAACATGCAGATGGTGACGCTCGCTCGCGCCGGCATTTCCGTCACGCCGGCCTCGAACGCGCTGATATAGGCATCGAGAATCGGCTGCGCATCGTCTCCGTGGCGCGCGGCGGGCTTTCCACGGCGGGCGGCGGGGCGAATCGAAACGACGTTGGAACTCATGACCTGGAACTCATGATTGGAACTGTTGGGATGCTGACGACCGCCGCTGGCTCAGTGGTGTTCGAGAATACAACGGATCCCCCGTCAATTCGTACTCTGCGCCATTTTCTTCGGCGGATCGGGCTGTGGACCGTCAGAACGTGCGCGCACTCGACGGATGGGCGTCGGAGTATTGACGCGACTTCGTCGTCCCCAACAGGAGAACACTGTGTCGTCCGATCCCATGACCGTCGCCGCAACGCTGACGTTGACTGAAAGAAACCTGCTGCTGCGAGCCATCGGATGGGGCACGCTGGTCGCCGGCGCGCTCGACATCACGTCGGCGATCGTCATGTACCTGCCTCGCGGTGTAGGCGCCGGGCGTGTACTGCAAAGCGTGGCCGGCGGATTGCTGGGACGCGCCGCGTTCCAAAGCGGCGCCGCCGCAGCGGCGCTGGGCCTGCTGCTGCATTTTCTCATCATGCTCGTGATCGTGTCGGCGTTCGTGCTGGCCAGCCGACGCTTCAACGGGCTGATCAATCATGCAGCGGTATGGGGGCCGATCTACGGCGTCTTCGTCTACGCCGTCATGAATTTCATCGTCGTCCCGCTCTCAGCCATCGGTGGCGGCAAACCACCGGCACTCTCCGACGCCCTGATACAACTAGGCATTCACATCGTTTGCGTCGGCCTGCCGATCGCGTTCATTGCTCGCCGCTTCGTACGCTGACCTCAATGAATGGTTTCATGGTCATCCTCACCTCGCCACATTCAGGAAAAACGTGATGATCAGCGCGTTGGTGAAATCCAGGAAGAACGCGCCCACGAGCGGCGCCACCAGGAATGCACGCGGGGCGGGGCCGTAGTTTTCAACCAGGGCCCGCATGACCGCCATGGCATTGGCAGTCGTGCCCAGGATGAAACCAAGGAAGCCGCCCGTCGTGACAGCCGCATCGTAGTCACGGCCCATGAGTTGGAATACGGGCCACAGGCAGAGCGCGCTGGCGAGAATCGTCTGCACGCACAGGATCACGAGCAGCGGCACTGCCAGGCCCGCCAGTTTCGTCAGGTCCAAGGTCATGAGAGCCATCGCGAGGAACAGCGATAGCGCCACCGCTCCAAACACCTGGATGGCAGCGTGCGACAGGCCGATCCATCCAGTCCGATCGTCTATGTAACGGAACGCCGCGGCGACCAGCATGCCACCGATGTATCCAGGCAGCGTAATGCCGAGAGCACTGATGGCCGCGCTCACCGCCGATCCGATGCCCATGGCGAGCACGACGATGATGATTGTCTTGAGGGCTGTGAATTCTTCGGGGCCACTGCTCGCGGCAGCGTGCTGTGCCCCCATTCTCCATCTTAGAGCCGCTTCGACGGGTTGAAGATCGCGGACCGGCACCTTTCGCTGCGCTTCAGGAGCCAGTCCGCCGGCTCGCAGCCGGTATCTTTCGATTAGAACCGTGGCTACCGGCCCGCCTGCAAGACCGCCGAGCACGATTCCGGCCATCGCCGCAGCGATCGCAATCGAGCCTGCACCTGCGACGCCAGCCTGTTCGAACAACGGCGCGAAGGCCATGCCGGTGGCTGGTCCGCCGGTCAGGGTCACCGAGCCGGCGAGCACGCCGAACAGCGGCGGCAATCCAAATCCGACCGCCACTGCGACGCCTACTAGATTCTGGAGAATGGCGACGACCGAAGTGATCGCCAGCAACAGCACGACTTGCGGTCCACCCGCCCGCAGCAGCGCAACGCTCGCGGAAAATCCGACAGTAGTGAAGAAAGCGACCAGCAGCGGCTGCTGCAATGAAGTATCGAATGCGGGCGGCGCCATGCCGCTCGAACGTGCCAGCAATAGAGCGACAGCGACCAACAATCCGCCGAGCACCGCCGGCGGAATATTCAATCGTGACAGGCCAGGAACGAGGCGCCGCAGGCCGTAACCGGCAACCAGCGTGCCTCCCGCAATCGCCAGCGTCTGCAGCAAATCGAACGTCATGGCGATTTGCGCAGTGCCAACTAGCCCGCCTGATGCATATCAGGCTTCATTCACAGCGATCAGGCGTGAACGACTCAAGGAGTGACGCAACCACCAGCGGAAGAACAAATGCCTTGCCGCTGGCTCAGCGTGCCGCGCAGGGCGCCCTTGGCAACCTCTATTTCTTCCAGTTCGGCCTGGGTGCGGCAATCTTCTTTGGGGAAGCGCGAACCGAGCACGACAACCTTCGTGCAGTAGTAGCGCTTCCCGTCTTCGAGCCGCTCCTTGTAACCGGGCGGAGCGACGAACTCTTTCTTCTCGCCTTCCTTCACGGCAGCCAGCGTCGCAGCCGGAGCGTCCTTGGCTACCGCTGCCTTTGCGGCCGGTGCCGGAGCGGCAGTGTGCGGCTGCGAAGCACAGCCACTGAGCAAAGCCACAGCAATCAATCCAGGCATGCGCATCGACGTCTCCTGACAGGCGGTTCCTGAAGTTCGGATCATGCCTGCGGTGAACGATATTTTCACTACCCATCGATGAACCGCACCTGCCGATTGCGGCACTTAAGTCAGGGCCAGTCAGTGGACCTCCAGCCTGCATCTGCCTTCCGTCAAGTCATGGTCTCGGTTCGATGGGCTTCTGACGTCATGAGCAACGCCGGCATCGACCGCCATCCCAGCGCCGCATTCGATGCGATGGCGTGTTCCTATGATGCATCCTTCACCCATTCGTCCGTTGGCATGGTGTTGCGTGAGATCGTCTGGTCGCGGGCGGACCAGGTATTCAACGCACCGGGCCACCTCCTCGAACTGGGGTGCGGCACTGGCGAAGACGCCATCCGTTTCGGTCATTGCGGTTTCGAGGTCACGGCCACCGATGCGTCGTCCCTCATGATCGACGTGGCTCGCGCCAAAGCCCGGAAAGCGACGGCTGCCGACAATCTCGAATTCCTCTGTGTCCCGATGGAACACGTGGCGACGGCATTCCGGGGCCGGCAATTCGACGGCCTCTTTTCGAATTTCGGCGCCGTCAACTGCGTCGCGAACCTGCGTGCGTTGTCTGCCAACGTTGCGGCCGTTTTGACACCCGGTGCGCCCTTGCTATGGGTAGTCATGGGACGCCATGTGCCGTGGGAATGGTTCTGGTACCTGGTTCGCGGCCAGCCGGGCAAGGCACTGCGTCGATTACGACCGGAAGGAGCGCAGTGGCGAGGGCTGACGATTTGCTATCCAACGCCGGCAGCTATCACCGCTGCCCTGGCGCCTGACTTCGCCGTCACTCGCATTTCACCGCTCGGCTGTGTGCTACCTCCCAGCTATGCGGCGGATTGGCTCGATCGATCGCCTCGCGCACTTGCCGCCCTGAGCCGGATGGAACGAGCGGCCCAGCGGTCGCAACTGCTGGCCAACTGGTCGGATCACTACATCATCGAGGCCCGGCGTTCGCCCCGCTGACACTGCTCCAGGATCTTCGTTTGAACCGCCGTCCCGGCCGCCGGCACCTACCGACGTTTCCTTCTGCGGAACCGCCCAGTTGTCGCCACTCTCGTTCGAAGTCGGGTCCGATCCCCGGCATGCGTTGCATTCACTGCCGCTGGCCACGCTGCATCTCACGGAGCGTTGCAACTCGCGCTGCGTGAGCTGCGACTATTGGCGCCATGGCCGCGACGATATGACGCTGTCATCGATCCGTCGACTGCTGCCAGAACTGCTCGGCCTCCAGACGCAGACGGTGCTGATTTCGGGTGGCGAGCCGTTGTTGCATCCGGAATGGCCGCAGATCGCGGAACTGTTGCGCGACCGAGGAATGAGCCTGTGGCTCGTGACCTCCGGCCTGTCGCTCGCCAAGCATGCAAGTCGCGCCGCCGCATTGTTCGATGCGATCACCGTGTCTCTGGATGGCACGACGCCCGCGATGTATGCGGCGATTCGCGGGTTGAACGCATTCGACAAGGTCTGCGAAGGGATTCGACGCGTAGTGCACGAAGGCGTCCGTGCCAGCATTCGCGTCACGGTGCAACGTATGAACTATGGCGCTCTGCCCAAATTCGTCGATCTAGCTAAAACGCTGGGCGCAGCGGAAATCTCTTTCCTCGCGGCCGACGTGGCAAACGCGGTCGCCTTCGGCCGCGATAGCAATTTCCGGGACGACGTCGCTACCGGCCTGTCATTGCAACCGGCGGACCTGCCCGAGTTCGCAGCGATCCTGCACACGATGGAACGGACGCACGCAGCAGATTTCGACTCCGGACTCATTGCCGAAAGCCCACGCAAACTGCGCCGGCTGCATGACTATTTCGCGGCGGTCTGCGGCCTGGGCGCATTTCCGCCGACACGCTGTAATGCTCCGGAATTCTCGGCGGTCATCGGTGCGACCGGGCGAGTCAGTCCCTGCTTCTTCATCAACGGGCCGTTGCCGACGACCTCTGTGCACGGGCTGCAAGACGACTTGAATGCAGCAGCCATGATCGACCTGCGTCGGAAGATTCGAGCCGGCTGTCGGCCCGAATGTACGACCTGCGTCTGTTCACTATGGCGCGATCCGCAGGAACTCTCTGCCTTCCGACCGGAGCGTGCCAGCCATGCTGCAGTCTGAAGCGTTGCGCTCGTTTCTCAGCCGCACTCTCGAAGCCTATGAACTGTGGGCGGCCACCTATACGCCCACACCCCACAATCCATTGATGCGGGCAGAACAGAGCGCCATGCTCGAGTACTGGCCCGATGTCGAAGGCAAGCGCGCACTCGACCTGGCCTGCGGTAGTGGACGCTACACGCAATTGCTGGTTCGCGATGGCGCAGCGCAAGTCTTTGCGCTCGACTTCTCCGCAGCGATGCTGGAGCAAGTGACCGGCGGTCTTCGTGTTCGTGCGAGCATGATGGACCTGCCCTTCTCTGCTGCCGCATTCGACATCGTCCTGTCCGGCCTGGCGCTCGGTCACGCACCGCAGTTGCAACCTTGGATGAACGAAGTCGCGCGTGTGCTCGATGACGACGGCGTGCTGTTGTATTCGGATTTTCATCCCGCCGCGGCGCGAGTCGGCATGGTCCGGTCGTTCCAGCTCGAGGATTCGACCACCGTCACGTTGCAGCATGTTCGTTACGCTGTCGATGAGCAGTGCCATGCAGTCGAAGCTGCCGGCTTGACGATCGAGGCTATCCACGAAGTCCGCGTCGGCCACGAGTTCAAGGAATCGTTTCCGGGGTGCGATCGGTTCTATCGCAAGTGGGATGGATTGCCGCTGCTACTGATAGTGCGGGCCAGCAAATGAGCGCGCACCCTGGCATATCCCTGGTCGGCGGCGACATCGGCGGTGCTGGGCGCCTGCGTATCGCCGGATCGCGCATCGCCTCCATCGATGGCGATCCTGCCCGCTACGATCGTGTCGTCGATCTTCGCGGCGACCGTGTCCTGCCAGGGCTCA
>Ga0157380_10000148_pt1 | contig 40027 bp, 30 predicted proteins | sample S35metaG_FD_119757 | JGI IMG/M metagenome (GOLD analysis project Ga0157380, IMG submission 119757) | Switchgrass rhizosphere microbial communities from Kellogg Biological Station, Michigan, USA - S3-5 metaG | ecosystem: Host-associated > Plants > Roots > Rhizosphere > Soil | place: USA...
TATAAAATGCATCATGGTCATCGTGGGATCAATCATCCGGTCTTAAATACCATTACGGGCAGAGCAGAGATCACCAGTCAAAATCATGGCTTTGGTGTATCACCTGAAGCCATGATGGCGAAGAAGGATACTGTGGAAGTAACACATGTCAACCTAAATGATCAGACTGTTGAAGGATTGCGTGTCAAAGGCAAACCTGCTTTCTCTGTTCAGTATCATCCCGAATCTTCTCCAGGACCTCATGACTCCAGGTATCTTTTCGACGAGTTCCTCAATCTAATGTCCACTGTTAACTAATAGCAGTTCCAAACATAAACATGCCCACTCACACTCACTGCTCACTGCTCACTGCTCACTGCTCACTTTTCACTGCTCACTCTTTCTCCTATTTCCTAACTCCTAACTCCTAAACATAATGAGCGCCATTGTTGATATCATCGCCAGGGAAATCCTTGACAGCCGAGGCAATCCAACTGTAGAAGTTGAAGTCATCACAGAAGCAGGCCACGTTGGAAGAGCTGCCGTCCCTTCCGGTGCATCTACCGGAAAGCATGAAGCTGTGGAATTGAGAGATGGTGATCCAACGCGATACATGGGTAAAGGTGTGCTTGATGCTTGCAGGAATGTTGAAGAGAAAATTGCAGAGCAGATCATTGGGATGGATGTTTCTGAACAACTTGAAATAGATCAAGCAATGATTGATCTGGATACCAATCTTAATAAGTCAGGTATCGGGGCAAATGCAATGCTTGGTGTTAGTCTTGCTGTAGCCAAAGCTGCTGCTGCCGAACACAGGCAACCCTTGTTTAGATATATCGGTGGTGTCAACGCACATATTCTTCCGGTTCCAATGATGAACATATTGAATGGAGGATCTCATGCAGACAATAGTATCGATTTCCAGGAGTTTATGATCATGCCGGTAGGTGCTGATCATTTCCGTGATGCTTTGCGGATGGGTGCAGAAGTTTTCCATCATTTGAAAAAAGTACTTCACAATGCTGGTTATTCAACCAATGTTGGTGATGAAGGAGGTTTTGCTCCGAATATTAAATCTAATGAAGAAGCCATTGAAATTGTTTTGAAAGCAATTGAAAATGCAGGGTACAGGCCGGGTGATGACATGGTGATTGCCCTCGATGCTGCAGCTTCAGAGTTTTATGATGAAAAAGAAGAACGTTATGTATTCAAGAAATCCTCAGGTGTTAAAATGACATCTGATGAAATGGTAGAATACTGGACACAATGGAGTAACAAGTATCCGATTTTTTCTATCGAGGATGGATTGCATGAAGATGATTGGAATGGTTGGGGAAAATTAAATGCTACCATCGGAGATAAAGTGCAATTGGTAGGGGATGATTTATTCGTGACCAATGTAGATCGCTTGGCTCTTGGAATTGAAAGACAGAGTGCTAATAGTATCCTGATCAAACTTAACCAGATAGGTACCTTGTCCGAAACAATAGATGCTGTCCACCTGGCTACTCGCAATGGATTCACGTCCATTATCAGCCATCGAAGTGGAGAGACAGAAGATGTTACCATCGCGGATCTGGCGGTTGCCCTTAATACCGGTCAGATTAAAACAGGATCATTATCACGTTCTGACAGGGTCGCTAAATACAATCAATTACTTCGTATTTGCGATATCCTGGGCGATTCTGCTTTCTATCCTGGAAAATCGTTGTTGGGCAGGTAGTCAATAGCTATTGGCACAATCCTTGCAGGGGTAAAGTATCCCATCGTTAACCTTAGATTTCCTAAGGACATATCCATATATCATGATTTCAGATTTAATCCCTTGGACGGGGGGCATCTGCTTATTTGATTCACCTTATGGATATCAGGTAAGCCTGTCCCCTTTTTTCCTTCCTTTTTGGGGCTTGGACAGGTCCCAATTAACCGTTATCTTTCGGTCTTTACCAACAGGTCTCAACTACATGAAAAAACTTACGCATCTGCGGCAGGTGATTGCTGAGTTAATCGCAGCCGGCTGGCTCAATAAGTACTCTGTTTCAGCAGGTTTATTTGTCATCTGGATGTTGTTTTTTGACAAACACAATTTTTTCACCCAGTGGAATCTCACCAGTGCAGTCAATCAACTGGAATCTTCAATTGAAGATTATAGCGAGCAACTAGCAGAGGCGGAGGCAGCACATAAAGACCTGATGAATAACAAGGAAAAATTTGCCAGGGAAAAATACCTGATGCACAGGCCAGATGAAGACATTTTCTTGTTTCAATAACCGATAGCATTATCACATTGATTTTATGAGTGTACTTGTAGGAAAGGACAGCCGTGTCATTGTCCAGGGTTTTACAGGAACGGAAGGTACGTTCCATGCAGGCCAGATGATTGAATACGGAACGAATGTAGTAGGTGGTGTTACTCCTGGAAAAGGCGGGCAACAGCATCTGGAAAGACCAGTTTTCAATACCGTACAGGATGCCGTTCAAGCCACACAGGCGAATGTATCTATCATCTTTGTTCCACCAGCTTTCGCACCAGATGCAATTCTGGAAGCAGCAGAATCCGGCATCAAAGTGATCGTATGTATTACAGAAGGTATTCCTGTACAGGATATGGTCCGTGTTAAGGATTACATCAATAAATCAGGATGCAGGCTCATCGGGCCAAATTGCCCAGGCATCATCACACCAGGCGAAGCCAAAATTGGCATCATGCCCGGTTTCATTCACAAGCCTGGCAAGATTGGTATTGTTTCAAGATCCGGTACGCTGACCTATGAAGCAGTAGACCAGGTTACAAAAGCAGGAATGGGGCAATCAACTTGTATCGGCATTGGTGGTGATCCTATTTGCGGTACTACTACCCTTGAAGCGGTTCAATTATTAATGGCTGATCCTGGAACAGAAGGCATCATTATGATAGGCGAGATCGGTGGAAGTATGGAATCTGATGCAGCCTATTGGATCAAAGAACATGGAACAAAACCTGTCGTAGGTTTTATCGCTGGAAAAACAGCGCCTAAAGGACGCAAGATGGGACATGCCGGAGCGATCATTGGAGGTAAAGCAGATACCGCTGAAGCGAAAATGCAAATTCTGGCTGAATGTGGAGTACACGTTGTAGAATCTCCTGCGCAGATCGGAGCAACAATGGCTCGGGTTTTAGGAAAATAATCATCTTTCATTCTCCCGGTTTGGAGGAATATATTTTTTCAACAGCATCACCTGGATATGAATCAACATCAAATATTAGCCGGTAAAAGAGGCATTATTTTCGGGGCATTGGATGAAAGTTCAATTGCATGGCATGTTGCTACCCAATGTGTAGCGGAAGGTGCAAAAATCACTTTGACAAATGCCCCGGTGGCCATGCGCTTCGGGACGATTCAAAAATTAGGTGAACAGTTGAATGCTCCGGTTATTTCAGCTGACGCCACCTCCACTGAAGAGCTGACTGCACTTATCCAGCAATCTGTTGAAGCACTTGGTGGTCCATTGGATTTTGTGTTGCATTCTATAGGGATGTCTTTGAATGTGCGTAAAGGGAAAACGTACACGGACATTAATCATGAATGGATGCACAAGACCCTTGACATCAGTGCTATGTCCTTTCATCGCATGATGCAGGCGCTATACCAACTTGATGCCATGGCACAAGGTGGATCTATCCTTGCCCTCACGTATATCGCAGCTCAGCGCGTATTTCCAGATTATAGTGAAATGGCTGATGCCAAGGCATTGTTAGAATCATTTGCGAGAAGTTTCGGCTACCACTTTGGTGTGAAAAAAGGAGTCCGTGTAAATACGGTTTCACAATCTCCAACACGTACCACGGCTGGTAGTGGTGTTAAAGGATTTGATGACTTCTATTCTTACGCAGATACCATGGCTCCTCTCGGAAATGCAAGCGCTGAAGATTGTGCCCGTTATTGTGCATGCTTATTTTCGGATTATACCAAGGCTGTCACCATGCAGAATTTATTCCATGACGGTGGCTTCAGCTCAATGGGAGTCAATCCTGCGGTATTAGGCAAAGAATAGCATAATTTAGCTATCGTGCGTTATACCTCTTGCATGAACCAATCACTCCTACGTTTTTTCATTTCCATACTCGCAGGGATATTCGCGCTATCTGCTGATGCGCAGATCACGCCACCGGATGATAAAATAGGGAGTACCAGGACGGATTCCATTCCCGAAGGTGTCATGCCTCTTGATACGCCGGTTCCGATGACATACGTACTCATTGGTAATCCTGATAAATTCCTTGTTTTCAGCGACACTTTTGACTGGGATGATAACAAACATTTTCCTTTGGCTGGATACCAGGCTCATCTTGGAAATTATGGTTCAGCCGCACGCAATTTAGCTCCCATTATTTCTGCGCCTATTGGATTTGCGCCTGGTTGGTTTCAATTTGATCCATATTACATCCAGGAAGATTCATTCAGGTATTACAACCAGGATGTGCCAGTAGCACAGATTAAATATTCACAAGGAGGTCAGGAACAAACTTACCTCTCTCTTAATTTTGGTAGAAGTTTCGCACGGGGATTAAGTTTAAGTATTGACTACGACAGAATAAACCAAGTCGGTGAATTTGAACATCAACGTCAGAAAAATACAGGTTTCAGCATTGGCGTATGGCACAATGCTTCCAATGGCAAGTATGATGCTTTCTATAATTATCTGAACAATGCTGCTGTTGTCCAAGAGAATGGAGGAGTCTCAGACCCGGATTCAATTGGGAGGCCAAATCACCCGGATATTTCTATTCCTGTTTACTTGACTACAAATCTCAATACTGCCATTACTACGCATAAGCAGCGAACTTTTATGACCAAGCAGATAATCCATTTGCTTCCAGACTCAGCAGGTTTCGGAATGGATGTCTGGATGAAAGGATCATTCTCTGCAAGGCTTTTTAAATATGTTGATGAGGACACTGAACTTGCCCTTGACTATTATGATCCCATATATCTAACTGATGATAGAGGTATACGACAGTACACGTACATAAGGGAGAGTCAATGGAGTTTAGGTGTTGCATTACCTTGGAAAGCGGCACATTCTACACTCAATGCTTCATTAAGGTACAGAGGAATTAATCTTGACCAGGAGCCCACAAAAAGAAAGATCAATGAACTTTATGTTGATGTCGCCGGCGAATTTCAATGGGTTGAGCCACTTGTCCTCAAAGGTGATTTTTCACTTGGTCTCGGGCAGGCTGAAGGTGCGTTTTCGTTTAATGCCGGGGCCGATCTGAATATTGGACCACTCGGCTTTCTGAAAGGATATTGGTCATTGATCGGACGAAAACCTTACATGATTGAGTCTGCTTTGTATGTGAGCCAGGAACCAATCTACATGACTGATTTCGCAAATCCATTGTTAAGCGAGATAGGTGTGATGTGGGATTGGAAAAAACAAGATTTCCAGGCTGGTATCAAATGGTTGGTGTATGACAACTATATTTATTTTGATACACTTGCGTTTCCCCAGCAGATCAATGGTTCATTTTCATTACGTCGCTTTTCTGTTTCAAAAGGTTTTGATTTCAGAAAGGTTGGAGTAAAGGGGAGTGCATTCTGGCAACCTGATCCGCAAGCTGAATTGGCAGTCCCTGAAATTTGGTACAACTTAAGCGCTTTTGGCCGTATCCATATTTTTGAAAAGAAAGTGTTACTGATGCCTGGAGTGGACATCAATTATAATGGGAGTTTCACTGGGGTCAGTTATTTTCCAGTCAATGGAGTTTATCATTTGACGGATGGCCCTTCCATTCCTGAAGCCTTCCGCCTTGATGTTGCGCTCGGGCTTCAAATCAATTTCATCAAAGCTTTCGTCCGCATGGAGGATTTTATTGGCTTGTTTGAAGACAGGGTATTATACCAGGCAGATTTTTACCCACATTACAGAGGTTATTTTAGGATTGGGGTAGAAGCAGGGTTTTTTAATTAGGATGAATAAACCTCTTCTCAATTGTTTTGTTTAGAACTATCTTAATGCATTGAATTAAACGTTCACTAAAATCCAGCACTCATGAAACCATATATTTTCCTTTTAATCAGTTTTTTCGTCACGGCCTCTTTTATCCAAAGTGGTAACGCCCAAACAGATAAATCAACCAGGCCAAGTCCTCCAAGAGAAACTAAAGGAACCTATAAGGAGGCTGAGGTTGCGATAAACTATTCATCTCCATTCGTCAAAGGAAGAACGATCTGGGGTGATCTTGTCCCTTATGGCAAAGTATGGAGAACAGGTGCAAATGAAGCCACCATATTTGAAACAGATAAAGACCTCATCATCCAGGACAAGAAGCTTCCTGCAGGTAAATATGCGCTGTTTACAATTCCTGGAGAGAAAGAATGGATATGGATATTCAATTCGGAATGGGATCAATGGGGTGCATTCAAATACGATGTATCAAAAGATGTATTGCGTATTCAATCCACTCCTGAGCCATCACCGGTCTATCACGAACAAATGGCCTTTATGGTTACGAAAGATCGAGTGTCCTTGTACTGGGAGAATCTTTCCGTTAGTTTCTGATGAAATTTTTACCCGGCCTGGAATCAATTAAGGCTGGAAGGAAACTTACAATGTATAATTCGGACTAAGCAGATCATCACGCTCTGCATAGAATGCATTGATATAGTTGACTACATCGTCAGGATCATCCATGATAGGAAATAAATCCAGGTCTTCTAGACTAATGTTGTTTTCCTTTTCAAGCATTACTTCAATCATCCATTGCTTCAATCCTGACCAGAATGCGCTCCCGACCAGAACGACTGGTACTGGAGAAATCTTTTTTGTTTGCATCAGCGTTAAGACCTCAAAAGCTTCATCTAAAGTGCCAAAACCACCAGGTAAGACGACAAAGCCTTGTGCATATTTTACAAACATCACTTTGCGGACAAAGAAATACCTGTGGCTGAGATTCTTATCGGCATCGATATATGCATTATGAGATTGTTCGAAAGGGAGGTCAATGTTGAGGCCAACTGAAACGCCTCTTTGAAGACTTGCACCTTTATTGGCAGCTTCCATGATCCCTGGACCACTGCCAGTGATAATGCCAAAACCGGCATCAGTTAGCTTTTGCGCAATGGAAACTGCAAGTTGATAATATGGGGTGTCAGCCTGTGTACGCGCGCTGCCAAAAATGGAAATGCAAGGACCAATGCGATTAAGGGATTCAAACCCATCAACAAACTCTGCAATTACCTTGAACATGGTCCACGCATTCTCTCCTTTGATCTGCGTCCATTGTTTCATCAACTTTGGAGGTATTCCTTCTGCCATTGTATTCGCGGTTATGAAAAGGATCTGATTCCCGGAAGTTACAGGGAATTAAGGTTATTCAATCGAAGCCTGGTAATTTGTATACTCCTGTTCGATATATCGTTGAAGTTCCCTGAGATCGGTGAAGCGTGATAATACTTCTTTCATTTCCAGGGAAGATTGGGCTGTTGGTAAAACAAACCGATCTACGTCCTGTGCTGAAATGGTTTTGGCTCCTAGAATGATCAGTCGTTCAACCACATTTTTCAACTCACGTATGTTGCCTGTCCATGGTAGCGTCTGAAGTTTTTTGATGGCTTTGGCATCGAATTGTTTTTCGGGGATACCATAGTCTTTGCAGATCTCCAAACAGAAATGCTGAATCAACAAGGGTATATCATCAACGCGTTCTTTCAATGGTGGAACATCAATGATGATGACCGCAAGCCTGTGATATAAATCTTCTCTGAAACGTCCTGCATCAATCAACTTGCGGAGATCTTTATTGGTCGCAGCAATGACCCTTACGTCCACACGGATTTGTTTGTCACCACCAACTCTTACGATTTTATTCTCCTGCAACGCCCTAAGAACCTTGGCTTGTGCGGATAAACTCATATCCCCGATTTCATCAAGGAATATAGTTCCACCATTTGCAAGTTCAAACTTTCCAGTACGGGTTTTGATCGCAGAGGTAAAAGCTCCTTTCTCATGACCAAAGAGTTCACTTTCTATGAGCTCAGAAGGAATTGCTGCGCAATTGACTTCGATCAGGGGATTATCACGACGATTACTCTTTTGATGGATCCAATGGGCTACAAGCTCCTTGCCTGTACCATTTTGACCTGTCACCAACACTCTGGCATCTGTAGGGGCTACCAATTCGATAGTGGACATGATCTGCCCTATACACTTGGATGTTCCTACGATCGGCTGGAAACGGGTATTGGAGACTTTGGTCTGTAACACTTTACGTTCCGTAATGAGTTCGGATTTATCCATAGCATTTCTTAAAGTGATCAGCAGGCGGTTGAGATCCGGCGGCTTGGAAATAAAGTCAAAGGCTCCTTTTTTAACAGCTTCAACAGCCGTATCAATAGAAGCATGTCCTGAAATCATCACCACAGGTGTCTCGCGGGCTATTTCCTGAATCTTATCAAGCGCATCCATACCATCCATCTTTGGCATTTTTATGTCCAGGATGATGACATCGTAAGGATTCTGCTTGATTTTGACCAGGGCCTCCATACCATCTGAAGCTTCATCCACTTCATATTTTTCAAATTCTAGAATATCTCTGAGGGTATGACGGATACTCCTTTCATCGTCGACAATGAGGACTTTTGACATAACTGTGTTGAATTAGTTCAGTTTAAATATGATGAATTGTTATCAAAAATATAACATTGATTCAAAATAGTTTATACTTTATAAAAAATAATATATGTTATGACAGACTTGATTAGCCATTTTCAGATGGTATCATGTAGAATAACAACCAGTTTCAGGGACTAAAAAGAAGAGACTCTGATCTAAATATTTGATACTCAGCCTTAATGCCTAAAAATAAGTTTAGCTGGAAGCACTGGAAGGATACTCCAGATTGCTTAAGAAAGGTTTGACAATACTATAAATGCCATCAAACCCATACCTGTTTCGAGAGCAGCTTCGTCGATATCGAAGCGGTTGGAATGGACAGGGTAGTTTTTAGCGGGTTCTGGTCGGCCTGTTCCTAGCCTATAGAAGGAGGAAGGTACCAACTGTGAGTAAAAGGCAAAATCTTCAGACGTCATCCGTTGAGGCAGATCATGCACTTTATCCTCACCAAGAAATTGAATGGCCGCATTTCTGCACATCCCGGTAACGCTTTCATCATTAATCAGGCTTGGATAACCTTTGACTATTTGTATTTCAGCTTTAGCGCCAGAAGCTGTACAGATTTCTGAAATCAATTTTTCAATTCGTTGGTGTGTTTCCATTCGCCAGGTCTCATTCATAGCCCTGAGTGTACCTTCAAGATGGACGACTTCAGGGATGACATTCGTTGCACCACCATCAGAATAAATTTTTCCGATAGTTAATACACCTGGAGAAATAGGGTCAATACTTCGGCTTATTATTTCCTGCAAGGCAGTTATCACTCTTGCAGCAATCGTAATTGGGTCAATGCATAAATGAGGAGTTGCTGCATGTCCACCTTTTCCAATAATCCTGATGTAGAGCTCGTCTGCAGAAGCCATATATAATCCGCTTCGGAATCCAACATGGCCTGCAGGTAGAGGAGGATGCACATGTTGTGCGATCATCCATTCAGGTATACCATCTTTCATCAATCCTTCATCAATCATCATCGAAGCTCCACCTGGAAGTTTTTCTTCTCCAGGTTGGAAAATAAATTTAACCTCTCCATGAAGCGCTTTTCTATGTTCTGACAGGATAGCTGCAGCACCAAGTAGGCAACTAGTATGAACATCATGTCCACACGCATGCATGATTCCATGATTTAAAGATTTATACGGGACATCATTTTCTTCGTTGATAGGCAATGCATCCAAATCTGCCCTCAACATGACACAAGGACCATTCTGGTTACCCTGAATGGAAGCCACGATGCCATGTCCTGCCCATCCTTTGGTATAGGTTATTCCTTTGGCATCTAAAAAAGCCTGTATTTTTTCGCTGGTCAGTTTTTCCTGGAAAGATAATTCCGGGTGCTGATGCAAGTCTCTTCTGATCTCCACGATGGCAGGAAACAATTGCTTTGCAGAAGCTTTAATCTTTTGGATATAGTCAACGGACATAAGCAGAATTATTTTGACCAGCTTTCTTTAATTGGGCTATCAGAATCGACAAATCGGTTGTCCAATGATAATCTCTGGCATAAACATAATGAATGTGCTGCAGTCTTCTGGTCAGTTCTGATTCGTCCCTTGGATAAGCCGGATGTAAAATACCAGGAGGAAGGACAGGCAAAGAACTTATTACAGGATCCAATGGATGATAAGATACCCATGTCTTTTTTTCTATTAGCACAAGCAATACGTTTTTAAGAAAAACGAATGGGCTTGGAATGAGAAATAGCAGAATAGGAAACAATACAATTAAAATAAGGGAACTGAGTAGATCAAATATCCTTTTTACTCTCCGCGATGAAACTTTTGATAGGTTGAAATGAATTCGAATGGCATAAGATTCTCCTTCAGTGTCCTTTCCTGCGCTGCCAACAATATTCATCGTTGTGGTAGCAGCAAGCATATACCGAATGGATGGACCGAGCCTTGTCATACTACCAGTGAAATCTGAAAAGGGTACATCTTGAGCAGAGAATATGATCTCTTTTACCTGGTAGATTCTGACGAGGTCATCAAGCTGGGACATTGAGCTTAGCGCATTACCAAATGAACTTGATGTTGCATTCACCAAAGGATTGACAGTTCCCAAAATTTCAATCTGGTCTTTTGACCGGTTGATGAGCTCTCTTATTCGTCCTTCTTCGGCTTCACCTGCTACAATGATTGCTTTCCGGTTTCTCGTTGTTTCGGAATCCAATGATTCATCACGCCATGGATTCATCTTCGTTCTGCTCAGCAATAACCAAAACATAAAAATGGCTGAACCGGCAAGAATAACCATTCGTGAAGTACGGAGATGCACTGGGAGTACAGCGTATATAACAAGGATCCACACCAGGCCATAAAAAAAACCAATCCAAGTCGAACGCTTGTTAAATGGTTTGTCATAAGTACCGTTGAGATACATTGATAAGATCATCAGTATCGAATACAGCGGAACATTGAATGAATAAAAAGAAGGCTTGAAATAATCCGGTGTGTTGAATTTGTAAATAGCCCATCCTTTTCCTGTCAGGATAAATGCTCCGGCTATGATAGCTAAATCGAGGGTTAAAGGCCACCAACGAGTTATGTTCTGCTTGATCAATTGCAGTACGCCATGAAAGTAAATGGCGAGCTTGATCAGAATTTTTTGTCCGCTGAATTCTGGATGTTTATTGGTAAAGATCAACATCGCCTGGTAAAAAGTCAGGATGTAATTCAGGCTTGATTTTTTGGTAGACTCCCCTTTGTAATGGATGATTTCAGTATCCGGAAAATAGTAAATACCATAACCGGCTTTGGAAATCCTGAAGGACAAATCAATGTCTTCTCCATACATAAAGAAGTCTTCATCGAGATATCCTGATTTTTCCAGGGCTTCTTTTCGCATAAACATGAATGCTCCGCACAAGACTTCAATCTTTGCAGTTTCATGTTCTCCGATTTGCCCCTGGTAATATCGGTTCCAATTAGCAGATCGAGGGAAGAGTTTGTACAATCCCGTCATCTTCATAAATGAGGCTGCCAATGTTGGGAGTCCGCGTTTAGATTCAGGAAGAAAACGTCCACTTCCATCAAGCATTCTCACACCGATAGCTCCTGCATCAGGATGGTTATCCATGAAACGGATACATTTTTCAAAAGTATCTTCTGACACAATCGTGTCCGGGTTGAGCAATAGTATAAATTCTCCTTGAGCTTTTATGATGCCTTGATTGTTGGCCTTTGCAAATCCGCGGTTATCAGGATTTGCAATGAGGGTGACAGCCGGAAAATGTTGTTGGACAAGATGAACTGTTCCGTCGACGGAGGCATTGTCCACTACAATGATTTCTCCTGGTACATTTTTCATTGCCTGTTGTACTGAACGAAGGCAATTATCTAAAAAGGGGTACACATTGTAACTGACGATGATAACGGAGAGTCTCAACAACAGGTAGGATTAGGCGTTCTCAGTCAATTCAATGCTGGTCCTTGCGACTATAGAACGGCCAAGCGTAAGCCCATCGGCATATTCCAATTCGCCACCAAAGGAAACCCCCCTGGCGATTATGCTTATCCGGACCGGGTGTGACTTGAGAAGTTTTCCCAGGTAAAAGATGGTGGTTTCTCCCTCTATGGTAGGGCTTATGGCCATGATGATTTCAGAAATTTCTCCTTTGCTGATCCTGTCTATGAGACTAGTGATGTTAAGGTCCTGTGGGCCTATGCCATCGATGGGTGAAATAACGCCACCGAGTACATGATATAATCCATGATATTGGCCTGTGTCTTCTATAGCCATAACATCACGTTCGGACTCTACGACACAAACAGTTTGTTTCTGTCGTACCGGATTTGCACAAATACCGCAAACATCTCCATCTGCTAGATTGTGACAATGCTTACAATGTTGAATGTGCAGACGAATGCCATTTAACCCGTCAAGTAGCTCCGGGAGCAAAGTATTTTTATTTCTGAGTAAAAAAAGCGCAATACGTAAAGCACTTTTCCGACCAATCCCTGGCAACTGGCCTATTGTCCGGATGGCATATTCAAGGTGACGTGAAGAGTACTGCGACATCGTAATTCAATTTGTGTTTAACTGACAGTGTTGCCAATAGTTCGCTACATCAACATGGCCACAGGTTGTTCCAGGTATTGCTTCAACGTCTGGAGAAATTTTGCACCTGTAGCGCCATCAATAACCCTATGATCACATGACATGGTAACTTTCATGATTTTCGAAGATGTTACCTTTCCATCCACGAGAGATAGTTCTTCAGCAATTGTTCCGACCGCCAGTATGGCTGCATCAGGTGGATTTATAATACCAGTAAATTCATCAATGCCGAACATACCTAGGTTAGATATCGTAAACGTATTTCCTTGCATCTCTTGTGGCTGAAGTTTCTTGTGTCGTGCTTTATCAGCTAAGGTTGCCACGAGGGAATTGATATCTTTTAGTCCCATCTTATCGGCTGCAAAAAGCACCGGCACCAGCAATCCTTCATCTACTGCCACGGCAACTCCTATGTTGATGTCTTTGTTGATTCTGATTTTATCACCAAGCCAGGATGAATTGATGGCTGGATGTTGGCGCAAGGCGGCAGCACAAGCTTTGATCACAAAGTCATTGACTGAAATCCTGGTGGCTGACTGTTCATTGATTTGCTTTCGGGCCTCAGCTGTTTTGTCCATGTTGATTTTCATGGTCAGGTAAAAATGAGGTGCCGAAAATTTGCTTTCTGCCAATCTCCGGGCGATGGTCTTTCTCATCTGTGACAATGGAACATCTCCATATTGAGGAGTAGAGGAGGGTGCATTTGCGGGAGAAGAAACAGAAGGTCCTTCGGCGACAAATTTTTCAACATCTCTTTTTACAATTCTTCCTCCATCCCCGGTCCCGGTGACAGCGCTGAGATCTACTCCCGTCTTAGAGGCGATTGATTTGGCCAGTGGTGATGACTTTACCCTGGTTTCACTTTCGACAGGCTGAGGTGGGGGAGTAGAAGGAGTTGATTTCTTTTCTCCATTTGAAGAACTTTCCTCCTGGGTGGTGGATTTGGCTGGGCTTTCTCCACCCTTTGATTCACCAGCAAGGATCTGCTTATAATCTTCATCTTTCGCCCCTATAACAGCAAGGATGTCATTAACTGGAACAGGACCTTCTTTTACACTGATGTAAAGGAGGTATCCTTCATGGAAGCTCTCCAGTTCCATTGTTGCTTTGTCAGTTTCCACTTCTGCGAGGATATCCCCAGGAGAAACTTTATCACCCACTTTTTTGAGCCAGCCAACGATATTGCCTTCCTCCATCGTGTCACTTAGCCTGGGCATACGGATAATCTCAGCCATTCGGTATCAATAATTTAAGCCGTGAATTTACGGATATACGGTAGAAGCTAGGGTATTGGGCTTCCAAAAAAATCAAAAGCCCCTGGCCTCATTAAGCAAGGAGCTTTTGGATACACAAAAATCTATCTCAAATAACCCTATTCAATCAATAAGGCCTAGTACCCGGAATTATAATTTCCAGAATATTTGGAGCCAGGTATTGCTGAACCAGGTGTGTTTTTCCCGGCTTCAGGTCCTGAAGGCCTGCTCATTTCTTTATCAGTTGATGTGGCTACACGGAATTCAACTCGACGATTTACGTAGTGCTTATATTCCTCATTGGCTGAATTATTGAAACTTTCCTTCAGGCCAGTAACCACTGGAGATTCTTCACCACCGTAATTCAGGATGAAACGTTCTCGTGGAATGTTATAAGTCGTAGAGATGTAGTTGATAGCTTCATTAGCCCTGTTATAGGACAATACATTGTTGTATTCGCTCGTGCTACGGTTATCTGCAAACCCAGTAGCCACCACTTTAATTTCAGGATGTGAGCGCATGACCGCTGCAATGTTATGCAATGACCCGTAAAACTCAGGTTTGACATAATATTTATCAAGATCAAAATGGATCATAGGAAGAAACCAGTTAAGACTGGATTCCATAGCTGCGGTACGTTGATTTATCAAGGCAACTACCTCTTCTTCGGTCATGCTGTCATCTGGAACCATCGCGACACCTTCATGACTTACTTCGTATCCCGGAGGAGAATAAGGCTCCTGATCTTTGCAATCAACTACACCATCGCCGTCACTGTCTAAAGTCATACCCCTGGTATCCACCGGGCAGCCAGCAGCTGTGTTGATTTCCTGGTCGATCATGTCAATAACACCATCACCATCGCTATCCGTTAGATCAAATTTTGGACGCTGCTTAAGCTCAGCCAGATCATTGAATGAACCATCAAGAGGATTCACCCAATAGAGTGGTTCAATTCGTTTTTCTTTCGATCCGATATTGAAACCTATTCTAAGTGAAGTGTAATGTGGAATATCATTACTTGATGTGGTAGAAATATTAGATTGCTTTTCAAATCCATCAAGCAGGTCATTATCATTTAACAAGATGCGGTGTTCAAGACCGATGTTGATACGTTTAGATATTTTCCTGGATATACCAGCACCAACGCTGAAGTGTGGAATGACTTTTTTATAATCACCGAAGGAAAGAACGTCTTGTTCTACACCTCCTGGTGTTTCGAAATCTCCATCCAGAAGTTCTTTGAGGTTGTCCCTCGCTTGATTTCTTCCATCATTGGTGGTTAAGTCTAATCCTTCTGTAGTACTTGCGAAATCATATAACTGGCCATTGGCATCAATTAAATCAACTCCAACTTCTGGAATATTCACACCGACCCCTAGGGCAGCATACAGGTTCCATTTATTAGAAGGATTATGAAAAAGGACATTTCCAATATTAAGGATTCCTTCTAAGGTGAAGGCCATAATATTGGATTCGTAATTACGATGGATGTCATCCTCGTTGGTAGTTTCATCTGTGTATCCAACCAGAATAGGAGATTCATCCACATTCTGTTGGTATGTTCTTTCATATGCAAGATAATTGAAGCCTCTTGCATCATATCCTTTAGAAGATTGGTATGTAGCATCCAACCTCCAGGATAGTGTATAGTTGATAGCTTTGCGGATATGAAGTCCAACACCGTATCCCGCAGGAAAAGGTGCTTCAACATCACCACCGACAAATGCAGACCCTCCGTGTAATCCAAGTTCCCACATACTCTTTGGCTTGGCCGAATATTTGGCCTGGCCTGTTCTCCAGAGTTTGTTTTGTTCAGGATTTACAGTCATCTCATCCTCAATCACCGGCGACATAAAACTTTCATTGGTGGTTTGGGCTGAAAGGGAGTTCAAGAGTAGGAGGGGGAGACTTAACAATAAGACATGGCGAATTAGTGTCATAGGGTTCAGATTTTAGAAATAATGTGTCTTACAAATGTATTCCTTTTCTGTTAAAAAAGCTACGGGTCAAGGAATTTTCATGGTTTAACCGGGTTAATGCATGGTCAAAATGAGGAGGTTAGACCGTTATGGCATTTATATTAAATAAATAATTAATATATTTACATCATGATTTCCCATTGGTTTGTCCCTGACGAAAAAACGTCCATCCGGCCAGAAAGGTTGAGCAAAAACTCCCTGTGGCATAAAATCAAATTTCTTCACGATCAAGATTCGAGTTATAACTCAGGTGATTTATTGATCATTAGTTTTGACAGATTAATAGCACAAGCTGTTAAGAAGAGTCTCTATCAATTTAGCGCAACTCCTTCAGCAGCCCTCCAGGTAATTGATTGTGGAACCTTTGCTCCACGTCAGCAAGAGAATATCTTACCAGTGCTCAAAGAGATCAGGGAAAGTGGAGCCGTTGTACTTCTCTTGGGTGCACCAAATGGTTTTGCAGGTCACCAGGTAGATACGGCAAGAATGGTCAGTATCATTCGTGAATCAAATCTCGATGATGATGTTAATCTGAGGAACAGCCACACAGGATGTTTATATCAGTATATCGGTACGCAACGACACCTCGTGTCAGAAACGCATCTTAATGTTGAAGGACATTTGCGTTTGAGCGATTTACGGGAAGAACTGAATCTTGCTGAACCTTGCATAAGAGATTCAAATGTCATGATATTCAACTGTGATAGTATGAGTGCAGCTGAAGCAGGTTACATAACTGGAATGTCTGCTAGTGGACTTACAACTATTGAAGCTTGCCAATTATTCAGATATGCAGGCGCAGCCCAGGGACTTAATTCGGTTGGTATCTATGGTTATATGCCCGAATCAGATAATTCAGGGATGATGGCAAATGCTTTAGCCCAGATGGTTTGGTACCTTCTTGAAGGATCAACACTGCGTGAAGATCCAGAACAAAGCCAGTTGACACAATATCACGTCCAGGCTAAAGACAATGATTATGTTTTGCTTTTCTACAAAAGCGAATTGTCGGGAAGATGGTGGATTGAAAATAAAGCAGGGCGTAAAGTCCCTTGTTCCTATAGAGATTATCGCAAAGCTTGCGAAGAAGATTACAGCGAACTGATTATTAAATCGGTGCTGGGCTAATTACGGCCAGCTTCAAGCAGTAATTCCAATTGCATAGATCTTGATCCTTTCAAAAGCATTGCTCTGTTTTTGCACAGTGTCCAGTTCCAATTTGTGCTCAAGGCTTTAATGTTTTCTACGCTTAAGAATCTTGGATCTTTTATTCCCAGGTATTCCAATGATTCAGCAAAAGCTTTCCCAACAAGAAAGATCTGTTCAAATTTCATATTGGCAACTTGCTTGATGATTTGCTGATGAGCGTCAGCGCTGTCTTCGCCCAACTCCTTCATGTCGCCAAGGACCACCCATCCTTGAGGATATTGGGCAGAAAATGCAGTCAATGCTAATTCCATGCTGGAAGGATTTGCATTATAAGCATCCTTTACGATTAAGCAATCATGAAGGGTAATGATTTCAGATCTGTTTGAGCCAGGGACATATTGCTCAATAGCGATTGCGATCTGTTCATCACTTACATTAAAATGATTGCCAATAGTAAATGCTGCCAGGACATTTGTAGCATTGTAGTGACCGAACATCGAAGACTTGATCGAAATCTTGCCTTCCTGGTCATGGATGACAAATCCTCTTTCACCTGGTTTAGTAGCATATGAGAAGTATACTTGTGGCTCTCCATCAGGATTAAAACCATATGTTTTCTTTTTATCAAGAACTACTGCCAGGTCACGCAGATTAAGGTCATCCGTATTGACAAAGCCAAATCCATTATGATCACCGAGATAATCAAATAATTCACCCTTTGCTTTCTTCACACCTTCAATGGAGCCAAAGCCTTCAAGATGAGCCTTCCCAATATTCGTGATCATGCCACATGTGGGTTCAGCTATGTTGCACAACGAGGCAATCTCACGCGGATGATTAGCGCCCATTTCACAGACTACAAATTGAGTATCATGGGACATTCCAAGTAAAGTAAGCGGAACACCAATATGATTATTCAGATTGCCCACGGTTGCATGCACCTTATATTTTTTTGACAACACAATGGTGACTAATTCCTTTGTTGTTGTTTTTCCATTGCTGCCGGTAATGGCTAAAACAGGAATCTCAAATTGACGGCGATGGTGGTTAGCAAGTGCTTGTAATGCGAGGAGCGTATCTGCTACATTAATAAAACGTGATCCCTCAATAGAAGGGTCATCAACAACCGCATAGGATGCTCCTTCGGTGAGTGCTTGTGATGCAAATGCATTGCCGTCAAAATTCGATCCCTTGAGAGCGAAAAAAATACAACCGGGCGTAATCTTCCTGGTATCAGTAGAGATCACAGGATGTTTCAGAAAGATGGAATAGAGTGAGGGGATATCCAGCTTCATCGGGAAATGTTTCTGTAAGGAATGGTGTAAAAATAAAAACGCCCAGTCAAAATGAATGGGCGTTTTTATTTAGAAGAATTGATCCTCTGTTTATTTATATCTTCTTGATGATTTTGAGCTTCCACCACCGAAATCGTGTCCGCCAATTTCACCACCTGGTTCTGAGCCACCTATTTGGTGCATAGCGCATCTGAAACCGATTTTGCTATCTCCAAGTGTCTGATTTTTATATCTCCTTGCTGCAGGTGAAAGCCAGAATAAACGATCAGACCAAGAACCACCTTTTACAACTCTTGAAGAGTCGTTGATCAAGGTAGTTTCTCCATAGCCGTAGTAAACGGATTCATTATCATCATCCAGGTAATCAACTACATTTCCTTTCTGGTAGTTTTCGCGCAATGCTGCAACAGAATCTTCCACAATAGTGTAGCGAATACGACCTAGACTGTCCTTTTCAACTGGTCTACCATTCTCATCAAGAACACGCTGTTGGAAAATGTTACCACGATAAGGATTTAAGTCATGACCCTCAACATCACGGAGTGTTGAACTGGTCATAGGGCGATATAGATCGCTTGTCCACTCACTCACGTTACCGGCCATGTTATACAAGCCGAAGTCGTTAGGGAAGAATGATTTTACAGGTGCAGGGAATGGAGCATTGTCATTTGGTTTGCCCGCTGTACCCATATAGTTACCTCTGGCTTCTTTAAAGTTAGCCAGCATTTTGCCTTGATTCTTGTCATGTACTTTGTACCTGGCCGTATTCCCGTCCCATGGGTAAATACGACGATCTGAGATTAACTCATCTTTCTTAGAGAGGTTATTACCCTGAAGGGCAAGAGCTGCATATTCCCATTCAGCTTCAGTTGGGAGCCTATATGCAGGGAGCAGGATACCATCTTCAAAACGAACAGGACGCTCTCCACCAGTTTTAAGGTCTGGAAGGTTTTTCTTTACGCTTCCTTGGTATTGTCCTACGAGGTATGATTCTGTATTAAAGTTGTCGGCATCTTTCTGGTCCACGTTCAGGTTCAATACACCTTTCTCTACCAGGAGCATTTCGTTTACACGGTCCGTACGCCAGAGGCAGAATTTAGTCGCCTGTTCCCAGGTAATACCAACAACTGGGTAGTCAGCATAACTTGGGTGCCTGAAGTAAGTTTCTACTAAAGGCTCGTTAAATGAGAGTTCTTCTCTCCAGCAAAGTGTATCTGGACGGATACTGAGCACTTCCTGTGGGTATGTTTCACCATAAACACGTTGTGTCCAGTATTCAAATTCGCGATAATGGGAGTTTGATACCTCTGTCTCATCCATGAGGAATGAGGATATTGTAATCCTTCTTGGAACGTTATTCCAATCATAGGTTACATCCTGGTCGGTAAGACCCATGGTAAAAGTACCTCCATCAATAGGGACAAGGCCTGGGCCAATCTCAAGATCACCGTGGGAACCCTTTTCGAAACCACCCCATTCCTGGTCATTATACTTCCACCCGGTCGTGGATGAACGCTCCGATTTCTTACAGGCTACAAAACCCAGCATCAACAGTGCCCCAGCACTGATTAAAAAGAATTTCTTCATTCTGAACTGAACATGTTTGTTAAAAGAGGGACAAATATACATTTTCTGAAACGTTACGATAGGGTTAATATTGTTTTGTTTTTCCGACCGTAAACATAACAAAAGAGAGGTCAAACCCCGAAATAAAGCTATCTGAAAAGCCTCAGGCAGTCATTATACCTGGATTCCTTTTGACCATTATCCAGGACAAAAACGAGGCCAATCTCGTGGGTACCACCGCTATCCGGAAACCCGGAAATAGTAGCATCATAGCTGTACCCAATTTTTAATTGTTTGGTTTTCAGCCCTATAGCGCCAATTAGGGATTCCGATTGACCGGAAGAATTCCTATAAAAGGCCCCAAAAGATATTGGACCAGTTTCCAACGTCACCCCTCCGTTGACTTGGTTGAAAGGGCCTTGCTGGACAAAAATGATGGATGGAGCTATGAATGTTTCACTACCCCTGCGTCCACCTGAAAAAACCGGAAAGGTACCTCCTGCATGGAATGTCCATCGGATTGGCAAGCCGGGGGTTAAGTCAGGGTTTATTTCAAGGAATTCTATTTTTGGCTGATTCAGGTGGCGTACTGAAACCCCTCCATAGAGGGTTTCACCATATAATACCAACCCAATTCCGAGGTCGGGATATATAATGGTATTCTTTTCAGGGGCAGTTTCTTCTGTTGGGAAGGGTGATCCTCCTGGACTGACTGAACCCAGGTAATCATCTATCTGGTCGCCAAAACGGAGGCTATTCCAGTTTAAGGAAGATTGGACAATTCCTATTTCTGTTCCCATTTTAAGGAATAGGTCGTCATTCAGTCGGGCCCTGTATGAAAATATACCTGCAGCCTTGATGGTTTTTAAAATGCCATCCCCAGCATCATCAGATAAGAGCCAGAAACCCACGCCTCCATTTATTCCTTTGAAATACTGATCATAGGAAAGCGCGTAAGTCTTATAAGCATTATTAAAACCAGGGAATTGATTACGATAGTTTGCTGAAAACCTTGCGTTATCTGTAAGACCAGCCAGACCCGGATTTAATTGAAGCGGGGATAAATAAAACTGAGAGAATATAGGATCTTGGGCGAGGCCAACATTTGAATGAAAAAGGAAGAAGCAAATTATTTGAAGAAATAAAATCACCCTCCTGAACCTTTTCGTCAGGACCATCATTTTAGAAGGGGAAAGGACATTCTTCAGGTATATCACTACGGCAATATTACTCCTTATTAGATTTCTAAACGTCAAATGAAGGGTATTCAGTGGATCAGGAACAAAAAACTACCTTAATTTGTCAACAATCAGCAGAAAATAGTATAAATCAGTAGCAATAGTTCATTTCCAGTAACGTTTTATTAACGATTTTTGAAGCCTCAGATTTAGCCAGCAGTTTGGTATGAAAAGAAATTTCACCCTCTATTTGCTTCCATTGCTCCTGCTTTCTTCCTTGCTTTCTGGCCAGGAAGAGGTAGTACGTGGCTTTCCTTCCCGTTCCGGACCTGAATTCAAAGAAACCTCAGTATTAGCTGGAGGCATTATCCATAGGGTGGCCGTAGAGCATGCCGGGATATATAAAATTGATTTCAATTTTATAAAAGACAAATTAAAGATTGAACCTTCCACTATAAATCCAACCACGATTGGTGTTTTTGGAAATGGTCCAGGTAAAATCCCACAATGGAACAGCATTCCACGCATTGATGATCTTGAGCAATATGCTACTTATGCATTCGGCCTTGAGGATGGTCAATTCAACCAAGGGGACTATTTGCTTTGGTATGCAGAAGGTCCTGATCGTTGGACATATGATCCTGCAGAAAGGATTTACAATATGGAATTGAACAACTATGATCGTTCCAATCACTATTATATTATCATTAATGGTGACGAACGTAAATCCATTACCAGCAGAGCAAATGATAATAGTGGAGACTATGCTTCTGAAAATTCCATCACCTTTCAACGAATAGAAGATGAAAAGGTGAATCTACTGGGTCGTTACAGGCCTCCAGGTTCAGGACAAACATGGTATGGTGATGAAATGGCCGTGGTGAAAGAACTTGATTATACACATCGGTTCGATGTTAGAGATCTAGTTCCTGAAGATACTTTGAACTATAAAGTAAGGTTCGCTGCAAGATCAGCTAATCTGACACGCTTTTACTTAAACATTGATGGAAAAGAAGTAGGTCGTAACATAGGTGGTGTAACCCTTGGTAATTATGAATCTGCCTTCGCAGCAGACGGCCTTTTACAAGGTGAGTATGTTCCAGGCGCATCGATACACAAAATTCTGATTAAGTACCCTGATGCTAATGGAGTTAATTCACGTGGATGGGTAGATTATATTCAATTTAATTTCTGGAAGAAGAATATATATAAGCAGGGGACTCCATTGTTCATCAGGGATCCAAGGGCAGATTATCTTGGCAAGCCAGTTTATACACTTGAGGGTGTTACAGCAGGAAGCCAGATTTGGGATATAACAAATCCTCTTTCACCCGTAATCCAACAATATCAGAGTGGTTCTATATCCACTTTTTCATTGACCACTTCTGAAGCAGTTCCATCTGAATTTATTTGTTTTAATCCTTCATCCGATGTTAAGGTGCCGATATATGAAAAGGTGGTGGAGAATCAAAACCTGCATAGTATTGACAGAGCCGATATGGCGATCATATATTATGATGAATTTGAGGAAGCAGCATTAAAACTTGCGGATCACAGAAGAACGTATTCGAACCTCGAAGTTGTAACAGTTCCTACTTCAAAGCTCTTTGAAGAGTTTGGAGGGGGATCACTTGATCCTTCTGCCATGCGGGATTTTGCACGTATGCTTTATTCGAAGGATCCCGGATTTCAATACTTGTGCTTCATCGGTGATGCAACCTATGATTATCTGAACCATTTTACGGAATTACCTTATCAGAACTTTGTTCCTGCTTTTGAAACTGAAGAATCACTTGATCCTATCCGGTCATTTCCATCAGATGATTATTTTTCACTACTAGATACTGATGAGGGTGATAACCTGGTAGGGGCAATCGATATTGCTGTGGGGAGATTACCAGTCAGTACAGCAGCTGAAGCTTTAGCCATTGTTGACAAGATTATTTTTTATGATCTTGATCCATCCACGCTTAATGACTGGCGGACACGTACCGTGATGGTTGCGGATGATGAGGATAGCAATACACACGTTAACCAGGCAGAAGAATTAGCGGTCGAAAATGCAATAGCGTACCCAGATCTAAACATTCAGAAAATATATCTTGATGCTTTTCCACAAGAGTCCACACCGGGTGGCGACCGCTACCCTGGAGTAAATGATGCCTTGGATCTCAATATGGAAAAAGGAGCGTTGACAGTCACGTATCTGGGACATGGTGGACAGAATGGATGGTCCCAGGAAAGAGTACTTGGCATTAACCAGGCCCAATCCTACCAAAATCTTGACAATATGGCCTTATTCATTACGGCCACTTGTTCATTTGCCGGATATGATGAGCCAGGATTTACCAGCGCGGGTGAGCACTTGTTAATAAATCGGGAAGGAGGAGCGATTGCCTTGATGACCACTGTTAGAGCTGTGTACTCAGGCTCCAATAAGCGACTTACCGAAGCGGTTCTCGACAGGTTGTATGAACCTGACGGACCAGGTATTTATCCAAGTTTTGCAGAAGTATTGCGCAGAGCTAAAAATGCAAACGGGATTGACACGCTCGATAATAATGCAAGGAAATTCACCTTGCTTGGAGATCCTTCTCAAATACTTGCAATACCAACATATGATGTAGTAGTGACCGAAATCGGTGGCATACCAGTCGGTACAGGTCTTCAGGATACTTTGAATGCATTAGAGTATGCAATTGTTTCTGGAGAAATACTCGGCCATCAGGGCGAGCTACTCGAGGAATTCAACGGACAACTCTTTGTGACTTTATTTGATAAAATCCAGGTCCGAAAAACATTGGGTAACGATGACACCAGTAATGAAAGGCCATTCATAACACAAGACCGTCAGCTTTTCAAAGGTACGGCTACGGTTACAGCTGGGAAATGGACAATCGAATTTGTTCTGCCAAAAGATATTGATTTTACATACGGGAAAGGTAAGTTAAGTTTCTATGCCCATGATGGAGTAAAGGATGCTGCAGGTCATTATAATGATTTTGTTATCGGAGGTGTATCCAAAGATGGGTTAACTGATGAGTTGCCTCCGGGCATCAAATTGTTTATGAATGATGAAAACTTTATTTCAGGTGGCATGACTGACACTGATCCTGACATTTATATACAGTTGAGTGATGACAATGGGATAAATGTTTCCGGTACAAGTGTTGGACATGATATTGAAGCTATACTGGATGGAGACGACAAAAACAGTCTTATCCTAAACGATTTTTACCAGGCTTCTCTTGATGATCATACGCATGGTGAAGTGACATATCCATTATCTAACCTGACCCCGGGTTTGCACACTTTAAAGGTAACTGCCTGGGATCTCGCTAACAATCCAGCGGAAGCTTACCTTGAATTTAATGTCCGGGATACCGATGCACCTGTAATCACTAACCTATTCAATTATCCCAACCCGTTCAACTCGATTACCTATTTCCAATTTGAACACAATCGTCCGGATGACGTCATGGACCTCAATATTGACATTTTTGACCTTACAGGACAATTTATACAGAATATTAACAGGGAAGATTACGTTTCTGGGGGGTACAGGATCGATGATATCGAATGGAATGGGCGTGATCATGAAGGAGCAGAAGTGAGCCCCGGGATGTACATCTACAGGTTAAAGATTGTCTTCAGCAACGGCGGAAACAATGAGGTTGTAGAATCCAATGCCGAAAAACTCGTCATCATCAGATGATGCCAAATAAGTTATCTTTGCACTCAAATTTCTAACCATTCACTTTTTCATGAAATACATTTCACTCTTTGTATTAATGCTTTGCGTTGTAGGTGGGGTCAGTGCCCAGTACTGTGATCCTTCCGTTGAAGATTGTCCAAATGCCATTATTTCAGCTGTCCCCTTCCTGAGAATAGTGCCGGATGCGAGATCAGCTGCAATGGGTGATGGCGGTATTGGCTTATCTGCAGACGCAAATTCCATGCATTTTAATGCCTCCAAACTGGCTTTCGTAGAAAACGATCTTGGCTTGGCAGCAAGCTATTCACCATGGTTGAGGTCCTTAGGACTTCAGGATGTTTACCTGGCCTACCTGGCCGGTTACAAGAAACTAGGCGAAAATCAAACGCTGGGAGCTTCACTCCGGTTTTTCTCTCTGGGTGATCTTCAATTCACGGACATCAACGGACTTTCTTTAGGCCAAGGCAATCCAAATGAATTTGAAGTTGCTGTTGCCTATGCAAGAAAATTGTCCACCAAATTTAGCGCAGGTATTGCTGGTAAGTTTATCTATTCCAACCTGGCCGGAGGTCAGCAAATTGATAATATCGATATCGTAGCAGCTACTTCAGGTGCCGTCGATATTTCTTTTACCTACGAAACTCCAATGAATATCGGGGAAAGCAGCATACTCCGTGTAGGTACAGCATTTAACAACATTGGATCAAAGGTGTCCTACACCAAATCACCTAACAAGGATTTTATTCCCGGCAATCTCGGGCTTGGTGCGGCTCTTGAAATGAATCTCGATGATTACAATCAACTGACCTTTATCCTTGACTTTAATAAATTACTTGTTCAACACCTATAAGCCCTGATGATCCTGCTTATGATGAAGACAATGACGACTATCCTGATTTCAGACAAAAGCCATTGTTTGAAGGAATCATTGAATCCTTTGCAGATGCTCCAGGAGGATTTGCAGAAGAAATGAGAGAAATTTCCTTTTCCGTTGGTGCTGAATATTGGTACAACAAACAATTTGCTTTCAGGGCAGGTTACTTTTATGAGAACCCAACCAAAGGAAACCGTCAATTCCTGACTGCAGGTCTTGGTTTGAAATACAACGTTTTTGGTTTGAATATTTCATACCTCGTTCCAACATCTAATCAGCGTAGTCCATTAGATAACACTTTACGCTTTACATTGATGTTCCATTTTGATGATAAGAAAGAAGGCTCTGCTCCTACAGAGTAATTAGTATAAAACAAAAAACTAAGGGCTGTAGGGGCTCAAAATTTTGAGCCCCTACAGCCCTTAGTTTTTTGTTTCAAATAAAAGAAATGCATCTGTGATGATAAGCCGGATTCTGTGATTCCTGGTTACCCAGGAGTATCCATCATTTATCTTGACCGGACATTACTGCCACGGCTCTAGCTGCCTACCCCCCTCAACTATTTTCATATTCCAGCGAGTAGCCAGATACCTGTCAACCGGCAAGCCGGTCTGAGGAATTGAAGTGTACATGGCATTTCAGCCCGCAAGGTTTATCCCACCTCCGGATTGCCCCGGTTGTGCGTGCGCTCTTACCGCACATTTTCACCCTTACCCTGAAAGAAAACCTCCAGGGCGGTCATTTTCTGTGACACTTTCTGTTCCCGCCTAAACGGGACCCATCTGTTAGATGGTGCGGCACTCTACGCTGTCCGGACTTTCCTCCCCCTCTTCAGGGAGCGATGGATTCACCACAGATGCGTTTGCTAAACGATTGGAATGAGCTATTAGTTGGCTAAACAAAAGGGTATTTTCTGTTCTTGTTGGGTAAATTCTCCGTAATCGTTAATAATCATATGATAGTAAGTAATTTATTTATTAAATATTATCTTTATGTGAGTTTATGAGGTTAACCTTTAATCTATCCAGTTACTTAATACTGGCAGGTGCATGCATCCTGACGTTGCTTGCCCTGATAGGGTATGATCACCTCTCTTATGATCGGTCCCATTTTGCACAACAGATTGAAGAGCACATTCAACACCTCGAAACTGAAGCTGTAAACCAGCTAAGGCAAGGGGATTGGATTGGCCAAATAAGGTCAGTGCAGCAAACCGACAGAATTCTTTCAAACGAACTTATCAATCAGATAGAGCAGCTTGGTCAACAACCATATACTGTTTATTTATACCATAAGGATAGCCTGATATTCTGGTCCAAGCCAGGATTTATAGTAGACCCCTCTCATCGGGAATTTATAAATATCCCATGCGTCAAAAGTGATCATATCCAGGACTACTATGTCAAGAAAACAGAGATAGCTGACGGGCAGGACTTGTTACAAGTTTATTTTAAGATTCCTATTCGTCCTGCGGAAGAACAAGCTTTCAGTATTGGTGTCACACCATATAAGTTTGGTCATCCATCACCCGATGATGCAACCCTCATTAGAAGCATTGATGGGTCACCTATAGCTCATTTGCAACTATTAAGCAAAGAGTTTTCCTTTTTCATGCAAGCAGTCATTCTTGTGTTGTGCATTGTTGTCTTCTGGTCGTTGAGCATGGCTTGGATTCTTTGGATTAATCAAAGGCCCGAACAGAAAGTATCTCATGTCAATAAAATCTTGCTTCAGATGTCTGGAGTTTTAGGTTTTAGATTGGCTACGTTATTTATTCCCTACCAGGATTTTTTCGATCAACTTTCTCTGTTGAGTCCGATCATTCAGAATATCGTATTTCCTTATTCCACTGCCGATTTACTCATTGATAGCACTTTGTTTCTTTGGTTGTGCTCCATGGCCAGCAAAATTTACAACAGGGAATTACCTGGAAATCAGACGGCTTCAGTAGTCGTGGCCACCAATCGATGGACAGACCGCTTAATGACATTTGCGCATTATCTCGTAGTGATCATGATGAGTGGGCTTACAGCATGGATATTGAGGCAAGTTGTTGGCCAAAGTAATTTCAGACTAGACCTTGGTGAAATTTCACTGTTTGATATTCATCACTTCTTGTCCATCCTTGCCTGCGGCCTTATTGTGATGGGGGTATTTACCTTTTCATTTCAGATCGTCACGAGGGCTATTTTTTACACGACTAATTTTTATGAACGCATGATTGCGTTGTTGTTTGCAGGTGTAGTCAGTTTGCCGTTGATATATCTTATCAAAATTGATATTCCTTTCGTCGGGTTTTATCTCGGTGTATTTATACTGATGACCTTGCTTGATTTATATATCGAGCAAGGGAATAAATCAGTGATCTGGGTGATGAGTTGGTTAGTTGCGATCTCATCATTGACTGCACTAGTTTTATACAAATATCAAAGGGACTTTGAAAGAGATACAAGGGCGGAAATTATTCAAACCGCTCCTGGAGATCTTGGAAAATCAGAAGAAGCGATCATAGAATGGTTGCCTCATCTTCCCAAGAAATATAGTCTTGGAATTTACCAGGAAGGTCAACTTGTGTTTGCCAATCGATATGATTATGCGCTTGTTTTTCCGCAAAGCGCAGGTATGGAGACGGGTACATTCTATGAATTTTCTTCAGGCAATGACCGTACGGATATAGCCATGCGGGACAATAGCAATAGAGTAATTCTAATTGGTAAGAAAGTGGAAGGCGTCAATCAGGTGGTCTCTCTGTTCTCGCTCATTTTTACTGTATTTAGTTTCTTGTTATTTCTTCTTTCCTGGTTGAATGCTATGTTTGGATTCCTGCCAAAAAACATGGAACTCACTATTTCTCCACGGCCGTCTTTGAGAAATAAAATACAATTGGCCGTTGCCATCATTATTATTATGACGTTTGTGATAGTCGGCTTGCTTACCGTATACTATATACGTTCCAATAGTCGCGCGGATGAAATTCGTCGGTATGATGAGCGACTCCGAAATATTGCAGCAAATTTTCGACAATCCTTGTCACCGGAATTGAAATCATGGAGCGATAATATGAAGCAAGCATCACGTATCGCCGTGGTCAACAGCGCATCGAATAAAATATATGATCCTGAAGGTAATCTTATCAACCAACAGGATAACCCCGGAAATAACCTCCAGCAAATTTCTGTCAAAATGGGTTTCCTGCCAAAGATGATCCTGGATGCTGGTTCAAGGGACTATTACCTTTCTGGAATGCATATCCGCGAAGGGAATCCCCGGAGGTTAAATGATGTCGGTTTTGTAAGTATACATAATGGGGGTTTACAGTCGGGTTATATTGAATTGACAGACTTGTTTCCTTCCGGTAGTGAAGGTGGTGATCCGGGGTCTGGATTCATTATGATCTTGTTAAACGCCTACGTTTTTATTTTCTTGATTGCGATTGGTATAGCTGTCTTTATGAGCAGATCGATCACTGGGCCTGTCGGACAATTGAGTGAGAAGCTCAAGAAAATAAGGCTTGGCAAGAAGAATGAAACCATTCACTGGAATATTGATGATGAAGTGGGGGAGCTCATCCAGGATTATAATGCGATGGTGACCAAGCTTGATGAAAGTGCTATGATGCTCGCACAAACGGAGCGTGACACGGCATGGAGAGAAATGGCCAAGCAGGTGGCGCACGAAATAAAGAATCCGCTGACACCAATGAAACTCAGCATACAGTACCTGCAGAATGCGGCATCACGCGATGAGGATATAGATTTGCCAGCAATGATCAAACGGGTCAGCAAGACTTTGATTGAGCAGATTGATAACCTAACGCATATTGCTTCTGAGTTTTCAAGCTATGCTAAAATGCCGCAGGCGTTGAACGAGGTATTTGTTATTAATGATGTACTAGCCAGTGTTCATGATCTTTTCCGGAAACGAGAAGACATGGATATTCAACTCCAAGTGCCAATTAATGATTTGTTTGTCTTCGCAGATAAAAGCCAGATGATCCGCGTATTTAACAACATCGTTAAGAACGCTATTCAATCAATTCCGAAAACAAGGAGAGGGTTGATTCATATTAAACTGAGTTATACGGAAGACCAGATCATCATCTCTATCCATGATAACGGGATCGGAATAGATGATCATATGAAGGATAAAGTGTTCTATCCCAACTTTACTACAAAATCGTCTGGGATGGGATTAGGTCTCGCGATATGTTCTGATATCATACAATCCTTTGATGGTCATATTTATTTTGAAACGGAGAAAGGGGTAGGGACAACTTTTTTTATTGAAATGCCGCGACATGCTATGGGAGAGGACTCCGCTCCAAATCCATCATTCCAGCCGGTGGCAAAATCAGCGGGCAACCATTAGAAATTAGTTGGATTTTACACTTGCTATCAAGCTTTCTGCATTTTTCAATGCTGCTTTTGATGGAGGATCACCGCTAAGCATTTTAGCTAGTTCAGTTATTCTTTGAGATGCAGATAAGATTTGCACGGAAGATATATCCCTTTCCTCAGCAGTTACTTTAGACACATGATAATGAATCATGGCCTGTGCCGCGATTTGCGGGGAGTGCGTTATCATCATTACCTGGTGGCCTTTCGCTAATGATCTGATCAGCTGTCCCATTCTCCAGGCAACTTCTCCAGAGATCCCTGTATCGATTTCATCAAAGATGATGGTTGGCAAGTTTGCTTGTGCAGCGTAGATGGATTTCAAAGAAAGACTTAACCTTGACAATTCACCACCTGAAGCTACCGCTTGAAGAGGTTGTAATGCCATGCCTTTGTTAGCGGAGAATAGAAAGTTGATTTCATCCATACCATAGACTCCGGGTGTGGATATTGGGTTGATGGAAATAGTAAACTGTGCATTTGGCATGCCTAACTCTTGGAGGAGCTTCTCTACCTGGGGAATTAATTTTTTAGCTCCTGCTTTTCTTTTTTTCGTCAGCGCATCTCCATATTTGACCAGGTTGTTATGCAGTTCAATGATTCTTTGTTCCAATACAGCTATCTGCTCACTGATCGAAGATAGCCCTGACCATTCTGCTTTAAGCGCACGCTGGGTTTCAAGTAACTGGGTTTCATCAGCACATTGATATTTTTTAATCAGGGAGTACAATACATTAAGGCGAGATTGCACTTTAGATAATTTTGCCGGGTCATTATGACCTGGTCCTTCAAGCCTGTTGGCTTCCATTGAAAGGTCCTGGATTTCCACACGGACTGCTTCCAGCCTGTCCGCAATTTCAGTGATTGGAGCATAAACTTTCCGGATTCCTTCCACTTGTTTAATCAGACCGGTCAATTGTGAAGTCAATGAGTGTTGACCGTTTGCCAAAACCGATTCCAATTGGCCAATGACCTGATCTATGGCTTCAGCATGTTCGAGCATTTGCTGTGATTCTTCCAGGGAAGCCATCTCGCCTGGAGTAAGTTTAGCTTGTTCGAGTTCTGAAAGTTGAAAGTTGAGGAAATCTTTTTTTCGAGCTGACGTTTGTTCCTGTTCAACAGCTTTTGCAAGTTCATTTTTGGCTATTCCGAGACTTTCATAAGCTGCAAAATAAACTTTGTACTCTTGTGTGCTGCCACTAATTATATCTAATGCGTTGACCTGGTATTCCCTTGATTGCAATGCAAGGTTATCATGTTGATGATGGAGCTCTATCAATTGGCTGGTCACCTCTTGCATTAGCTTGAGGGAAACAGGGGTGTCATTGATGAATGATCTGCTCCGGCCACCGGAACTGATTTCACGACGACAGATCAGCAGTTGATCAAAATCCAATCCTTCTTTTTGGAAAAGCGATTTCAAGGTATCATCATGCAATGTAAAATGAGCTTCTACAATGCATTTCAAATCTTCGCGGAACAACACCTTAGAATCAGCACGGCGGCCCAGGGCAAGTCCAAGTGCATCAAGCAGTATGGATTTGCCAGCCCCGGTTTCACCCGTGATGATGGTCAGTCCTGGTTGGATAACAATATCCAATTCAGGAATGATGGCGTAATTTTTAATGATAAGCCGGGTTAGCATTGTGTCTCCTGGTGTAGCCTTTTGTTATTCATTTAATTTAGCCTGGACTTCCGCTTCAATTGGAACACCAAATTGGTTAACTGTTTTGTAGGTCTCCAAAGCATCAGCTTTTTTGCCCATCAATAGCTGAGCTTTCATTTTTTCATAATAATACAAACCTTGTTTGTTGTTCAATTGGATAGCACGGCCGAATGCTTCAAGAGCTTCAGATGGTTTATTCTGCACATTCTTAATCCGTCCTTTTTCGTACCATAGATCAGCATCTTCAGGATGCATAGCCAGGTATTTTTCAATGTCCTGGATTGCATTTTCCCATTGACCAAATGACTGATAGATCAATGATCGGTTTTTAAAACCATTTGCGTGATCAGGTTTTAAAGCCAACCCTTTATTAAAATCTTCAAGTGCAAGAGGAAGGTTATTGGAAAGCGCATACACAGCTCCACGGTTAATATAATACTCTCCTTCCGTGCTATCTAATGCTATCGCGCGATTGTAATCTTGCAACGCCGGCTCATACTTCTGTTGATTAAAATACAGTTTGGCTCTCGAATTATACAAAGCACCATCCGGTTTCAATTTTAATGCAGCATCATAATCAGATAGCGCTGCTTCTGTCTGACCCTGATCCCTTCGGTAATTTGCGCGGTTGCGGAAAGGCAGTGGGGTTTTATCATAATACTTCAATACATGCGTCCAAAGAGTGTCACTGTTTGTCCAGATTTTATTTTGTTGAAAGGTCATCACCATATATAAAAGCATCAATCCTCCGAATCCATATAAAGCATATTGTCCGACTTGCTTTTTTTCTTTTAAAAGCCAATGACAGGAATAAGCAACCATAAATATGAACCCGACGTATGGAATATATGTAAACCTGTCAGCCAGGTAGCCTTGTCCAGCTCCTACAACCTGGAGCACGAACATGACATTAAAAAGGAAGAAAAGAGTTCCAAAGAGGTAAGGCCTCCAATCCTTTTTGTAGGCTACTAACGCAAAACTTGCAATTGCAATCACAGAGAGCGGTCCTATAATATAAGCTTCTGTAGGTAATTTTGATGGATAAGGATAAAGCGGTGACATGATGTAAGGGAAAATGAATTTCGCAATGTATACACCAAGCGAATAACCACCAATCATTAAGCGGTCAACAATTGAATAGGTAGTAGCATCATTAATGGAACCTTCGTCTTTTAGGAAATAAATACCAACCAAACCTATGATCAGCGATAACATGAAAAAGGCCCATTTTTCCAGCACAAGTTTGAATTGAAGTGGTCTCCTGAAATAATAATCCACGAGTAACATCGTCAATGGTAAACTGACCGCCTGGATTTTGGCAAACAACGCGATAAAGAACAGACCAAGGGCCACGTAAAAGTATTTCCTGGCAAGCCCGTTCCTGACGTACTGAATATAAAACCATAAAGCAGCAAGGAAAAAAGCGCCAAAAAGAACGTCCTTACGTTCTGTCACCCAGGCCACGGATTCTACCCTCATAGGGTGAATGCCAAATAAAAGGGCTCCAGCTGCAGATGTAAGGGATGAAAGATTTAAGCTCTTGAAGATCCTGTATATGAAAAACACACAAACCAGGTGTAGTAGGAGGTTATTGACATGGTAGACCATAGGTTCCAAACCAAAAATGGATCGTTCTATGGTAAATGTCAGGATCGGCAGAGGGTTATAGTTCCCGATCACGGGTTCGGAGAAAATTTTAACAATATTATCCCAGGTCAGGAGGGCCGTATTAGTATTATTGGCCAGGTTGTAGTCATCATCCCAATTGACGAACCCATTGTCCAGGGCCGGGATGAAGGCTACAATAGTGAGTATGAGGACCCCTAAAATGTACTTCCAGTCCTGACTATCAAGCCTTTGGGTGATGTCCTTCTTCGGTTTTGAACCGCTTTTACTAGCTTTTTTCTGATTTTTTTTTGCGTTGGCCATAGGTCAAAATTATACAGAGAAGATGATATATCAGGATTCAGATGAATGTATAGGTAATTCTATTTTGAATATTTAGGTGAATATATCCAACCTAATCTGGTGCAGATCAATGGCGAATGTTAATTTTGCGGCATGATAATTAATGCTGCACAATTGTGCGAGCTACTTCAGGGAGAATTGGTCGGAGATGGGAAGATTCAGATTACCGGACCTTCGCAGATAGACAAAGGAATTCCAGGCACCGTCAGTTTTTTGGCCAATCCAAAATACGAGGATTTTGCCTACTCTACTGAAGCGAGTGTACTGATTGTCCCCAAAGATTTTACCCCCAGGTCCTCTTTAAAGCCTTCCTTGATCAAGGTTGATGATGTCTATGGAGCTATGATGTTCCTGGTAGAGAAGTTTAGTAAAAACGGAACACCTGAGGCGGGCATCGCACCTTCCGCTATCCTGGCAGCAGATTTCGTCCCTGCGCATGATATTTCAGTCGGGGCATATGCTGTTATTGAAAAGGGTACCACGGTTGGAGCAAGAACCGTTATTTATCCTCAAGTGTTTATTGGCCACGATTGTAAGATTGGTGAGGATGTTTTGATTTATCCCGGAGTCCGGATTTATCCCAATTCACAAATTGGTGACCGTTGTATTATCCATGCTAATGCTGTCATAGGCTGTGATGGGTTTGGGTACAGACCGGATGAACAAGGCCATTACAATAAAATAAGTCATGTTGGAAAGGTTATACTTGAAGAAGATGTAGAAATTGGTGCCAACACGGTCATAGACCGGGGTACTTTAAACTATACCCGAATCGGTAAGGGCACTAAGATTGATAACCTTGTACAAATAGCTCATAATGTTACGATCGGTGAGCATAATGTGATTGCAGCGCAAGCAGGCATTGCTGGTAGTACTTCCGTTGGGAATTTTACCCGCATTGGTGGGCAAGTGGGAATAGCTGGACACATTAACGTTGCAGATCGGATTGAAATACAAGCCCAGAGTGGTGTCCATTCAGGAAAACATGCAGCCGGATCAAGGCTTTTCGGATACCCGGCTTTCAACTATAATGATTATCTTAAATCGTATGTGGTCTTTAAGCAATTGCCCGACTACTTGAACAGGATAGCAGCATTGGAAAAAGAAATTGCCGCATTAAAAAAAGATAAGGAATGAAACAACACACATTAGCCAAGTCCTTTACATTAGAAGGGGTTGGACTCCATACAGGTAAATCCGTGACCATTGAATTTGAGCCTGCGGAAGTAAATCATGGAATCAGGTTCATGCGCGTCGATATGAAAGACCAGCCAGTCCTGACAGCTGATGTCACTCAAGTTGTCTCCACAAATAGAGGAACCACAATTCGAAATGGCGATGCCCAAATCAGCACAGTAGAACATGTGCTTTCAGCTTTGGCTGGTTCCGGTATTGATAATGTATTAGTCAAAGTCAATGGACCTGAGATCCCGATCATGGATGGAAGTGCTCTTCACTTTGTAGAAGGAATACAACAAGCAGGTAGCATCGAACAAGAACTCGATCGGGAGTATTTTGAAATCGAAGAGCCTATTTCATTTCGTGATGAAGTGACCGGAACAGAATTGCTTGCTCTGCCCGGGGATTCATTTGAGATTACGGCGATGATCGATTTCAATTCGCAGATACTGGGTCATCAATATGCCAGTCTACAGCATATGGAAGATTATGCCACGCAAATTGCGCCGTGCAGAACATTTGTTTTCATCCGCGAGTTAGAGCAACTGTTTGATCAAAACCTTATTAAAGGTGGAGACCTCGACAATGCTGTCGTGATTGCAGACAGGTTGATGGATCAGGATGAACTTGACAGGCTTGCAAAAAAATTAGGGAAGCAAAGTATTAAAGTGGAAAAGACCGGTATCCTCAATACCACCTCACTGAAATTTGAGAACGAGCCGGCAAGGCATAAGCTTCTCGATGTTCTTGGTGACCTCACTTTGCTTGGAAGACCGATTAAAGGAAAGATCGTGGCAAGGAAACCAGGCCACACTGCTAATATTGAGTTTACAAAGCTTCTAAAAAAGAAACTGGTGGAACAACGCAAACTCAAGGGTAGGCCTAAAGTAGATCCGGATCAGCCTTCTTTGTTTGATGTAGAATCCATAAGGAAGATGCTTCCTCATCGGTATCCATTTTTATTGGTGGACAAGATTATCGAAATGTCTGACAACCACATTGTGGGGGTTAAGAATGTGACTATCAATGAACCCTTTTTCCAGGGACATTTTCCAGGTAATGCCATATTCCCAGGAGTTCTTCAGATTGAAGCACTTGCCCAGGTTGGCGGGGTTTTTGTGTTATCCAAAGTTGAAGATGCCGAAAACTGGGGAACACTTCTTTTGAAAATTGACAATGCTAAGTTTAAATATAAAGTGACCCCTGGAGATCAGCTCATCCTCAAAATGGAGTTGTTGCAAGCCGTAAGAAGAGGCATTTGCCTGATGTATGGTACTGCTTACGTGGGTAGCAAATTGGTATCCGAATGTGAATTAACTGCACAGATCGTGCGCAATCAACCTCATCATGAATAATATTCACCGTAATGCAAAAATCGGGCGTAATGTCCAGGTAGGCCCTTTTACAACGATTGAGGAAGATGTCGTCATCGGAGATGGATGTAGAATCGGAGCCAATGCAAGTATCCTCAACGGGACTAGGATGGGGAGCCATTGTAATATTTTCCCAGGTGCTGTAGTCGGAGCATCTCCGCAGGATCTGAAATTTGAAGGAGAAAGTTCTACGCTGGAAATTGGCAATCATGTTACCATCAGGGAATATTGCACAATTAATCGCGGGACAAAGGCAAGTTTTAAAACTTCGATTGGAGATCATTCCCTGTTGATGGCTTATGTCCATGTGGCACATGATTGTATAATCGGGCCGCATACGATTCTTGCAAACAATGTTAACCTTGCAGGTCACATTCACGTAGGGCATCATGTGGTCATCGGCGGGTTAGTAGCTGTTCACCAGTTTGTAAAAATTGGAGATCATGTCATGGTTGGTGGAGGATCACTGGTGAGAAAAGACATTCCTCCATTTGTGAAGGCTGCACGTGAACCTCTTTCTTTTGTTGGTGTAAACGTGACTGGCTTGAAACGCAGAGGATTTACGCAAGATCAGATTCATGCCATCCAGGATATTTATCGCGTCCTCTTTGTGCGTGGTTACAATATAACGCAAGCTGTCGGTGTCATCAAGGAGACATTGCCTGACAGGCCTGAAAAGGACTTAATCCTCGAATTTGTAGATCAGGCTGAACGCGGCATCATGCGCGGATTCAGGGCACATAATCCCGTCAATGGACCTGTCTATACAAAAGCTGAGTAAGGCTTTTAATCAACGCGTCGTATTTCATGAACTAACGTTTAAGGTTGCATCCGGAGATCGGATGGCTATCAGCGGACCTAATGGTTCCGGTAAATCCACTTTAATCAAAATCCTTTCAGGTGGGATGCTGCCTTCTTCAGGCAACATCGATTATTCATGGCAAGGTTCAGCGATTCCGGAAGATTTAGTTTACCGGTATGTCCACTTTGTGGCTCCATATAATACCGTTATAGAAGAGTTGAGCCTTCCTGAATTATTTGATATGCATCAGCGTATCGGTCTTTTAAAGCAATATAAAAGCTATCCTGAGTGGTCATCAAGGCTTGAATATTCTTTTGATCCGGAACGCCAGATAAAAACATATTCATCCGGAATGAAACAACGGATCAAGCTTGGATTAGCATTACTGGATGACCGTCCATTGATTCTCCTTGATGAACCTGGTTCAAATCTTGACTCGCAAGGAAAGGAATGGCTTTATGTACGATTAAAAGAATTGAAGCCAGATCAAACGTTGATCATCGCATCAAATGAAGAAGCCGAAATTGGATTTTGTTCGTATGGAATCCAGGTTGGAAAAAGCCGCTAATTAGTTTTAGACGGAAAGTTTATCATCAAGATCCTTCAGGCGTCCATGAATGGCTTTCAAGCGATCGATCAGGTCAAACTGGTCTGACAAGGCGCCTTTCTCTTTTTTCAATTCCTGCTTGGCACCTTCCAGTGTAAATCCTCTTTCCTTGACCAGGTTGTAGATGATCTGAATCTGTTGAATGTTTTCTTTGGTAAAAAGACGATCTCCTTTTCTGTTCTTTCTCGGGGTGAGAAAGGAAAATTCACTTTCCCAATATCTCAGTAATGATCGGGAGACTTCAAACATCTCGGCGACTTCACCAATGGAATAGTAAAGTTTATCCAGGTTTTGGGTTTCAATGGATTTCATTCTCAGGTCTTGGTTATTCGACATCCAGGCTGCCTTTTCAAAAGTTCAGAAATAAGGCTGAACGTAAGAAAATGCAGATTGGCGTGCTTTTCAAGACTGAAATATAACGATATATCTTTATAAGAAAGTGCTTATTCCTTCAAAACAAGCGTTTTCCGTCGATTTGCTTGCAAAGATTTAAGAGGTGGGTAAGCAGGGATCAAAGGATCAAGGGAGCAAGGGAGGTGAGCAGTGAGCAGTGAGCAGGAATCGTCAGACGTCAGTCGTGAGGCGTGAGAAATATAAATATGAACAATGAATACTGGAAGCTGGTAGCTGATAGCTGATAGCTGATAGCTGACAGCTCTTAGTCGAAAGATTGATTTTCCAAAGCTGCTCTTTGGACCAGGAGTTGATACTCCTGTGGAGTGAGGTCATCCAGGCAGAAAGTAATGGGATCTACAGGATCTCCATGAAGACGCACCTCATAATGAAGATGTGGAGCTGTGGATGTACCAGTGGTCCCAACTGTTCCAATCGTTTGGCCTTTAGTGATGACGTCGCCCACTTTTACACTGAAGCTAGACATATGACCATATAAACTGGTGTAACCGAAGCCATGATCGATGATCACATGATTTCCATAACCAACACGTTCATGTTCAGCTTTGATAACTTTTCCATTTCCGGTAGCCTGGATCGGAGTGCCTTTAGGAGCTGTAAAGTCAATGCCTGTATGCATTCTGTCCACCTTATGCACCGGATGAAGCCTGATACCAAAGCCAGACATAGCGTTTAGGTTTTTCTTTAGCAGATCGATACGAACAGGTTTAATACTAGGAATACTAGCGATCATATCAGCTCTTTGCTTGGCATTGGCTAAAATAGTATCAAGAGAGTTCTTCTGGATTTTGAGTTGCAACATCAGTTTGTCCACCTTTTGCTGCGTGGACACGAGTAGTTCGCCAGTGTTTGGGAACTTAACGAAGTTGGCATATTTGTCATTACCACCGACACCACCTGACCAAACTGACTCATCAAGAGGAGCCATACCTAACATAAACCTGTGAATACCGGAATCGCGCTCCTGAACGACAGCTAATTCGGCAGACATCATATTGATCTGCTCATTTACGCTTTCGTAGTGGTATTTCATTTGCTCAATTTCCCTCTTAAGTGACAATTCCCGCTGGCTTGGAAAGTAGGTATTGTGGAGCATGAAGAAAACAAAGGCGGTCACAACTGTAGCGCACAGGTATCCGAAGATGGTGAGCAACCTGAATTTACCAGGGGTCTTGTATTCCTCAAATGATAGTGATGCTTCGTTGTAAACGTACTTCTTTCCAGCCATGAAATAACCTGATTTGACTAATTTTGACCTCGCCTTTTAAATGGCGGTTGACATTATGTTCACGTGGGGATCGTTTTGCGAAGATAGCTGCTGAATATCTGTTTACAAAACATTTAACGATTTATTATATATCATTTTTAACTACAATATATACATGCCTTGAGGAGAATGTATATATGATAAATTATCATCATTTATAACATCAACAATAAAAATTATTTATGGCCAAAACAGCCAGTGAAATACGGAATACCTTTTTAGCTTTTTTCCAAGAGAAGCAGCATACGATTGTTCCTTCTGCCCCGATGGTTAACAAGGATGACCCAACCTTAATGTTTACAAACGCAGGAATGAATCCTTTCAAAGATTACTTCCTCGGTCATAAGCCACCGGTTCATAAGCGCATTGCGGATACCCAAAAATGCCTTCGGGTCAGCGGGAAACATAACGATCTTGAGGAAGTAGGGCGGGATGGCTACCATCATACCATGTTTGAAATGCTTGGTAACTGGTCTTTTGGCGATTATTTCAAAAAAGAAGCCATTGCCTGGGCATGGGAGTTACTGAGCGTTCGCCTTCAATTGCCTACGGACCGGATATATACTAGTGTATTTGGAGGGGATATAGAAGATGGCTTACCTGAAGATACAGAGGCCAGAAAATTGTGGCAGGAATGGATGCCGAACGA
>Ga0157380_10000149_pt1 | contig 39858 bp, 35 predicted proteins | sample S35metaG_FD_119757 | JGI IMG/M metagenome (GOLD analysis project Ga0157380, IMG submission 119757) | Switchgrass rhizosphere microbial communities from Kellogg Biological Station, Michigan, USA - S3-5 metaG | ecosystem: Host-associated > Plants > Roots > Rhizosphere > Soil | place: USA...
CCGATCACCCGTTTGCCGCGGGTCATGTCGCCGTACTCGGCGGTGTTGGAGATCGAGTAGCGCATCCCCTGAATGCCCTTTTCGTACATCAGGTCGGCGATCAGCTTCAGCTCGTGCAGGCACTCGAAGTAGGCGAGGCGGGGGTCGTAGCCGGCCTCGACCAGAGTCTCGTAGCCGGCGCGGACCAGCTCGGAGGCGCCGCCGCAGAGGACGGCCTGCTCGCCGAAAAGGTCGGTCTCGCACTCGTCTTTGAAGGTGGTCTCGATCACCGCGGCGCGGCCGCCGCCGATTCCGGAGGCGTAGGCGAGGACGAGGTCGTGGGCTTCTCCCGAGGCATCCTGGTGGACGGCCATCAGGCAGGGCACGCCGCTGCCTTCCTCGTACTGGCGGCGGACCAGGTGGCCCGGGCCCTTGGGCGCGACCATGCCGACGTCGACGCCGGGGGGCGGCTCGATCTCACCGAAGTGGATCGCGAAGCCGTGGGCGAAGAGCAGCAGGTTGCCGGGGGCGATCCCGTCGGAGATCTCCTCGCGCCAGACCTCGGCCTGCTTCTCGTCCGGCAGCAGGATCATCACCAGGTCGCCGCGGCTGGCGGCTTCGGCGATGTCGAGAACCTCGAGCCCGGCCGCTTCGGCCTTGGCGCGGCTGGAGGAGTCGGGACGGAGGCCGACGACCACATCGACGCCGGAGTCCTTGAGGTTGAGTGCGTGGGCGTGACCCTGGGAGCCGTAGCCGAGGATGGCGACGGTCTTGCCGTCGAGCTTGCCCAGGTCAGCGTCTTTGTCGGTGAAGATGTCGTCGGTTCGCATGACGCGGCAGGCTAGCGGAGCGCCCTGCGCATCAGCTTCCCGGACGGGGTCCGCGGCAGGGCCGAGGCCAGCTCCACCCGCTTCGGCACTTTGAACCCCGCCAGCGACTCGGCGCAGTGGCGGCGCAGCTCGTCGGGACTGACCTCGGCGTCGCTCTCCAGCACCACCACCGCGGTCACCGCCTGCTGCCACTCCGGGTCCTCGCGGCCGATCACCGCCGCCTCGGAGACCTGCGGGTGGCGCAACAGCACCTCCTCGACCTCGGCGGGGACGACGTTCTCGCCGCCGCTGACGATCATGTCGTCGATCCGGTCGGAGACGTAGAGGAAGCCCTCCTCGTCGATGTGGCCGAGGTCCCCCGTGTGCAGCCAGCCGTCGGCGTCGGCGCTGCCGGGGGCCACGGTCGGGCCCTGGACGAGGATCTCGCCGTCGAGGATCCGCAGGTGGGTGGTCAGCAGCGGCCGGCCGGCGGAGCCGAGCTTGCGCTGGGCATCGGCCGGGGACAGGGTCGTCACCTGCGAGCAGGTCTCGGTCAGGCCGTAGGTCTGGACCACGGTCGCGCCCTTGGCGATCGCCTCTTCCAGCGGTTCCGCCGGGACCGGGCCGCCGCCGACGAGGATCGCCCGCGGTCCGGAGAGGTCGGCTCCGGCCTCGAGCAGCCGGGTCAGCATCGTCGCCACCAGCGAGACCTGGGTGATGCCGTCGCGCTCCAGCGCCTCCCCCACCCGGTCGACGTCGAAGCCGTCGTGGACCACCGCGGCGGTCCCGTAGATGACCGATTTGGTCACGATCCCGAGCCCGGCGATGTGGCTGAGCGGGACACAGCAGAGCCAGCGATCGGTCGGCTCGACGCCGATGTTGAAGGCCGACCCCACCGCACTCCAGAGGAAGTTGCCGAAGCTGAGCGGGATCGGTCGCGGTGTCCCGGTGCTGCCGCTGGTCAGGACCCGGCAGCAGACGTCGTCCATGTCGTGCTCGCCCAGCAGCGGCATGTCGGCCTCGGTCTGGGTCAGCTGGCCGGGGTCGTCGAGGTCGATGATCGGGTCCTCGGCGCCGACGATCACCGCCCGCTCCGCCTCGGTCAGCCGCGGCCCCAGCGGCAGCAGCGCCGCCCCGAGCTTCATCAGCGCGTGCAGGAGGACGACCTGCTCGCGGCGCGGGTGCATGGTCAGCGCCGCGGTCGAGCCGCGCCGCACGCCGTGGGCGGCGAGCCGCCGCGCCACCCAGGTCGCCTCCGCCTCGAGCTCGGCGTAGGTCATCTCGGCGCCGTCGGCGACCAGCGCCGTCCGGTCAGGACAGCTCTGCGATCTTTGCGAGAGCCAGTCGTCGAGCTTCATCGGGATATCGTCCCCATCATGCCCAAACGCCACAAAGGAGCCCCCTCCGACGACCAGCTCTACGCGCCGATCGAGTGGACGGCGGGCGAGGGCGGCTACGAAGACATCCGCTACGAGACCGGCGGCGGGATCGCCAAGGTGACGATCGACCGGCCCGACGTGCTGAACGCCTTCCGGCCGCAGACGCTGATCGAGATCTCGGCGGCGATGGAGCTGGCGCGCGAGGACTCCGAGGTCGGAGTGGTCCTGCTGACCGGGGCAGGCGAGAGGGCCTTCTGCTCCGGCGGCGACCAGACCGTCCGCGGCGACACGGGTTACGTCGCCGAGGGCGCCTCGGTCGGCCGCTTCCACGTCACCGACCTGCAGATCCAGATGCGGCGGCTGCCGAAGCCGGTGGTGGCGATGGTCGCCGGATACGCGATCGGCGGCGGCCACATCCTCCATCTCTGCTGCGACCTGACCATCGCCGCCGACAACGCCGTCTTCGGACAGGTGGGCCCGCGGGTCGGCTCCTGGGACGGCGGCTACGGGGCCTCCCTGCTGCGCGACCTGGTCGGGACCAAGAAGGCGAAGGAGATCTGGATGCTCTGCCGCCAGTACGACGCCGACGAGGCGCTGGAGATGGGGTTGATCAACACGGTCGTGCCGCCGGCCGACCTCGAGCGCGAGACCGTCGCCTGGTGCCGCGAGATGCTCGCCCTATCCCCCTTCGCCCTGCGCCTGGTCAAGGCCAGCTTCAACGCCCACGAGGACGGCTACGCCGGGATCCAGCAGCTGGCCCACGACGCCAACCTCCTCTTCTACGGCAACGAGGAGGCGGCCGAGGGCCGCGAGGCGTTCAAGCAGAAACGGCAGCCCGACTTCTCGCAGTTCCCCCGTCGCGCATGAGGATCTGGCTGATGGCCGCCCGGCCGCGGACGCTGCCGGCCGCAGTCGCCCCGGTCCTGGTCGGCACCGCGGCCGCAGTGCAGTGGTACGGCAGCCTGCCCCGTTGGGGCGCCTTCTTCGCCGCCCTGGTCGGCTCGATCTTCATCCAGATCGGGACCAACCTCGCCAACGACTACTCCGACGCCAAGCGCGGCGCCGACACCGCCGACCGGCTCGGGCCGGTGCGGGTCACCGCCAGCGGCATGGTCACCCCGCAGCGGGTGATGCGGGCGACCTGGGTCGCCTTCGCGGTGGCGGTCGCCTGCGGGATCTACCTGACCGCGGTCGCCGGCTGGGCGATCCTGGTGATCGGCATCCTCTCGATCGCCGCCGGGGTGCTCTACACCGGCGGCCCGCGGCCCTACGGCTACGCCGGCTTCGGCGAGGTCTTCGTCTTCCTCTTCTTCGGCCTGGTCGCGGTCAACGGCTCCTACTACGTGCAGTTGGAGCAGCTCGACGCGCTGCCCCTCGGCCTCTCGATCTCGATCGGGTTCCTCGCCACCGCGATCATCGTCGTCAACAACGTCCGCGACGTCGGGACCGACAGCCGCGCCGGCAAGAACACGCTGGCGGTGCGGATCGGGCGCGAGCGGGCGGTGCAGCTCTACAAGCTGCTGGTCGGCGGCGGCTTCATGGTCCTGCCGATCGCCCTGGTCGCCGGCGACGCCAGCCTGCTGCCGCTGATCGGCCTCTTCGCGGCGCCGCTGGCGATCAAGCCGACGAAGACGCTGGAGGAGCGGCGCGACGGTCCGGCGCTGAACGCTGTCCTGGCCCAGACCGGGGCGCTTCTCGGCGCCTTCAGCCTGCTGGTCACCGTTGGCCTGCTGATCTCCGCCTGAGAGACTCGGGGCGTGCGCCTCAGCTCGGTCGAGGTCATCCCCTACGCGCTCCCGTTCAAGGAGCCCTACGTCACCGCGCGGGGGACCTTGCATCGGCGGGAGATGGTGCTGCTGCGGGTGCGGGACGAGGACGGGGTCGTGGGGCTGGGCGAAGCGGTGCCGCTGTCGCTGCGGGGCGGGGTGGCGCTGGCGGAGGTGGTCCGGGAGCTCGAAGGGTGGGCGGAGCACCGGGAGGTCGGTGGACTCTCGGCGCCTGCGCGGTGCGCGGTCGCTACCGCTGAAATGGATTTGCTGGCCAGGAGGGCGGCTGATTCGGCATCTGCGGCAGGATCGGCTGAAGCGATCCCATGTAACGCCACGCTCGTTGCCGGCACTCCGGACGAAGTCGCGACGCAGGCGCGAAGCTGGGCAAAGGACGGCTTCACCACCTTCAAGCTCAAGCTCGGCGCCGAGTCCGCGACAGAGTCCGCATATCGGACTCTGTCGCGGACTCGCGAGGCGGTTGGGGCTGAGGCGCGGATTCGGGTTGACGTGAACGAGGCCTGGGACCTGGAGGTGGCGAAGCGGACGCTGGCGGAGCTTGAGCCGCTCGGGATCGAGCTTGCCGAGCAGCCCGTGGCCGGACTGGAGGCGATGGCCGAGCTCGCGGAATCGACCTCGATTCCCCTTGCGGCCGACGAGAGCGTCGCGTCGCTCGAGGAGGCCGAGCGGGCCGCTGCGCTTGGCGCCTGCGAGTTCACCGGGATCAAGCTCTCCAAGGTGGGCGGCCCCGAGGATGCGCTGCGGATCGCCGACGTCCTCCCCGCCTACGTGACCAGCGCTCTCGACGGGCCGGTCGGAATCGCCGCCGGCGCCCAGGTCGCCCTCAGCCTCGCGGAGACCGGCCATCCCGAGCGGCTGCACCTCGCCCACGGGCTCGCCACCCAGCGGCTGTTCGCCGCGACCATCGCCTCTGCCGAGTGCGAGCTGCGCGACGGAATGTTGCACCTCCCTCTCGGCCCCGGCTTAGGGGTGGAGATAGACGAGGATGCCCTGCGAGCGCATCGCATCTAGGACGCCGCCATGGACCCAGCCAACGCCAACACCGCCCTCGCCTCGGCCTTCGCCGAGGAGCTTGCCCGCGGCGGGCTGCGGCTGGCGGTGATCTCGCCCGGCTCGCGCTCGACGCCGCTGGCCCTGGCGCTCTGGCGACAGCCCGAGATCGAGGCGAAGGTGATCGTCGACGAGCGCTCGGCCGGGTTCTTCGCCCTGGGGGCCGCGCAGGCGAGCGGCGAGCCGGTGGCGCTGCTCTGCACCTCGGGCACCGCGCTGGTCAACTACCACCCGGCGGTGGTCGAGGCGGACGAATCGGCGATCCCGCTGGTCGTTCTCAGCGCCGACCGCCCGCCGGAGCTGCGCGGGATCGGAGCCGGGCAGACGATCGACCAGATCAAGCCCTTCGGCTCCTCGGTGCGCTGGTTCTGCGAAGTCGGGACCCACGAGGCCGACGACGCGGGTCTGCTCCACTACCGCTCGGTCGCCTGCCGGGGGCTGGCCACCGCCCGGGGCGAGGCGCGACCCGGCCCGGTCCACCTCAACCTGCCCTGGCGCGAGCCGCTGGCGCCGGTGCCGGTCGAGGGCGCGGTGACCGCGACGGACCCCCTGGCGCTGGAGGGCCACGATGGCAGGCCGCTGACCGCCGTCACCCACATCGACCTCGAGCCCTCGACCTTCCTGCTGGACGAGGTCGCCGGCCACATCGGCAACGCGATCTCCGGCGTGATCGTCGCCGGCCGCCAGCTCGACCCGGAGCTGCGCGAGCCGCTGGCGCACCTGGCGCGGGTCTCCGGCTTCCCGATCCTCGCCGAGCCGACCTCGCAGCTGCGCTGCGGGCCCCACGACCGCTCGCACGCGGTGGCCGCCTACGACCTGCTGCTGCGCGACGAGCGCTTCGCCCGCTCGGTCGTCCCCGACTTGATCCTCCGCTTCGGCGAGATGCCGACCAGCAAGCCGCTGCGGGCCTGGGTCGAGGCGAGTGGAGCCGACCAGATCGTGATCGACCCCTACGGCGGCTGGAACGAGCCGAGCCGCCGGGCGGCGGCGATCCTCCGCGCCGACCCCGCCGAGCTGGCCCAGGGCTGGGCGGCGCGACTGGAAGGGCTGGAGGGACGGGAAAGGCCGCTGCCGGACCGCTGGCTGGAGGCCGAGGCGGCAGCCCAAGCCGCGCTGGATGGGGCCATGGGCTCGGGCGAGACGATCAGCGAGCCCGCCCTGCACCGCGCTCTCGGCCAGGCCCATCGCGACGGCGACCTCGTCTACACCGCCTCGAGCATGCCGATCCGCGACCAGGAGGCGTTCCTGGCGCCCGGCGAGACCGACGCCCTTTTCCTCTCGAACCGCGGCGCCAACGGGATCGACGGGCTGGTGTCCTCCGGCATCGGCGCCGCCGAGGCGAGCGGCCGGCCGACGACGATCGTCAGCGGCGACCTCGGCCTCCTCCACGACATCGGGGGCCTGGCTGCCCTGCGCGAGGTCGAGACCCCAGTCCGGATCGTCGTCATCGACAACGACGGGGGCGGCATCTTCCACTTCCTGCCGCAGGAGTCGGCGCTGGGGAGCGACGAGTTCGAGGCGCTGCTCGGTACCCCCCGAGGGGTCGACGTCGGCAGGGCGGCGGCGCTCTTCGACCTCCCCCACCAGCGCCTCGAATCGCTCGGCGACCTGCCCGACGCCCTCGCCGCCGGCACCGGTCTGATCGAGGTGAAGACCGACCGCACGACCAACGTCGAGGCCCACCGAGCGCTCGCCGCCCGGGTGCACGCGGCGCTCCCTCGCTAGCAGTCGATCGGCCCCGCTTCGCGCCCCGAGCCTGGCTGCCATGCAGAGCCGTAGAGCGTCGTCTCCGGATCGGAGTAGACCTTCTTCAGGCAGGTGCCGTCGGCGTTGATCGCCATAAGCGCATCGCCTTTCTTCGGATCCGTGTAGCCGTTTTCGACTACGCGGGTGCGAGTGAACGCGAGGCGCTGTCCGGACGGATCCCAGCTGGGCCACGCGAGCAACTTGTGACTGCGCTGCAGGAGCCGGGATCGGGGGAAGGTGCCGACGCGGGTAACCCGCAGCTCGTCGATCGGTTGCGAGCCGTCGTCGACCCCGCTCGCCTTCCAGTTCTTCCAGCGGATGAAGGCCACTTCGGATCCATCGGGCGAATAGACGGGTTCCGACGCTTCCCGCGCCAGCAGCGAGACGTGGCCGGTGCGCAGGTCGACGGCAACCGCCTCGGCGGGGGCGAATCCGACAGTCCCGGCGAGCTTCGAGCCGTCCGGAGAGAAGGAGCTTGGTTCGAAATCCGTCGTCTCCGGCGCTCGTGGGGTCGCTCGTCGCACCGAACCCGACATGACGTTGAGGAGCCAAGTGGAGTGTTTGTACCAGTAGGCAACCGTTCGTCCGTCCGGTGCCATCACCGGGTGGTCGCCAACAAGCGAGGCACGCCTGAAGAAACGGATCCCGGGACCGTTGGCTTCGGCCACTCCGACCACTTCCCCGCTCCAATCGCCATAGGCCCCGAACGCCAGCAGGCCGCCGTCGGCCGACCACGATGGCCGGCTCCAACCAGCCTCCTTGATCACGGTCTGAGGAGATTCTCCGTTAGGGCCCACCGTGATGATGTCCTGCGCGATCTCAACTCCCACGTGGGCCAAAACCGTGATCTGCGGCCCCGCAGGGACTGCTGCCCGCGTGGGCTGGGAGGTTCCCAAAAGCAGAAGGAGACATACCAAGGCGAATACGGAGACGGCACGCGCCACGCCCACACCCTACTCAGCCAGCAGCGGCAGCAGCGCCCCTAGCTTGACCTCGGTCTCGGCCAGCTCGGCCGCCGGGTCGGAGCCGGCGACGACGCCGACTCCGGCGAAGAGGTGGGCCTCGCGGTCGCGGAGCAGGGCGCTGCGGAGGGCGACGCAGAATTCGCCGTCCTCGGTGGCGTCCATCCAGCCGACCGGGGCTGCATACCAGCCGCGGTCCATGCCCTCCAGCTCGGCGATCGCCGCGGCGGCCGCGGGCCAGGGCTCGCCGCCGACCGCCGGCGTCGGGTGCAGCATCCCGGCCAGCTCGATCGCCGAGTGCGGTTCGGCCAGCTGGGCGACGATCGGCGTCGCCAGGTGTTGGATGTTCGCCACCTTCGCGATCTCCGGCTCCCCCGCGGCCTCGACCCAGACCGCGTGCGGGCGCAGGGCGCGGACGATCCGCTCGGCGACGATCCGCTGCTCGCGGCGGTCCTTGTCGCTGCGCAGCAGCTGCTCGCCGAGGTGGTCGTCGACCGCGGGGTCGGAGCTGCGGCGGGTCGAGCCGGCGAGGGCGACGGTCGAGGCGCTGGCCCCCGAGCGCCGCACCAGCAGCTCGGGACTGGCGCCGACGAAGGCCGCCTCGGGCGTCCCGCAGCAGAAGCAGAAGCAGGCCGGGAACTGCACGCGCATGGCGCCGAAGAGGGCGGCGGTGTCGTGGGCGGCGGCGGCGCTGACGATCACCTCGCGAGCAAGCACGACCTTGCTCATCTCGCCGGCGGCGATCCGGGATGTGGCGCCCTCGACCGCGGCTTCGAACTCGCGCGGCGGGCGGGCGCTGCGAATCTCGGCGTGGGCGGTCGGGTGCGGGTCGAGCAGCGGCAGCGGCGTGTCCAGCCTCAGCGCCGCGAGGCGCGAACCCAGCCTCTCCCCCAGCCTTGCGACGTCCTCACCGGGCTGGACCACGGCGTTGACGGTGAAGAGGCTGCGCCCGCCGCTGCGGCAGATCGAGACCTCGGGCAGAACCAGGGAGGCGGGCGAAAGCGAGGACCAGGTCGGAGTGGCGCCGCCCTCGGGGTCGAAGGCGAAGCCGCCGAGCCAGACCGGCCCGGCCCCCGCCGGCAGTCCGCGCGGCTCCTCGTGCACGGCGCCGGCGCCGACCCGCAGGCACTCCTCGGCGACGTCGCCGAACCGCCCCTCCCCCCGTGAGCTCGCCTCGTGAGCGACCCCCAGCCCGGCGAGCGCGAACCCGCGGTCGGGCTGCTCCCAGCAGAACCAGCGGTCGCTGGCCAGCCGCGAGGCGAAGACCGCGGCACAGGGATCGCCGACCTCGACCTCGGAGGTGACGCTGACGAGGGTGCGACGCTTGCGCCCGGCGCCCTTCGCGAGCGCGGAAGCGAGGTCGCTACTCGTGACCACGCCCGATCGCGATCTCCCCCGTACGGACCATTTCGACCAGGCCGTGCGGGCGGACCATCCGCTCGAAGGCCTCGATCTTGTCGGCGGAGCCGGTCACCTCGATCGTCATCGTCCGCCGCGCCACGTCGACGATTTTGGCCCGGAAGATCTCGGCGAACTGGATGATCTCGGCCCGGTTCTCCACCGCCGAGGAGACCTTGAAGAGGGCCATCTCGCGGGCGACCGTCTCCTCCGGCTCCATGTCGCGGATCTTCAGCACGTTGATCAGCTTGTGCAGCTGCTTGGTCACCTGGTCGATCGGGTGGACCGCGCCGTCGAGGGTGAGGGTGATGCGGGAGACGGTCGGGTCGTCGGTCGGCCCCACCGCCAGGGTGTCGATGTTGAAACCGCGACGGGAGAAGAGCCCGGCGACGCGCGCCAGGACGCCCGGTTTGTTCTCGACCAGGATCGAGAGGATGTGCTTGCGGCCGCTGAGCTGCCCGGCGACGTGGAGATCCTCGAGTTTGACCACCTGGGGAGTGCCTGCCTCCATCTACCGCACCGCCCCTCGCGGCGCCTCGACCATGTCGCGGGCGGCGTTGCCCGGCGGGATCATCGGGTAGCAGTTCTCTTCGCGAGCGACGCGGACGTCGAGCAGGACCGGTCCGTCGTGCTCCAGCGCCGCGACCATCTGCTCCTCGAGGTCGGCGGATTTGTCGCAGCGCATACCTTTGGCGCCGAAGGCCTCGGCCAGCTTCACCCAGTCCGGGCTGGAGCCCATGTCGACCGAGCTGTAGCGGCGGTCCCAGAACAGCTCCTGCCACTGGCGGACCATGCCCATGTAGCCGTTGTTCATCAGGAAGACCTTGACCGGGACGTTCTCGGTCACGCAGGTGGCCATCTCCTGGATGTTCATGATCAGGCTGCCGTCGCCGGCGACGCAGACGACCTGCTCCTCGGGGCAGGCGACCTTGGCGCCGATCGCGCTCGGCAGGCCGAAGCCCATCGTCCCCAGACCGCCGGAGTTGATCCAGCGACGGGGCTTGTCGAAGCCGTAGTACTGCGCCGTCCACATCTGGTGCTGGCCGACGTCGGAGGTGATGATCGCGTCGCCCTGGGTGGCGCGGTGCAGCGCCTCGATCATGAACTGCGGCTTGATCTCGCCGTCCTCGCCGGGCTCATAGTAGAGCGGGTGCGCCTCCTGCCAGCCGCGCAGCGTCGTCCACCAGTCGTCGAGGCGGCCGGAGTCGGTCTGCAGCGCCCGGTACTCGCGGGTCAGCTTCGGCAGCACCTGCTTGACGTCGCCGACGATCGGGATGTGGGCGCCGACGTTCTTCGAGATCTCCGCCGGATCGATGTCGATGTGGATCACCTTGGCGTGCGGGGCGAACTCGTCGAGCTTGCCGGTGATGCGATCGTCGAAGCGGGCGCCGATGCAGACGATCAGGTCGGCTTTGTCCATCGCGTGGTTGGCGGTCCAGGTGCCGTGCATCCCCAGCATCCCCAGCCAGTTCTCGTGCGAGGCGGGGAAGCCGCCGAGGCCCATCAGGGTCGAGGTGACCGGGAAGCGATCGGAGGCGGCGAGCTCGCGCAGCTCCTCGGAGGCGTTGCCGTTGATGACGCCGCCGCCGGTGTAGAAGATCGGCCGCCGCGCGTTGGCCAGCGCTTTGGCGGCGATCCGGATCTGCTTGATGTTGCCCTCGGTCGAGGGCTTGTAGCCGGGCAGCTCGACCGGCTCGGTGCGCGGCAGGTAGTCGATGTCGGCGCGCGAGAGGTCCTGCGGGATGTCGAGCAGGACCGGCCCCGGACGCCCGGTGCTGGCGACGTGGAAGGCCTGGTGGACGTACTCGGGAATCTGCCGCGGGTCGGTGACCGCGAAGGAGTGCTTGACGAAGGGCAGCGTGGCGCCGAGGATGTCGGCCTCCTGGAAGCCGTCGGTGCCGATCAGCTCGGTCCGCACCTGGCCGGTGATGAAGACGGTCGGGACCGAGTCCATCATCGCGTCGGCGATCGCGGTGACCAGGTTGGTGGCGCCGGGCCCGGAGGTGGCGAAGGCGACGCCGACCCGGCCCGAAGCCTGGGCGTATCCCTCGGCGGCGTGGCCGCCGCCCTGCTCGTGGCGGACCTGGACGTGGCGGAAGTCCGCGTCGACCATCGCGTCGTAGGTCGGCAGGTTTGCCCCACCGGGGATCCCGAAGACGTTCTTGACGCCCTCGGCCTTGAGGGATTCCATCAACGTGTCGGCGGCGCGCATAGGAACTGGCGATGGTACCAGCGGGGCCGTGCCTGGCCCTACGCCTGACCGGCGGTGGATTTCGCCGGGTTCCAGCGGGTCTTCGGCTCGATCGCGGTCTCGATCACGCGGCCTTTGTGGAGCTCGATCGCGTGGATGATCGACTCGACCAGCTCCTCCCCCAGCAGGGTCGGCTCGAGGCCGAGATCCAGCAGCTTGGTGTGGATCGCGTTGTAGTAGTGCTCTTCCTTCTCGACCCGCGGGTTCTCGACGTGGTCGATCGTGACCGAGTAGCCGAGGTGCTCGCCCGCCTGCCGGACCAGCTCGGCCAGCTCGAGGACCGAGAACTGCTCGGTGAACTGGTTGAAGACGCGGAACTCACCGCGCTCGGCCGGGTTCAGCGCCGCCAGTTCGACGCAGGCGAGGGTGTCGCGGATGTTGAGGAAGCCGCGCGTCTGGTGGCCGGCGCCGTAGACGGTCAGCGGGTGGCCGATCACCGCCTGGACGCAGAAGCGGTTGAGGACGGTGCCGAACAGCTCGTCGTAGTCGAAGCGGGTGACGAGGCGCTCGTCGCGGGCGGTCTCCTCGGTCTCGACGCCGTAGACGACGCCCTGGTTGAGGTCGGTCGCGCGCAGGCCCCAGGTGCGGCAGGCGAAGTGGATGTTGGTCGAGTCGTGGACCTTGGAGCAGTGGTAGAGCGAGCCCGGCAGTTTCGGGAAGGGCAGGGTGTCCTCGCGACCCTTGTGCTGGATCGTGATGTAGCCCTCCTCGATGTCGATGTCGGGCTGGCCGTACTCGCCCATCGTCCCGAGCTTCACCAGATGGGCGTCGGGGACGTGGTCGCGCATCGAGAAGAGCAGGTTGAGGTTGCCGATCACGTTGGCGTGCTGGGTTTCGACCGCGCGCTCGCGGGAGAGCATCGAGAACGGCGCCGAGGCCTGCTGGCCGTAGTGGACGACCACCTCGGGCCTGGTCTCGGCGACGACCTCGTCGAGGAAGTCGCCGTCCTCGACCGCGCCGACGTAGCTGCGGATCTGCTCGCCGGAGACCTCGCGCCAGGCGGCGATCCGCTCGTCCAGCTCGCCGATCGGAGTCAGCGAGGCGGTGCCGTGTTCGGTATGCCAGCGGCGGCGGGAGAAGTTGTCGACGACGAAGACTTCGTGACCGCGGGCCGAGAAGCGGAGTGCGGTCGGCCAGCCGAGATAGCCGTCGCCCCCGAGGATGAGGATTCGCATGAGGGCGGCACTTTAAACGCTCGCGCGGCGCGCGGGACCGGCCGCCCTAGTTGAATCCGGCCGATGGAAAGTGGACTGGCGGCGCGACACGGCGGCCGGGTGGGCCTCTGCGCGCTGGTCGCGGTGCTGCTGCTGGGGCTGGGCCTGCGGGTCGGCGAGGCGTGGGACGGGCGGGCGCCCGTCTACGACGCCCAGGCCTACGCGGTGCTCGCCGGCAACCTCGAGGGTGGAAGCGGGTTCACGACGGGGCCGGGCGCGACGCAGCCTGCGAGCAACTACTCGCCGGGGCTGCCGCTGTTCGTGGCGGGGCTTTACAAGCTCACCGGTGGGATTCATCCCCAATTCGCGCGACTCGTGCTGGCGCTGATCGGAGCGCTCTCGGTCCTCTTCGCGTATCTGATCGGGCGGCGCCTGGTGCGACCCCCCTCCAACCCACCCTTGCCAAGTGAGGTGGGTTGGAGGGGGGTCGCACCTGCGTTAGCCGGAGCCTTGGTCGTGGCGGTCTATCCGGCGCTGCTCGAGTACCAGGGGATGCTGATGAGTGAGCCGCTGGCGGCGGCACTGTTGTCGGGCGGGGTGCTCTCGGCGCTCTGGGCTTGGGACGGCGGGCGTTGGCGGTGGTTGCTGGCGGGGGTTCTGTTCGGTGCGCTTGCCTTGACCCGGCCTGAGTACCTGGCGATCTCAGGGCTCGTGGCGCTGGTGGTGTTCGTGCGGGAGGCGCGGGGCGACTGGCGGATGTCTCTTGTCCGCGCCGCGATTTTCCTGCTCGGCCTGGTCGTGGTCGTCGCGCCCTGGACTGCGCGCAACGCGGTCGCGCTCGACCGCTTCGTGCCGATCTCGACCGGAGGCGGCCAGGTGCTGTTCGCCGGCACCTACCTGCCCTCGGACGGGGATCCGGAAAAGGTCGGGGCCGAGGTGGTGGCTGAAAATCAAGATCTATTTGAATCTCAAGACGCCCAACAGTTGAGACTGGAGCAGATCCTCGCCCGGCTCGCCGCCGACCGCTATCCCGGGATGGAAACCGACCAGGCGCTCTCGGAGCTGGGCAAGGAGCAGCTCTGGGACGACCTCTCGGAGCAGCCGGCCGAATACGCGGGGTTCGTCGGCGCCAAGGTCTGGCGGATCTGGTCCCACGGTCCCCGGGATGTGATGCGGGAGCCGGTCTGGGAGGTCCTGCACTGGCTGCTGGTCGCCTTCGGACTGCTCGGCCTGGCGATCCTCGCCTGGCGGCGGCGCTGGGAGGCGCTGCTGATCGGCACGATCTTCCTCGCGATCACCCTGGTCAGCGCTCTGCTGGTCGCCTCGCCCCGCCGGGTCCTCGTCCTCGTACCGCTGCTGGCCGCGCTCGCGAGCGTCGGAGTCGCATGGTTGGCGAGTTTTGGGGCCCATAGCCCCCACAACTCGCCAATCGCACCCGAGTCCCCGGATAGCCTGGGCCGGCCTTGACCTCCCTCTCGACTCGCTATGGCAAGTGGACGCTGGTTGCGCTGGCGGCGATCGCGCTGCTGGGGCTGGTGGTGCGTGCCTATGTGGTCGTCAATCCGGTCGAGCACCCGGCCGACGACTCCGCCGCCTACTACGCGCTCTCCAAGGCGCTGTACGCGGAACAGAGCTTTGGCGGGCCGGAATTCCGCGACGCGAGCGACTGGTCCCCCGGCGCCCCCTTCCTCTACGCCGCCGCCTACTACGCCACCGGCGGGGCAAGGGAAGGGACGGCCCGGATCGTCGAGGCGCTGCTGGGGGTGGCGACGATCCTCGTCGTCTTCGCCCTCGGCTGGCGGCTGGGCGGACGCGAGCTGGGCCGCTGGATCGGCCTCTTCGCCGCCTTCGCCGTCGCCGTCTACCCCCCGTTCCTCCACACCACCGGGGAGCTGATGAGCGAGCCGCCGGCGATGCTGACCCTGCCGGCGGCCGTGCTCGCCTTCCTCTGGGCCTCTGATCGAAGTGCGAACGCAGTCGTCCCCGGTATGCGGGGACGACTGCGCGGGGCCTTGCCGTGGCTGGCGCCCGGCCTGCTCTTCGGCCTGACGGCGATGTTCCGGCCCGAGTACCTGTTCGTCGCCTTCGCCTTCGTCGTCCTCGCCGCCCTGCGGGCGGGCCGGGGACGCGAATGGCGCGCCGGCCTGGTCGCGGCCCTCGTCCTCCTCGTCGCCTTCGCGCTGCCGATCCTGCCCTGGACGGTCCGCAACCTGGTCGTCCTCGACAAGGTGGTGCCGATCTCCACCGGCGGCGGCAAGGCGCTCTACGTCGGCACCTACCTCCCCGCCGACGGCGAATACCAGCGGGTGAAGGCGATCCTTGCCGAGCGCTACCTCGGCCGCGACCTCGAGCCGGACTCCGAGGCGCTCGACGAGGTCAACCCGACCGCGCTGTTCGACGAAGTCGCCCGGGAAGTGAAGGAAGAGCACCCCGGCCTCTCCCGCGACGAACTGCTCGGCAAGGCCGGCCGGGAGAACCTCGACAAGTACCTCGGGGAAGACCCCTGGGGGTACGCGGCGATGACCGTGCGCAAGGTCGGGCGGATGTGGAGCAGCGGGGTCGGCGAAGCGATGAGCACGACCACCGGCCGCGTCGTCCAGGTCCTCCTCGTCCTCCTCGGCCTGGCCGGGCTCGCCCTGCTCGCGGGGCGCCGCCGCTGGTGGGATGCGATCGTCCTGGCGACGCCGATCGCCCTCGTCACCGCCGTCGGTGCGGCCTCGCTGGCGGCGCCGCGGCGCAACGAGGTGCTGATGACGCTGGTCTTTCCGCTTGCCGGCCTGGCGCTCTCATCTGCCCTCGCGGCCATATCCTCCGCTCGCAAATGGTCCCCAGAGCAGGCATCTTCCCCGCCGAGCTGACGGCGCTGCGCAGCGTCGGAGTGCTGCTGGCGTTCCTCCTGATCGCCTACGCCGTCGTCCGCCGCCACTCGCTGCGCAACGCCGACGTGCTGATCCTGATCGCCTCCGGCCTCGGGCTGGCGATCGTCGCCGGAACCGAAATCGTCAACGGCCTGCTCTCCGCCTTCTCCTTCGAGAAGGGCAACGGCGGGCGCATCCTCGGCCTCGCCGTCTTCGCGATCTTCATCCTCTTCCTGCTCACCCTGCGGGCGCTCTCGCAATCGGCCCGCAACAGCCGCCAGCTGGCCGCGGCGCTCGAGGGACTGGCCTGGGACGAGTTCCGCCAGGCGGGCCTTCCCGAGCGCTTCCGCGGCAAGATCGCGATCCTGATCCCCGCCTACAACGAGGCGGAGAACATCGGCGTCGTCCTCGCTCAGATCCCGGCCACGGTCTGCGGGCTGGAGACCGAGGTGCTGGTGGTCGACGACGGCTCCCGCGACGGCACCGGCGACGTCGCCGCCCAGAACGGCGCGGCGGTCGCGCGGCACGTCACCAACCGCGGCGGCGGCGCGGCGCTGCGCACCGGCTACCGGCTGATGGTCGAATCCGGCGCCCAGATCGTCGTCACCCTCGACGCCGACGGCCAGCACCGTCCCGACGAGATGGAGCGCCTGGTCAAGCCGATCCTCGACGGCGAGGTCGACATGGCCCACGGCTCCCGCGTCCTCGGCCACGCCGACCGCAATCACTTCGCCCGTGAGCTGGGGATCGTCTTCTTCAACCGGCTGGTCTCCTTCATCACCCGCACCCACGTGAGTGACTGCTCGAACGGCTACCGAGCGGTGCGGACCACCGTCCTGCCGCAGCTCGTCCTGCGCCAGGAGCAGTTCCACACCTCCGAGTTCATGATCGAGGCGATCAAGCGGGGCATCCCCGCCAAGGAGGTCCCGATCACGGTCGACCAGCGCCTCCACGGGCACTCGAAGAAGCCGGCCGCCTTCCGCTACGGCGCCGGTTTCGCCAACGCGATCGTCCGCACCTGGCTACGCTGACGGGATAGCGGTCAGCGAGCGCGAGAGAGCCGAAGTCGAGAAAGCCAACGCCGAGGGCAGGACCGCGGCCGTCTTCATCCACGGGCTCTGGCTGTTGCCGAGCAGCTGGGACCGCTGGGCCGAGGTCTTCGAAGACGCTGGCTACGCGGCCGTGAAGCCCGACTGGCCCGACGACCCGCGCACGGTCGAGGAGGCGCGGGCGAACCCCGACGTCTTCGCCAAGAAGACGCTGGGAATGATCGCGGACCACGCCGAAGAGGTGATCCGGGGGCTCGAGAAGAAGCCGGCGGTGCTCGGCCACTCGACCGGCGGCCTGCTCTGCCAGATCATCGCCGACCGCGGCCTCTCCGCGGCGACCGTGGCGATCGACCCGGGGCCGTTCCGGGGCGTCCTGCCGCTGCCGCTCTCGGCCCTGCGCTCGGCCAAACCGGTGCTGCAGAACCCGCTCAACCGCAAGCGGGCGATCACCCTCACCTTCGAGCAGTTCAGGTACGGCTGGGCCAACGCTCTCGACGAAGAGGAGGCGACCGCGCTCTACGAGGAGTTCCACGTCGCCGCCCCGGGCGTGGCGCTGATGCAGATGGCGAACGCCAACCTCAACCCCGCCACGGAGGCCAAGCTCGACCCGAAGAACCCGGCCCGCGGTCCGCTGCTGATCATCGACGGCGAGCGGGACAACACCGTCCCCTGGGCGATCGCCAACGCCTCCTACAAGAAACAGAAGCGCAACGAGGCGGTGACCGAGATCGAGAAAGTCCCCAACCGGGGCCACTCGCTGACGATCGACAGCGGCTGGCGCGAGGTCTGCGACCGCTCGCTGGCCTTCGTCAAACGCTTCGCCTGAGGGCCGGCTAGCTAGCCGACGCCGGGGTGGCGGACAGCCGCCGGGTCCGGCAGGTAGAGGTCGGTGCCGCAGCGCGGGCAGACCTGGACGTAGAGCTTGAGCGGCTTGTGGCAGTTGGGGCACTGCCGTTCGGGTTCGTCCTTCTCGACCCGGTAGAGGATCACCGCGAGCAGGCCGAGCGGCGGCAGGACCGTCCCGATCAGGAACCAGATCCAGAAGGAGCTGCCCTTGCCCCTGCCGACGAGGCCCGTCGCGAGGCCGAAGGAGAAGGCGATCACCAGATACTCCACGCCCCCATTCTTGCGCTTCGGCCGCTCGACCTAACGTCCAGCCGCGAGCTTGCGCCATTCAAGGGTGTCGCCCGCGGCTCCGAGGAGTAGGTGAGGCCCCGCAGGGGCCTATTCGCACATGGCGATCCCGCAGGAGAAACCAGTCGCAGCGAGGCCGAAGGACCGCCGGCGCAGACGACCGCGCGCCTGGCAGGACAAGCACTTCCGCTGGATCCCCGACGGCCAGGGCGACTGGAAGGTGGAGGGCTATCCCGTCCGCCACCGGCACAAGCCGAAGAAAGGCCACTTCCGCGGTCCCGGGCCCAAGCCGGCGCGACAGGCCGCGACGGCGGCTCCCACCTCCGCTGCCGCGCCGGCCGGTTCACCTCCTCCTGCGCCGCCCGCGCCGATCCCCGACGTGCGCCCGCCCACCGCCTACCAGGGCAACTTCGGGACCGCGGAGGCGGTGCGGCTGCTGGAGCGGGCAGGCTTCGGCCCCAGCCCCGGGCAGGCCGAGCAGCTCGCCACCCTCGGCCTGATCGGCGCCGTGCAGTCGCTGACCCGGCCCACCGGCCCCGCGCAGCTCAACGGCCCCGGACCCCGCGACGACGAGGGACGCCCGCTCGCTCCCGCCGACGCCTGGGGCCACGACCACCTCTGGTGGCTGGACCGCATGGTCCGCACCAACCAGCCGCTGGTCGAGCGGATGGCGCTGATCCTCCACGACTGGTTCGCGACCTCGAACGGGAACGTCTCCAAGACCCAGCAGATGATCGACCAGTCCAACCTCTTCCGCAGCCGCTGCTTCGGCTCCTTCCTCGACCTCTTCAAGGCGGTGACGGTCGACCCGGCGATGCTGCAGTGGCTGAACGGCAACGAAAACAACAAATGGGCGCCGAACGAGAACTACGGCCGCGAGATGATGGAGCTGTTCAGCCTCGGGGCCGACCGCGGCGCCTACACCGAGGACGACATCCGCGAGGCGGCCCGCGCCCTGACCGGTTGGCGCAACGACTGGTCGAGCGAGCTCGGCGCCCACAACTTCCGCTTCGACTCGAAACGGCACGACACCGGCAGCAAGACGGTGTTCGGGAAATCCGGCACCTGGGGCTGGGAAGACGCCTGCCGGCTCTGCGTCGAGCACCCCCTGCACCCCTCCTTCTTCGTCGAGAAGCTGTGGAGCTACTTCGTCCCGGAGCCGCCCTCCGACTCCACCCGCGACCAGCTCGTGGCGACCTATGTCTCCTCCGGCTGGCAGATCCGGCCGGTCCTGGAGTCGATCCTGATCAGCCCGGAGCTGTTCGAAGGCCCGCCGATGGTGAAGCCGCCGGTCGTCCACCTCGCCTCGATGCTGCGGGCGCTGGGACGGCCGATCGACACCGAGGCCTGGATCTACATCTGCGACCAGGCCGGTCAGCAGCTCTTCTGGCCACCCAACGTCTCCGGCTGGGACGACGACCGCTGGCTCGACACCTCGACGATGCGCGCCCGCTGGCTGATGGTCACCTACGCCCTGGAGGAGATCGCGCCCGACACCTGGAACGAGCCCTACAGCACCACCGAGACCCCCGAAGAAGCTGTCGCCAAGGCGATCGCCTCCTGGGGCTCGCCGGCGCTGCGCGACGAGCACCGCGCCGAGCTGATCGACCTCGCCACCCGCAGCGAGAAACTGATCGTCGCCAACTGGCAGAAAGGCCCCTACCGGGCGATGCGCCAGAACGCCCTCCTGCAGCTGATCGGCGTCAGCCCGGATCTGATCCTGCAATGAGCCCGCAGCGCCAAAGCCACTCCTGCTGCGACGGCTACACCCGCTCGCAACTGCTGCGCTCGGCCGCCGCCGAAGCCGGCAAGGGCCTGCCGGCGATCGAGCCGGGGATGCCGGAGCCGGCCGGGACCGGGCTCTCGCGGCGCAAGTTCCTCTCCCGCAGCGCCGGGCTGGCACTGGCCGTCTACGGCGCCTCGAAGATCCCCCTCTCGGCCTTCGAGACCGGGATCGCCCAGGCGGCGAGCGCCGACAAGGTCCTCGTCTCGGTCTTCTTCGACGGCGGCATCGACTCGCTCAACGTGCTGGCGCCGGTCAACGACTCCCGCTACCAGCAGCTGCGCCCCAACCTGAAGCTGGCGCCCGGCGCGGGCACTGCCTTCAGCGAGGACCCGAGCCTGCAATGGCACCCGGCCGCGGCGTCGCTGGCGACGCTGCACGGCGAGGGCAAGGTCAGCGCCTTCCCGGCGATCGGCTACGACCACCCCGACCAGTCCCACTTCACCTCCCGCCACTACTACGAGATCGGCGAGCTGCAGGTCGGCTACCGGACCGGCTGGCTGGGGCGCTACATCGACGCGGTCGGCGACAGCGAGAACCCTCTGCAGGGCCTCTCCCTCGACGGCTCCCTCTCGCCGATGATCGCCACCGCGGAGAAGCCGGTGGCGGCGATCGACAGCGTCGACGGCTACGACCTCTGGTCGCGCGTCGACAACCCGATCCAGGGTGAGATGTTCAACAGCTTCGCCCGCCTCGGGGCGCTGCCGGCCGACTCGCCGGCGATGAGCCAGGTACGGCGCGCGGCGGCCCAGACCGACAAGCTGCGCCAGGACCTCGACGGGGTCGGCGAGTTCAGCAGCCCGGTCACCTACCCCAACACCCGGTTCGCCCACAAGCTCGCCGGGCTCGCCGCCTACATCGCCTTCGGCCTGCCGATGCGGGTGGTGACGATCCGCGCCCCCGGCGGCTACGACACCCACGCCGACCAGGCCGGCGACCTCGAGGACAACCTGCGCGAGACCTGCGAGGGCATCCTCGCCTTCCAGCGCGACCTCGAAGCCCGCGGCCTCGCCGACCGGGTGATGGTCGAGATGTGGAGCGAGTTCGGGCGGCGGCCGGAGGAGAACGGCTCGCTCGGGACCGACCACGGTGCCGCCGGCTGCGCCTTCGTGATCGGCTCCCAGGCCAAAGGCGAGATGGTCGGCGAGTTCCCCGGCCTCGCCAAACTCGACGAGGACAACAACCTGCGGGCGACCAGCGACTTCCGCGGGATGTACTGCTCGCTGCTCGAGCAGTGGCTCGGCTTCGACGCCGAGGCGATCATCCCCGGCGCCGCCGACTTCGCCCGGCCGGTGCTGGTGAAGCCGTGAGGCGCACCCTCGGCTTCCTTCTCCTCGGCGCCGTGGCCCTGGCATTGCTCGGCACCTCGGCCGGGGACACGCCGGTCCCGAGCCTCGGCGCCGACCGCGCGGCAGCGGCCGACTGCTCCTGGCAGCGCCAGGTGAAGCGGGTGGTGAAGCGGGTCCGCCGCCACGGCAAGGTGCGCCGGGTGGTGCGCCGCCGGGTCCGCTGGGCCTGCATGCCCTCGACCGCGCCGGTTGCCGCGCTCCCGGCTCCCGCCCTGCCGACCCCGACGCCGCCCGACCCCGAACCGGAACCCAACCGGCTGTCCGTGAAGGCGCTGGAGTTCTACTTCGAACTCTCTCGCCCCAAAGTCAAAGCCGGCAGCCTGCCGGTCGAACTCAACAACCAGGGCGAAGACCCGCACAACCTGAACCTGCGGCTGGAGGGCGACGAGGGCGAGCCGTTCCAGATTCCCGAGACGGACTCCGATGAGCGCAGCGTCGCCACCTTCGACCTCCCTGCGGGCAGATACCGCCTCTGGTGCTCCCTCCCCGAGCACGAGGATGAAGGGATGATCGCGACCCTGGTGGTCGAGTAGGGCTCAGATCAGCGGCTTGGGGTGGCCGATCGAGCCGACCTCGGAGAGGTCACGGCGGAACGGCAGGCCGGCGGTCCAGTCGAGGACGGCGCGGAACTTGCGTGCGGGACCCGGAATCTGGCTCATGTGGTAGGTCCGCGCCAGCCACCAGGCCGGGAAGCCGCGGAAGGTGCGGTCGCCGATCTTGCCGACCGCCTTGTAGCGGCCGAGGTTCACGAAGGCCGCTTCGGACCGGTACTCGTAGGGCCTGGGGCTGCCGGTGCCGAGCTCGGCGGCGATGTTGCGGGCCGCCACCGGCCCCTGCCGCACCGCGGTCTGGGCGGTCGGCGGCGAGCTGCCGCCGCTCGGGTCCGGGACCGCCGCGCAGTCGCCGATCGCCCAGACCGAGTCCATTCCCTGCACCCGCAGGTAGGAGTCGACGGGGACGCGGCCGCGCTCGTCGAGCGGCACGTTCAGCTCCTTGAGGATCGGCTGCGGAGCGACACCGGCGGTCCAGACCACGGTCCTGGTCGGCAGCACCTCGCCGCTCGAGATCCGGGCGCTGTCGGGCCCGACCTCCTCCAGCGTGGTCTGCATGCGGATGTCGATCCCGCGGCCGCGCAGCTCGCGCAGCGCGTATTCGCCGAGGTCGCGGTCGATCTCGGGCAGGACCCGGTCGGTCGCCTCGACCAGGACCCAGCGCATCCCGTGCAGGCGGGCGCGCGGGTAGGAGTCCATCGCGTCGGCGGCGAAGTCCTGCAGCTCGGCCAGCGCCTCGAGGCCGGCGTAGCCGCCGCCGACGAAGACGTAGGTGAGCAGCTGTTCTCTGCGTACCGGGTCTTCGGTCGCGTTCGCTTCCTCCAGGGTCTCGATCACGTGGTTACGGAGGTAGATCGCGTCGGCCAGGCTCTTGAAGCCGACCGCGTGCTCGGCCAGCCCCGGCACCGGCAGCACCCGCGAGACCGACCCCATAGACAGCAGCAGCTGGTCGTAGGGCAACTGCTCGGTTTCGCCGTACTTGGCCCGCAGCGTGACCGTCTTCGCCTCGGGATCGTGGCCGACGATCGAGCCCAGCCGCAGGTACGTCCGGTTGAGGATCTCCCGCAGCGGCGTGACCACGTGCCGCGGCTCCAGGGTCCCGGCCGCCGCCTCCGGCAGGAACGGCGTGTAGAGCGCGAAGTTGGTCTCGTTGACGAGCACCATCCGCGCCGACTGCTTCGGCAGCGTCCGCTCCAGCTCCCGCGCAGCCGCAGCGCCACCGAACCCACCACCAGCGATCACCACGTTCCAGGCCATGACCTCAACCTAGCACTTTGTAACAACGTGTTACAAAGTTACGAAACGCGCAAGGTGAAAGCGCTCCAGGTCCAGATGCTCAGCTGGATCGTGGACGTGGCGGCGATTCGAAGCCGAGCATTCCAACGGTGACCGGGACCACTTTGTCCCCGGAGGAGGCCAGTCGGTCTTGGGCGTCATGCTGGATCTGGGTGATCTCTCCTAACGTGCCGGCGAGAGTGGACATCAGTTCCGTCCAGCCCTTCTCATCTACCTCCATCGCGATCCAGGTCAGATGGCGATCGGTCCTGGAATCGAAGGTGTGGGCCATCATCGCCCCGTCGGCCCGAGCCGCAAGTCCCTGATACATCGTCCGCGAGATCAGGCAGCGCTCGCGCTGAGTCAGGTCTGCCCATTCCTCATCGGTGAAGTAGGCGCGGGCTTTGCCGGTGTACACGTGTTCGGTGGCGCCTCGGCGAGGGTAGGTCCGGGCGACTTCGATGCAGCCCATTTTCGCCAGCTCGCGGAAGTGGTAGGAGATCGAAGACAGGGATTTGGCGGAAATCTCAACGTCGGAGGCGAACTGCCGCAGCATGAACTGGACCGGGCTCACGTCCTGCTCGTTGACAACTTCGAGGATGCGGACGCGGAGCGGGTGCCGTAGCGCGGCTGAGGCGGTCGGCTTGTCCTGTTTCTTGCCCTTCTCAGACTTCTTCGACGCCTTCACAAAAGCCCTCCCGATCAGTCGATTTCACTACAGCGTTTGCAGACTAATCGAGCAAGACTTGTAGTTGGCCACAAAATGCGGCCCAAACCCGTTCTAATGCTCGTGGGCTGATTGGTGGAGCCACTTCTAGCGGTGGCCGCAGCTCGGGAAAGGAGGGGGCCGCATGATCGCTTCGTGCTGCGACATGACGATTCCGCGCTCGGCTATCAGCAAGGGCAACTAGCGGAATGCGGTCGGGACGCGGCGCGATGGATGGACCGCGCGGCGTCCCGGCCGCTCTGAGCGAGGCACTACCACAGGGACAGATCGCTACAGCTTCTCCTGGATCAAGCGGTTGACCTCGCCGCCGTCGGCGCGGCCTTTGGTCTCTCTCATGACGGCACCGACGATGGCGCCGACGGCCTTGGGGTTGCCGGCGCGGATCTTCTCGACGGCGTCGGCGTTTTCGGCCATCGCCTTCTCTACGATCGCCTCCAGCTCGCCTGAGTCGGACATCTGGGCGAGGCCCTCGCGCTCGACGATCGCCCCCGGCTCTCCTCCCTCGGCGACCATGGTCGCCAGCACCTTGCGGCCGCTGCCGTGGGAGATCTTCTTCTCCGCCACCAGGGTCGCGAGCTGGGCCAGGCCGCTCGCCGGGACCGTGGGGTTCTCGAAGTCCTCCTCCTCGTCCCGCTTCCGCAGCTCGGCCGTCAGGTCGCCGACGATCCAGTTGGCGGCAACCCGCGGCTCGAGGTCGCCCGCCTCCCCGCACACGGCCTCGAAGTAGGCGGCCATCTCGGTCTCGCGGGCGAGCAGCGCCGCCGTGTCGGAATCAAGGCCCAGGCCTTCGTAGCGCTCGATCCGCGCCACCGGCAGCTCCGGCAGCGCCTCGCGCGCTTCGCGCAGCATCTCCTCGGTCGGCACCAGCGGCACCAGGTCCGGCTCGGGGAAGTAGCGGTAGTCGTGCGCCTCCTCCTTCGAGCGCAGCGAGGTGAGGCTGCCGCTGGCCGGGTCGAAGTGCAGCGTCTCCTGCTCGACCGTCCCCCCCGCCCCGACCAGCTCGCGCTGGCGGGCCAGCTCGGCTTCGACCCCGCGCTGGAGGAAGCGGAAGCTGTTCATGTTCTTCAGCTCGGTCTTGGTGCCGAGCTCCTCGCTGCCGGCCGGCCGCACCGAGACGTTGGCGTCGACCCGCAGGCTCCCCTCCTCCATGTTGACGTCGGAGACGCCGAGCTGGCGGACGGTCTCGCGCAGGAGGCGCGCCCAGTCGGCCGCTTCGGCGGCGTCGCGCAGATCCGGCTCGGTGACGATCTCGACCAGCGGCGTGCCGCCGCGGTTGAAGTCGACCAGGGAGGCGGCGGAGCCGTGGATGCGGCCCGATTCGCCGACGTGGATCGTCTTCGCCGCGTCCTCCTCGAGGTGGGCGCGATGGATGCGAACGTCGCCGAGGCGGCCGGCGCCGCAGATCGGGATGTCGTACTGGCTGATCTGGTACGCCTTCGGGCTGTCGGGATAGAAGTAGTTCTTGCGGTGGAAGATCGAGCGCGGGGCGATCTCGCAATTCAGCGCCGCGCCGATCTGCAGCGCGTAGTGGATCGCCTTCTCGTTCGGGACCGGCAGGACGCCCGGGTGGGCGAGGCAGATCGGGCAGGTGTGGACGTTCGGCTCGTCGCCGAAGGAGAGCTCGCAGCCGCAGAACATCTTCGTCTCGGTCGCCAGCTGGACGTGGATCTCCAGCCCGATCACCGCTTCCAGCTCAGCCATCGGATCCTCCCTCCGGGCGGGCGTCGAAGCCGATCCCCTGCTCGAGCGCGTGGGCGGCGTCGAGCAGGCGCTGCTCGGCGAAGGCCGGGGCGGCGATCTGGAACCCGACCGGCAGCTGCGGGCCGCCGCCCTCGGGGGCGGCGAGACCGGCGGGGATCGAGATCGCCGGAATGCCGGCGAGGCTCATCGGCACGGTGAAGAAGTCGTTCAGGTACATCGCCAGCGGGTCGTCGCTCTTCTCCCCCTGCTTGAAGGCGACCGAAGGCGCGGTCGGGGTGACGACGAAGTCGACCTCGGCGAAGGCGCCGTCGAAATCCTGGGCGATCCGGGTGCGGACCTTCTGCGCCTGACCGTAGTAGGCGTCGTAGTAGCCGGAGGAGAGCGCGTAGGTGCCGAGCATGATCCGCCGCTTGACCTCCGGCCCGAAGCCCTCCGAGCGGGTCGTCTCGTACATCTCGATCAGGTCGCCGTCGCCGCCGGCCCGGATTCCGTAGCGGACGCCGTCGTAGCGGGCGAGGTTGGAGGAGGCCTCGGCCGGGGCGATCACGTAGTAGGCGGAGATCCCGTGCTCGCTGTTCGGCAGCGAGACCTCGGCGATCTCGCCGCCCAGCTCCTCGATCTTCCTCAGCGTCGCCTCGAAGACCTCGCGCACGCCGGGGTCGAGGTCGTCGCCGGCGAGCTCGGCCGGGACGCCGAAGCGCAAACCGCCGAGGTCCTCGCGGCCGGGCAGCGAGACCCCGCCCTCGATCCCGACCGAGGTCGAGTCGAGCGGATCGCGTCCCTGCAGCAGGCCGAGCAGCAGAGCGGCGTCCTTGACCGTCCGGGTCAGCGGCCCGCACTGGTCGAGCGAGGAGGCGAAGGCGATCATCCCGTAGCGGGAGATCGCGCCGTAGGTGGGCTTGAGCCCGACGATGCCGCAGAAGGCGGCGGGCTGGCGGATCGAGCCGCCGGTGTCGGTGCCGATCGACCAGGGGGCGAGACCGCCGGCGACGACCGCGGCCGAGCCGCCGGAGGAGCCGCCCGGAACCCGCTCGCGGTCCCACGGGTTGAGGACCGGCCCGTAGGCCGAGTTCTCGTTCGAGGAGCCCATCGCGAACTCGTCCATGTTGGTCTTGCCGAGGACCGGCGCGCCGGCCTCGAGCAGCCTGCGGACGGCGGTCGAGGTGTAGGGCGGGCGGTAGCCCTCGAGGATGCGGGAGCCGGCGGTGGTCGGCACCCCCTCGGTGCAGAAGATGTCCTTGACCGCGACCGGGGCGGTGCGCGCCTCGGCGACCGCGATCGCACCCACCTCCTCGCCGGCTCGGTCCTGCCAGAGGTAGGCGTTGAGCTCGTCGCCGGCGGCGGCCTGGCGCCAGGCGGCGGTGTACTCGGCGGCGTCGAGGTCGCCGGCGGCCATCGCCTCGTGCGCCTCGAGGGCGGTCAGTGCGAGCAGGTCCGTCATCTACTCGGCCTGCGGCGAGGGGACGCGGAAGGCGCCTTTTTCCGGCTCCGGGGCAGAAGCGAGGGCGGCGTCGCGCGGCAGGCTCTGCCACGGCACGTCGGCGCGCAGGACGTTCTCCAGCGCCACCACGTGCGAGGTCGGCTCGACCCCCTCCAGATCGAGGCTGCCGATCCGGTCGACGTGCTCGAGGATCCCCGACAGCTCCCCGACCATCGTCTCGACGTCCTCATCCGAAAGACGAAGACGGGCAAGCCTCGCCACGTGCAGAACCTGGTCGCGGTCGATCATGGCGGCGGATTCTAGGTGCGTGTGGAAACTGGCTGCTCAGCCAGTTAGAGTGCCGCCCATGCAGGGACCCGCGGCCGAGCGATTCGTCGTCTTCAACCTGCGCCTGCTCGCGGCCACCTTCGCCGTGGTCGGCCTGCTCTTCCTCTTCGTCCCCAGCGGCGTCCTCGACGTCATCTCCGACGTCGGCGAATGGTTCGGCAACGATCACCGCGCGCCCCACACCCAGGTCTACCTCTGGCTGGCGCTCTCCTTCGCCTACATGGTGGTGATCACCGGCATCTGCCTCGTCGCCCAGGCCGACGTCGTCCGCTACCGGCCGCTGCTGCTGGTCCTGGCCGCCGGCAAGACCGCCTCCTCGCTGGGCTCGCTGGCCTTCTTCCTGATCCAGGAAGAGGTCTTCATCTACCTGCTCAACTTCCTCGTCGACGGCTTCCTCGCCTTGCTGGCGCTCTGGCTCTGGGTTCTCGCGGGGCGGGTCGGCCGCCCCGCCGCCCCCGGTTGACAGCGCCCGCCAGGGCTCTCAGCCGCTGAGCAACGCACCCTGAGCGCGATCTGCGCCGCCCAGGCGCCGGGCATCGACGGCCTGCCGGCAGCCGAGCGCGACCTCGACGTCTCCGGCCCGGTCGCCGAGTTCCTGCGCTCGCTCTCGCCGCGGGTGCTGCTGCGCCTGCGCCTCGGCCTGCGCGCCTTCGAGTGGCTGCCCTTCCCCTGGCGCTTCAGCCGGCTCGACCAGGAGACGGCGGAAGACTTCCTCCGCCGTCTCGACTCCTCCCGCTTCCCGCTCCACCACGACCTGCTGCTGATGGCGAAGCTGTTCTCCACCCTCGGCTACGCCGTCGCCCCCGAGGTCGAGGCGAGGATCGGGGTGCGGACCGACTGCGCCCTGGCTGACGGGACGCTGCCCGAGCCGGCGGGCTCGCTGGGCGACACCGAAGCCCGCGGCGAGGGCGAGGAATGCGAGGTGGCGATCGTCGGCTCCGGCGCCGGCGGCGCCGTGGCCGCGGCGATGCTGGCCGAGGCCGGGATCGACGTCCTCGTGCTGGAGGCCGGCGACCACTACAACCGCGACAACTACCCCGAGGGCCGCCTGGAGGCGATCGCCGAGCTCTACCGCGAAGCCGGCCTGACGATCGCCGAAGGCCGGCCGCCGATCCCGGTCCCGGTGGCGAAGGTGGTCGGCGGCACCACGGTGATCAACTCGGGCACCTGCTTCCGCGCCCCGGACGAGATCCTCGAGGGCTGGCGGAGCGAGTTCGGGATCCCCTGGGCGCGGGAACTCGACCAGGACTTCGCCGAGGCCGAGGAGTTCCTCCGCGTCACCCCGCTCGACCCCAACCGGATGGGTCGCAACGGGCAGCTGGCGATGGAGGGCGCGGCGGCGCTCGGTGCCAGCGGCGGCCCGATCGCCCGCAACGCCGGCAACTGCGTCCAGTGCAGCTCCTGCCCCTACGGCTGCGCGATCGACGCCAAGCGCGGGATGCACGTCAGCTATCTGCCGCGGGCGGTCGCCGCCGGCGCGCGCATCCGCGCCGGGGTCGAAGCGCAGCGGGTCCTGGTCGAGGACGGCCGCGCGGTCGGCATCGCCTGCTCGGCCCGCGACTCCTCCGGCGGCAGCCGCCCCTTCACCGTCCGCGCCAGCCGCGCCGTGATCGCCGCCGGCGGTGCCCTCGGCACCCCCGAGCTGCTGCTGCGCTCCGGCCTCGGCGGCAAGCAGGTCGGCCGCAACCTCCGCATCCACCCCGCCTGCTGGGTCGGCGCCCGCTACGAGGAGGACGTGCACGGCTGGGAGGGCGTGATGCAGAGCTACTACGTCGACCAGTGGGAGCACGAGCAGGGCGTGCTGCTGGAGGCGACCTTCACCCCGCTCGCCTTCGGCGGCGCCTGGCTGGTCGGGACCGGCGCCGAGCACCAGCGCTCGATCCTCAACTTCGGGCGCATCGGCTCGATCGGGGTGCAGCTGCGCGACGTCTCCGTCGGCGCCGTCGGCCTCGCCAACGAAGGCGCCCTGCGCGCCAGCTACAAGCTCAACGACGAGGACGTCCGCAAGACCATCTTCGGCATCGCCCGCGCCGCGGAAATCCACTTCGCCGCCGGCGCCAGCGAGGTCTACCCGAACATCCCCCGCGCCGGGGCGCTGAAGCCCGCTGACCTGGCGACCTTCGAGTCCACCCGCTTCAAGGCCTCGGAGCTGCGCCTCGAGGCCTTCCACCCGATGGGGACGGCGCGGATCTCAGCCGACCCGCGCCGTGGCGTCTGCGCCCCCGACGGCTCCGTCAACGGGACGCCGGGGCTCTATGTCGCCGACGCCTCGCTGTTCCCGACCGCGCCCGGCGTAAATCCGATGATGACCATCATCGCCTTCGCCAAGCAGGTCTCCCGAGAGGTCGCCGGGGGCGGGTCCTCCCTCAGCTGCTCGGGGGAGGCGGCGGTGGGGTCGGCGGCGTAGAGGACGGCGGCAGCGGCGGCTGCCCGCCGGAGTCCCGGTTGGAGAACTGGTCGCCGATCTCGCCGAACGAGGTCCCCTCTTCCTGCATCGCCCGGTAGGCGCCGTAGGCGATTCCGGCCGCGGCGATGAGCCCGAGGAAGGCGCCGATCGCGGGGCTGATGTCGACCCCGGGAACGCCGCCGGTGTCGCCGGGCGGATCGACGATGCGGTAGAGGACCAGCAGGACCGAGACGGCACCCAGCACCGCGGCCACCGCGTTGAGCGAGACCGGCGGCTCGATCAGGGCGTCGGAGACGCGAATGATCACGACCGCCACCGCGACGACGATCGTCAGCAGCAGGAACAGGTCGGTGTAGCTGAAGGCTTCCCAGGCGCTGCCGCCGACGGTGAGGCTGAAAAGGCCGTCGCCGCCGTCGATGTCGACCTTGAACCAGTCGAAGAACATGAAGATGAAGAGAAGGACAGCCGACCCGCCGGCGATCTTCTCCCCCGTACTGAGCCTGTCCATCTGTCTCCTCCTCGGAGTTTTGGGGTGGGTCGGGTGACCCTATTCCTCGTCAGACGCTGCCTTCGACGCAGATGGCCGGGTTTCCTACCCGGCGCCTGCGCGCTGGCGCGCGGCTTGCAGCGTGTTGGAGAGCAGCATCGCGATCGTCATCGGCCCCACCCCGCCGGGCACGGGCGTGATCGCCGACGCGACCTCGGCCGCGGGCTCGTAGTCGACGTCGCCCACCAGACCCTCCTCGAGGCGGTTGACGCCGACGTCGATGACCACGGCGCCGGGCTTGACCGCATCGGCGCCGAGCAGCCTCGGGACCCCGACCGCGGCGACCAGCACGTCGGCGCGGCGGCAGACCTCGTCGAGGTCACGGGTGCGCGAGTGGCAGGTGGTCACCGTCGCGTTGGCCAGCAGCAGCAGGCGGGCGACCGGCACCCCGACCAGCTTCGAGCGGCCGACGACGACGGCCTCCGCCCCCTCCAGCGCGACCCCCTCGTGGGCGAGCAGCTCCATCACCCCGCGCGGGGTGCAGGGCACCAGGTTGGGATCGCCGTGGGCGAGGCGGCCGGCGTTGACCGGGGTCAGGCCGTCGACGTCCTTGGCCGGGTCGATCGCGGCGACGACCGCGTCCTCGTCGATGTGGGCGGGAAGCGGCAGCTGGACGAGGATCCCGTCGACCCCATCGTCAGCGTTCAGCTCGGCGACCAGGCCGAGCAGGTCGGCTTCGGAGATCGAGGCGTCGATCCCGTGGTGGATCGAGCGCATCCCGACCTCCTCGGAGAGCCGGCGCTTGCTGCGGACGTAGACCTCGGAGGCCGGGTCCTCGCCGACCAGCACGGTGGCCAGTCCCGGCGAGCGGCCGTGCTCTGCGACGAAGGCGGCGACGTCGACCTCGACCCGCTCGCGGGCCGCGGCGGCCACCGCCTTGCCGTCGATCATTCGCGCCGCCATCGCCTCACCGCTTCCGGATCGGTGCGTAGTCGGCCATCAGCTTGCGCTCGGCGCCATCGGCGGAGAAGCGCACCACGACCACGCCGCCAGGCTCGACCCCGGTGACGACTCCGTCGCCGAAGCTGGCGTGGACGACGTCGTCGCCGGTCTGCAGCTCCAGCGCCGGGCCCGGGTCGACCGCCTGGGCCGGGGTCACCTCATTGGCCACCGAGGCGCTCCAGCTGGTCCCGAGGCTGCGCGCGGCGGTCGAGTGGCTCTCGGTAAGCCCCGCGGGCAGCTCGTCGACGAAACGCGAAGGCAGGTTGTTCTCGGCCCGCCCGAACAGGCGGCGCTCGCGCGCCCAGGTCATGTAGAGGCGTTTGCGGGCGCGGGTGATGCCGACGTAACAGAGGCGCCGCTCCTCTTCTTCGCCGCCCTCCTCCAGCGCCCGCATGTGCGGGAAGGCGCCCTCCTCGCAACCGACGATGAAGACCGTGTCGTACTCCAGCCCCTTGGCGTTGTGCAGGGTCATCAGGGTCACCAGCTCCTGTTCGGAGCTGAGCCCGTCCTGCTCGGAGTAGAGGGAGATCTGCTGCAGGTACTCCTCCAGGGGTGAGATCTCGCTCTCCCCCTCGCGTTCGCGCTCGATGTCGAACTCGGCGGCGCCGCCGATCAGCGTTTCCAGGTTTTCCGCCCGGCCTTCGGCCTCGATCGTCCGCTCCGCCGCCAGCGCTTCCAGATAGCCCGTCTCGTGCAGGACCGCCTCCAGCAGGGTCGCCACCGGGCCGCCCTCGTCGGCGCGTTCGCGCAGCCCGGCCATCGTCTCGTGGAAGCGGCCGACCGCCTTGATCGCGGCACCGCTCAAACCGGGCACCTCCTCGACACGTTCCATCACCTCCCAGACCGGCAGGCCGGTGGTGTTAACGTGGGAGGCGATCCGTCCCTGGGTGGTGTTGCCGATTCCCCGCCGGGGCGAGTTGACCGCCCGCGTGAAGGAGACGAGATCGGCCGGGTTGACCAGCAGGCTGAGGTAGGCGACCGCGTCCTTGACCTCGGCCCGTTCGTAGAACTTGGTTCCGCCGATCACCTGGTAGGAGACGTCGAAGCGCTGCAGCGTGTCCTCCAGCACCCGGCTCATCGCGTTGGTCCGGTAGAAGACCGCGACCTCGGAGCGGGCGACCCCGTCCTCCTCTTCCAGCCGTTCGATCTCCCCCGCGACCCAGCGCGCCTCCTCGTGCTCGTCGGTCAGCTCGTTGAGCTGGACCTTCTCGCCCTCCTCGCCTTCGCTCCAGAGCTTCTTTCTCAGGCCTTCACGGTTTCGTTCGATAACCGCATTGGCGGCCGAGAGGATCGTCTGGGTCGAACGGTAATTCTGCTCGAGCTTGACGACCTCGGCGTCCTTGAAGTCCTCCTCGAAGTCGAGGATGTTCCGCACATCGGCGTGACGGAAGCCGTAGATCGACTGTGAATCGTCCCCCACGACCATCAGGTTTTGATGGTCGCCGGCCAGCAGCTGCAGCAGCCGGTACTGGGCGTGGTTGGTGTCCTGGTACTCGTCGACGAGGACGTGGCGGAAGGTCCGCTGCCAGCGCTCGCGCACCTCCGGGAACAGCTCCATCGCGTTGACGGTGCGGACCAGGAGGTCGTCGAAGTCCATCGCGTTGGCTTCCCGCATGCGCTTCTCGTAGAGCGGGAAGGCTTCGGCGACGATCTCCTCGAATTCGTTCTGGGCGGCTTCGTTGTAGGAGTCGGAATCGATCAGCTGGTTCTTGGCGCCGGAGATCTTCGAGTGGATCGCCCGCGGCGGGAACCGTTTCGGATCGACCCCCAGCTCGGTCAGGCACCGTTTCAGCATCCGCAGCGAATCCGCCTGGTCGTAGATCGTGAAGCTCTTGGAGTAGCCGAGCCGCTCGGCGTCTACCCGCAGAATCCGCGCGCAGGACGAGTGGAAGGTCGTCACCCACATCGCCCGCACCGAGCGGCCGATCAGCTGGCCGACCCGCTCGCGCATCTCCGCTGCGGCTTTGTTGGTGAAGGTGATCGCCAGGATCTCGCCCGGCCGGGCGGCGCCGGTGGCGAGCAGGTGGGCGATCCGGTGGGTCAGGACCCGGGTCTTGCCCGACCCGGCGCCGGCAAGGACCAGCAGCGGCCCCTCGCCGTATTCGACCGCCTCGCGCTGGGGCCCGTTGAGCCCGGCCAGCAGCCGCTCGGCCCGGTCGGCGCCGGGCTCGGTCGGTGCGCCGGCGGGGACCTGCGACCGGTCTCCCTCCAGCTCGAACTCGCCTTGGAGGCTCACCTGCCGAGCATAGCCAGGCGCCCGGCGGGGTCCGGGACCCCGGCGGGGCGCTCAGCCGCCGGCAGAGGAGCGGCCGGTGCGGGGCTCGATCTTCGCCGTCTCGGCGCTCGGGCCGTTGCCGCCGTCGAGCTGCGCCAGCCGCTTCTCGAGGTCGGCGATCCGCTCCGAGAGGGCCTTGATCGCCTCGGCGATCGGGTCGGGCAGGTGGATCCAGTCGGCGTCGGGACCTTCGACCCGGCGACCTTCGAGTTTGACCGGGTGGCCGGGGTTGCCGACCACGGTCGCGCCCGGCGGCACGTCCTCGACCACCACCGTGTTGGCGCCGATCTTCGCCCCGTCGCCGACGGCGATCGGCCCCAGCAGCTTCGCCCCCGAGCCGACGGTGACGTTGTCGCCCAGGGTCGGGTGGCGCTTGCCGGGCTGGAACCCGGTTCCGCCCAGGGTCACCCCCTGGTAGAGGGTGACTCGGTCGCCGATCGCCGCGGTCTCCCCGATCACGACGCCGGAGCCGTGGTCGATGAAGAACTCCCTGCCGATCGCCGCCGCCGGGTGGATCTCGATTCCGGTCACCGAGCGGGTCAGGTAGGCGATCGTCCGCGGCAGCAGAGGCACCCCGGATTCGAGCATTGCATGGGCGGCGCGGTGGGCGAGCAGCGCCTGGACCCCGGCCCAGCTGGTGAGGATCTCGAAGCTGGAGACGCCCTGCGCGGCGGGGTCGCGCTCGCGCGCCGCCCTGAGGTCGGCGCGGATCTCCTTCACCACCCTCTTCCAGCGGCTCATGGTGAGAAGAAGGGTAAGGACATGTAGCGCTCGCCCGAGTCGCAGACGATCGTCACAACCCTCTTCCCCGCCATCTCCGGCCGTCCCGCAACCTCGAGCGCCGCCCAGACGTTGGCCCCGGCGCTGATGCCCGCCAGCACCCCCTCCTCCCTGGCGACGCGGCGGGCGGTCTCCAGCGCCTCCTCGTCGCCGACGGAGAGGATCTCGTCGACCACCGAGCGGTCGAGGATCTCGGGAACGAAGCCGGCGCCGATGCCCTGGATTTTGTGCGGGCCGGGGGCACCGCCGGAGAGCACCGGCGAGCTGGCCGGCTCGACCGCCACCACCAGCGCGTCCGGTGCCCGTTCCTTCAGCATCTGGCCGACGCCGGTGATCGTGCCCCCGGTGCCGACCCCGGAGACGAAGGCGCCGATCTCCCCCTCGGTCTGACTCCAGATCTCCTCCGCCGTGGTGCGCCTGTGGACCTCGGGGTTGGCCGGGTTGGAGAACTGCATCGGCATGAACCCCTTGCGCTGCTCGCGGATCTCCTCGGCCAGGGCGACCGCCTCGTTCATCCCGCCCAGCGAGGGCGTCTCGCGCACCTCGGCGCCGTAGGCGCGCAGCAGCTTGCCGCGCTCGCGGCTCATGCCCTCCGGCAGGGTCAGGATCAGCTCGTAGCCGCGGGCCGCGCAGACCATCGCCAGAGCGATCCCGGTGTTGCCGCTGGTCGGCTCGACGACCACGGCGCGGCCCGGCTCGATCTGCCCCTGCTCCTCGGCGGCGTCGATCATCGCCACCCCGATCCGGTCCTTCACCGAGCCGCCCGGGTTGAAGTACTCGAGCTTCGCGCAGACCTGCCCGCCGATGCCCTCGGCGAGCCGGTCGAGCACCACCATCGGCGTGTTGCCGACGACGGCCGAGGCCTCCGCTCCGATCCGCATCGCGGGGAGTCTAGGAGGGATCGCCGCAGCCCGTGCAAGGGCTGGGCCAATCCGTCCCATGCTCGACCCTCAGATTTGCCTGAGCGTCTCCATATTTTGAATAAGTACGGGGTAGTACCGAGATACCCGCGGGTTACCCAAGACCCACAGGAGGGTTGGATCATGAGGATGGAGAACACCAGCAGTGCCATTCCGGCGATCAGCATCAGCAAGACCTGCTGATCCCCCGACGCGCGGGCGGGCCCCTCGTCCGGCCCGCCCCGCCCCCGCCAACTCCTGCTCCCGGACTCCTATGCCGCCTTCAAGGGCCGGTCCGTCAGAGTGGCCGTCGCGACATGAAGTGGGCCGCTCTGCTCACCTCCATCGGCAAGGTAGAGCGTGACGCCCTCTCGCAACGACTCGAACAGCTCTTCCGAGGTGTCGCCAGCGGCCGAAACGGAGCAGCTAGATGAAGTACATCCCCGAGCCGGACTCTTCGGCCTCGCGGCGGGCGACTTCGGCGATCGTCGTCTGGCCGAAGACCTTGCGCAGGGCGGCAACTCCCTCGGCCCAGATGCCGCCGGCCTCGTCGGCCTCGTCGCCGACCTTGCCGTCGAGGACCTGGACGACGTCGAGGACGGTGATCTCCTCCGCCGGGCGCGAGAGCGTGTAGCCGCCGCGCATGCCGCGGTGGCTGGTCAGCAGTCCGTTGCGGCGCAGGGTCGAGAAGAGCTGCTCGAGGAACTGCTCGGGGATATCGCGGCGCTCGGCGAGCTCCTTGATCGGCACCGGGCGCTCCCCCGCCCGCGCCAGCTCGGCCAAGGCTACGACCGCATATCTCGACTTTGAGGTGATTGAGATCACTGGGGACTTTCTACCGCACCCCTCGGCTGGGTAGGATCGGCTCGCAAGCCGCTGCTGGTCCTGCGGCCGCTGCCAAAGCGAAACATTCGATCGGATCCTGCCCTGAGCGAGCCCCCACACTGCCTGGTGATCGACGGTCACCCCCTGGTCCGACTGGGAATTCGGGGGACCCTCGAGGGCAGGTTCGTCGTCCACGAGGCGCCCACTCGCGACGAAGGCCTCGAGCTGGTCCGTGACGTCGGCGACTTCGACGTCGCGATCGTCGACATGCGCCGGCGCGGCGACGGCGACGGCAACTCGATCACCGGCGCGGAGGCGATTCGGATGCTTCACCGCACGACCTCGGGACTGGGGATCGTCGCCCACGGCGAGCTGCCGGAGCGCCACCTGGCGAGCGCCGCGATCCAGGCGGGCGCCTCGTCCTACGTCGCCCGCACCACCGGCACGGCCGAGTTGCTGCGCGCGGTCGAAGCCGCCGTCGACCAGGAGGGCTTCGTCGACCCGGCGGTGCCGCCGAAAGGGAGCCGCGGCAAGCTGACCCGGCGGCAGCGCCAGATCCTGCAGTTGCTCGCCGACGGCGAGTCGACCACGGTCGCGGCGCGGGAACTCGACCTCAGCGAAGAGACGGTGAAGACCCACACCAAGAACACCCTCGCCCGGCTCGGCGCCAGGAACCGCACCCACGCGGTGGCGATCGCCGTGCGCGAGTGCCTGATCGACTAGCCGCTACCAGGCGATGTCGTCGTGGGTTCCGCTCAAGGCGCCCCGCGACGTGCTGTTCATGGCTCGAGCGGGCGTGCGAGCGGGGGCCGAGGCGTGCCCCGACCAGGACGGCCGGCGAACCCTGACCAGCGAATGACGGCGCCACTCGTGAGCGAGCGGCTGGCGCTCCTTGACCTGCTGCTTCATCAGATCCAGTTGCGATCTCGGGCCAAGAGGACCGCTTGGGCGCGGTCGACGGCGCCGATCTTGCCGTAGACGTTGTGGAGGTGGGTGCGGATGGTCGAGACCGAGAGGTGCATTTCGCTCGCGATCTGCTTGTAGACCATCCCCTCGGAGAGGTGGCGGAGGACGTCGAGCTCGCGGGCGGACAGGGGGCACGGCTCGCTGATCCGCGAGGCGTCCTGGGTCGGCAGCGGCAGCTCGTAGAGCAGGTCGCGCAGAGATTCCGGGCTGAGGCCGCAGCGCTCGGCGCTGGTGCGCAGACGCTCGGGGGCGATCGCCTCGCCCTGGCAGTAGTGGGCGACCATGTCGGCCGTGGCGACCATCGCCGCCAGGCCCTCGGCATCCTCGGCGTGATGGCGCTCGATCGCCACCGCGATCCGGGAAGGCAGGTTCCAGCGGCGGGCGAGGACGCCGCCGACCAGCGCGTGGTCGATGCCGAGCTGCTCGCGTTCCTCCCGCAGGCGCTGCTCGGGGGTGCGGGAGATCGCGTCGAAGTAGACCTTGTATCCCGGGTGCAGGCGGGAGATCACGAGGCGGCCGACGTCGTGCAGGAGCGCCGCCACCGCGAGCTCGTCGCGTTCGGCCCAGCCGACGACGCGGCCGATCCGGTCGGCGGCCCGCTGGGTGGCGAGGGCGTGGACGCGGAAGCGCTCGGGCTTCAGCTCCCAACCGCCGTTGGACTCGAAGAAGTCGAAACTGGGAGCGGTCCCCGCCAGGGCGAGGACGCCGGCCGGCTTCAGCACGTCGAGCGCGGCAGGGACGCTGGCGACGCCGCCGGCGACGAGGCCGCCGCGGTTGGCGTGGCGCAGGACCGAGATCGCCAGCGCGACGTCGCTCTCGACCGCCTCCACGATCTCGCCCACGCGGACGTTCTCGGCGGTGGCGGAGGCGATTACCCGCTCCCGCGCCTCGAGCAGGACAGGGAAGCGCTCGACCGCCTCAAAGGCCTCCGCCAGGCGACTGCCGGGCGCGGCGGCGTTCCTGGATCCCGCTTTCGAATCCCCCTGTAGGGACCCCTCGCGGCTGCTCTGCGCGGTCGTAACACTCATTGGCACAACTAATCGGCAGCAAAAGCGCTCAGGTTTAGCCCAGGGTTCTTTTGCAACCGCGAAGAGGCGCCTTTTTCCAGACGCTAAGCGGAACCGAGGCGAGCCGCAGCGGACCGGATCCGCTCCAGCGAGCGGTCCCTGCCGAGCACCGCGAGCGACTCGAAGATCCCCGGCGAGACCGAGGTGCCGGTGATCGCGACGCGGATCGGCTGGTAGAGCCGGCCCGGCTTGAGCTGGAAGCGGTCGAGCAGCGGCGCCAGCGCCGCCTCGATCGCCTGATGCTCGAACGGCTCGATCCCCTCCAGCGCTTCGGCGACCGCCGCGAGCACCTCTCCCGTGCCCTCTTTCATCACCTTGCCCCACGCCTTATCGTCCTCGACCGGGGGCTCGAAGAGGAAACGGATCAGCGGCCAGACCTCGTCCAGGGTCTGGGCTTTCTCCTGGGCGATCCCGCAGGCCGCCCGCAGGCGCTCGTCGGCGTCGCGGCCGAGGTGGCGCGCGACCGCGGCGGTGTACTCGTCGAGTGGCATCTCGCGCATGAACCGCCCGTTCAGCCAGCGCAGCTTCTTCTCGTCGAAGATCGCCGCCGACCTGCCGACGTCCTCGACCTGGAAGCGCCGGACCAGCTCCCCGGTCGACATCAGGGTGGTGTCGTCGTCGGTCCCCCAGCCGAGCAGGGCGAGGTAGTTGCGCACGGCCGCCGGCAGGTAGCCGGAGTCGCGCAGCTCCTGCACCGAGGCGGCGCCGTGGCGCTTGGAGAGCTTCTTGCCGTCGGGGCCGTGCAGCAGCGGCAGATGGGCATAGCGCGGCGGCTGGTGGCCGAGCGCCTCCAGCACGAGCAGCTGCTTCGGCGTGTTGGAGAGGTGGTCGTCGCCGCGCACCACCTCGGTGACGCCCATCTCGGCGTCGTCGACCGCGACGGCGAAGTTGTAGAGGACCGAGCCGTCGCCGCGGGCGATGACGAAGTCGTCGTAGCTGGCGTTGGGGAAGGCGACGGGGCCGCGGATCAGATCGTGGACGACGGTCTCCCCCTCGTCCGGGACCCGCAGGCGGATCGCGGCATCGGGATCGTCGGTCGGGGTGCCGCGGTAGCCGCTGCCGGCGCCGTGCTCGGCCTTCCAGGCCTCGACCTCCTTGGCGGCGGCGTGGTCGCGGTAGGCGAGGCCGGACTCCAGCAGCCGCGAGAGTGCGGCCTCGTGCTCGGGCGCGCGCTCGGCCTGGGAAACCGGGCCGATGTCCCAGTCGAGCTCCAGCCAGCGCATCGCGTCGAGGATCTGCTCGACGTTCTCCGCGGTCGAGCGCTCGCGGTCGGTGTCCTCGATCCGCAGCACCAGCTCCCCCCCGTCGTGCCGGGCCGCGAGCCAGTTGTAGAGTGCCGTCCTCGCTCCGCCGATGTGCAGCGCACCGGTCGGCGAGGGGGCAAACCTGAGACGGGAGTTATCGCTTGGCATGTTGATCGGAGCGCATGTATCCACCGGCGGCGGACTCGCCAACGCTGTCCAGCGCGGCAAGGAGCGCGGCTGCGAATCTATCCAGATCTTCCACCAGAGCCCGCGGATGTGGCGACCGACGAATCACACCGAGGAGGATTTCGCCGCCTTCCGCGAGGCGATGGCAGCCTCTCCGGTGGAAGCGGTGATCATCCACGCGGTCTACCTGATCAACTGCGCGACCAAAGACAAAGAGCTGCGGAAGAAGTCCCTCGCCTCACTCACCCACGCGCTGCGGGTCGGAGACGGGATCGGAGCCAGGGGAGTGGTTCTCCACCCGGGCTCGCAGAAAACCGACCCGCTGAAACCCTCGCTGAAACGAGCTTCCAAGGTGATCGCCGCAGCGCTGAAGGAAACCGACTCCTGCCCGCTGCTGATCGAGCAGACGGCGGGCCACAAAGGTCTCCTGGCACGCGATTTCGACCAGACCGCGGAGCTGATCGAGCTGGCCGGCGGCGGCCCCCGCCTCGGCCTCTGCCTGGACTCCTGCCACCTCTTCGTCCAGGGCTACGACATCACCGACGAGGCGCACCTCGGCGGGGTCCTCGACGAAGCCGACGCCAAGGTCGGGATCGAGCGCCTCGGGGCAGTCCACGTCAACGACGCCGCCGTCCCGCTCGGCGCCTGCCTCGACCGCCACGCCAACATCGGCAAAGGCGAGATGGGCAAGAGAGGCCTCTCCGCCTTCCTCTCCGAGCCCCGCTTCGAGGGCCTCCCGGCCACCCTCGAGACCCCAGGCCCGGAAAAGAAGGGCTCCAGCAAAGCCGAAGTAACCCTCGCCAAGCGCCTCAGGCGCGAAGGCCTGAAACACCGAGGCATCGAAGTCTAAGGTCGGGAGGCCACCGGCGGGGCCGCCCCGGGAGCACCAACCCGTGGTTCCTTTGTCCGGATACCCAGGACAAAGGAACCAGGAGATGCCAGTGGACCGGGTATCGCGAGAGCTGCGGTTCCTTTGTCCGCCAGGAGAGGACAAAGGAACCACGGGATCG
>Ga0157380_10000152_pt1 | contig 39620 bp, 36 predicted proteins | sample S35metaG_FD_119757 | JGI IMG/M metagenome (GOLD analysis project Ga0157380, IMG submission 119757) | Switchgrass rhizosphere microbial communities from Kellogg Biological Station, Michigan, USA - S3-5 metaG | ecosystem: Host-associated > Plants > Roots > Rhizosphere > Soil | place: USA...
GATTGCTGACATTCCTCGTCTACTTCGCGCTGCTGTTCGCTGTACACAAGACGAAGGACAGTACGTGGGGATTGCTATCGATCTTCGCGCTGACGGGCTTCCTCGGCCTGACGCTCGGACCCATCCTGAATATGTACATGCGGGTGCTGCCGAATGGATCGCAGACCGTCATGCTGGCTCTCGGCACGACTGCGATTTCGTTCCTCGGCCTATCGGCTTACGCGGTGAAGAGCGGTCGCGACTTCAGCTTCATGGCGGGATTCCTGACGGTCGGTGCGATCGGCGGTTTCGTACTCAGCTTGATCGCCGTGTTCTTCCACCTGCCGACGCTGTCGCTGGTGGTCTCGGGCATGTTCCTGCTGATCAGCAGCGGCATGATCCTGTGGCAGACCGGTGACATCATCAACGGCGGCGAGACCAACTACATCACCGCCACGCTGACGCTGTACGTGAGCATCTACAACATGTTCCTCAGCCTGCTGCAGTTGCTGGGCGCCGCCAGCCGCGACGACTGACGCTCGATTCCTTCCGACGGACGAAGGGCGCCGTGAGCAATCACGGCGCCCTTTTTCTGTATACGGGACACGCGGCAACGATCCGCCTCATTCTCTCTAACGAACGGCGATCCTCGTCTCTCCACCCATGTAAGGCTGCAACACCTCCGGCACTGCAACCGAGCCATCGGCCTGCTGATAGTTCTCGAGGACGGCCACGAGCGCCCTGCCCGCAGCGACACCCGAACCGTTCAGCGTGTGCAGCGGCTCGGGCTTGCCGGTGTCAGGATTTCTCCATCGAGCTTGCATGCGACGCGCCTGGAAGGATTCGAAATTAGAGCAGGATGAAATCTCGCGATAGGCCTGCTGGCCCGGCAACCAGACTTCCAAATCGTACGTCTTCGCCGACCCGAATCCCGTATCGCCGGCGCACAGCGCCATCACGCGGTAGGGCAGATTTAGCCGCTTCAACACTTCCTCGGCATTGCGAGTGAGCGTCTCGTGCTCGGCCTGCGAATCCTCCGGCCGTACCAGGTGAACGAGTTCCACCTTTTCGAATTGGTGCTGACGGATCAGGCCGCGCGTGTCCTTTCCGTACGAACCCGCTTCGGATCGGAAACACGGAGTGTGTGCCGTGTAGCGAAGCGGAAGACTGCTCGCCTCCACGATCGTATCGCGGACGAGATTCGTCACCGGCACTTCGGCCGTGGGAATCAGATACAGCTTGTGCTCGCCCTGCACGGAAAACAGATCCGCCTCGAATTTAGGCAGCTGGCCCGTACCCAGCATCGACTGTGCATTGACCAGGTACGGCACATAGACTTCCGTGTAGCCATGCTCCCTGGTGTGCAGATCGAGCATGAACTGGATCAACGCACGCTGCAGGCGCGCCACCGAACCGCTCAGCACGCTGAAACGAGCGCCGGAAATCTTGCCGGCCGCAGCGAAATCCACCTGGCGCAGCGATTCGCCGATGTCGACGTGATCGCGCGGCTTGAACGGGAACTGCGCAGGCTCGCCCCAGCGCCGCATCTCGACGTTGGCATGTTCATCGCGGCCTTCCGGAACGCTGTCCTGAAGCAGGTTCGGCAAGCCGAGGATGAGATCGTCGAACTCCGCCTGGGCCGCGGCCAGTTCGGTCTCGGCCTTGGCCAGTTCAGCGCCGAGCGATTCGACCTGTTGCAGCAACGGAGCGATGTCCTGGCCCTGCGCTTTCGCCTTGCCCACGGTCTTCGAGTGAGTATTGCGTTCGTTGCGCAGCGCGTCGGCCTTGACCTGCCATTTGCGTCGCGACTCTTCGATCGCAGCCAGTTTGGCGAGATCGAGAACGAATCCGCGGCGTGCGAGACCGGCTGCGACGGCGGCGGGATCGGATCGGAGCAGTTTAGGATCGAGCATAGGGACGGGATCTTATCTCACTTCCTGCGCTTCTCCAGCGCCTCCGCAATCTTGATCTCGAGTCCCCGCGGCACCGGTTGGTAGTAGCGTCGCGGCTCCATTCCTTCGGGAAAATAGTTTTCGCCGGCTGCGAACGCATCGGGCTCGTCGTGTGCGTACCGATAACCCTTGCCATAGTCGAGCTGCTTCATCAGCCGCGTCGGCGCATTCGCAGGTGCTTGGGTACCTCCAGCGAACCGAGATTCTTCGCGTCTTCCATCGCCGCGCCGAATGCTGTGTACACCGCATTACTTTTCGCAGCGCATGCGAGGAACACAACTGCCTGCGCGATCGCGAGTTCGCCTTCGGGGCTACCCAGCCGTTCGAAGACTTCGCACGCTTCTAGCGCCATGGTGAGCCCGCGCGGATCGGCATTGCCGATGTCTTCCGATGCCATTCGCAGCACGCGGCGTGCGATGTAGCGTGGCTCGCAACCGCCATCGAGCATGCGGCACAGCCAATACAACGCTGCATCCGGATCGCTGCCGCGCACCGACTTGTGAAGCGCGGAGATCTGGTCGTAGAAGGCTTCACCCTGCTTGTCGAACCGACGCAACCCGCCGGTCGCGACTTCCGCGGCAATCGGCACGTCGATGCGTGGAGGCGTAGTTTCGCCGGCAAGGTCGACCGCGAGCTCCACCATGTTGAGCGCCCGGCGGGCATCGCCGTCGGCAGCACGCGCGATGGTATTCAATGCGTCTTCATCTGCGATCAGGTCGGGCGTGTGCTCCCGGATTTTATCCAAGGCGCGATCCACCACCTTCCGCAGATCGTCTTCAGTCAGCGAGCGCAGAACATAGACTCGCGCGCGAGAGAGCAATGCGTTGTTCAACTCGAACGAGGGGTTCTCCGTGGTCGCGCCGATGAACACCAGCGTTCCGTCCTCCACCCAGGGCAGGAACGCATCCTGCTGCGACTTGTTGAAGCGATGCACTTCATCGAGAAACAGCACGGTGCGCCGCCCCCCTTGTTGACCAGACACTTGCTGACGTGACGCTTGCGCACGTTCGGCGGCTGCGCGGATATCTTTGACGCCGGACATGACTGCGGACAGCGCGATGAAATCGGCATCGCAACTCTGTGCGATCAATCGAGCGAGCGTCGTTTTACCCGTGCCCGGCGGACCCCACAGCACCATCGAATGCAGGTTCCGCCCTTCCAGCAAGCGGCGTAACGGCTTGCCCGGAGCCAGGAGGTGAGCCTGGCCTGCATAGTCGTCGAGCGTCTGCGGCCGCATTCGATCGGCCAGCGGCCTGCTGTCGAGTGAATCCCCCGTCGCGGTCATTGGGGTAACCAGTTCTCCACCCATTCCGCCCAGCCACCGCAGCCGACGAGTGCGATAACTAAGCCGAGAACCACGCCGGTGGAGTTGGCGATGACATCGAAGATGTCGCATTGCCTGCCGAGCTGCGTCGCTCCCTGTAGCAGTTCGATGACGACGCCCATCAGCACCAGCGCCCCGGCCACGTGCAAATAACGCGAACGCCGATAGATGCCCATGAACCAGAGCGTGAGCATACTGTAGGCAATGGTGTGCTCCCACTTGTCGCTGATCCCCGTGGCCGGCAATTCCTTGGCCGGCACCAGGCAGACCACGAACGTGCTGACGATGAGGAACCAACCCACGGCGAGCCAGGCTCGCGCATATCGCAAATCCAACATATAGCCTGGGAAGCTCCGATTAATCGACTTCACTGGCTTCGGCAAAGTTCCAACTGAGTGGAATGCTTCGTTGAGCGAAGTCGATGAACGTGAAGAATGGCAATAGGATCACAGAATTGCTTAGCGGCTCGCAGCCGGCTTGGTGTCGCTGCCCGATGCGTCGCCGATGACGTCGGCGCCGGGCGGCACATTGAACACGAAGCGTGCAGGATCGAGCGGCGGATTGCGTTCGAAGTCGCTGAACGAGAGCGTCGTCGTCTGTCCCAGCTTGTCCGCGAGCTGCATGAACTTCAGGTCGTCCCCGGCGAATCCCAGGCGCACCCACTTGAAGTCGGTGTCGTTGCGTTTTGGCTCCAGGCGCACCCACTGCACGCCCTGCTCCTGCGTGCTCTGTGTCGCGGTGAAGTTTTCATCGAGCTTGCTCTCGCCGCTCAGGAGCATCGCAGGCGTTGCGGACAAGGTGTTGTCCAACGCGCGCACCGTTACCTGTTCGAGATCGGCATCGTAGAGCCACACGCGCTTGCCGTCGGCGACGATGGTCTGTTCGTGCGGATCGCGATAGTCCCAGCGAAAACGATTGGGACGCTTGATCGCGAGCGTGCCCTTGGATTCGTCGGTGACTTTGCCCGCGCGATCGGTCAGCGTCTGAGTGAACCGCGCCTGCAGGCCTTCGAGCCCTTGCAGGAAACGCTCGACCCGTTGCTGGCCAGCCTGGTCCGCCGCCGCGTGCGCCAGCAGCGGCAACCCAGCCATCATCACCATCGTTGCGAAGCGTTGCACGAGGCGACGGAGCTTCGGTTGCCGAGTATCCAGGATCATTCTGGGGATCATTCCTCAGGTGGCGGCGGCGCGAGCACTTCGCGTGAGCCGTTGGACTGCAACGGACCCACGAGGCCCGCCGCTTCCATGGTTTCGATCATGCGAGCGGCGCGGTTGTAGCCGATCTTCAGCCGTCGCTGCACACCGGAGATGGACGCCTTGCGGCTGTCGACGACGATCTTCACCGCCTGGTCGTACAGCGGATCCTGTTCGGCATCGCCGCCTGCGCCACCCTCGCTGTCTTCGGCATTCTCGCCGATCATTCCGGGGACGGACCCCGGCGGCGGTCCCTGCAGGATCTCCTCCACATAGCGTGGCGGCTCCGAGCCCTTCAACGCGCTCACCACGCGGTGCACTTCGGCGTCTGACACGAATGCGCCATGCACGCGACTTGGCACGGATGTACCTGGTTGCAGGAACAACATATCGCCGTGGCCCAGCAACTGTTCCGCGCCCATCTGGTCGAGAATCGTGCGGGAATCGACTTTCGCCGATACCTGGAACGCGATACGCGTAGGAATGTTGGCCTTGATGAGCCCGGTGATCACGTCCACCGACGGTCGTTGCGTCGCGAGGATCAAGTGAATGCCGGAAGCACGGGCTTTCTGTGCCAGGCGCGCGATGAGTTCTTCGACCTTCTTGCCCACGATCATCATCATGTCGGCGAGCTCGTCGATGATGACGACGATGAACGGCAGCGGTTCGAGGCAAGGAATGTCTTCCATGATGATTTCGGCTTTCAGCTTCTGCATCTCCTTGATGAGCAGCGGATCGCGAATCGGCTGGCCCGCTTCCTGCGCATCCTTGACCTTGCGGTTGAAGCCCGCAAGGTTGCGCACGCCCAGCGCCGCCATGACCTGATAACGGCGTTCCATTTCCGCGACACACCATCGCAAGGCGTTCGCCGCTTCCTTCATGTCGGTGACCACAGGCGCCAGCAGGTGCGGAATGCCCTCGTACACTGAGAGTTCCAGCATCTTCGGATCGATCATGATGAGCCGGACGTTTTCCGCGCTCGCCTTGTAGAGCAGCGAAATGATCATCGCGTTGACGGCCGTGGATTTGCCGGAGCCCGTCGTTCCACCGACCAGCAAATGCGGCATGCGTGCGAGATCGGCCACCACCGGACCACCGCTGATGTCCTTGCCGAGCACCAGCGCCAGCTGCGACGTCATCTCGTCGTAGGTCTTGGACTTGATGATTTCGCCGAGCGTGACGATCTCGCGCTTCTCGTTCGGAATTTCCAGGCCCACGGTCGACTTGCCTGGAATGATCTCGACGATACGTACGCTGATCGTCGACAGCGCACGCGCCAGATCCTTCGCCAGATTGCTGACCTGGCTGACTTTCACGCCGGGAGCCAGGCGCAACTCGAAGCGAGTGATGATGGGGCCCGGATGCACTTCGACCACTTCGGCTTCGACGCCGAAATCGCGCAGCTTGAGTTCGACCAGGCGCGACATCGCTTCGAGCGCCTCGGGTGAATAGCCGCCCTGCGGAGGCGGTGCATCGTCTAGCAACGACAACGGCGGCAGCTCTTTCGACGTCGGACGATCGAACAGCGGCACCTGCCGCTCCTTCTCGACCCGCTCGCTCTTCTCGACCTTCGGCTGCACCGGCTCGATCTTGGGCGGCGGACGGCTGGCGACGCGCTTCTTCTCCTCGCGGATCACCTCGGTGCGTTCGGCCTTCACTTCGCGGCCGGCTTTGATTTCACGCGCGGTCGTGAAGCGGGCATTCAGCCACTCAACTGCCTTGAGGGTGCCGCGCCCGGTGCGATCCATGACTTCGATCCAGGAAATGCCAGCGAACAACGACACGCCGGCCAGCCACAGCGCCAGCAGGATCAAGGTCGCGCCGAGAAAACTCATTCCTCCCTGGGCGCCCTGGCCGATGAATGAGCCGAGGATGCCGCCCGCCGTGTTCGGATAAGTGCGGGCACTGAAGTGCAGAGTGGCGAGACCGCAGCTGGTGACCAGCGTGATCACGAAGCCGATGGTGCGAAAGATCAGTGTCGCGTGCGATTGCTTGTCATCCTTGTTGTTACGCTCCTGGTAGAGCAGCCAGCCGGCCAGCCCGATCATGACTGGGCACAGGAATGCCGGTCCGCCGAACAGCAGCACCAGCAGCCCGGAAAGATGTGCACCGAAAGGCCCGATGATGTTGAGCACGCGACCGGGTTCGCCGGTCGTGGCGAATGAAGGATCGTTGGGGTTGTACGTGAGGAGCGCTGCGAACACGATCAACGCACTCGCGCCGAACACCCACAGGGCACCCTCGCGCAAGGAGCGAATGACCGCAGGCCCCAGGCCCATGCCGCTGCCGTTACCCCGTGCTTGTGCTGAAGTTGCCAATGCCGTCCCTCGGAACCCGTGTGTCAGGAGTCGATTATAAACGATTGATATTGAAGCAACGATTGATATTGAAGAGGTTGTCGATGAACTCGCTGCAAAGGACTCTGCCCGGAGAGGCACAATGGCCTTCGGAGGGTCATCCTGACCTGCGCTTCCCGTCCTGCTTCCCCTTCATGCAGCCTGGCATGCCGCCTGGTCGACCAAGGCTGCAGCAGGCCTGCATTCCCTGGCAAGTCAGTCTTTCCTGGCGTCCGCCAATCGCAGCCATCGAAGCGTTCTATTTTACCGCCATACGACCCAATACTTATCATGCATGATGGCTGGTGAGAGAGAATGCGCGCCCCGCTGGGGGTGGGCTTCGGCCTGATCGCCTCCACATGAACGTGCGATGTGAACTTTCGAGGTGAATGATACATGAGCGAACCCCGCCACTCGCGCGTACTGATCCTGGGATCCGGACCCGCGGGTTACGCCGCCGCGGTCTACTCTGCGCGAGCGAATCGCAAGCCATTGCTGGTCACCGGCCTGGAAGAAGGCGGACAGCTGATGACCACCGTGGAGGTCGACAACTGGCCTGGCGATCCTCACGGACTGACCGGTCCGGGGCTCATGGAGCGCATGCGCAATCATGCAGAGCGCTTCAATACCGAGATCGTGAACGATCACATCCACAAGGTCGACCTGTCGCGCCGTCCGTTCCGCCTCGAAGGCGACCGTGGCCATTACACCGCTGACTCGCTCATCATCGCCACCGGTGCGACGGCAAAGTATCTTGGACTACCTTCGGAAGAAGCGTTCCGTGGTCGCGGCGTGTCCGCATGCGCCACCTGCGATGGCTTCTTTTTCAAGAACCAGAAGGTCGCTGTGGTCGGCGGCGGCAACACTGCAGTGGAAGAGGCCCTGTACCTCGCAAAGATCGCTTCCCACGTAACCGTGATTCATCGACGGGATAAATTCCGCGCCGAAAAAATCCTGCAGGAGCAGCTGTTCGATCACGAGCGCCACGGCAAGGTTCGCATCCTCTGGGACCATGCGGTCGATGAAGTCCTGGGCGACGACAGCGGTGTGACAGGCGTACGCATCGCCGGGACGACAAACGGCGCGCAGCAAGATATCGAAGTGTCCGGCCTGTTCATCGCGGTGGGACATGCTCCGAACACGCAGCTGTTCGAAGGCCAGCTCGAAATGAAAAACGGCTACCTCGTCGTGAAATCCGGACTGGCCGGCAACGCGACCCAGACCAGCGTGCCCGGAGTCTTCGCTGCCGGCGACGTGGCGGATCATGTCTATCGGCAGGCGATCACCTCTGCAGGCACCGGATGCATGGCCGCACTCGATGCCGACCGCTACCTGGAGCAGTTCGACGCCGGCGGCAAGCACTGACCGCCGTCGAGATGACTGTCCGCACCATCCGCTCGCTCGCTGCGGTTCCCGCCGAGGAATGGAATGCGTTGCAGCTGGACGGCAATCCGTTCCTGCGCCACGAATTCCTCCTGGCGTTGGAGCAGCAGCATTGCGTTGGCGGCAGCACGGGCTGGACCGTCACTCACCTGCTGCTTGAAGACTCACGGGGATCGCTGCTCGGTGCGATTCCCCTGTACCTGAAATCGCATTCGTGGGGCGAGTTCGTCTTCGACTGGAGCTGGGCCAAGGCGTATTCGCAGGCGAATCTCGACTACTACCCCAAGCTGGTCAGCATCGCACCGTTCACGCCGGTGCCCGGCGCGCGGATGTTGACTCGAATCGATGCCGATACCGACGCGATTCGTCTGCAACTGGTACGCGCTCTGATTGCGTTCGCAATCGAAGCCTCGGTTTCCTCGATCCACGTGCTGTTCACCACCGAAGCCGAGCGCCAATTGCTCGCGCGGCAGGGATTCATGTTGCGCAAGGACTGCCAATTCCATTGGCACAATCGTGGCGTGGACGGCTTCGGCGACTTCGACGCATTCATGGCGACGTTCCGGTCAGAGAAACGCAAGAAAGCGCTGCGCGAACGCCGGCGCGTACAGGAAGGCGGCGTTACCTTTCGCACCCTGCACGGATCCGACATGACTCCGGCCCTGTGGAAGGTGGTCTTCGGTTTTTCCGCGGCGACCTTCGAGTCGCGCGGTCACGAGCACTATCTCAACGAGGGCTTTTTTCGCGCCGTGTCGCGGGCCCTGCCGGATTCGGTGATGGTGAAGCTCGCCGTGCACGAGGATCGTCCGATCGCCTCGGCGATTTTCTTTCGCAGCGATGACACTCTGTATGGCCGCTATTGGGGAGCGGCGGCAGACTTCCACAGCCTGCACTTCGAAACCTGCTACTACCAGGGCATCGAGTACTGCATCGAACAGGGCCTGCGCCACTTCGAACCGGGCACACAGGGCGAACACAAAGTGCCCCGCGGATTCGAGCCGACGGCGACATGGTCGGCGCACTGGATCGCGGATCCCCGCTTTCGCCGCGCCATCGATCAGTATCTGGCGCAGGAACGCGCCAGCATCGACGAATACATGGAATCCGTCCGCGAACACCTCCCGTTCCGGCGTGACGACGGCGCCAGCCCGGCCGGCAACGAGCAATCTGACAACGCACCGCGAACCGACTAAGCTTGGATTGTCCTCACGCAGGGAGACTTCGTGCGCGGATCGATCGTCTGGTTGTCGGAACGTGACTCTCCGGATGCCTTCCCACCGGTCAAGCTGGCATTGCGCGAACCCGACGGGCTGCTTGCTGCCGGCGGCGACCTGTCTCCCCCACGGCTGATCGCTGCTTACCAGCGCGGCATTTTTCCCTGGTATTCGCACGGCCAGCCTATCCTGTGGTGGTGCCCCGATCCCCGCGCGATCCTGCTGCCGGGTGAATTCAAAACCTCGCGCAGCCTGGCGAAAAACATACGCAATCGCGGCTTCGAAACGCGAATCGACAGTGCCTTCGCCTCCGTGATCCGTGCCTGCGGCAGCTCCGACGTCAGGCCGGGAGGCACCTGGTTGTCGGTGGAGATGCGCGCTGCATACAGCAATCTGCACAAGCTGGGGTATGCGCACTCGTTCGAAACCTGGCGGGAGAATCGGCTCGTCGGCGGACTCTACGGAGTCGCCATCGGCCGCGTATTCTACGGCGAATCGATGTTCAGCCTCGAACGCGATGCATCCAAAGTCGCCCTGCGCCGCTTGTGCGACGAACTGCTCGCCCGCGATTTCCACATGATCGATTGCCAGATGGCGACTCCGCACCTGCTGGGATTGGGCGCGGAGCTCATCCCGCGGAGCGACTTCATCGACCTGTTGCAGACCTTTGCGACCGTTCCGACGCCTCCAGGCAGTTGGGCCGACCCATCGCAAGCCATCTCGCAGTAATTTATCGCGCCGCTCGCTTGCGGTGAATACGCCGTCTTTTCAGCCCATTGCGATTCGATCTGCAAGTGACAAGCGCAACCAGTGCCGCGTGTTCATTGCATTAGGGAGTGCCTTTATGCACAATTCGCGCGCTTTCCAGCCTACCGGCTGGGCAAATTCAAGAGAGTGCATGGCGAAAGAGGATGCAATTCAGATGGAAGGGCGTGTCGTCGATACGCTCCCCAATACGACGTTCCGCGTTCAGCTGCAGAACGGTCACACCGTGACCGCGCACATCTCCGGCAAGATGCGCAAGAACTACATTCGTATTCTCACCGGCGACGCGGTCACAGTGGAACTCACTCCGTACGATCTGACCAAGGGCCGTATCATTTACCGCGGCCGTTGAAAATGCGCTGACGCGAACTCAGCGCCAACCGACACGACGCAAATGAAAAAGGCCGGCAATGCCGGCCTTTTTCATTTGCGGCCCCTCATCATGGGGCCGAACCCACGGTGCGGCGGCTCAGCTGCCCTCGAGCAGCGGCTGATCGCTATCGGCACGCACTTCGACCTTGAGCTTGTCGTCGGTCCCGACGCTGACGAACGCATGTCCGCCGTTGCTGAGTCGACCGAACAGCAATTCTTCCGCCAGCGGCCGCTTGATCGCATCCTGGATGACTCGCGCCATGGGGCGCGCCCCCATCTTCGGATCGTAGCCTTTGCCCGCGAGCCATTCCCGCGCGGCGTCGTCGATATGCAGCTGTACGCCCTTCTGCTCCAGTTGCGCTTCGACTTCGACGAGCAGCTTGTCGACCACGCGCTGGATGGTGCGTGGATCGAGGCCGTTGAACTGAATGATCGCGTCCAACCGGTTACGGAACTCCGGCGAGAACAGGCGGCGCAGCGCCTCCATGCCGTCGGTTGCATGATCCTGCTGCGTAAACCCGATCGACGGGCGATTCATTTCAAATGCGCCGGCGTTGGTAGTCATCACGATGATCACGTGGCGGAAGTCGGCCTTGCGGCCGTTGTTGTCCGTCAGCGTGCCATGGTCCATGACCTGCAGCAGCAGATTGAATACATCCGGATGCGCCTTCTCGACTTCGTCGAGCAGCAGCACCGAATGCGGGTGCTTGTTGATCGCTTCCGTCAGCAGGCCGCCCTGATCGAATCCCACGTATCCCGGCGGCGCGCCGATGAGTCGCGAGACCGTATGGCGTTCCATGTATTCCGACATGTCGAAGCGAATCAATTCGACGCCCAGCGCGATCGCGAGCTGACGAGTGACTTCGGTCTTGCCCACGCCGGTCGGGCCGGCGAACAGGAATGAACCCACCGGCTTGCGCTGGTCCCCGAGGCCCGAGCGGGACATCTTGATGGAGGCTGCCAGCGATTCGATCGCCGGATCCTGGCCATAGATCACCAGCTTCAGGTTGCGCTCGAGGTTCTTGAGCACGTCGCGATCCGTCGTCGAGACATTCTTCGGTGGGATGCGCGCGATGCGGGCAACGACGTCTTCGATCATGGGCGTCGTTACCGTCGTTTCGCGCTGCTCCAGGGGGCGCAGCCGCAGCCGGGCGCCCGCCTCGTCGATCACGTCGATGGCCTTGTCGGGCAACTGGCGATCGTTGATGTGTCTTGCCGCAAGCTCCGCCGCTGCCGAGAGCGCGTCGTCTGCGTACTTGATGCCGTGATGCTCTTCGAAGCGAGATCGCAAGCCACGCAGGATCTCGATGGTCTCCGTCACCGACGGCTCGAGCACGTCGATCTTCTGGAAGCGACGCGCGAGCGCGTGATCTTTTTCGAAAATGCCGCGGTACTCTGTGTATGTCGTCGAGCCGATGCAGCGCAGCTCGCCGTTGCTCAGTGCCGGCTTGATCAGGTTGGACGCGTCCATCACGCCGCCCGACGCAGCTCCCGCACCGATCACCGTATGGATCTCGTCGATGAACAGGATGGAACCCGGATTCTTCTTGAGCTCGGTCAGCACGCTCTTCAGCCGCTTCTCGAAATCGCCGCGGTACTTGGTGCCCGCGATCAGGGCGCCCATGTCGAGTGAATAAACGGTGCTGTCGGTGAGAACGTCCGGCACCTTGCCTTCCACGATCAGCCGGGCCAGTCCCTCGACGATGGCCGTCTTGCCCACGCCGGCTTCGCCCACGAACAATGGATTGTTCTTGCGGCGACGGCAGAGGATTTCCACGGTGCGTTCGATTTCGGTCTGGCGGCCGATGAGCGGATCGATGCGCCCTTCCATCGCCATCTTGTTCAGGTTCGTCGCGTACTTCTCTAAAGCCGTGCCGCTTTCGCTGTCACGCTCGGTACCGTCCGCGCCCGGAGGCGCTTCGTCCTTTTCAGGACGGTCTTCCGCGATCTTCGACAGGCCGTGCGAGATGTAGTTGACGACGTCGAGCCTCGCGACGTCCTGCATCGACAGCAGGTAGGCGGCGTGCGAATGCTTTTCGCTGAAAATGGCGACCAGCACGTTGGCGGCGGTCACTTCCTTCTTACCGCTCGATTGCACGTGGAACACGGCTCGCTGCAGCACCCGCTGGAAACCCAGCGTGGGTTGCACTTCGCGATCGTCGTCGTCCTTGAGCCGGGGCGTGGTCTGGTCGATGAAGTCCTTGAGATCCTTGCGCAGCCGCACGACATCGGCGCCGCAGGCACGAAGAATTTCACGAACCTTGGGGGTGTCCACGATGGCGAGCAGCAGGTGCTCGACGGTCATGAATTCATGTCGGGCTTCGCGCGCCGACTGGAAGGCTTCGTTCAAACAGATTTCTAGTTCGCTGCTTAACACTTGAGTTCCAGTTCCTGGGCCGACCAGAGGTCCGAAGGCATGCGGTCGCCGGAAGCGACTGCGTCGTGTCTAATAATCAGACCTTCCCGGGCGGCGTTGGTTGCAAACCATGAATCGAGCTTCAACACTACTCCAGTAACCCATTCGCAATCAGATGACTGTTCCTCACTCTGCGACACCAAGGTACTCCGCGAATGACCGCGTTCTCCAAACTTCCACCGTCGGCTTCAACCTGGACTCAGGGGTGCTCAGGTCTCCTCCATGGTGCATAAAAGGGGATGCTGGTGCTGCCGGGCGTAAGTGGTGACCTGGGCAACCTTCGTTTCGGCAATTTCGAAAGTGAACACGCCGCAGACACCTTTGCCCCGGGTGTGGACCTCGAGCATAACGCGCGTCGCAGTCGTTCGATCCATTCCGAAGATGCGTTCGAGCACATCCACGACGAATTCCATCGGCGTGTAGTCGTCGTTCAATAGGACGACCTGGTAGAGCGGCGGTCGTTTGACCTTCGGTTGTTCGGCCTCCGCAACCAGCTCGCGCTCATGCCGTGTGCTCTCTTCCGCCATCAACGTCGACGCATCTGTAGTTGCGTTCCTTTATAGGGTGGAAAATATCACTTTACAAGGCAGCATCCCACGCAAGGCCGGCGAGCGAATAGAACAATCGGGCTTTCCATCCGCAACACCGCCGCAACACACCCGCAATGGGCGCGACGCACCATCGCGCCCGCGGGAGCAGACTGAAGTCCTCTCGGCACGTTGTGCCTATGGCGCTGTCGCACAGTCACGACGCAATTACCCATATCGGCTGTGAAAAGAATCGTTCATTGTTTCGCCCCTTTCGAGCCGGGGGGCCGGAGCGCTGGCGAACCGTTAGCAGGCGCATCGAGTCGGCGCGGAGGCAGGATGCCTCAGAGTGCTCAAGAGTGCTCGGAGGGCGCCGGACCTGGCGCTTACTGCCATTGCTTTCGCCAATGGGAACAGTCTCTTGTGACGTACTATGCAGAATTCGTATCATGACATAATAGAAGCTTGCCGTTGGACTGGAGGAATCCGGGTCGGTACCGGCCATGTACTCCATTTCTCACTCTCTGCCCAACGCCACTGAAACGCCCCTGAAACGCTCCGAGTCCGTCAAAGTAATGCCGCTTCCGCCCACCCTGCGCGACTATCAGCATCTCTCGCCTCAGCAGTGGGTCGACCGTGCGTCGCGTACTGTTCCGCGCATGCTGGTGATGCTGTTGATCGTCGCCATCGCCTGGCAGCTGGTGCAGCTCACCTGGCTGATCCTGGAGCGGGGCGACGAGTCGGCGGCGGTCGTGAACGCCCCGACGCCGGCATTCGTCAATCCGCGCAAGCCCATCGATGTCCAGGCGATTGCGAATGCCCACCTCTTCGGCACCACGCGCGCGGAACCCGTCGATCCTACGAATGCGCCGCCGGCGCAGACCAACCTGATTCTCGCCGGTATCTGGGCCGGCGAAGACCCCACGCAGGGCTACGCCTTCATCGGCGAATCGGCGAACACTGCCAAGATGTATGGCGTGGGGAAAGTAGTGCGCGGCAGCACCAAGCTGCATGCCGTCTATGCGGACAAAGTCATTCTCGAGACCAATGGGCGCCTCGAAACGCTGGCTCTGCCCAGGTTGGGTACCGGCGCTGCCGCGGGATTGGTCGCTGCCCGTCCTCCGCCCCCTGCCCGGCCTCAACCGTCGCAGTTCGCCGAGAACCTGCGCCGCGTCGCGGAAACCAATCCCACCGCGTTCGCCGAGATCGTGCGGCCCCAGCCGGTGTTCGCAAACGGCCAGCAGCGCGGTTATCGGGTTTATCCGGGCCGGCAGCGACAACAGTTCAGCCGGCTCGGCTTCCAGCCGGGCGACCTGGTGCTCTCGATCAATGGCACGCCGCTGGACGATCCCCAGCGCGGCATGGAGATCTTCAGCACGCTCAGCGCATCCGACAAGGTCAGCGTAACCGTCGAACGCAACGGGCAGCCGCAGGAACTCACGCTGAACACCGCGACGATCAGTCTGCCCGAGCCCAATCCGTCCGCACCGCCGAACGGCGGAGCTGCATCTCCACCGCCGCCTGCCGCTCCCCAAGAGTGACGGCCAACGTGCTCACGACAGTAATCTGAAGGATTGTTAATGACGTTCGAATCACAAGTGCAGCCGGCAGCAGTGACGCGATCCCGTCGCGCAATCGCGGTGCGCCAGTGGCTGGTCGCCCTGCTCTGGACGTTCTCCTGCACGTGCGTATCAGCCCAGCAGCAGACCGCAACGACTCTCAACTTCCGCGATGTCGACCTGTCGTCGGTGGTCGAGGTCGTCGCCGCCGTCACCGGCAAGCGCTTCATCATCGATCCGCGCGTGCGCGCCCAGGTCACCATCATTTCCACGACGGCCATGCCGCCCGACGCCGTCTACGAGACCTTCCTGTCGATCCTGCAGGTGCATGGTTTCGTCGCCGTGCCGGCGGGAAATATCGTGAAGATCATTCCGGACGCCAACGCCCGCCAGGTGCCCGCGACAGATCTCCCCGACAAGGTCAGCTCCACGTCCGACGAATTCGTCACGCAGGTCGTCACGGTCCGCAACGTCAATGCCGCACAGCTCGTGCCCATCCTGCGTCCGTTGATGCCGCAACAGGCCCATCTCGTGGCTTACCAGGCGTCCAACTCGCTCATCATGTCGGACCGCGCCAGCAACGTTAACCGCATGATGCGCATCATCCAGCGCATCGACCAGGCTGGGGACGAGGAGATCGACATCGTTCACCTGGAGAATGCCACTGCCGGGGATATCGTTCGCACCGCCAATGCTTTGTTCACCGGTCCTGGCGCACAGCCTGCAGAGGCCGCCGGCGGCAGCGCCGGCAAAGTGGTGGCCGACGACCGCACCAACAGCGTCATCATCAGCGGCGAGAAGACGCAGCGCCTGCGCCTCAAGACTCTCATCACAAGTCTCGATACTCCGCTCGAAGCCGGCGGCGATACGCGCGTGCGCTATCTCGACTACGCCGATGCCGAGGCGATCGCCGGCAAGCTCAAGGAACAGATCACTGGCCTGGCGCAGGGGGCGGGCGGAACCGGCGGTGCTGCCGCCTCGCCAGCAGCCATGGCCGAACGCAATGTGAATATCTGGGCGGATCCGCAGAACAACGCCCTGGTGGTCACCGCTCCGCCGAAGGTCATGCGGTCGATCATGACGGTGGTCGACAAGCTCGACATCCGCCGCGCCCAAGTGCAGATCGAAGCCATCCTGGTCGAGGTATCGACCAAGAAGGCGGCGGAGCTCGGTGTGAACTGGGCCGTAGGCAGTACCGATTCCAACAGCACCGTGCCAATCGGGGTCTTCAATCAGCCTGTGGGCAGTGCCAGCATCGGCAGCATCGCAGCGGCCATCCAGAACCCAGACACGCTGGCGACCACCGGCATCCCCAGCGGCCTAACGCTCGGAGCCGGCATGTTCCCCGACAGCGGAACGAGCTTCGCCCTGCTGTTGCGGGCGCTGCGCGGCGACTCGTCAACGAACATCCTGCAGACGCCTTCGATCACCACCCTCGACAATGAAGAGGCGGAGATCAAGGTGGCGCAGGAAGTGCCGTTCCTCACCGGCTCGTATGCCAATTCCGGCTCGGGCACGAACAGTGGCTCCAACGGCGTAGTGAATCCGTTCCAGACCATCCAGCGCGAGGAAGTGGGTGAAATTCTCAAGATCACGCCGCAGATCAACAACAGCACCTCCGTCATGCTCAAGATCGAGCAGGAATCCTCGGGTATCGCGCAAGGCACGTCGGGCGCCGTCGACCTGATCACGAACAAGCGTACGATCAGCACCACCGTGATGGTGGATGACGGCGGCATCATCGTGCTGGGCGGACTGATTTCGGATACTGCGCTGGAAGGCGAGAACCGCGTACCGATTCTCGGTGCCATCCCTATCATCGGGGAGCTCTTCAAGACCCGCAATGGTTCGAAGGAAAAGCGCAACCTGATGGTCTTCATCCGGCCCACGATCCTGCGCGATGCGACGGAAACCGCCGTGACGACCAATTCGAAGTACAATCTGTTGCGTGAGCAACAGCTGGCACGGCGCAAGGGACGGGTGACCCTGTTGCCTGGCGAGCGGCAGCCCTTGCTACCCCCGATCGAAGAGCTCTCCCGCTACGCCGATCCCACTGGAGGCTCCGCGCCGCCTACGCCGGAAACTGACCCGACGCGTGTAAGTCCGGCGCAGACGACGCCGCGGCCAGAGCCGGAGCAACCGACACAGAATTCCGCGCCGAAACCGGGCGAGTCCGGACGGCCGGAAAAGCCCGACACTCCAAAGTGAGTACGGACGCCACGAGACAGCCAAGGACACCATGAACGCGAAGCTGGAGACGCTTTCCTCGGCCGCTGCCTCCGCGGCCCCTGCGCTACCGCAGGCCATCGTGAACCAGCTGTCGTTTGCCTTCTGCAAGCGGCATGGCGTACTGGTGCAGAAAGTCAGCGACGGTATCGCCGAAGCGGTCTATCGCGCCGGCGCGCAACCGGCGAGCGTGGCCGAAGTCAGGCGCATATTGGGCGTGCCCTTGCAGATGCGCCGCGTCGATTCGGAGACGTTCGATCAGCTGCTGCAGAGGCAGTACGAAGGCGGCCAGAACATGGCCATGCAGATGGTCGGCAACTTCGAAGACGACACGGACCTGGCGCATCTCGCGCAAGACCTGCCGGAGCCTTCCGACCTGCTCGAGAGCGACGATCACGCGCCGATCATCAAGCTGATCAACGCCATCCTCACGCAGGCGGTCAAGGACAACGCATCGGACATCCACATCGAGCCGTTCTAGAATCGCCTCGTCGTGCGCTTCCGCGTCGACGGTGTGCTGCGCGAAGTGCTCCAGTCGCGTCGCGCGGTCGCTCCCCTCGTCGTCTCCCGTATCAAGGTCATGTCCAAGCTGGATATCGCCGAGAAGCGCCTGCCTCAGGACGGGCGCATTTCGCTGCGAGTTGCGGGCCGCGCTGTGGACGTCCGCGTCTCGACGATCCCGGCAGGCCACGGCGAGCGCGTCGTATTACGACTCCTCGACAAGCAGGCCGGACGCCTGGAACTGAACTCGCTCGGCATGGAGTCGCGCACCCAGACATTGATCGATCAGCTGATCCACAAACCGCACGGCATCATCCTCGTGACCGGTCCGACCGGCTCGGGCAAGACGACGACGCTGTACTCCGCTCTCGAACGCATCAACGACAACACCCGCAACATCATGACGGTGGAAGATCCGATCGAGTACTACATCGACGGTATCGGCCAGACGCAGGTGAACACGAAGGTGGAAATGACTTTCGCCCGCGGCCTGCGAGCCATCCTGCGCCAGGATCCGGACGTGGTCATGGTCGGCGAAATTCGCGACCTCGAGACGGCGCACATCGCCGTACAAGCATCTCTCACGGGCCACCTGGTGATGTCGACACTGCATACGAACACCGCCGTAGGTGCTGTGACGCGCCTGCGTGACATGGGTGTCGAGCCCTTCCTGCTGTCGTCCAGCTTGCTCGGAGTGCTCGCTCAGCGCCTGGTGCGCGTGCTGAATCCTGAAAACAAGGTGCCTTACGTTGCCGGCGAATACGAACGACGCCTGCTCAACGTGCCGGCGGACGCCCCGGCACCGACGCTGTACCGCGCCGCCGAAGACAACACGGGATTCAAAGGCCGCACCGGCATCCACGAACTCGTCCTGGTCGATGACGCCATGCGCGCCATGATTCACGATGGATCCAGCGAACACGACATGGAGCGCTATGCGCGCACAATGACGCACAGCATTCGCGACGACGGGCGGGCGAAAATCCTGTCCGGTGTCACTACCATAGAGGAAGTGTTGAGGGTGACGCGCGAGGATTAATTTTCTCTTCACGGACTCCTTCATCGGCGCGGGCGGCTCTCGCCTTCCCGCGCGCACGCTTCTGCTCCATCATCTCAGTTCTCAACTGTCATCGGACCCGGGCATCCTAAGCATGGGCGCGTTTGAATACACGGCGGTAGATACCTCGGGGCGCGAACGCAAAGGCGTCCTGGAGGGCGATACGGCGAGGCAGGTTCGCCAGTCATTGCGCGACCAGAACCTGATGCCGGTCAGCGTCAACGAAGTCGCCCAGCGCGAAAGCCGCCACAACACCACCCGACGAGCGTCGTTGCGCCGTGGCGTCTCGGCATCGGATCTGGCCCTGCTGACGCGCCAGCTCTCCACGCTGGTGCGATCGGGCCTGCCGCTCGAAGAAGCATTGCAGGCCGTGTCCGAGCAGACCGAGAAGCCGCGCATCCAAACCATCATGATGGGCGTCCGCTCGAAGGTCATGGAGGGTCACGCCCTCGCCGATGGCCTCGCCGATTTCCCGGCAGCGTTCCCGGAGTTGTATCGCGCCACCGTGGCGGCGGGCGAACAGTCGGGCCACCTGGACATGGTTCTCGAGCGGTTGGCGGACTACACCGAAAGCCGCGAACAGCTGCGCAGCCGCACGCTGAACGCAATGCTCTATCCGGTGCTGCTGTTCGCCGTCTGCTCGGGCATCGTGATGCTGTTGCTGACATTCGTGGTCCCCAAGATCGTCAAGCAGTTCGAAAATTCCAAGGCCGAACTGCCCCTGCTCACCAAGGGCCTGATCGGCATCTCCGATTTCTTTCGCGATTGGGGCTGGCTGGTGGTCGTCGTCGGCTTCCTGCTCGCGGTTGCGTTTCGACGTTGGCTGCGCAATCCGGCAGCGCTGCGGAGCTATCACAACTTCCTGTTGCGCCTGCCGCTGATCGGTAAAGTTGTGCGCGGTACGAATACAGCGCGCTTTGCGCGCACGCTTGCAACGCTGACATCCAGCGCCGTGCCGGTCCTCGAAGCACTGCGAATCTCGGGTGAAGTTGTGATCAATCTGCCGATGCGCGATGCAGTCGAGGTCGCCGCGAATCGCGTGCGCGAAGGCGCCGCAATCGGCAAGTCGCTCGGCGCTTCGAAAATGTTTCCGCCCATGATGATTCACTTGATCGCCAGCGGCGAGACCAGCGGCGACCTGGAAACGATGTTGGAGCGCGCGGCGACCAACCAGGAACGGGAAATGGATTCCATCCTTGGCACCTTCGTCGGGCTGTTGGGACCGCTGATGATCCTGGTGATGGGTGGACTGGTGCTGCTGATCGTCCTCGCCATGCTGCTGCCCATTTTCCAGCTCAACGAACTGGTCACGGGCTGAAACGGTTCGCAACGATCGGGCGTCGCCCGGTCGTGACGGTGCGCGCGATGGAAAGTGCAGACTAGTCCGGTTGCGAAAATATGCGCGCTGTCACATTACATACACTTGAGCGACAGTCTTGAGAGCCGATGAAATGTGAGTCGGGCGGCCGCGCGGCACAGGGGATTCGTAGCGCGACCCCACCGGCGGCACGCGTACGTGAAGTGCTCTTGCAGGACCGACGCATTCCTTTTATATACTCGGCTCGTCGCGTGCTGGAAGGATCCGGTACGTGACGCAAGTTTCACTCGTTACATTCATCGGGGTCATCGATGAACGAAAAACCGGAGTCGGAAGAGTTCGACGACGAAGACGCTGACGACACCGTCGAGGCGGACGACCTCGACGTCGATCATTTGATGAACGATTTCGACAAGCGCCGCAAGGCTGGGCCCAAGCCCGGCGAACCTGCCTGGCGCCGGCTCGAACGCATCCGCGAGGAAAAGGAGACGGCGGAATTGCTGTCCGACCTGGACGACTACGAGATCGGCGACGGCGAAAGCCCGCGCAAACGCAGACCCATGATCTGACCGCCCGCGCCTCAAGCTAACAATGACTGGCGACGACCCGCGGCAGCCTTGGCCTTGGCTGGCCTGTTGAACTCCGGAGTCCCCTGCCTGGGGCCGCCTATTGGAAGAGTGCCTTGGACTTGCCGCCGCGTCTGAGCACACCCACCACCACCCCTTCGATGATCAGCGAAGCTTCCTTCATATTCACCCGGATCGGGTCGAACTCGTCGTTTTCCGGCAGGAGCCATACCGTCGAGCCTTCCTGCTTGTAGCGCTTCACCGTGACCTCGTCTTCGAGACGCGCTACCACGATCTGCCGATTGCGTACTTCGGGGGTGCGATGCACGGCGACCAGGTCGCCATCCAGAATGCCCACATCCTTCATACTCATCCCCTTCACCTTCAGCAGGTAGTGCGCGCGGGGCTGAAAGAACTTGGGATCGATCTGGTAATGAGCTTCGACGTGCTCTTCGGAAAAAATCGGTCTGCCGGCGGCGACGCGGCCAATCAATGGCAAGCCGAATTGTTCACGCAACGAGTCTTTCAATTGAATGCCACGCGACGCACCCGGGATCAGGTCGAGCACACCCTTGCGCTGCAATGCTCGGAGATGCTCCTCGGCGGCATTGGCAGACTTGAATCCGAGCTCGGCAGCAATCTCCGCCCGGGTGGGAGGAATGCCTGTCTCGGTCAACCTGTCCTGAATGAGCGTGAGAATTTCGCGCTGGCGAGGTGTGAGGTCGGTCACAGTTTTTTCCTGTATGAAATCACAGAAGCTGTCGTTTTATACAGGCACCGCCTTCCCCCGTCAACTTTCTGTCGCCGGGGCGGTCAGCGCGAAGACCGTTGCGGACATCACACAGACTCACCCCGAGCAACCGCCCATCTGGATAACAGCGCCGCTGATCGGGACTTTGTTTCACCCTGCCCGTACCGCCTCCTATATTCCTGCCCCGAGGAACTACCAATGCCACGCCAAGACCGACACTACGGTTTCACGCTGATCGAGCTGATGGTCGCCATCGCGGTGCTCGCCGTGCTGCTGACGATCGCCGTGCCCTCTTTCACTGGGATGATACGCAGCAACCAGGTAGCCAATCAGACGAACGTCCTCATCGGCTCCCTCAACGCGGCGCGCAGCGAAGCGAGCAAGCGTGGCATGCCGACAACTGTGTGTGCGGCAGCGAAGGATCTCAAAAGCTGCTCGGGCAAAGCGGAAGACTGGCAGACGAATGGGTGGCTCGTAATCACCGACGCGGGCGGCGACGCAGGCCAGCTGGATACTGCTTCCGGCGATTTGCTGCTGCAGGCGTCGAACGCTCCGGCTGGCCAGATGCAATTGAAAACGACATATACATTCGTTCGTTTCAATGCGGACGGCTCGCGGACGAATGAATCCGCCCAGCTGGAGATGGTGTTCGACGTCCGGCATACCGTCTGCAAGGACAACGAACAGCGACGCGTGCAGGTCAATAGAAACGGGCGGATCACCATGAGCAAGAGCGCTTGTACATGATAGCGATGACAGTTTCTCCGCTGCCGCGTGCAGCACATCGGCAACGCGGCATGACGCTCATCGAAGTGCTGGTGACGCTGATACTCATTTCAGTCGGCCTCCTGGGCGTAGCTGCGTTGCAGCTCACGAGCTTGCGTAGCAACCAGGATGCCTATGTCCGCTCGCAAGCGAGCGCATTGGCCGGCGATATCCTCGACCGGATGCGCGCCAACCAGGCCAAAGCATCCAGTTATGTGACGGCGTTGAATGGCACGGGCAGCGGCTCCGCGGTCGCCGACTTGACTGCCTGGCAAGCAGCGATCCAGGCGGCGTTGCCTGGCGACCCCGCGAAAAAAGGGGGGAGCATCGCCGTCAGCGGCGATCTTGTCACTGGCCAGGTGGCCACTATTACGATCCAGTGGGGCGAACGCGCCGACAAGGCCACGGGCGCCGCCGCACAGACCGTGAAGTTTCAGACCCGGTCGGAGATCTGAACATGATGCGAACGCATGACAGGCAGCGGTCAGACGAGACGGTGATCGGCCCCGCACGCGCGATCCGAGGTTTCAGCATCGTCGAACTGATGGTAGCCATGGCGATCAGCCTGCTACTGCTCGCGGGCATCATAGCGATCTTCACGAGCACCAAGTCTTCCTACGAGACCAGCGACAAGTTGTCCCGTATCCAGGAAAGCGGTCGTTACGCTCTCGATCAGTTTACATACGACATCCGCTCGGCGGGTTATGTGGGTTGTTCGCGAGCGAGCACGTACATGAGCTCGTCCCTGAAGGTGGCCAACCCGAACCTGATATGGGATTTCATGGCCGGGTCGCTGCAAGGATTCCAGTACACCAGCAGCAGTACGTGGACGCCGGCTTTCCCTGCAGGAGTACTGCCCACCGATAGCAGGGCACCCATCGACGGCAGCGACATCCTCGTGCTGCGTATTCCGGTTCGGGAGGCGGTGCCTCTGGCGCTGACGGCGCCGATGGCGTCAGCTTCAGGGACCATCACCGTGAAGAACGTAGCGGGCGCATTCAAGAGCGGCGATATCGCCCTGGCCTACAGCTGCGAGGCGCAGGCTTTCTTTCAGGTGACCGACTACGCCGGCGGCGTCATCAGTCATGCAGCGACGGGGAGCAGTCCCGGCAACCAGGTCGACACGCTCAGCTACTCATTCCGCACGAATGCCGAAGTCGTTCCCGTCAACACGGTGGTCTACTACATAGCGCAGAGCACAGCTGGCAACCGGGCTTCGTCGCTCTTCAGAAAAGTCGGCGGGAACGATCCTGAGGAACTGGTCGAGGGCGTCGAGCAGATGCAGATCGACTACGGCGTCGACACCAACGCGGACAATGTGGTCGACGCCTACGAGGCGGCGAGCGCAACGACGAACTGGGACCGGGTGTTCACGGTACGCGTCGCCCTGCTCGTCCGCTCGCTGGAACCGTATGGCGGGCAATACGAGCAGGAGTACAAGCTGCTGACGGGAGGTACCGCCGTGACGGCCAAGGTGAAAGATCGCTACTACCGCGAGGTATTCACCTCCACCATCGGCATCCGCAACAAAGTAGTGATCAACTGAGACCCGGCGCCATGAAGCTATTTCAATTCAGGTCGGACCGCAGACAGCACGGCGCAGTGATGGTCGTCAGCCTGCTCCTGCTGCTCATCATGACGATACTGGCGTTGGGTGCCAGCCAGACAACGCGTATGCAGGAGCGAATGGCCGGCAACGCGCGCGATCACGATCTGGCGCTGCAGTCCGCGGAAGCCGGTGTCCGCGGTGCCGAGCGTTCGATCAAAGCGCTTACCTTGGCTCCGGTGCCGTGCACTTCGGTCAAGTGCGACGTATTTGAACTCAACATTCCGGAAAACGACAAGTCGCAGTCGAAGCCGATGATCTATCGCGACCAGGAATGGTGGGACAGCGTGGCGCAATCCTATACCGGATCCACGAACATCAAGGGATCGGGCACGGGTGACGAGATTGGCATGGCGAAGGAGAATCCTCAGTTCCTGATCGAGGAATTCGAGGAAGTACCGGATGCGCTGTCGGTGCCGCCGTCCGGACCGCCTCCCAGCAAGATCTACTACCGAATCACATCGCGCGGCGTCGGCGGCACAGCCCAGAGTGCTGTCGTCATCCAGAGCACCTGGGCACGCCGATTCTGAAATCCGTGAGACCAACAGAGAACTTCGCCATGAGTACTGCTTCAACAGCGCGCAATCGAGCCGCTCTCACCGCCTTCATCGGCGTGCTCGTCGGATTCTCCGGCAGCGGCGTCGCGGCGCCAGCACCGCTCGTGCTGACCGATCAACCGTTGTTCCTGACCAGCGGCGTCAAACCGAACATCATCATGGCGGTTGACGACTCATCGTCCATGGACGGCGAGCTCCTGCTCCCGGACAACGACGGCGCGGCGTGGTGGAGAACCAGTGCTGGCGGCGGCTGTCCGCAAGGCTTCGTGGGTTGCGGTACGGACGGCGCTACGGATATAGCGGACAGCGGACGCACCAACTTCAACTATGCCGGCGGAGCGGACGCTACGTGGAAGAAGTATGTCTACCTGTTCCCCAACGGAACAGGCGACGGTGCGCGCACCCTGTCGGACAGTACCAACGACCATTTCGCCATCCCCCCTCTGGGTGCTTTTGCGTGGACACGTTCTCCCCAATTCAATTCGGCGTATTTCAATCCTGCGGAGACTTACACCCCCTGGCAAAGCTATGGCGGCAAGACCTTTGTGGACGCCCCTCCCGCCACCGCACCGACCGATCCTACTAAAGGCAGTTTGACGTTCGACCTGACGAGCGATCGCATGTCGGCATCGAGCGTGGCGGCAGCCGCGGCGTGTTCAGGAACGTCGCCGGCGCTCACTACCAATCACCAGTTCCGGATGTATCCCGGCATGGTGATTCCGAAAGACACGTGCTATCGCGTAGCGGGCGGAGGCGACTGGAAAATTGCGGCGACGGATCTCACGATTGGAGCCGGGACGGAAAATCTGTCCACCCTGGTCACGCCTACGACAGGAGCGGGCATCGGCGTGGCGATCAGGTATTTTCCGGCGACGTTCTACCTGAAGTCGGGTACCGCTCTGCCAACCGGTTTTGGCTGGAGCGGAACGACAACGGCCGGCACCGGCCCCGCCGGGGAGACTCTCGTCGGTTACGAGATCAAGTCTGCGAATTTCTCCAGCACCGCCGCGTACGACGCGGCGATCAAGAACTTCGCGAATTGGTGGACCTATTACCGTAAACGTCATGAAGCGACTCGCGCGGGCATCGGTTCCGCTTTCAGCGAGATCAAGAGTACGCGCGTCGCTACCTTCACGATCAACAACCGCAGCACGGTCACGATGCGCGATATCGACGTCACTTCGGACCGGAACACCTTCTATTCCACTGTCTACGGCTATGTGGGCGACGGCGGCACGCCCAACCGTGAAGCTGTGTATCACATGGGCGGGCAGTTCAATCGCGGCCCCACCGACAGCGGCAGGCCGATCACCCACGCCTGCCAGAAGAATTTCGGCATTCTCTTTACCGACGGATTCTCCAATGCAAGCACTCCGTCAGCCGTGGGCAATGTCGATAGCGGCATGGGGTCGCCATTCGCGGATACGGTATCGAACACCATGGCCGACTATGCAACCTACTTCTACTCGAATCCGTTGAGGACAGATCTCACCGCGGGGCAGGTGCCGGTGTCTGCAAACTGCAGTGTGCTGCCCGTCGACAAGCGAATCGACTGCGTCAAGGACCTGCACATGAACTTTTTTGCCGTGACGCTGGGCACCAAGGGACTGATCTACGACGTGAACACGGCGCAGACGAACGATCCCTTCGCCAATCCTCCTACCTGGCCGACGACGTTCAAGGACCGAAATCCTTCCGCGGTGGACGATCTCTGGCACGCGACGTTGAATACCCGCGGCGAGATGCTCAACGCCAAGACACCCAAAGACATCGGTATCCAGCTGTCATCGGTTCTGCGCACGATCGCGGATCGGAGCGCGTCTGCATCGGCCGCATCGGTCAACAGCGGCTCCATCAGCAGCGACACCCGTATCTACCAGGCGAGATTCAACAGTGCAGGATGGACCGGACAGCTTCTCGCCTACCCCTTGAGCGCGACGGGCGATCTTCAGACTTTGCAGTGGGATGCCAGCGATACCGATAAGATGCCCGCAGCGGCTGCGAGGAAAATCATAACGGTGAATTCCGATCGCAAGCCGGTCGCCTTCACGTGGGCGACTTTGGATGCCACGCGCAAGGCGCAACTGAATTCCGATGAAACGTTGCTCAACTATCTGCGTGGCGACGGAACCAACGAGGGCACCACATCGGGCAAGTTCAGAACGCGCCGGGATGGCGACGGTCCCAACAAGCTGGGCGATATCGTGTCGTCTTCGCCTCTGTTCGTCGGACGCCCGTCTTTCCGGTACCGCGATAGCCTTGAATCCACGGCCAAGTATTCGACCTTCGTGTCGCAGCAGGATGAACTCAGCGAGCGCACTCCCATCGTCTATGTGGGAGCGAACGACGGCATGCTGCATGGCTTCAACGCATCGACCGGCGCCGAGACATTCGCTTTCATCCCCAGCCCGGTATTCGGACGACTGAAGAACCTGGCGGCGCAGAACTACAGTCATGAGTTCTTCGTCGACGGACCTCCCAGCATGGGCGACGCTTTCTTCGGTGGAGCCTGGCACACGGTCGTGGTCGGAGGACTGAACAAGGGCGGAAAAGGGATCTACGCGCTGGATGTCACCAACACACCGACTCTGGCAAACGCGGAAGACAAAACCAATCCCAGCGCTATTGTCCTGTGGGAGTTCACGGAAACCGAGGACGCGGACCTGGGCCTGACCTACAGCCAACCCTCGATCGTGAAACTGCGCAATGGGCGTTGGGCGGCGGTGTTCGGCAATGGCTATAACAGCACTACCGGCAAGGCCGTGCTGTACATCGTTGACATCTCGAACGGTAGTCTCATTGCGAAGTTCGACACCGGCGTGACTGCACCGACGGACGGCGCCTGGTACAACGGTCTTTCCACACCTTCGCTCGTGGATATAGACGGCGATCGCGTGGTGGATTACGCCTATGCGGGCGACCTGTACGGCAACATGTGGAAGTTCGACTTGTCCTCGACGGATTCCACCAAGTGGAAGATCGCCTATGGCAGCGCCGGTGCGTGGCTGCCGCTGTTCAAGGCGACGGACGGCACCAATCCGCAGCCCATTACAGTTCGTCCGGAAGTCGCTCGCGGTCCCGCGGGTGCCGGCGTGGTAGTGCTGTTCGGCACGGGCAAATTCCTGGAAGAATCGGACAAAGCTACGACGCCAGTGCGGGTCCAGTCTTTCTACGGCATCATCGACAAGAATGCCGGTCAAGTGACGCGCGACCAGCTGGTCGCACAAACCATCCTGGAGGAGACGACCGTCGATCCCGCCGATCCGGATGGCGCCGGTCCGTTGCCTGATCCACCGGCCGTCAAAGTTCGCGCGACCAGCGACACTCCCGTGGGAGCGAAGTCGGGGTGGTATCTCGACCTTCAGTTCAAGACCAATTACCTGGCAGAGAAACAGGTCACCAATCCGATCGTGCGCAATGGCAATGTCATTTTTACCACCGTCATTCCCGACTCCGACCCCTGCAAGCCGGGCGGCACGAGCTTTCTCATGGAACTCAGTGCCCTGAGCGGTGCCAGGCTGGAGACGTCGGCCTTCGACATCAATAACGACGGGCAATTCAGTGCAGCGGACAATCTCATTGCCGTGGTAGTCGATGGCAAGACCATCTATGTGCCTGCCTCCGCAGTGGGTTCGACCGAAGGCATTCTGCAAAGCCCGGGCGTCACCGATGGAACGTTCAAGGTGCCCGGCGAAAAAGGCCCCGGCACTCCGGTGCAATACAAGTACCTGCCCGGCTCCTCGGGAAGCATCCAACGCGTCACCGAGAATCCAGGTGAGGGCGGCACGGGTCGGCAGTCATGGCGGCAGATACGGTAAGCGACAGGTGAACGATATGACTATTCGCAGACAACAGGGCATGTCGCTGATCGAACTGATGATCGTGGTGGCAATCGTCGGCATCCTTGCCGCGATTGCCTACCCGAGCTATCGGAACCAGGTGCGCAAATCGAACCGTACCGAGGCGAGGGTGGAACTGGAGCAGCGAGCACAGACACTCGAGAAGTGCTACACGCGCTACATGGCGTACGACAATGCAGCTTGCGCATCGCCTCGGACCGCGGGTAATACCGCCGGAGGGCGCTACAAGATCGAACCGTCCGACGTCACGAGTACCACTTGGACGCTGAAGGCAACACCCATCGGGACTCAGGCCGATGATACTACGTGTACCAGTCTCAGCCTCCTGTCGACCGGTGAGCACCAATACACCGGCAGCGGTACCGCGAAGGATTGCTGGTAGCTAACTGCAGCTTCATGTCGCTTCCTCCCGACGTTTAACGACATAAGCTTTATCGCATCGCCTCAATCTAGTATTCTCCGCGCTCGACTCGCGCAAGGCAGCTCTTACAAAAATAGCGCTGCTGTAGCGATATCCATGGGAACAAGCTAGAACTCTCACGGATTAAGAGGCGGGAAAATTTTGTCTGGTCCTTTTTCAATCCGACCCAGTATGAAGGGGAAAGAAGCTATGAAGAACACCATCTCCACCGCGCTCAAGGCAGGTATCGCTGCCTGCATCCTGATTTCGGCCAGCGGCTGCGTTTCGCAGAAGACCGTTGACGAAATCAAGGCAACGGCAGACAAGGCCGTGCAGGACGCTGCTGCAGCCAAGGCTGCTGCTGATTCTGCTGCCAGCGCAGCTGCGTCGGCCAAGTCCGCTGCAGACAGCGCGCAGAGCGCGGCAAACCAGGCGCTCCAGGGCGCCCAGGCTAGCCAGGCTTGCTGCGACGCGACCAACGAGAAGATCGACCGCATGTTCAAGAAGTCGGTTTCGAAGTAATTCGAAGCCCTTCTACGTCGATAGTGAAAACGCCGCGGTAACGCGGCGTTTTCTTTGGGGTGTGTCGCCGCGATAACGTGGCGTTTCTTTGGATGTGTCGCCGCTGTAATGCGGCGTTTTCTTTGCTGGACAAGTCGCCGCAGACCACGCGGCGTTTTCTCTTGCGTGACATGTCGCCGCTTTAATGCGGCCTTTTCTTTTTACGTGTCCCGCTTGGCAGCGCGCCTTTGCGCCATTTCGACCGCAGCGGCAACGATGTTGAAAGAGGCGGACCCCACAGCCTCAGCCATGGACTAACTCGATGGAAAGGATAGCCTCGCACCGCAGGGCCCGCGGCGCGAAGTCTAGCAATAGTCGGCAAGGTGAGTGATGCCGGATTACGCTCTGCTAATCCGGACCTGTTCCGCAGGCGGATGGACTCGAGGCGTCAGCGCGCAGTTCCGATGAGTTGCGATGTCACCGGCGTGAGCATGACCGGTTCGGGAATGCCGGTGGGATGCAGGAAGGCCTGTTCCGCCTTGGCCCAATCCAGCGCCACGGTACGATCCTGGGTCGCGGAGACCAGCAGCTTGGTGATGTTGGTCAAGCTGTACAGCTGGGGGTCGATCTGCCCTTCCAACGGCGCATGCACCTCGATGTAGAGATCGTTGCCTCGCCAGCCCATCTTGTACGGCTGGTTGATGATGCGCACCGGCGTATTCACCGCCACCATCTTGAAGAACTGTTCGATGTCTTCCGGGTACATGCGGATGCATCCGTGCGTGACCTGCATACCCACACCCGCCGGCCGGTTGGTGCCGTGAATCAGATAGGCGCCGCCAGGAATGCCCAGGCGCATCGCGAATTCACCCAGGGGATTGTCTGGACCGGGCGGCACTGCCTTGGGCAGCGGGCGGCCATCCGCTTCGTGCTCTTTACGTACCGACTCCGGCGGATACCAGATGGGCTTGGTACGCTTATCCGTGATGCGCGTCAGGCCCAACGGCGTCTTCCAATCCATCTTGCCCACACTGATGGGATACGTAACTACCACAGTGGTCTCCCCTGCCTTGGGCTTTGGGAAGTAATAGAGCCGGTGTTCGGCGAGGCTGACCACGATGCCGTCGTGCGGCCCTTCGGGGAGAATGTAGCGCGAGGGGATGACGATGGTCTTGCCGGCTCCCGGCAACCACGGATCGACGCCGGGATTGGCCGAGACGATTTCTTCGTAACCGACACTATACGTCCGGCCGATATCGAGCAGCGTGTCTTCGTGTTTCGCGACCACGGTCTGCACTTCGCCGAAAACGGTTTCGCCCTCCACGGGTATCGTGAACGTCGTAGCGTGCACGGCAGTGGAAGCAGCCAGCGTCGCCAGGCTCAGCACGATGCTGGAAATCGCAGAACGCAGACGAGAATTCACTTGCATAATGCCAAGTCTAGCAGTTTGTGCGTATCGTACGCGCCAACGTGAAGAATCTGTGATTCAGGCAAGCGTCGTCGCAAACGTAGCTAGCGCTCTGCCGAGACAACCAGCGCGGGCTGGATCTGTTCCTTGAGCAGGTTGCCGATGTGCATGGGCACGCCCTTCTGTGCCTCGATCATGGCGACGTGAATGGCGTTTTCAAACGATAGCGCGTCGGCGCTGCCATGGCTCTTGATGACCACGCCGTTGAGCCCGACCATGCTGGCCCCGTTGTAAGTACGCGGATCGAATTCCCGCCGCAGGAAACGGACCACCGGCCAAGAGACCAGCCCACTGATCGCCGCGCTCACGTACCGGAGCGGGTTGCGAGTGTATTCGTCCTTCACGACCGCGATCAGCATCTTGGCGACGCCTTCGATCGACTTGAGCGCGACGTTGCCGGTGAAGCCGTCGGTCACCACCACGTCGACGTCGCCCGTGAAAATATCGCCGCCCTCGACGAATCCGATGTAGTTGAGCTTGCTCGCCGACAGCAGCTGCGCAGCCTCCTGCACCACGCTGTCGCCCTTGGTCTCTTCCTCACCGATGTTGAGGATGCCGATGCGGGGTTTGTCGATTCCGCTCATGTCGGCGGCGACCACCGAGCCCATGACGGCGAATTGGAACAGGTGCTCGGCAGTGCACTGCGAATTGGCGCCGAGGTCGAGCATGTGCGTGAAGCCCTTGCGAGAGCGGATACGCGAAATGATCGCCGGCCGGTCGATGCCTTCGATGGTCTTGAGTACGAACCGCGCGGTGGCCATCAGCGCGCCGGTATTACCGGCGCTGACGCAGGCATGCGCCTCGCCGGACTTCACCAGGTCGATGGCAACCCGCATCGATGAGTCTTTCTTCTTGCGCAGGGCATCCTGCGGCTTCTCATCCATAGCCACGACCTGCGATGCCTCGCGCACGACGATGCGCTGGCCAAAACGTGCGGTGGCGTTACCGAGGTGAGGTTGGATCTGGTCGGCGAGACCGACCAGTGTGATCTGCAGCGACGGCTCACGCGACAGCGCAGATAGCGACGCCGGCACGACCACGGAAGGTCCGTGATCGCCACCCATCGCATCTACCGCAATCGTGATCGGTCGGACGGTCGACAAAGTGCTGTTGAGCAAGTGCGCGCCTCGCTACGCAAGGCGCGGTCGCAGATGCCTATTCGGCGTCGGACTTGTCGCGCTTGTCGATCACTTTCTTGCCGCGATAGAAACCATCGGGCGAGATGCGATGGCGAGTGTGCGTCTCGCCAGACGTGGTATCGACCGTCAACGCAGGGCGCTCGAGCGCTGAATGTGCGCGATTCATCCCGCGCTTCGAAGGGGTCACTCGGCTTTTCTGCACAGGCATGGTTCATTCACTCCATCACAATTCGAAACTGATTCAATGCTTCTTCAGCAGCTCGCGCAGGTTGCCAAACGGCCGCTGCTTTCCCGGCGCCAGCGGCTCTGCGACCGTCGTCAGCGGAGCCTCCTCGCACTCGCCCGCCTCATGCAGCGGCACGAGCGGTAATGCCAGCAGTGCCTGCTCTTCCGCGAGCCACTGCAATTCCAAGCGCGTTGCGTCCACAACGATCGGCTCGTAGCCGCCGAACTGCTCCGGGTCGGCATCTTCGTCGCCGACGATGACGAGCCGGAAGGCTTCATCTATGGGCACGCTCACCGGCTTGAGACAGCGCTGACACGTCATCCGCACTGCCCCCGTCAACTCGCCATCGATCGCCGGCTGTCCTTCGAACAACGAGAATGCGAACTTCGCGTCGAGTCCGGACGCATCGCCCCCGTTGTCAACCACTACCGTGGCAGTGCGCAGGCGGGGCAGATCGTCCACGTCGAAATGCCGTTCTACAAAGATTCCGGCACGCGCAGCATGGACAGCGTCGACAGGAGGATCGAGAGGGGCACCCGGGGGTCGCGACATGGGGCGCGTATACTAGCGGCGAGCTTAGACCCTGTCAAAATAAAATGCCCGTTAAATGCTTGTTTTCCTGAGAATTCACACCAGCCCGTGCCGGCTGCGGAAGGGTCCATGAATGCAATCCAGGGGCCGCACGCCGCCCCCCGCCTGGTCCTGGCCTCCACCTCCCAATTCCGGCGGCAGCTGCTGGAGCGCTTCGGCATACATTTCACCGTTGCTGCACCCGAGGTCGACGAGACGCCGCAGGCGGGAGAAACCGCTATCGACCTGGTCAATCGCCTGGCCCGCGCCAAGGCGGAAACCGTGGCCCGCCGTCAGCTCCAGAGCCTGGTGATAGGCTCGGACCAGGTGGCCCTGCAAGGCCGCGACATCCTGGGCAAGCCGGGGACTGTCGATCGCTGCATCGATCAACTCCGGGCCTGCAGCGGTCAACGCGTTACGTTCAGCACGGCAGTGCACATCATCCGCACCGATTCGGGATCGAACGAATCCCATCTCGACACCACCACGGTCTACTTCAGGCGGCTCGGCGACGATGAAATCCGCCGTTACGTCGAGCGCGACAAGCCACTCCAATCCGCCGGCGGCTTCAAGGTCGAAGGCCTGGGTATCTCGCTGTTCGAGCGCATCGAGTCGCAGGATCCGACCGCCCTGATCGGATTGCCGCTGATCTGGGTTGCTGGAGCGTTGCGCCGCATGGGGCTCGCCCTTCCGTGACGCTCTGATCTATTTTTGCGGCGGAGGCGGAGGCTGACTCTCGCCCTGGGCCTTAGCCCTGGCGGGTTCGCGCAGGTTCTGCAGCACCGTTTCCAGTTCCTCGGGCAACGGCGCCCTCACAGTAAATTCACCTGCCGAGTCAGGCCTCGCAAACGAAAGCGTGTGCGCATGCAGGAACATGCGCCGCAGCCCGAACGCCTTCAGCCGGGCATCCACTTCGCGATCGCCATACTTCTCATCGCCGGCGATCGGATGCCCGCAATGCGCCGCGTGCACGCGAATCTGATGCGTGCGGCCGGTGCCGATCGACACATCCATCAGCGTCGCCACCTTGGCGAACTGCTCGATGGGCTTGAAGTGGGTGATTGCTTCCTGCCCGTCTTCGTGGACCCGCACGATGCGCTCGCCGCCCTGCTTGAGATTGGTCTTGAGCGGCAATTCGATGGTCTTGGCGCCGAACGGCCAACGGCCACCTAGCAATGCCAGATAGTGTTTATCCATTTCGCGCTCACGCAACTGTGCGTGCAGGTTGCGCAGCGCCGCTCGCCTCTTGGCCACGAGCAAGCAACCGCTGGTATCGCGGTCGAGTCGATGCACCAGTTCCAGCTCCTTGAGCTCGGGTCGCAGGGCGCGCAATGTTTCGATGACGCCCGTGCTGACGCCGCTGCCGCCGTGAACGGACACGCCCGCGGGTTTATTCACGACCAGCAGGTCACGGTCTTCATGAATGACGGAGCCCGCAATCAAGTCCCGCAACGACCGGGACGGAATCCCAGCCGGCTCGCGCGGCTTCACTTTTATCGGCGGCACGCGAATCCGGTCGCCGTCAGCCAGCCGGTAATCGGGTTTCGCCCGACCGCCGTTCACCCGCACTTCGCCGCTGCGGAGGATGCGGTACACCAGGCTTCGCGGCACATCCTTGAGGGTCCGCATCAGGAAATTGTCGATCCGCTGCCCGGCATCGCCGGCTTCCGCATGAACGTAGGTGACTCTCGCACCCTGCTCGGCGGCGCCGTTGCTGTCCTGAACCGGTTTCTGCATGTCATCCAAGCTGGTTGAATCGCGTGTAAGCCATTGATTGACCAATAGCACCTGAGGTATATTCCAAGCCGGTTTTCCCGCCGTTGCTGGCAAGGTCGCCCACCCAATCGCGATCCCTGCTCAGGAATGGCACATCCGCAGCGTTGTTCAGCTGGAATGGCCGGACCGGACCGGTTCCGACACTGGCACTCCATCGGGCGCGCTGCATCTTAGTTGGTTCTGCAGGAACCTGCCTTTCTCGACGATCCGTTGTCGGTGTCCGCTACTGCAAGCGCTGGAAGATACCCCCTGGGGTTCTGCCGGTACGCGCTCCAGGCCATCGTCATTGACGATCGCGCCGGCGTAGCCGCTGCGACGCCGCGTTCGGATCGAGAGTGACGCACCGCTCCCGCAGTTCCATCGATCGGCCGCACGAACGGCGATGCCGGACCCGCAACTCGGGATCCGGGTCGACGAAAACGATTCGGGTGGGCCGGCAGTGGCAGGATTAAAAAAAGGCGCGAGGCCAGCAGGCCAGCGCTGGTAACAATCGGAATGCATTCCTACCCCGATCAATCCTTTGCTCCGCCGCTGGCGTCCGCCGTGCGTGATCGTGTGGCCCTACACGAATCCATAGAAGGGCCTCATGAAGCGAATGCTTGTCAATGCAACCCAGGAAGAGGAGTTGCGAGTCGCGCTGGTTGATGGACAGCGCATCTACGATCTGGATGTCGAAATACCCTCCCGAGAACAGAAGAAATCCAACGTCTACAAGGGGCGCATTACCCGGGTTGAACCCAGTCTCGAAGCTTGTTTCATCGATTACGGCGCGGAGCGTCACGGCTTCCTGCCGCTGAAGGAAATCTCCAAGGAGTATTTCAAGGCGCCGCCGTCGGGCGGGCGGATGAACATCCGCGAGCTGGTCGACGAAGGCCAGGAAATCATCGTCCAGGTGGAGAAGGAAGAGCGCGGCAACAAGGGGGCGGCGCTCACGACCTTTATCAGCCTTGCCGGACGCTTCCTGGTATTGATGCCGAACAACGCTCGCGCCGGCGGTGTCTCGCGACGCATCGAGGGCGAAGATCGCGAACAGCTGCGCGAAGCGCTGGACCAGGTACAGATTCCCGACGGCATGGGCGCCATCGTGCGCACGGCCGGTGTCGGACGCAGCGCCGAAGAATTGCAGTGGGATCTAGATAACCTGAAAGAAGTCTGGAACGCGATCGCCCAGGCCGCGGAAGGCCGCCCTGCCGCCTTCCTGATCTATCAGGAATCGAAGGCCATCATCCGCGCCCTGCGCGACTACCTGGCCGAAGACATCGGCGAAATCCTGGTCGACAACCAGGAGATCTACGCCGAAGCGCAGCAATACATGCAACGCTTCATGCCGGGAAGCCTGCGCAAGCTGAAGTTCTACGAAGATCCGGTGCCGCTGTTCACGCGCTTCCAGATCGAGAACCAGATCGAGTCGGCGCACTCGCACAAGATCAACCTGCCGTCCGGCGGCTCCATCGTGATCGATCCCACCGAGGCGCTGGTGTCCATCGACATCAACTCGGCTCGCGCCACGCGAGGCGGCGATATCGAAACCACCGCGCTGAATACCAATCTCGAAGCCGCGGACGAAATTGCACGACAGCTGCGGTTGCGCGATCTGGGCGGCCTCATCGTCATCGACTTCATCGATATGGAGTCGCAGAAGAATCAGCGCGCCGTCGAGGACCGCGTGCGTGATGCCGTGAAACAGGACCGTGCGCGTATCCAGATCGGCCGCATCTCGAGATTCGGTTTGCTGGAACTGTCGCGTCAGCGCTTGCGTCCGTCCATCGGCGAGTCGGCGAGTATTTCCTGCCCCCGTTGCAACGGCATGGGCACGATTCGCAGCACCGAATCGCTCGCCCTGGCATTGCTACGCCTGATCGGTGAGGAAGCGCGCAAGGATCGCACCGTCAAGGTCATCGCACAGCTGCCAGTGGAAGTGGCGACCTACCTGATGAACGAAAAGCGCGAATGGCTGCACAGCATCGAATCCAAGAGTCACGCCCAGGTCGTCCTGGTGCCGAACAAGTATTTCGAAACGCCGGCGTACGAAATCCGTCGCGTCCGCGACGATGAATCGCTGCTGCCGGAGAACTCGGGTCTGAGCCACCAGATTCCGGTGGCGCCCGTTGCAGTCACACCGGAAATCACCCAGGACAAGCCGGCCACCGTGATCACGCCCGCCGTGGTTGCATCGGTCATCCCTGCGTTGCCTGCGCCGGCAACCATTGCGAGCGAGCCGCCGCCTCCCCCGCCTGCACCGATTGCCGCGCCTGTCGAACAGGTCGGCGTCTTCGTGAAGGCCTGGCGCTATTTCTTCGGCGGCGCCGGCCATGTAACGCCTGCCGTGGCACAACCGGCGGAAGCGCCACCGCGAGTTCGAGATCCACAAGCGCGCCGGGACCGGCCGGAGGGCGGTCGACATGGGCGCACGCGCGATCGTTATGGTCGCGAAGGTCGCAGCGATCGGGACCGGGATCGTCCTCGCGAGGCTCGCGGAGATCGGCCCAAGCCACCGCAATCGTCGGATCGTCCGCGCCAGGGAGCGGAAGGTCGCGACAGTCGCGACGGTCGCAACAATCGTCCGCAGCAGGAAGCCCGCCGCGATGCTGCTCCAGCCGAACGCTCGACGGCCGTGCCCCAGCCCGAATCGCAGCAACGCAATCAGCAGGCTGCTTCCGAGCAGCGCCCCTCGATGTCGGAGACTTCGTCTCAAGCCAGGCAGGATCGTCCGCCGCGTCCAGAAGGTGCTGCTGCAGATGGTCAGCGCTCAGAGCGTGGTGGCCGCAGCCGCCGCGGTCGCCGCCGTCGTGGTCGAGGTCGTGGTGAAGAAGGCGCCGGTGGACCGGGTTCGGAGGGCGGCGATCAGTCGCACGCCGACGATCGGTCATCCGATGGGTCGTCGAGTGCGTCGGAAGGTGGCAGTGAAAACGCTGCTCCGCGCCCTCGCCCTGCGGAGCAGCCACAGCGAAGCTTCGATCTGCCCGCTCCTTCCGCCCCGGAGGGCGCGGTCAATCACGGTCAACGCGAACACGAAGAAAGAGCGTCACCACCGCCTGCTCCGAAACCGGCTGAAAGTTCATCGCTCGCGGCCAGCGATCCGAAGGTCGTCTGGTCGTCCGGCCCGCCGGCCACATCGAGTTCGTGGGGTGGTTCGGGCGTCACCCGGCGCGACGAGTGATATATCCGGGGCGCCGTGATTCACGACGCCCCGTTCCTGATTCCCGACTTTGCTATCGACGCTGCGCGAGTACTTCGCGCAGCAGTCCCTGGGCGGCTTCTTCGAGCAGGTCCAGTACTTCCTCGAAACCCGCAGCACCACCGTAGTAAGGATCGGGAACCGACCGGCGACCCGCAGACGGCGCGTAATCCATCATCAAGCGAATCCGTGCAGCCTGGGCTGCATCGACCCGCGCACGCAGCTCATTTGCGTTCTGTTCGTCCATGGCGATGATGAGATCGAACGCGGTGAAGTCATCGGTCATCACCTGCCGCGCCCGTTGACCGCTCAAATCGATACCTCGCCGCGACGCTGCCGCGATGGCTCGCCGATCCGGCGGTTCCCCGATGTGGTAACCATGCGTGCCCGCGGAGTCGACCTCGATGTTCAGGTCGGGCGCTTGCGTTTGCAGCACGCGCCGAAAGACCCCTTCCGCGGAAGGCGAGCGACAAATGTTGCCGAGGCAAACGAACAGGATTCGCACGTTCGACACCCATCAGCAGTGAACTGAGGTTACGAGCGCGGGTTCACGCACGCACTCGAGGTCACATGATAGTGACGACGCGATCTTGCCGCCATACAGACGACGGCTGACAGTTGCGGCGGATTCAGTCGCGGGCGCGGCGACCGCTCGAGCTGCTGCGGCGTTCTTTGCCGTCGAACAAGGTGAGATCGGGCGAAGCGTCGCAGTCGACGAGTCGGCGCGATTCGGAACGGCGATCGCCATGTTTGATGTAACGGCATTCGCAGGTCTCGGACATCGTGCAGCCAGGCAACGGCAGCTTCGGCGCATCCTTTGCAAGAACGCGGCGGTCGCTGGACCGGCGCACCGAAGCGCAGGAATCGACGCCACGATAAATGGAAATCGCTTGAAATGGCCGCGCCGGCGGACGAATTGCTGGAGGCGGCGTCGGCTCGCCGCCGCGCAACCGTGACAGCAATCGATCGAGAACGGACGCCTGGCGTTCCTTGCGCATTCGATGGACCCCTTGACTCAGTAGACGGCGATCGTCGCACGAGGATATGAGGCCATACCCGGCAATAGCGCAGGAGTTCGACGCGCGTCACGACTGTGCTATCTGCATGCGAGGCGCAAGCGCGCATTCGTAAGACTTTCACACACAGAAACATTCGCTGCACTGCGTGACGTAGTCATCCACGGCAGTAACGCGCCGCGCGATCCCGACAGTTCGAATCGCAATCGGCAATGCACGCGAGAGCCGATCAGCCGACGGAGCACCGTCGCATGAGTCGCCGCCTTAAACACAAATGCTGATACGCCGCCGCGGGACGCTCGCGTACAAAACGCAGCGCCTCGAATCATGCAAGGAAGGAATAGAAATTCATGATGGAGTGCCAGCCGCGGTCGCGCTCGCCTGTCTCGTCCTGCACTGCTGCAGACTTCGTGTCGCGTTAGCATGGACTCGTTACCCCCTCACGCCTTCGAGGAAGGCGATCGCGTCCGCGCTATTTTCCGCCCCGGCTTCCCCATCGGCACGGTCGTCCGGATCATGGACGGCGGCTATCTGCTGGTGAGATGGGACGGGGACGTGCTGGAGACTGCCTATCATCGCCAGCTCATGAAGGAGCGCAGCGCTCCGTGATCGCGATTACTCCTGGGCTATTGACCGACGCGGCTCGCCATCGCGGCACGAACTCGCGCGAGATCGTGATCGGTATCCACGCCTACTCCTGGAACGATCGCAGCGGTCGCTATCGCGATCCGCATTCCCGACTGCAGCGCACGTAGCTGTTCCAGCTTTTCGATCGCTTCCAATTCGCTCGGCGGCATGGCGGTCAGCGTCTGCAACGCGCCAACGCGATACGCGTAGATGCCCAGGTGGCGCTGCGCGACGATGAAGCTCGTCTGGCCTGCTAGCTTGTCGACTGTATCCCGGCTCCATGGAATCGGAGCGCGGCTGAAATAGAGTGCCAGGCCATTCGCGTCGCGCACGACCTTCACGACGTTCGGATCGAGGAACTCGGCGAGCGACAGGATGGGAGTCGATAGCGTGGCAACGGTGGCTTCGGGATGCTCGTCGAGCAACGCCGCGACCTGGTCGATCAGCGACGGCGGCAGTTGCGGCTCATCGCCCTGCACGTTGACGACGATA
>Ga0157380_10000153_pt1 | contig 39591 bp, 37 predicted proteins | sample S35metaG_FD_119757 | JGI IMG/M metagenome (GOLD analysis project Ga0157380, IMG submission 119757) | Switchgrass rhizosphere microbial communities from Kellogg Biological Station, Michigan, USA - S3-5 metaG | ecosystem: Host-associated > Plants > Roots > Rhizosphere > Soil | place: USA...
AACGAGTCGGCGACGCGCCGGTACTCCTCAGGGTCGAGGACCGCTGGGTTTCCGCGGGCTTGATTGGTCCTTCCTCGGAACTCGTCCAAGCCGATGGCACCACGGCCACCTATGAGACCGCCGACTCGGAGACCAGCTTCAACTTCACGAGCCTGCCCAACGGCGTGAAGGAGGACATCGAACTCGCCGGCCCCTCCAGCCCTCACACCTACAGCTTCGAGTTGGATGCCTCGGAGGGCTTGGTCCCGGTCTTGGTAGATGACGGATCGATCGAGTTTCGCGACAAGTCCGGCGGGACGTTCGCCGTAATCCCGGCACCGGTCATGTACGACAGCTTCCCTGTGCAGCCGCTGGCTTCCAGGGCTATCCGGTAAGTGCTGGAAGGCGAGGCTCGGATGAGAGTGGTACGGCACTGATAGCTCTTGAAAGAGCTAAGCTATCTGAAGGGGACTAGTGTGCCGCCAAAATTTCGCGAAATTTCCTCTCTCGACCAGTTTCGCGTCTGTCGATTTCTCACGCGGGGTGAGGCCCCTGATGATCCGGAGCTAGCAGCGATCACTCTAGACACGGCGGGGCGCTACCAGACCAAGAGCCGTGTTCTGGCTGCATTGCTTGGGTGGTGGCCTATGGTTCTAGGTCTTTCCCTTATCGTCTCCACCCTTCCCGGCGCACTCAACGGTCAAGTCGAGATGGTGATTCTCGTTCTGCTCATTGTGCTGGGCGGTGTGGGGAACATAATGCTGAATCCTTGGACTCGGCCGAAGAATGTGGCCAAGTCTATTGAGGCGTCGAGGCGGATCGTGGCGCAGATGGCTAGTCGCGAGGATCGATCTAGCGCCGCGCTAGGTAACGCTCGTCCTGTCGATCACCTCCCGTAGATTCACCGCCCCTGTTCCGCTACGCGAGCGTAAGACGGCTTGAAAAAAATCGGCCCTCATTTGGGATGAGGGCCTCAGACGAAATGATCTGGGTCAAGTTCAGGTATGTCGCAGGTCATCTTGAACTCTGGTCGCCAATGACGGTTCCGACCATTCGTCAGCTGAGTGAGCTCGGCGAGCAAGATAGAGGTGGAGCCGTATCCACCCGACGAGCGGAAGAGGATGACCTGCTGAACATCGAGTTCCCATGGGACTGACGGCTTGAAGGCCGAGAGCGGGCGGGTGGTCGCTCCGCAATATCGCGGAGGGGGTCTACACGAACTTCGCCCGCCTCTACCAATCCCGCGTTCAGCCGATCGTCGAGCGCTTGTTGGCGTGACGACGGCGTCTACATCGGAATTACCGCGAGCTGACGCCCGACACAGGGTCTAAGTTTGTTCGGGTGAAGCCGAAGGACGACGCGGGCCTCGCCGAGTGGGCAAAAGAGCATCTGGCCTACGAGGTCGACACGATGATCTACGCTCTAGAACGGTTGGAGAGGGAGCCGACTGGCAGACCGGCCAACGTCGCAATCGCGGCGTTCGCCGCCAGCGCCCGATGCCTGCGTGACTTTCTCTGGAACAAGCCGAGCGACAAGCACGAAAACGACGCCTTCGCCTGCCACTTCTCAGACGAGTAGAACGGCCGACGAGGCGCTGTTCCGCCCAGTTTGGCCGAGGTCGACGATAGAGGTCGATTCGGCAAAGAGGTGTTCCATCTGACCTATGATCGGATCAGCGGCGCAGACTCGAGCAAGGTCTGGCTTTGCGGTGATATCGCAGTCGAGATAGGTAAGGCGCTCAAACTGTTCGTCGAGCTAGCACGTTCTGACTCTCTAGATGACGAGACTCGGGAGCGGTTGAAGCTGGTCGCTGTACCTGGAGTCGGCGACGACGGCAACAGCGTCGACCTCGTTGGCAGGCTCAGTCTCACCAGCCCTGGCCGGGGTCACCGGGGCGACCACGATGACCCCAGACCAGTACCACGGCGGGACGATCAACCCTCGGAACCTGAATATCGGCGGTCAGTAGCTAGGCGCTGATTAAATGGCTCCATGATGCTCAGGGTAGGGTTGCTACTCGCCGTCGTCCTGCTACTGGCGTTTGCTGGCTGCGGCGACAGTGAAGGGCAAAGCGCTGGGAACGGCGGCAATCAGGTCGCCGGCTGTCTGACGCCCAGTGAAGTCAGCGCCGAAGTGGATTCCATCGCCGAAGGGGCAGAGGGCAGTTCGGAAGAAGTCGAACAGAAGCAGGCAGCCATAGCCGCCGTCGAAGCGGAAGCCTGCTAGTCGTTCTCCACTCGGGCGACGTGCCCACCCACGAACAGGCGGACAAGGTTCAAGCACGTCGAGAAGGCAGCGTCGGCCTGCTCCGGTGAGACACTAAGCGGGACCGTCTCGTCGTCGGTCCCGTGCCGATCAAGCTGCCCCTTCCACACGGCCTCCATTTGAGTGCGAACGCCGTCCACGGTCCCGATTGTGGTCTCCACTTCCCTGGCTTGTCCTTCATCGCCGGGATTATTTGCCCTAGCGTCGCGCGATCATTCGCAGGAAGAACGACAGGCTTCGCGACGACCTCGACTGCACGGACGGCTTCGCGATAAGCGCTGGAGGGATCGGGGCTCCTGCCTGTCAGTTTCGACCATGCCGTCGCGAGGTGAGCGTGGGCACGCGTCGCCTCGGTTGCGGTGTGTTCGAGCACATCGACCACCGGCCCGACTGCCCGGCGGGTTAGCTGAAACCCGTCCGACACCTTGGTCACTTCCCAAACTGAACCACCATCACGAAGCAAGTCATCCAACGATTCAGCCCACTTGCGACCATCGGTCTTCCGATAGTGGAAGCTCCCCGATCCGTGAAGCATCCAGTCGATGGCGTCCAGAGCAAAGCCGTCGTCATTCTTGGCAATGCGCGATAGGAGGTCCGCGAGTCGTGCCTGGTCGGTCTTGCCCTGGAGTGGAGTCTGCATCCGAAGGGCAAGCTGGAGCGAGGTAAGGCTCGCGCCCCGAATAGCCCACCGAGGTTTCGCTAGTGGACCGGTGCGGTATCTGAAGGAGGCGCTGACCCAGTCTTGCACCGGACCCACCAGCCATACTGGTAGTCCTTCACTCGGCTCATCGAACCGAGAATCGGCCTCTCCTCGAAGTGAAAGCGGGCGCCAAGTCATGGAGGGAGGCAGGCTACCTTTGCAACCAACGAGGAGAAGCGGAAGCGGGTGCCTAGCTGTCGCTGATTGCCCGCCTCGGGTCCCCCCAGCTCTCCCTTGGCCGCCCTGACGGCGGGGGTCGCGGGTCTGGTCTTCCCCGCTGGACCCCCGCAGGGCGTCGGCGCGATGCCGACCGTTGCCAGGACCGTCCGGCCGGTAACCACTGTCAGGACCGACTGAAGCCCCCGGAGCCGAATCGTGGCTGCCGGGGGCTTTTGTCGTTCTGGGGGTCGGCGGCTAGGACTGCTCGGCGATGAACGCTTCGACCGCGTCGGTCTGATCGGCGTTCAGACCCAAGGGGGAGGAGCCCCCCTCCTGTGGTCAGGCCCTCGGTTGCGTTCGTAGCGCCGCCGAGGGTCGTTTGGTTTCTGGGTTGTGTGCGGGGGAGTCTTCTGGGGTCGAAGGGCGTGGGGGGTCAGCTAGGCTCGCCGCCGAGAGCAATGGGCGCAAACAACTTCTTCATCACCACCCCGATCTACTACGTCAACGCGGAGCCCCACCTCGGCCACGCCTACTCGACGCTGGCCGCCGACGTGCTTGCCCGCCACATGCGCCAGCGCGGCGAGGACGTCTTCTTCCTCACCGGCACCGACGAGCATGGCGAGCCGATCGAGACGGCGGCCGAGCGCGAGGGGATCTCCCCGCAGGAGCTGGCCGACCGCAACGCGGAGAAGTTCCAGGCGCTGATGCCGATCATCGACGCGACCAACGACTTCTTCATCCGCACCTCCGACCCGCGCCACAAGGAGAAGGTCGCCGAGATCATGCAGCGCGTCTACGACAACGGCTGGGTGACCAAGGGCACCTACGAAGGCTGGTACTGCCCGCGCTGCGCCGACTTCAAGACCGAGCGCGAGCTGGGGCCCGGTCAGACCTGCGCGATCCACGAGATCCCGCTGGAGCGGGTCAAAGAGGAGAACTGGTTCTTCCGCCTCTCCGCCTTCCAGGAGCGCCTCGAAGCGCTCTACGAGGAGCGCCCCGACTTCGTCGTTCCCGACTTCCGCCGCAACGAGGCGGTCTCCTTCATCAAGGGGGGGCTGGAGGACGTCTCGCTCTCGCGGCCGACGCTGAAGTGGGGGCTGCCGCTGCCATGGGACCCCGAGCAGCGGATGTACGTCTGGTTCGACGCGCTGCTCAACTACGTCACCGCGCTCGGCTTCGCCCGTGAGGGCGAGGACCTGACCGACCGCTACTGGCCCGCCGCCCTGCACGTGCTGGGCAAGGACATCCTCAAGTTCCACGCGGTGATCTGGCCGGCCCTGCTCTGGGCCGCCGACCTCGAGCCGCCGCGGCGGATGACGATCCACGGCTACCTGCTGATGGGCGAGAAGAAGATGTCGAAGTCGCTCGGCAACGTGCTCGACCCCTTCGAGGCGATCGATCGCTTCGGCGCCGACGCGCTGCGCTTCTACTGCTTCCGCGAGGTCAGCTTCGGCCAGGACGGCTCGATCTCGACGGCCGGCTTCGAGGCCCGCTACGAGACCGAGCTGGCAAACGACTTCGGCAACCTGGCCAGCCGCATCCTGGCGATGGTCGAGCGCTACCGCGGCGGCGTCGTGCCGGTAGCGGCGGTCGACGCCGTGCTTGTCGAGGACTTCGAAGGCGCGGTGCCGCGGTTCTGCGAGCTGCTCGACCGGGCCGAGCTGACCCAGGCCCTGGAGGAGGCGTGGAAGCTCGTGCGCCGTCTCAACCGCTACGTCGAGGAGACCCAGCCGTGGGTGCTGGCCAAGGACGAGGCCGACCCCGAGCGCCTCGACGAGGTTCTCTACAACCTCTGCGAGGGCCTGCGGGTGACGACCCTGCTGTTGGTTCCCTACCTACCTAGGACCAGCGAGCACCTGCTCACCACCCTGGGCGAAGGCTCCCGCGAGTTGGCCGAGTTGGGCTCCCGCGCCGGCGGCCAGCAGGTCGAACGGGTGCCGCCGCTCTTCCCGAAGATCGAGACGCCCGCCTAGGAGCTTCGACGGTCCCCGTCGCCCGCAGCGCGCGGCGGCGATGCCGTGCAGGAGGCGACGGGCGACGCCGCGCAGCGTCTCGTTCCCGTAGGTCGTCGAGGGGTTGTGCTCGCTGAGGATCGCGAGGCCGAGGCGGCAGCGACCCCGCTCGAGGAAGGCGACCTGGTGGCTGACCACGCCGACGCCGTCGTCGTTGATCCCCCAGCCGCCCTTGAAGTAGAGCCGCCAGTTGCGCGGGCGCACGCTGGCGATGCCCCAGCGCTGCCACTCGACAACCGAGCCGAGCAGGTGACGGGCGAAGTGCCGGTGGCGGCCGGGCACGTAACGCTCGTAATGCAAGAAGAAGCGCGCCTGGTCGCGGGCGCTGATCTGCGAGAGGCCTCCGAGCCAGCCCGGTTCGTACACCCACTGGAAGTCGCGCATCCGTGCCGCACGGGCGAGGCGCTCGACCCTGCCGTCGCCGAGCAGCGCGGCGACCTGTATCCCGGCAGCGTTGTCGGAGACGCGAATCATCGGTTCGAGCAGGGCCTTCTCGTCGGCGTGGAGGCGGCGGCTGCGGACCGAGCGCTGCCGTAGGTAGGCGACGAGCAGCATTGCCTTGATCACGCTGGCCGCGGGGGCGGTGCGGGCGCCTTGAAACGAGCGCAAACGGGTACGGCGGCCGACGATCGCGAAGCTGACGTCTCCAAGCCTCGCGCGGGCGTAACGGCGCGCCCCGGCGACAGATGGCTTCCAGGGTCGGCTCGCGGCTCGCTCGGTCCCCTGCCCGAAGCTTGGGGTCGCCGGCAGCAGGAGCAGGACGAGAAGCGCAGCAAGGCCAATGCTCGCCATTCCCGCCGGGAACGGCCGCCGGGTCAAGTCGCGCTGCCCTCCGCGATCGCCTCGGGCCCGAGCTGGCCCGGGTTCGTGTAGCCGCAGAGCGCCATCGTCAGGTCGAGCTCAGCGAGGACCATCTTGAGGACCGTTTCCACACCCTGCTGGCCCTCCAGGGCGAGGCCCCAGACGTAGGGGCGGCCCAGGCAGACGGCGTCGGCGCCGAGGGCGAGCGCCTTGATCGCGTCGGCGCCGCCGCGGATGCCGCTGTCGAAGAGGACCGAGAGATCGTCGCCGGCGGCCTCGGCGATCGCCGGCAGGGCGTCGAGCGAGGCTATGGCGCCGTCGACCTGGCGCCCGCCGTGGTTGGAGACGACGATACCGTCCAGTCCGCGCCGAACCGCCTCCCGGGCATCCTCGGCATGCTGGATGCCCTTGACCACGATCGGCAGCTCGGTCTGCTCGCGCAGCCAGTCGAGGTCGTCCCAGCTGAGCGCGGGGTTTGCCTGCACGCCGAGGAAGTGGCCGGTGGCGGCGCCGACGTCCTCCTCGGGCGTCTTCTCGAGGGCGGCGCGGAAGACGGGGTCCTGGAAGTAGTTGGCGACGCCCACCCCGTTGAGGAATGGGAGCCAGGCCTGCTGCAGGTCGCGCGGCTTCCAGCCCGGGACGAAGGTGTCGACGGTGAGCACGATGGCGCCGTAGCCGGCCGCCTCGGCGCGCTTGACGAAGCTGGCGGCGAGCTCGCGGTCGTTGGGCCAGTAGAGCTGGAACCAGCGCGGCGCGTCGCCCCCCGCCTCGGCGATCTCCTCCAGGGTGAAGGCCGAGGCGGTGCTGGCGATCATCGGCAGGCCGAGGGTCGCGGCGGCCCGCGCCGTCGCCAGCTCGCCATCGGGGTGAACGACCTTCTGCACCCCGATCGGAGCCAGCATCAACGGCGCTGGCATCGCCGTCCCGAGGACGGTGGTGGAGAGGTCGCGCTCGGCGACGTCGCGCAACATCCGCGGCACGATGCGACGCCGGCGAAACGCCTCGCGGTTGGCGTCCATCGTTCCCTCGCCGCCGGCACCGGCGTAGACGTAGTTGGCCGCCTGCTCGTCCATCGCCTCCGCGGCGCGCCGCTCCAGCTCGGCGATCGAGACCGGGATCGAGGGTGTCTCGCCCCCAAGCCCCCGGACGTAGATCTCACGGTAGTAGTCGGCGAAGTCCGCCATGCAGGGGAAGGCTATCCGGGCGTGGGGCAGAAGCCCGCCTAAAAGCTTTGTCGAGTATTCAGCAGTAACAATAACAAATTACCTAGTTTTCGGTACCACCTTGTAGGTCAAACGCTTGCCTGCCTTGCCAGGCCAGCCCGACGAGAGGAGGTTCCACGCATGAACAAAACCGCTGCATTCCACGAATCTGACACCTTCCGATCGCGGTCCCTTTGGATCGCCCTGCTCGCCTCGCTGGCCCTGCTCTTCGCTGGCTTCTGCGAGTCCGCCTCGGCCAAGCGCCATCCGCTGGTGGGCGGAGACGGCCAGATCCACGCCTGTTACAGGGTCAAGGGCAAGCCGAAGGGCGCCCTGCGCGTGGTGCGCAGCAGTCGTGCCCGGTGTCGGCGTGGTGAGCGCAAGGTGTCCTGGGCGGCCGCAGCGGTTGCCGGAGCCCCCGGTTCTGAAGGCACCCGGGGGACTGCGGGAGCGGATGGTGCAGTGGGGGCGCAGGCCAGCGTCAGCACGAAACTGACCGAACAGGTCGACTCCCTTTCCACCCGGATCGACGGCCTCGAATCGACGCTGGCCGGGGTCACAAACGCCGACCTTCTCGCCGCGATCGACTCGCTGCCCGCGATCGACGCGCTTTGCGAACAGAGCGAAGACCTGACGGAACAGGTGAACCTCTTGCAGGACGTGATCGGCGGCCTCGGGCTCGAAGGGGTGCTGGGCGGCCTGCTCAAAATCCCGACCCTGCCCACAGAGCTGGAACCGTTCAGCTGCCCTGCTCCCTAGCTGGCAGCGGCTCTCTGCAGCGCCAACGGCCCGCTTCCTCACGGAGGCGGGCCGTTTCACGTCGATGCACCGGGGATAGTCTGGAGCGGTGATCGACTCCCACACTCACCTCTTCCTCTGCGAGCGGCCCGAGGCCGAGCTCGTCGCGGCGGCGCAGGGGGCGGGCGTCGAGCGGATGCTCAACGTCGGCCTCGACTCCGAGACGAACCGGAAGGCGATCGAAGCCGCTGAGCGCCACGAAAGCGTCTTCGCCACGGTCGGCTGTCACCCAACCGAGGCGACCGGCTTCGACGACTCCAGGGCCGAGGAGATCGCCCGGCTCGCGGCGGAGAACGAGAAGGTGCGGGCGATCGGCGAGACCGGGATCGACTACTACCGCGAGACGGCGAGCCGCTCCGACCAACGGCGCTCCTTCGAGGCGCAGATCGAGATCGCCCGCGATCGTGGGTTGCCGATCGTGATCCATGCCCGCGATCCCGACGGCGAGACCGGCGCCGTCGACGACGTCTTCGCGATCCTCGACGCGCGCGGCGATGGGGTGGCGGTGATCCTCCACTGCTTCCTCGCGCCCTGGCGCGTCCAGGACGCAATCGACCGCGGCTGGTATTGCTCCTTCTCGGGGATCGTCACCTTTCCCAGCGCCGGCGAGCTGCGCGAGGCCGCCGCGAAGCTGCCAGACGAGCTCGTCCTGGTCGAGACCGACGCGCCCTACCTCGCGCCGCAGCCGGTGCGCGGCAAGGCCAACGAACCGGCCCACGTCGTCTCCACGGCGGAGGTGGTCGCCGAGGCCCGCGGCGTCTCCTACGAGGAGTTGGAGCGGACCGTCGAGGCCAACGCTCGGACCCTCTTCGGCTGGTAGCCGTGGTCCGCCTCGGGCAGAACTTCCTGTCCGACCCCAACCTGCTCGATGCGATCGTGCGCGACGCCGAGCTGGATCGGGATGCGGTGGTGCTCGAGGTGGGCGCCGGGGAAGGCGTGCTGACCGAGCGCCTCGCCGTCGCCGCGGCCCACGTGCACTCGATCGAGATCGACCGGCGGCTGGAGCCGGTGCTGGCGCCGCTCGCCGCCCGCCCCGAGGTCGACCTCCACTGGGGTGACGCGCTAGAGCTGGACTTGGCCGGGCTCGATCCCGCCCCGACCGCCGTCGTCTCCAACCTGCCCTACGCGGTGGCAACGCCGGTGATCCTGCGCACGGTCGCCGAGCTGCCTTCGGTGCGGCGCTGGACAGTGATGGTGCAGCGCGAGATCGCCGACCGGTTGCGTGCGGCCCCCGGGAGCCGCACCTACGGCTCGCCGAGCGCGACCGTACAGCTCGCCTGCGAGGTGAAGCTGCTGCGCAAGGTCGACCCGGCGGTCTTCCGGCCGCGGCCGCGGGTCGAGTCGGCGATCCTCGGCCTGCGCCGCACCGGGCCCGGCGCCGATGCGTCCACGCGGGAGCTGATCCGCGCCGCCTTCGCTCATCGCCGCAAGTCCCTCGCCCGCTCGGTCGAGCACGTCCGGCCCGGCACCCTCGCCGCGACCCGGGCCGCCCTGGAGGAGCTCGGCCTGGATCCCGGCGCGCGGGCCGAGTCGTTGGCTCCTGAGGATTTCGCCGCCCTATCCGCGAAGCTGCGGTCCAGCGCCTGAGCTCAGCCGATGCAGATCCACGCCCCCGCAAAGCTCAACCTCTGCCTCTTCCTTGGCCATCGGCGCGAGGACGGGCTGCACGAGCTCTGCTCGCTCTTCGAGCCGCTGGCCCTGGCTGACCCGATCGAGGCCCGCGAGGCCGAGCGCGACGAGGTTGCCTGCCCGGGGGTCGAGGGAGAGAACCTCGCGGCGCGAGCGCTGCAGGCCCTGCGCGAGCGTGGCTGGGAACGGCCGCCGTTGCGGGTCGAGATCGAGAAGCGGATCCCGGTTGCGGCTGGTCTCGGCGGGGGCAGCGCCGACGCGGCGGCGGTGCTGCGACTGGCGGCTGGAGAGGTCGCGGACCTGGAGGAGATCGCGACCGGGTTGGGTGCCGACGTGCCCTCGCAACTGACGCCGGCGCTCTCCCTCGTGCGCGGCGCGGGGGAGAAGGTCGAACGTCTGCCGGACCCGGCGCCGCACGCCGTCGTCCTGCTTCCCGGCGGCGGTGGCCTCGGCACAGCCGAGGTTTTCGCCGAGGCCGATCGGCTGGGCCTCGGCCGCGCCGCGGAGGAGCTCGATGGCCTCGCCGAGCGCCTGCGCGCAGCGGCCGGCGCCGGCGCCTCGCCACTCGCCTACCTCGAGCTGCTCGTCAACGACCTCGAGCCCGCCGCGCGCTCCCTGCGCCCTGAGATCGGCGCGGCGCTCGACTCCCTGCGCGCAGCGGGCGCGTCCCATGCGCTGCTCACGGGCTCGGGCCCGACGGCGTTCGGCCTCTTCGAGAATCTCGCCGCGGCCAGGACCGCGGCGGCGGAGCTGAACCGCGCCGACGCGATCGTCTGCGAAGCAGGGAGGGCACCGTGAAAATGCCGGGGGAGGAGGGGAGCAGGCGCAAGCGCCTGTTGCGGGCGCTGGTCATTGCGGCGGTCGTCGCCGGCTACTTCTTCGTCGGCAGGGAGCTCGGGCACATCGACCTGCAGGAGCTGCTCGAAGACATCTCCGAGACGCTTGGAGCCTGGACTTACCTTCTCGTGGGCTTCTTTGCCTTCGCCGAGACCGGCGCCTTCGTCGGCCTCGTCGTCCCCGGCGAGACGGTGATGTTGCTCGGCGGCGCCGTCGCCGGCCAGGGCGCGATCGACATCTACCTGCTGATCGCGATCGCCTGGTTTGCCGCTTGGGCGGGAGACACCACCAGCTTCTTCATCGGGCGCCGCCTGGGCCGGGAGTTCGTGCTTCGGCACGGCCCACGCGTCGGCATCGGCCAGGAGCGCTTCGAGCGGGTCGAGGACTACTTCTCCCGCCACGGAGGCAAGACGATCTTCATCGGTCGCTGGATCGGCGTCGTGCGGGCGCTGGCACCCTTCATCGCCGGCAGCTCGGGGATGCACTACCGCGCCTTCGTCCCCTACAGCATCCTCGGCACCGGGCTCTGGGCCAGCCTCCACATCCTGATCGGGTACTTCTTCTCGCGCAGCATCGAGAGCGCCGCGCACTACGCCGGCCGGGGGGTTTTCCTGCTGGCGAGCACGATTGTCGTCGTGGCCGGCATCGTGTTCGCCGTTCGCCATCTCCGGGTGGAGCAAAATAGGCGGGCCATCGTCGCTTGGATGGAGCGGCATCTGGCGACCCGCTGGATCGTCGACCTCGCACGCCGCTTCCGCCCGCAGCTCCAGTTCCTCTGGGAGCGGGTTACGCCGGGCGGCACCTTCGGGCTCGAGTTCACCACGCTGATGGCGATCCTCGCCGTCTCCGGCTTCGTCCTCGTCGCCTACACCGTGATCGTCGGCGGCGACGCCGGCCCGACCCCCGGCGACACCACCGCGGTCGACGTGGTGGAAAGCCTCGACGCCGGCTGGTTGGTGGACATCGCCAAGGTTTTCACCAACCTCGGCTCCTTTGCCGTCGTCGGCTCGCTGGCTTTCGTCTGCGCCGCTCTCCTCGTCGCTCGCCGTCGCTGGGCAGAGCTCGGCGTCCTGGTGGTCGGAATGACTTTGATCTACGTCGGCGTGCACGAGCTGAAGGCCATGGTCGACCGGCCGCGGCCGGAGGGCGGCCTCGTCGGCGTCTCGGGCTCCTCGTTCCCCAGTGCCCATGCCGCCTACTCGACCTTCTACGTTTGGCTGGCGGTGACGATCGTGATGCGGCTGAGGCCGGGGATGGCGCGTGGCGCGGCGGTCGTCGGCGCGGGGATCGCGCTTACCGCCCTGGTCGGCCTCTCCCGCGTCTACCTGGGGGTCCACTACCTCAGCGACGTCAACGCAGGCTGGGCGCTTGGCGCCACCGCGTTCTCGCTCTGCGCGGCGGTAGCGCTGACCATCACGGCGGTACGTCAGAATGGGCGCGATGGACGGCCTCCCGATGTTGCTGGCGCTGGAGAAGATCGAACATGAGTACGTCTTGTTCGGCGTGGCCGGGTTCATCACGCTCGCGGCCTTCGTCGGCCTGATCCTGGTTCCGGCGCTTGGCGCCTACGGCCGGCTTTGGGAGAAGGCCGCCGCCGGGGTGCTCTCGGTCTTCGTCCTCGCCGCCCTCGTCCTGATCGGCGTCGTCCTCGGCCTCGCCGTTGTCCTCTACTACGACAACTTCTTCAATCTCGTCAACGGCACTTAGGCCCTGGCTGGGGATAATGGGGCCATGCCAGCGGCCTCTAAAGGGCAGAAAAAGCCTGCAAACAAGCGGGAGCCTGGGACGCTCGACGCGCTCTCGGACGCGGTCGAGTCAGGCGCTGGCCTGCCTGCCGTGGCGCGCGCGGCGGCGCGGGTGCTGGACGCCAGCGTCGCGCTGATCGACCGCTCCAGCGCTGTTTTGGCGGTCGCCGGGGCATCCCCGGACCAGGAGCGGAAGCTGCTCGCCGGTGGCGAGGGGGTAACGCTGGTGGAGCTGCGGGTGGCCGACAGCCCGGTGGGTGAGTTGCGCTACCGCGGCACCGAGCCGCCGGAGCCCGCGATCGCTCGCATGGTGACGACGCTGCTGGCGCTGGAGCTGGAGCGCTCGCGCTCGCCGGAGTGGGAGAGCGAGGAGGTGGCGGGCGCGTTCGTCGCCGCCCTGCTCGCTCGCGAGGTGACCGATCGAGGCGACATCGTCGCCCGCGCCGCCGAGCTCGGGGCCGACCTCGAGCAGGGCGCCGGGGTGCTGATCCTCCACGCGGCTCCGCGCGCGGCGCAGACGGGGGAGTGGCGGGTGCGGGCCATGACCCTGGCGCAGCGGGCACTGCGCTCGCTTGCGCCCGGCTCGTTGGCGAACCTGGACGGGGAGGAGGCGGCGGAGATCGCGGCGATCGTTCCGGCCGAGGACGACGCGCGGCTCGAGCGCGCGGCCGCCGGCCTGGCGCGGGAGCTGGAGGACAGCCTGCCGGGCTTCCACCTGACCATCGGCCACAGCCGCCATGCCGCCGACCCGGTCGACCTCTACCGTGCCGGCAACGAGGCGCGGCTGGCGGTCAACGTCGGCGAAGCCGAAGGCCGGGCGCTGCTGGCCTTCGAGGAGACCGGCTCCTACCGCCTGCTGCTGCCGGCGATGAGCGAGGAACCGCGCGAGCTCGAGCGTTTCTACGCCGAGACGATCGCGCCGCTCTCCGCCTACGACGAGCAGTACGAGACCGAGCTGGTGGCGACGGTGGAGGCCTACCTCGACAACGACGGCAACGTCGCCGCCACTGCCAAACAGCTCTTCACCCACCGCCACACGATCCGCTACCGCCTCGAGCGCGTGAAAGAGCTCTGTGGCCATGACGTCTCCGCCACCGAGGGCCGCGAGAAGCTCGGCCTCGGCCTCAAAACCATGCGCGTCCTCGGCATCGCCTCGCCCCGCGGCCCCGCCCAGGAGCCTGGAGCTGAAGCGGGCAAGGTCCCGCGCTCCTCGGAGGAGTGATTAGTAGGAGTAGGAGGGACTAAGCGCCCCTCCCAGGTTCCGGGGGAAGGACTCGAACCCTCTCTTCCAGGACCAAAACCTGGCGTGCTGGCCAATTACACCACCCCGGAACGCGCCCCGAGCCTAGCGCTCGATTGCGTCCGGAGGGGCGCCTAGGGTCCTCGGCATGGAGATGAGCGCAGTGCAGATGGACCCGGAGATTCGCGAGGGGCTGCGGCGCAGCTGGAAGGCGTTGATGACCGTCGGAGTGCTGGCGATCCTCGTCGGCTGCGTGGCGATCGTGGTGCCTGCCGTCGCCTCCGTCGCGACAGCGATCTTCATCGGCTGGATCCTGGTCATCGCCGGTGCCTTCCTCGTCGCCGGGGCCTTCACCGCGCACTCGATCGGGTCCGTGGTCCTGCGCCTGCTTTGGGCGCTGCTCACGGTGATCGTCGGCCTCTGGCTGATCGTGGAACCGGATAACGGCACGCTCACCCTGACCGTCGTGCTCGGCATCTACTTCCTCTTCATGGGCCTGACCCGCACCGCGGTCGCCTTCGCCGCCCGCGGCCAGGCGGGCGCCGGCCTCGTCGGCCTCAGCGGCATAGCCGGCCTCCTGGTCGGCATCCTGATCCTCGCCAAGCTCCCTAGCAGCGCCGATTGGGCAATCGGCCTCCTAGTAGGCATAGACCTCATCTTCGCCGGCTGGACCCTGACGTCCGTCGCATTGGTCGGCCGAGATCTCTCCAAAGCTGACTGAGGACGCATCCGCCCGCGGGTCCCGTCGTGGGCAGGGCGCCACTCGCCCCGACAAGTGCCGAGCTAATTAGCTCGGCACTTTGAGTATCCGCCGGTTCGAGTGGCGCCCTGCCCACGCCACCCGCCCTGAGAGACGTTCGCAGGCGGACGCGCCTGTCTGGCCGAGAGCGCTTCGAGTGCGTGTGGCGCGGCGCGTTGGACAAGCTCACCCGAAGCGCCTCCTCCCGCGGGTGGCGCCGTAGGGGGGACCGCCCCTGAGGACGCTTTAGCGACCGGAAGGGGCGGTGGGTCCCCTGCGGCGACAGGACCCGCGGGCTGGGTGCTGAGTTCCTGCACGGCGAAAACCCAGCGAGCGGAAGGGGCACCCCACCCTCCCTCATCCCGTCTACGATCTGCTGGTGGAATCTCCCTTGGTGCTGGTAATGGCCGCCGGCGAGGGAACGCGCATGCGTTCCAGCCTGCCGAAGATGCTGCATCCGGTCTGCGGCCGGCCGATGGTCGCCTGGCCGATCCTTGCCGCGCGTGAGGCGACGGGCGCCGAGTGGGTGGTGGCAATCGATTCGCCGAAGGAAAACAGCGTTCCGGGCCTGCCCGACAAGGTTCGCATCGTCACCCAGCCCGAGCCCGACGGCACGGGGGGAGCCGTGCGAGCGGCGTTGCCGCTGATCGCCGAGGCGGAGGCCGTGCTCGTGCTCTCCGGCGACGTGCCGCTGGTCTCCCCGGAGACGATCTCCGGCCTACTGGAGGCGCACGCGGCCTCCGGGGCGGCGGCGACGATGCTTACGATCGAGCTCGAGGACCCCGGCTCCTACGGCCGCGTCGTCCGCGACGCCGACGGCGGGGTCGAGCGCGTGGTGGAGGCGAAGGCGGCGGGTGACGCGACGCCCGAGCAGCTCGCGATCCGCGAGATCAACGCCGGTACCTACGCCTTCCAGGCGGCGCCACTCGCCGAGGCGCTTGCCGGTCTCTCCAACGACAACGCCCAGGGGGAGTACTACCTGCCCGATGTCCTGCCCGCCCTGCGCGAGGCGGGGCACTCGGTCGCCGCGCACCTGACCGAGGACCTGGCGGTGACGATGGGCGTCAACAACCGCGCCGACCTCGCCGCGGTCGAGGGCGAGGCGCGCCGCCGCATCCTCCACGCTCACATGCTTGCCGGGGTCACGGTTGTCGATCCCGCCTCGACCTGGATCGACGCTGAGGTCGAGATCGAGCCCGACGCCCGGATCGAGCCCGGCACAAGCCTGCGCGGTAAGACGATGGTCGGGCCGGGTTGCGTCGTCGGTCCGCTCAGCACGCTGACCGACACGGTGCTGGGCTCCGACGTCTCCGTTCCGCACTCCTTCCTGGTCGAGTGCGAGGTGGGCGACGGCGCCCAGGTCGGTCCCTTCGCCCATCTGCGGCCCGACGCCGAGCTGGCGCCGGGTGCCAAGGCCGGCAGCTTCGTCGAGGTGAAGAACTCGCGGATCGGCGAGGGCGCCAAGGTGCCCCACCTCGCCTATGTGGGCGACGCCGAGGTTGGCGCCGGCAGCAACTTGGGTGCCGGCGCGATCACCGCAAACTACGACGGTTTCCGCAAGAACCGGACTACGATTGGCAAGAACGTCCGCATCGGCGTTGACACGATGCTGATCGCGCCTGTACAAGTCGGCGACGGCGCCTACACTGGCGCCGGAGCGGTGATCAAGAGTGACGTGCCCGAGGGCGCGCTAGCGGTGAGCGAGAACGAGCAACGGAACATCGAGGGCTACGCCGACCGCAAGGCGGCGCAGATGCAGGAGGAGCAGCAGACCCCGTGAGCACGATTGAGCAGAGTCCAGAGACGGCCGCGGCAAGCGCCATCACCCACGACTACTCGAAGCGCCTGATGGTCTTCGGCGGCCGCAGCTCGATGGAGCTGGCGGCCAAGGTCGCCGGCAAGCTCGACCTCGACCTCGGCCAGGTGACGCTGAAGACCTTCGCCAACGGCGAGGTCTACTGCCGCTACGAGGAGTCGATCCGCGGCGCCGACGTCTTCCTGGTCCAGTCGACCTGCGCCAACGAACACTCGGAGATGACCCCCAACGACGCGCTGATCGAGCTGCTGACGATGATCGATGCCGCCCAGGGCGCCTCCGCCCACCGCATCATCGCCGTCATGCCCTGGTACGGCTACGCCCGCCAGGACAAGAAGTCGGCCCCGCGCGAGCCGATCTCCGCCCGCATCGTCGCCAAGTGCCTCGAGGGCGTCGGCGTCGACCGCGTTCTCACCATGGACTTGCATGCCGGCCAGGTGCAGGGCTTCTTCCACGTCCCGGTCGACCACATGACGGCGATGCCGATGCTGACCCAGTGGTTTGCCGACCAGCACCGGGCCGAGGACCTTGTCATCGTCTCCCCTGACGCCGGCCGGGTGAAGACGGCGCGCAACTTCGCTCGCCGCATCGGCACTCACTGGGCGGTGATGGAGAAGGAGCGCCCCGCTCAGCAGGTGGCCGAGATCGGCTACGTCGTCGGCGACGTCAAGGGCAAGACCGCCGTCCTGGTCGACGACATGATCGACACGGCGGGCACCCTCTGCGCGGCCGCTCAGACCGTGCTCGACGAGGGCGCCGCGCGGGTGATCGCCTGCGCAACCCACGGTGTCTTCTCCGGTCCCGCCTACGAACGGCTCGCGTACGAGAGCTCCGGCATCGAGAAGATCGTCGTCAGCGACACGATCCCACTGCGGCCGGGTGCGCCCAGCAACATCGCCGTGCTCTCCACGGCCGGCACCTTTGCCGACTCGATCCGCCGCATCTTCACCGACGACTCGGTCTCCGAGATCTTCGCCGGCGAGAACCAGCTGTTCTGATGCCCAACGGCCTGCGGCTGGTCGGCCACAAGGGCGCCGATCTGATTGCTCCCGGCAACACGGTCGAGAGCTTCCACGCCGCGGTCGAGGTGGGGGTCGACACGATCGAGCTCGACGTGCTCTGGTTGCGCGACGCCCACCTGCCGCTCGAGCAGCGGGCGCCGCTGGTCGTTGCCCACGACTGGCACGATGCCGAACGCCGCACGCCGCTGACCCTGACCGAGGCGCTCGACGCGTTCCTCGAGCCGCCACTCGACCGGGTCGAGATCGACATCGACATCAAGCTTCCGGGCCGCGAGGAGGAGATCGTGGAGGCCCTGCAGGAGCGCGGCCTGATCGAGCGGGCGATGGTCTCGACGATGGAGATGTACTCGCTGGGCCGAATCCTCGAGCTGCAGCCGGCGCTGCGCCGCGGCTGGACCTACCCCAAGGTGACCAAGGACTGGGCCTCGAAGCGCTGGGCCAAGGGGCCGATGCTGGCGGCCCTGGTGGTGATGCGCCAACGCCTTCCCGGCCTCGCCGCCGAGAAGTTGCCGAAGCTGGGGGTCGAGGCGATGTGGGTCTACCACCCGCTGATCAGCCGCCGCCTCGCCCGCATCACCGAGATCGCTGGGATCGAGCTGATCGCCTGGACCGTCGATGACCTGCCCCGAATGCAGAAGCTCACCGCCGCCGGCGTCACCGGAATCTGCTCGAACGACCCCCGCCTCTTCGCCGAGCTCGGCGGTCGCTAGCCCCGCCGCACTGTGCAGGCGGAGTCGATGCGCAGCGCGCGAGTCAGCAGGTTCCGGTGGGAGGCGACCCAGCGGTAGGCACGTTCCGTGATGCTTGGGAAGGCCCTGAAGAGAGCGCTAAGGGGCCGGCCGCCGGGCAGCAATCGCGCCAGTGGGGCGGCTGCGGCTCCGGCCGAGTAGAGCGTGCCGGAGGCGGTGCGCAGGTGCCAAGATTCGAGCCGCGCTGGTTCAGGGACTGTCGCCAGCAGCTGTTGGCCCTCATCGCTCTGGATCTCCACGGCCTTCAATCGCCCCCGGTCCCAGGCCAGGATCTTGTCCACCGACCAGCGGCAGAAGGTGCAGTCGCGGTCGTAGAAGACCGTCGCCGTTTCGGCCCTCACGGGTCGGCCCTGCTCGGCAAGGGTTGACCCGGCGTCCGGGTGAGTGTGCGACTGGCGAGCCAGGCGAGCAGCAGCGGCCAGTCGACGAAGACGATGATCACGGCGAGCGCCTGGGCCGAGTAGTCGAGCCCCATCGCCAGGTAGATGCCGAGGTGCAGCGAGACTACGCCGGGCACGAAGATCCAGCGCAGGCGCGAGTACGGCAGGCAGAGTGGGAAGCCGATCTCGAGCGCCACCGTTCCGGCGGCGAGCAGGTGGGCCAGCCAGGCGCGGTCGGCGACGAAGAGGGCGATCTGGCTGGGGCTGGAATGGGCGTCGCTGGAGGCGTAGAGCACCCAGCGCAGGTTGTCGGATGTGAACCACTCGATGCCCGAGAAGCGCAGCTTCTGCACGCCGACGAGGAAGTAGGCGAGAGCGATGACGACCATTGCGGTGCGCAGCGGCCAGCCGAAGGCCTTGCCAGCGGTCGGCGGCCAGGCTGGCCTGAGCCGCCATGGCAGGGGCAGCCTGTAGGCGCTGCTGGCGGCTCGCGGCGAGGCGACGAGCGGGATCAGACAGAGGGTCAGCACGACGTCGTTGTGGATGATCTTGCCGGTCGCGTTGAGCATCAGGTTGAGGAAGATCGAGCAGGCGAGCGCGAGTGGGAAGGAGGCCCGTGGAAGCCGGCCCGCGGCCGCGCAGATCGCCGCGAGAACGCCGACCACCTGCACGGTTACCGCCACCTCATGCGACGGCATTGCGGTGAGCAGCTTCATCAGCGAGACCGGGTCGAAGAGCGCCTTTGGCTGCCCCGCGACGCTGGCGTAGTCGTTCGTCGCCAGGCGCCAGGCGAGCAGCGAGAAGAGCCCGATGCGGACCGCGCCAAGGCGCCGCGCGCTTCCGGAGGCGAAGAGCCAGCGCCCGGCGGCGCTCATCCAGGGCCTCCGTCCTGCGCCCCCGCCGGTGTGCAGACGAACGCCAGGCGCCTCCGCGGCGGCGCTGGCCGCTCGCCGCCATCAATCCGCTGCGAGAGTTGCCAGCTCGTGCGGTAGAGGCGGATCTCGGCTCCGCGCCTGCCCTCCGCCTCCGACAGCGGGGCGGTCCAGGCGCGGCAGATCTCATCGCGTCTTGACCAGGAGGCGGACTCGAACTCGGCCATGCGGAAGCTGAAGCCGCGCAGGCCGGAGGAGAGGTCGGCGACCGCCAGTGGCGTCTCGCGGCCCTGGACATCAACCGTCGCAGCCCAGCCTTGCTGCCGGTCCGCGCGCAGGTGGCTGAAGAGGCGGAAGCTGGTGATCGGCCAAGGCTCCCAGGTGAAGATCGCCGCGGCGACGATGAGCGTCAGGAAGAGGACGACGAACGGCCGCGCCAGGCGCGGGGCCGCCTCTCTAGATCGTGCCGGGAGTGGCTGTTGGCGGAGCATTGCGGCCGCCTTTGCTTTTCACCGCGGACTCGAGCTCCTCCGCCGTAAAGACACCCGTCGCCTTGCCGTCGAGGGCGTAGCGGTAGAGGGCGACGCCGAAGATGTTGCTCAGGGCGCTGGAGACGAGCATCGAGATCGCCAGGCCGATGATGCCGAGCACGAGCAGCAGGGCGCCGACGAAGCTGGCCGATGCCCAGATCAGGAAGCCGGCAAAGATCAGCAGGGCGGAGGGCAGGACACCAAAGAGGAAGACGGCGCCGCCGATCGCGATGTTGCCGGTCACCTGCTGACCCCAGCGCGATTTGAAGAGGCCGGCCGAGCGCTTCAGCGTCTCGATGGGCCCAGTGCCCTCGAGCGCGATCACCGGCACTGCGAGGAAGGTGATCAGCGACCAGCCGATCGCCAGCAGCCGGCTGACGATCTGGCCTATGGCGCCTTGGTTCTCGAGCGCGCTCAACAGCAGTCCGATCGTGGTCGAGACGGCCGCCCAGCCGCAGATCTGTGAGAAGCGGCTGCGAGAGATCGCCAGGCCGTCGCCGACGGTCGCCCGCTGGCCGCGGAAGATCATGTCGGCGGCGGCAGCGAGGCCGACGCTGAAGTAGGTGCCGATCACGGCGAGCAGGTAGAAGCCGATCACCGCCAGAGCGCCGCCGAAGATCGTCTGGTCGTCCTCGATCAGGTAGAGGCCGGGTCCGACGACGATGATCGCGCAGAGGATCGTCGCGACCCCGCCGAAGAGGGGAAAGCGCAACAGGGCGGGATTCGCGCGCAGGACTCCCCAGCTTTTCTTGGTCAGCTGCCAGCCGCCGCGAATCCTGCTCATTGCTGTCCTCCTTCAAGGGAACGCTCGATAACCGGGACCTGCATCACGCCTCTTCCCTCGAAGTACTCCCACTCCTCCTCGCCCAGCTCGGTCGCGGGCGGGTCGGCGTAGATCCACTCGCGCATGATCCGGTGCCAGTTGCGCTTGGCGCGCAGCTGCCCGAGCACGGCGACGACGCCGATTTCCATCCGCCGCCCCATCAGCTCGTCGGCGGGCAGCGACTCGCGCCGCATCAGGTCGTAGTACTCCGAGCGCGGGTCGTTGGTCGACTCGATGATCTTCATCACGCGGCGGGCGCTGATCTCGATCTCGCGGTCTTCGATGTACCAGCCGCCGACCGACATCGTGTGCTCCAGCAGGCGTTCGGCATCGAGCTTGGAGGGGTTCTTGACGAAGCCGAGCTCGTGCAGGGCGTTGCGGAACGCCTCTGGGTCGTCGTGGAAAGCGGCGTCGATCGCGCGCTGCTCGAGCACGATCTGCTCGTGGTCGAGCTTCTTCGTCATGCCGAAGTCGAGGAAGGCCACGCGGCCGTCGTCCATCAGGATGTAGTTGCCGGGATGGGGGTCGGCGTTGAAATGCTGCAGGTGGTAGATCGAGCCGAAGCTGCCGCGGAAGACGATCTCGCCAAAGCGGCTGCGCTCCTCGTCGGGCAGCTCCTTGATCTGCTCGAACTTCATCCCCTCGACCAGCTCGGTGACAAGGACGCGGCGGCGCGAGAGGCGCGTGATCACGTCGGGCACGTAGATGAAGGGGTGGTCGCGGTAGGCGCGGGCGAAGCTGCGCTGGTTCTGGGCCTCGTACTCGTAGTCGAGCTCCTCCATCACGCGCTCGCGCAGCTCTTTGGCGATCTCCTTGGCGTCGAGGCCGGGGGCAAGGGCGCGGGCGAGGCGGACGATCGTGCCGGCGTTGCGCAGGTCGGCGTCGAGCGCCTCGGCGATCCCCGGGTACTGGATCTTCACCGCCACCGCGCGCCCGTCGAGAAGCTCGGCTCGGTGAACCTGTCCGATCGAGGCAGCCGCGAACGCCTCCTTGTCGAACTCGGCGAAGAGCTCGGAGAGCGGTTCGGAGTCGTACTCCTCATCGAGCACCTTCTCGACCTTGCTCCAGGGCATCGCCGGCGCGTCGGTGCGGAGCTTCGCCAGCTGCTCCTGGTAGATCTCGCGGTACTCGTCGGGGATGAATTCGGTGTCGATGAAGGAGGCGAACTGCCCAAGCTTCATCGCCGCGCCCTTCATCTGGCCCAGCGCGCCGACCATCTTCATCGCCGTCTCGATGTGGCGCTGCTCCAGCCGCTCCTTGCCCTCTTCCTCGGAGCGGGTCACGTTGGTGGCCTTGGTCCCCGCGTAGCGAGCGCCCTGCATGCCGACTATGGAGCCCAGCTTCGCGGAGCGCCGCAGTCGCCCTTTGGGGATCTTTGAGTCCTCGGACACGAGCGAAACGATGTCACAGGTTGCGCTTGCGCTCGTTTCTCTATCCTCTCCGGTCCGCATGGCCCGTGGACGCGAAAAGCTCAAGGTTGCACCCCGAGCCGAGTTCGGCTCTCGAACCTCCCGTCGCTTGCGGCGCGAGGGCCTGGTGCCCGGCGTCGTCTACAGCGGTGGCTCTGAGGCGCGCGCCTTCCAGGTGGCCGAACGCGACGTCCGCAACGTGCTCGGCGAAGGCGTCGCCCTCTTCGACCTCGAGATCGAGGGCGCCAAAGCGGTGCCGGTCGTGGTCAAGGAGCAGCAGCACCACCCGGTGCGCGGCAGCCTCCAGCACATCGACCTGCAGGAGGTGCGGCTCGACGAGGCGATCCAGGCAGAGGTCGCGGTTGAGCTCGAGGGCACCGAGGTCGCCCCCGGCGTCAAGGGTGGCGGCGTGCTCGAGCACGTCACCCGCGAGGTCACGGTCGAAGCGCTCCCCGCCGAGATCCCCGACCGGATCGTCGCCGACGTCTCCGCGATGGAGGTCAACGACACTCTTCAGCTCTCGGCACTGGTCGTGCCCGAGGGCGTCACCCTCGTCGCCGACGACCCCGACGAGGTAACGATCGCGACCCTCTCTCCGCCCCGCGTCGAAGAGATACCCGAGCCCACCGTCGAGGAGGAGGCCGAGCTCGTCGGCGAGGAGGGCGAGGCCGCCGCCGAGGAGGGCGGCGAGGGCGAGGGCGATTCGGGCGACTCCGGCGGGGAGTAGCCCCTGTCCCTCTTTCGCCGCCGGGCCGAACGGGGCGAGGGCGAGCAGCAGGGCGACCGCATCCTGATCGTCGGCCTCGGCAACCCCGGCAAGCAGTACGCCGCGACGCGCCACAGCGTTGGCTTCGAGGTCGCCGCCGAGCTCTCGAGTCGCTGGGACCTGCCACGGGCGAAGAAGAAGTTCGGCGGCCAGATCGCCGAAGGCCGTGCCGGCCCGGGCGGCCCGCGGGTGGCGATCCTCTTGCCGCAGACGTTCATGAACGCCGCAGGCGACTCGGCCGGGCCGGCACGCGGCGCGCTGAAGGCGCCGCTGGAGCGGGTCGTGGTCCTCCACGACGAGATCGACCTGCCCTTCGGCGAGGTGCAGGTGCGCCAGGGTGGGGGCCTGGCCGGGCACAACGGGCTGAAGAGCCTCAAACGGGGCTTCGGTGACGCCGAGTTCTGGCGCGTGCGAGTCGGTGTGGGGCGCCCCGACTCGACCGACCCCGAGGTGGTCTCCGCCTACGTCCTCGGCCGCTTCCGCGAGCCGCGCGAGGAGGTCGCGGCGCTGATCGAGCGCGCCGCCGGGGAGACCGAGCGGTTGGTCGAAAAGCTGGACGAATAGATTCCCCGCCGTGAGCGCTGCGGCCGAGGTGACGAGCTACGAGGTGAACGAGCAGGGCGTGGCGGTGCTGCGCCTGATGCGCCCGAAGTCCCGCAACGCGATCGACACCCAGGCGCTGGTCGAGATGCTCGAGCACTTGGCGGTGGCCCGCGCCGACGAGGCCGTGCGCGTGCTCGCGATCAGCTCCTCCGACCACATGGGGCTCTCCGCCGGGGCCGACGTCAAGGAGGAGCTCGACGAGGAGGGCAAGGTCCGGCGCATGCAGCTCTTCGCCGATCTCTACGACGGCATCGTCGCCTTCCCCAAGCCAACCGTCGCGGTCTGCCACGGCGACGTGGTGGGGGGCGGCGCCGAGATCGCCGTCGCCTGCGACATGCGCGTCGGCGGCTCCAACCTGCGCATGCGCTTTCCGGGTGCGGCGCTCGGCGTGCCCGTCGGCCCGGCGCGCTTGGTCACCCTCTGCGGCCTGGCCACCGCCAAGTACCTGCTGCTCACCTCTCGCACGGTCAGCGCCGACGAGGCGCTGCGCCTTGGCTTGATCAACCGCGTCGCGCCGGCCGCGTCGACCGAGGAGGCGGCGCTGGCTCTCGCCGCCGAGGTCGCCGCGCATCCGGCCGAGGCGGTCATCCGCCTGAAGCGCATGCTGCACGAGTGGGACGACGTCGAGGGCCGCTCGGCGAACGAGGGCGAGGGTCAGGTCGAGTGGCAGCGCTCGGGACCCGGTCTGCCCTTCGACAAGTAGGCCCTTCGGCTAGAGAAGTGTGCATTCGCCGCCGGGATGGGTAGGGTCGCGCCGGAATCCATCCCCTGCCCTGGAGGGTCGCTTGAAAGTCTTCGCGTTGGTCCTGATCGCTGTCGGTTGCCTGTTCGCCACGCCAGGCGTCGCGATGGCGGTTACCTACACCGTCGACAGCACGCTCGACGAACCGGACGCCAATCCAGGAACCGCCGGCTGCCTCACGGCGGGCGGCAAATGCACCCTGCGGGCCGCGATCCAGGAGTCGAACGCCTCGACTCTCGTGGTTGACGAAATTCACTTCGATGTGACCTTCAACGGCCAGCTCGCCGACACGATCACGCTTGGCAGCCTGCTCCCGCCGATCTCAAACCCGGTCGGCATCAACGCGGGCTTGTGCGCGACCCAGGCGGGCCAGAGTGGTCCGTGTGCCGGCGTCGAAGCCTCGGCTTTGAGCTATGGCCTCAGCGTCGAAAACACCGACACGGTGGAAATCAGTGGCTTGGCGATCACCGGTGCGACCACCGGGATCAGGGTCGTCAACAGCTCGAAAAGCTTCGCCGCTAGCAACAACTGGCTCGGAGTGAAGCTCAACGGCAGCAACGGCTCCGGCGCCAATACCGGCATTTGGCTCGATCCGGAATCGGACAACGCGACGATCGGCGGCACGACGGCTGGGCAGGGCAACGTCTTCGTCAACAACGAATTCGAGGGGCTCGACATCGAAGGTGCCGACAACGCCAACGTGCTCGGCAACTACTTCGGGGTCAAGGCAGACGGTGTCACTAAAGCCGCCAACGGAAAGAACATCGAGATCACCGACACCGCTTTGATCGAGGCAACCGGCAACGAGGTCGGGACGACGATCGAAGGGGCAGCGCTGACCACCCCGGCGTGCGATGGCGGTTGCAACGTGATCTCAGGCGCGACGTCGCTCGGCATCGACCTGCACGGCAACGGCGGCAACGAGGGGCCGGCTCGCGGTCCCACGACGATCCACGGAAACCACATCGGACTCGACGCATCCGGGACCGAAGCGGTCGCGAACGGAAGCTTCGGCATCAACGTCAGGGCCGCGGACGAAGTCCTCGTCGGCGGCCTCGCCGGCGGAGACACGAACTTCATCGCCGGCGGCACGTTCGGCATCTACCAGGAAAACGGTGAAGGCCTCGAAGTGCTCGGCAACGTGATCGGGCTGGATGCCTCTGAAGCAGAAAATCCAGTCACCCCGCCATCGACGGTAGGGATCTTCGTCTATACCCTTAGCACCGTCGATCTGCCGATCGTCAGCGAAAACCTCATCCGGATGGCTGGCGGGGGCATCGGGATCGAACAGAAATTCGGTGGCACGGAGATCACCGAGAACTTCATCGAAGGGGGCACGACCGGCATCTTCGCCATCGGGCTGTCCCCGCCCAGCGGAAACCTGATCGAAGACAACTTGATCTTCGAAGCGGAAGGCAACGGAATCCTGATCGAAGGCGACCTGAACGAAGTCCTCGGCAACGAAGTCTTCTTCTCGGGGCAGGCGGGGATCAAGGTCAAGCAGGCGGGGCCCCCGTTCACTTCCCCGACGACCGAAAATCTCATTGGCGGCGATGCGCCCACCGACGAAAACGTGATCTTCGGAAGCGGGGGGGACGCGATCGAAATTCTCGACCTCGAAGGCACCTTGAACGAAGTGGCTCGCAACCGCGGTAGCGAAAATGCGGGGCTTTTCATCGACCTGGTCGCCACCGAACCGGGCACCGAACCAAACGGGCCGAACAACGGGATCAAACCGCCGGCCATCTCCACGGCCAAGCTCTCGGAAGTGAGTGGCGGCGGCGCCGAGCCCGGTGCCAACGTCCGTGTCTTCCGCAAGGAAACCGCCGAAGCCGGCGAGGTTGAATCATTCCTCGGCGAAGCCATCGCCGACAGCAGCGGCAACTGGAGCGTCGGCTACGTGGCGGCGATCCCGGGCGAAACGCTGATAGCCGCCACTCAGACCGACCTCGAAGGAGCCACTTCGGAGCTGGCATTCGGGAAAACCGAGCCGGCACCGCCGACCGATGGGTGTCAGGACGCTCTGCCGGCCGCGATCTGCGTCAAAAACCCGGACGAGGCGGACGTCAAATCACCTGAGACGACGATCCGCAAAGGACCGAAGGCGAAATCGAAACAGCGCACGGCGACGTTCAAGTTCGCCTCCAGCGAGAAGGGCTCGACCTTCCAGTGCAAGCTCGACAAGAAGAAGTTCAAGCCCTGCAAGTCGCCGAAGACCTACAAGAAGCTGAAGCCCGGCAAGCACGTCTTCAAGGTGCGGGCGATCGACAAAGCGGGCAACGTCGATCCGACACCGGCGAAGCGGAAGTTCAAGATCGAGTAGCGGCGGCTTTGCCGACCCCCGCCGCGACCGCCATGATCGAGACTTGGGGGTTGACGCCGGGGCAGCTGGGGAGGACCGAGCCGTCGGCGACCCAGACGCCATCGACTCCGCGCAGCCTGCCTTCGGGGTCGACCGGGTGGCGCGAGGGGTCCGAGCCGGCGGCCGCCGTGCCCGTCGGGTGGAAGGCGGCGAGGCGAAGGCGGCGCACGTCTAGCCGCTCGATCGCGGCCTCGATTTCCGACTCGTCCCGCACCGCCGGTGCTCCGCCGCCGAGTTCGACGTCCTTCGCACCGGCGGCGAGCATCACCCGCGCCATCGCGCCGACCGCGGTGGCCAGGCGTCGCTCGTCGGCCTTCGCGAGGCGGTAGGAGACGATCGGCGCGCGCGCGCCGAAGACGCGGCCCGAGGGCGCGTCGGCGATCATCGCGCCGAGCGTCGCCGTGTTGGCGGCGCGCTCGAGGCGCTGCAGCAGGTGGGTGCCGTAGCCGGGGGCCGAGACCGCGCCCATCCCCGGCGGGGTCGAGGTCGCCTCGAGCAGGACCCCCTCGCGCTCGTGCAGCTCTTCGATCCCGACGCTCTGCATCACGCCCTCCCAGGCGACCACCTCCTCCTCGAAGCTCGCGGTGATCCCGGTCGCGGGGTGGATCGAGAGGTTCCGGCCCAGCCTCGGGTGCCCCCCGAGGCCGCTGCGGCGCAGCAGCGGCGGGGTCGGTATCGCGCCGCCGGCGACGACGACGAGTGGGGCGGAGACCCGCACCTCGCCGCCATCGGCCCTCCGCCCGGCCACGCCAACGGCCCGCCCTCCCTCGACCAGCACCTCGGTCACGTGCAGTCCCGAGACGATCCGCGCGCCGGCCTCGCATGCCTGCGGCAGCGCGTTCAGGTGGACGCCGCCCTTGGCGTTGTTGGGGCAGCCGATCGCGCACTGGCAGGAGCCGCGGCAGCCGGGAGCGTTGCGGCGCAGCGGCGCGCTCTTCCAGTCAAGCGCCGCGGCGCCCTCGAGCGAGAGTTCGCCGTTGCGCCCGAGCACCTCCATCGGCGCCGGGGCGACGCCGATCGTCGCTTCGACGTCGGCGACCCTTGGGCCGAGCAGCTCAGGGTTGGCGAGCGCCAGGCCGTGCTTCTCGAACCAGTCCCTCGCTACGGGCGCAGGAGGGCGATAGCAGGTGCCCGAGTTGATCACGGTCGTACCGCCGACCGCGCGCCCCAGCGGCAGGGCGATCGGCGGGTTGCCGAACGCCATCGTCGTTCCGCCGTCGCGGTAGATCGAGGCAAAGCGATCGAGCGGGTGGGAGTTGCGGATGCGGTCCACGGTCCACCGCTCTCCTTCCTCGACGATCACCGTGTCGAACCCGGCCCGCGCCAGCGCCCGGGCGGCGAAGGCGCCGCCGGCCCCGGAGCCGATCACGATCGCGTCGCAGCTCGAGGTCGACGGCCACTCGCTCGAGGGAAAGAGGTTCATCGCGCCGTCGGGGCGTGAGGGCTCGTGGCGCGAGCCGACCGTCGCGATCTCCTCGGCAAAGGCGTCGGCGCCGTGGGCGAGCATGACGATCGACTTGACCGTGTCGAGGGCGGGGGTGCCGCCGAGCTTGGCGAAATCGGCCAGCAGCGCTTCGCGCCGCTGGGGTGGACTCGCCCCAAGCCTGCGCCCGGTTCGCGCCAGCGAGTAGGCCTCGAGGCCTACCAGCGCCGCCCCGAGCCCCGCCTGCGATATGGCGGGCATCCGGTCGATCATCCGCCTGGCGACGGTCGCGACCCGCTCCGGATCGGGCCCCCCAGCCTCTGGCGGCAGGATCGCCGCCGCCACGTCTCCCAGCGCGGACATGGGGGAGATACTAGGTTGTTCCTATGAGCGCGGAGCGAGCAAGCGTGCATATCTGGTTCTTCGCGCCGCGAGCGAAGCGCGAGGCTTGACGCATGAGCTTCGTGATCGACCCGCCGCTGCTGGTCGCCTCGGGTGCGGCGATCGAGGCCGTCGCCGGCGAGGACGAGGCCTCCGCAAGGCGCCTGCGCGGCGGGGTCGTCGCCCTGTTTGTGGCCGTCTCGCTTGCCCTCTACGCCAACGTCCCGGGCCTCGGCCGCCTTTGGCGCCCCTTCGGCTCGCGCTCCGGCCGCGAGTTCATGCTGACCTCCGGCCTCGCCCGCGTCGACGAGCGGCGGATCGCTCCCTTGCAGCACGCCGGAGCCCTCTCGATGTTCCTGCTCTACCCGCTCTGGGTGCGCCTGGGTAGCGCCCTGGTCCGCGCCGCGCGGGCCTGAAAACGGTCTCTAGGCCCAGCTGCTCGCGTCGAGCGAGGTCTTGCCGGCGAACCGCTCGGGATGCGCGAGAACGTGTGCAGCGACCTCGTCGCAGCGAGCGACCCAGAGCTCACCTTGGCTGGCTGCTGCCGCGATCCGGTCGAGCAGGGCGGTGAGGTGCTCGTCGCCGAGCCAGCCGAGCATGAAGGGGTGGAGGACGATCGCGAGATAGCCGCCGTCGTTGGTCAGCTTCTCGATTGCCCGCAGCAGTGAGGCCAGGAAGTCCGCCGGCTCGACCGGATCGGGGGACCCGGTCATCTGTTCGCGCGCGCCGGCCAGCGGCGGCAGCACGCAGCTCGCGTCGAGGTGGCGCCACTGGAACGGCAGCAGGGCGATGCCGCCGTCCTCGCCGGCCCCGGCTCCGGCGGGGGAGCAGTAACGCAGGCCCGCCTCGCGCAGCACGTCCAGCCCGTCCGGGCCAAGCCGGCCACCCGGCGGGCGCAGGCCCGCGGCCCGCAGGCCGAGCCGCTCGAAGCCAGCCATGCCACGGGCGAGGTTGTCCGCCTGCTCGGCCGGCGAGAGGCTCGCCCACTCCTCGTGGCGCCATGCGTGGAAGGCCACCTCATGGCCGTCCGCGTCGATCCTCTTCAGCAGCTCGGGATAGACCTCGGTGTTGAGCCCCTCGAGGAAGAAGGTCGCCGCGAGTCCCCGCTCCGCGAGGCGGTCGAGCAGCGCCGGCACCACCTCGGTCGCGGTGACGTGGCGGCCCAGCGGCGTCCCCTCCGGCAGCGCACCCATCTCCAGTTCCGCCGCCTCCCCCAGATTGTCGAACGTAAGCGAGAGCACCCCCCGCTCCCCGCCGATGGGCCTAAAAGGAGACATATAGGCGTATCTCAGGCCCGTCGGCGGTCATTCGCGTAGCGCTGGGCTCCAGCGCTCCGGTTCGCGCTCGGCCTGCTCGCGCGCCCAGCGGAAGTGGTGCTGTGCGGAGGCGAGCAGGATCGGGAAGTTGAGCAAGCCGAGAGCGGCGAAGCGCCGCGACCCGGGCCGGTTCGCCGTGGGCAGGCTGAGGGCGCTGCAGACGAGCCAGAACCAGAGCACCGCGTTGTAAGCCGGCAGCTGGTCCTCACTCAGACCCTCGGCTTCGTCGAGCATCGGCAGGCCGCCGTGCAGCGACCAGGGCCAGGCCTTGAAGTGGACCGCGACGCCCGCCACGCCGATCCCGGCACTGAAGGCGGTCAGCCGCCGCGCCATCTCGCCGTCGCGAAGGGCCGCGGCGAGCATCAGCGGGAAGTAACCGCCCCAGAGGGCGTAGGCGCCGCGCCGGCCGATGAAGGGCTCGAAGACCAGGCCGACCCCGGCGCGGGTCTCGAAGGCGTTGTGGGCGAGCAGGCCCAGCGCCGAGCCGGCCGCAAGCAGCTTCCTCATCCCCGCGCGCCGATCCGGTTCGAGAGCGTGCCGATCCCGTCGATCTCCAGCTCGACCGTCTGTCCCGGCTGGATCCAGCGGTCGAGCTCGAGCCCGCAGCAGCCTGGCATCGTCCCGGTCGAGACGACGTCGCCGGGCTCCAGTCGCTCCCCGGCCGCCGCGTAGGCGAGCATCTCGCCGACGTCGTGGGCGGGGTTGGCGGTGCCGCCTTCGCACCAGACCTGTCCGTCGACCCGCACCCGCCCGCGGGCGGCGGTCCAGTCGGGCATCTCGTCGGCGCTGATGACGTCGCAGCCGATCGAGTTGGCGAAGGTCTTCGACTTCACCGCCGGGCCGAACATGCCGTGGCGAGCCTCCTCCGCCTGCACCTCACGGGCGCTCCAGTCGTTGAGCACGAGCCAGCCCCCGATCGCCTCGCGCGCCTCCGCCGGGCTCGGGTCCGCAAGCGGGCGGGCGAGGACGAATGCGAGCTCCAGCTCGAAGTCGAGGTAGCCGGTGTGCGAGGGCCAGGGCATCTCCTCGCCGTCGGCCAGCATCGCGGCGTGGTTGCCGACGTAGAAGGCGGGGACCTCGTAGAAGCGCTCGTTCGGCTTGAAGGGGGGAAAGGTCCTGCGTGTCACTCGCTCGAAGCCGGCGGCGAGGCCCCGGACCGGCTTCGGGAAGAAGCGCTTGACGAGCATTCGGGCCGAGCCCTCGTAGTGCGACTCCCAGAGGCTGAAGGCGCGCAGCGAGCGCGCCGCGAAGGGGAGGCCCGCCGTTGCGGGATCGGCGGTGGCGCTCTCATCGCCGGCCACCGACTCGATCCGACTGGCGACTTCGGCACGCGCCTCGGCACCTCCGGCGAGCAGCGAGAGCATCTCGGTGGCTCCCGGCAGGGAGACCCAGCGCCCGCGCTCGGGGTCCTCGGCGATAACTCCCTTGGGTGTGGTCCTCAGCTTCATCCGCGTGCCGCTCGGCACTGGAGTGTAGGCGCGTGCCCTCAATGGTAGGATTGGTATGGTTCTTCTACCAGTCCTACCAGAAAGAGCTATGAACTTCGTCAAACAATCGCTTGTCGACGAGTACACCCGGGTCAGCGGCAGGCACGACGACCCCAAGGTCTACGGCGGCCCGGCGGGCGATCCCGGTCTGATCGGGCCCGGCAGCGTTTCCTGGGAGCTCCACTCCGATATGTCGGCGGTCGGGCTTGCCGGGGTGGCGGCGATCACGATGGAGATCCTCCACCCGTCGGTGATGGCGGGCGTTCACGACCTCTCCAACTATCGGACCAAGCCTTTCGAGCGGGCGCGCAACACCGCCGGGTATGTGTTCGCGACGACGTTCGGCAACACCGACGCCGCGGAGGGGCTGATCGCCCGGGTGCGTCGCATGCATGAGCGCGTCGAGGGTGTGCGCCCCGACGGCACCCCCTACCGGGCCATGGACCCGACCTTGATCGGCTGGGTGCACACCTGCATTCCCTGGGGGGTGATGCGGATCTTCGAGCGCTACAACCGGCCGCTCGATCCGAGCGAGCGGGACCGCTACCTGGCCGAGCAGGCGATCATCGGGCGCAAGGGCGGAGCCGGCGAGATCCCTGTCACGGCAAGCGATCTGGAGGACTACATCGATGAGATGCGTCCCCAGCTTGCGGTCAACGAGCAGACCCGCCAGTTCTTCGAGTTCCTGCTCGAGTCACCCCTCGGCGCGAAGGGCCCGGCCCCGCTCGCACGGCAGATCAATCGCTTCGACGTCCATGCCGGGATGAGCGTGATGCCGGACTGGGCAAGGCGCCTCGCCGGTTTCGACCACTCGCCCCGGTTCCAACGGCTGGCGGTCGAGCCCTATCTGCGGACGGTCTCCAGGTCGCTGCGCTGGGCCTTCGGAGTCCCACCTTGCAGGGCTATGGCGGAGGCCCGCGTTGCCGCGGCTGCTCAGACGCCCCTGCGGCAGGCCGCTGTCGCCAGCGTCGCTTGAGATGGTTGAGTCCACGACCCCGCACACCTGGATGACGCGCATGGCGCTGCGCATCTCTGCGTCCTCGGGCTTGCCTTTGGCGCCGCCAAAGGCTGCACCCTGCGTCCTTGATCTGCTTGGCCACGCGCGCCCCCAGTCACACGCGGCCGTGGACTCAACCATCTAAGTCGCGTGGAGGCTCAGCTCGCAACGCTCCTCGACCGTGCGATCGCCTCGCGCGATGTTCCGCCCGGGGATGAGGATCCGACCCGCACTCGCATCCTCGACGCGGCGCTCGAGGAGGCCGCCCAGGTCGGCCTCGAGCGACTCACCGTCGAGCAGGTGGTGCGCCGGGCGGGGCTCGGTCGGATGACGGTCTACCGTCGCTTCGCCCGCCGCGACGATCTGGTCGAGGCGCTCGTGGTGCGCGAGGGCCGGCGTTTCCTCGCCGCCGTCGCCGCGGGCCTGGACGGCGAGGTCGAGCCCGCCGACCGGCTCGCGGGCGGGTTTGTCGCGGCGATGCGCTTCGCCCGCGACCACCCGATGCTCGAGCACCTCGCCCACTCCGACCCCGGCTCGGTGACCGCGACCGTCGCCGCTAACGACTCGCTCCTCCTCGAGATGGGCTCGGAGTTCATCGCCCGCACGATCGTCGGCGAGAACCCCGACGTCTCGACCCGCGCGGCGCGACGGGTCGCCGACCTCCTCGCCCGCCTCTTCCTCACCTACATAGCCCTGCCGCCGCGCGACCCCGACCCGCACGACGACGAGGCCCTGCGCGCCTTCGGCCGCGACGTTCTCGCGCCCTTCGCCGAGTCGGCCCTACAAGGCTGATCGGGGGTCCCGGAGATCGTCATGCTGCGTCCTCGGTCGCTCAGGTGCGGAGCACGCCTCGCTCCCTGCGTCCTTGCCTGACAATCTCCGGGACCCCCGATGTCTCTTCGCCCTCTGATCGAGATAGCCGCTGAGAACGAGCGCGTGCACGCGCTCAGCGGCCGCGTGCGCGAGGCAGCCGGGGGTGGCGAGAAGGTCGAGGTGCCGGTATCGGCGATGCTGCGGCCGCTGCTGCTCGCGGCCCTGCTCGATGACGATCGTGGCCTCGCCGGACGCCCGGCGCTGTTGGTCGCCGCCGACGACCGCTCCGCCCGCGATCTTGCCGCCGACCTGCGCGCCTACCTGGCGCCGCGCCGAGTTCGCCTCTACCCGTCGCGCGGCACCGGCTTCGCCTCGCACGTGACCCCACCGCCGCACCTGATCGGGCTGCGGATCGACGCCATCGATGCGCTGGGACGGGACGAGGACGCGATCGTCGTCGCCAGCGCCACCGCCCTGGCCGAGGCGGTTCCCGACGCCGCCCTGCGGCCGGCCGGGTTCGCGATCGCCCAGGGCGAGGAGATCGACCTCGGGGCTGTGGCCCGCGATCTCGCCGCCGCCGGCTACGAACGCGTCGAGCAGGTCGAGGAGCGCGGCCAGTTCGCCGTGCGCGGCGGCATCCTCGACGCCTTCGGCGCCACGGTCGAGCGCGCCGTGCGAATCGAGCTCTTCGGCGACGAGGTCGAGTCGATGCGCTGGTTCTCGACCTTCACCCAGCGCTCCCTGGGCGACGCGGAGCGGGTGGAGCTGGCCCCGGCCGCCGAACTGGACGCGGAGCACCGCGAGCTGGCCGAGCTGACGGCGATGGAGGCCGAGGAGGAGGGGCGGGAGGCGCCGAGCCTGGCCGAGCTGTTGCCCCTGGACCGCTTCGGCCCGCCGCTGGCGCTGGTCCCCGACGCGGCCGCCGTGATCCTCGCCGCGGCCGAGGAGATCGAGCCGGCGCTGCGCGACTACTGGGACGACGCGACCACGGGGATGCACGAGGAGGACGCCGCGCGCCTCTACGTCGACGTGGCCGCACCGCTTGCCGAGCGCGCCGCACTCTCCTTCACCGCCGCCGGCAGCGACGACGAGGAGGCGTTCCGCGCCGCTCGCGCCGAGTCTCCCGCCCGCAGCGTCAAAGAGGCCGAGGCGGAGTTGGAGAAGCAGGTCCGCTCCGGTTACCGGACTGTGGTCGCCTTCGACGACCGTGGCGAGGCGGAGCGGGCGCGCTATGGCCTCGACCGGCTCGATGCCGCCCTGCTCGAAGGGGGCCGCATCTCGCCCGAGCCCGCGCTCACCTTCGCCGAGGCGCGCCTGCGCGAGGGCTTCGTCAGCCCCGAGCTGCGCCTCGCCGTCTATCCCTTCCGCCGCCTCGTCCACCGCCGTCGCCGGGCCGAGGCGCGCGCTCCCGGCGCCGGCCGCACCCGCCTCGCCTTCAGCGACCTGCGGGTCGGCGACTACGTCGTCCACGAGGACCACGGCGTCGCTCGTTTCGCCGGCTTCGAGACCCGCGAGGTCGGCGGCGTCACCCGCGACTACCTCTACCTCGAATACAAGGGCGAGGACCGCGTCTACGTCCCCACCGATCAGCTGGCGAAGCTGAGCCGCTATGTCGGTGCGGGCGGGGAACCGACGCTCTCCGCCCTCGGCGGCAAACGCTGGCAGAACATGAAGGCACGGGCCCGCCGGGCCGCCGGCGCGCTCGCCGGCGAGCTGCTCAACCTCTACGCCGAGCGCCGCACCCGCAAGGGCCATGCCTTCGGCGCCGACGGCGAGTGGCAGATGACGATGGAGGCGGCCTTCCCGTACCGCGAGACGGCGGACCAGGTCGAGGCGATCGAGTCGGTCAAGGGGGACATGGAGGCCGAGCAGCCGATGGACCGGCTCGTCTGCGGCGACGTCGGCTTCGGCAAGACCGAGGTGGCGCTGCGCGCCGCGGTCAAGGCGGCGGCCGACGGCAAGCAGGTGATGATCCTGGTACCGACGACGATCCTCGCCCAGCAGCACTTCGGCACCTTCCGCGAGCGCCTCGCCGATCTCCCCTTCGTCGTCGAGGGGATCTCCCGCCTGCGCAAGCCCGCCGAGGTCAAAGCGGTGCTGGCCGATTTCGAGGCGGGCAAAGTTGACATCTTGATCGGCACCCACCGCCTGCTCTCGCGCGACGTGCGCGCCAAGGACCTCGGCCTCGTCATCGTCGACGAGGAGCAGCGCTTTGGGGTCAAGCAGAAGGAGCTGCTGCGGCAGCTGAAGCTGAAGGTCGACGTGCTGGCGCTCTCGGCGACGCCGATCCCGCGCACCCTGCAGATGAGCTTGGCGGGTCTGCGCGACATCTCGACGATCGAGACGCCGCCGGAGGGGCGGCGGCCGGTGCGCACCTACGTCGGCCCCTACGACGAGGACCTGGTGCGGCGGGCGATCGAGCGCGAGCTCGAGCGCGGCGGCCAGGCCTTCTTCCTCCACAACCGGATCGACTCGCTGCCGGAGACGGTCGAGCGGCTGCGCGGCCTGGTGCCGAAAGCCCGCTTCTCCGAAGCACACGGGCAGATGGACGAGACCCAGCTCGAGGAGACGATGCTCCGCTTCCTGCGCGGTGACGCCGACTGCCTGGTGACGACGACGATCATCGAGTCCGGGCTCGACATCCCCAGCGCCAACACGCTGATCGCCGAGCGCGCCGACCAGCTCGGCCTCGCCCAGGCCTACCAGATCCGCGGCCGCGTGGGCCGCTCTCGCGAGCGCGCTTTCGCCTACCTGCTCTACCCCTCGGTCGAGGCTTTGAGTGAGGAGGCGGCGGCTCGCCTCTCCACGCTGGCCGACCACACCGAGCTCGGCTCCGGCTTCAAGATCGCGATGCGCGACCTCGACATCCGCGGCGCCGGCGACCTGCTCGGCGAGGAGCAGTCGGGCCACGTCGCCGCGGTCGGCTTCGAGCTCTACTGCCAGATGATCGACGAGGCGGTCGGAGCGGCGCGTGAGGCCGCCGGGGAGGGGGAGGCGCCCGAGCCGGTTCGGCTCGACGTAGCGGTCGATGCCTATCTTTCCGCCGCCTTCATTCCCTTCGAGGCGGCCAAGATCGACGTCCACCGCCGTATCGCCGCCGCCCGCGAGCCCGGCGAGCTGCGGGCGATCCGCGACGAGCTCGATGACCGCTTCGGCCCGCCGCCGCGCGAGGCGGAGAACCTGTTGGCGCTCCAGCGGGCCCGGATCGAACTCGGACTTGCCGGGGCGCGCAGCGTCGAGTTCCGCGGTGGGCGCCTCAGCGTGACCGGCGTCGAGCTCGACTCGGATGGGGCCGCGGTCCTGGCCGAGAAGGTCGAGGGGGCGCTGTATGAGTGGCGCGAGAAGACCGCGGCGGTGCGGGTTCCCGACGAGCCGGAGGCGAGGCTAGCCGCGGTCCTGGCCATGGCTGCTGCAATACGCGACGCCAAGCACGCGCAGGAGCCGGAAACCGAGACGAGCATCACAACCTGACGCGCCACCTCTGGCGGCACTTGCCGACGGCATTTGATCTATGCTGCCCGGTCGGTGGCCTCGAATCAGCGGCAGAGGAAAGCGGCGGGGTTGAAACGCCTTGCCCTGGCCGGCTTTGCGGGCCTGCTTGTCCTTCTCTTCGCTGCCATCGCGATCGCCAGCGGGATCGGCGATCCCAGCATCCCGTCCGGGGCTGTCGCCGTGGTCGAGGACGTTCCCGGCGACATCGGCACGATCACCGACGAGGAATTCCGGCGCGCTGTCGTCCAGGCTGCGGCCGCGGCGCAGATCAGCCCCGTTCCCAAGCCCGGTGAAGAACAGTACGACGGCCTCAAGGAAACGGCGCTCGGCGAACTGCTCGATTCGGTTTGGATCCAGGGACAGGCGGCGGAGATGGGCTTCCCCCCGGTGACGCCGAAGGAAGTTGCCACGGAACTGAAAAAACTCAAAGAACAGTCCTTCCAGACGGAGAAGCAGTACCGGGAATTCCTCAAGGAATCGCGTTACACGCGGGAGGACGTCGACCGGCGGGTCACCCTCCAGATCCTCAGCACAAAAATCCAGAACCAGGTCCAGGAAGAAGCGCCGGTCCCCAGCAGCAGCGAAATCGAGGACTACTACGAAGCGGCCAAGGGCAACCAGTACACGACTCCGGAAAGCCGCGACATTCGCCTCGTCGTCAACAAGGACAAATCGAAGGTCGAAGAAGCCAAAGCCCAGCTCGAAAAAGACGACTCCGTCGAAAGCTGGGAAGAGGTCGCGAAGAAGTACTCGACCGATCCCTCGACGAAGAACAAGGGCGGGCTGCAGACCGGCCTCTCCGAAGGGGGCGTGGCCGAACCCCTGAACGCGGAGGTCTTCTCGGCGCAGCAGGGCGAGCTCGAGGGGCCGCTGAAGGAAACGCGGGGCTACGTGATCTTCGAAGTGGCGAAGATCACTCCCGAGAGCGTCCAGTCGCTCGAAGAAGCCAAGCCGCAGATCAGCAGCCAGCTCACCGAAGAAGCCGGCCAGCAGTATTTCTCCCGCTTCCTCCGCAACTACAACAGCACCTGGACGTCGCGCACGTTCTGCACCTCGGAAGTCGCGATCGCACGTTGTGCCAACTTCGAGGGTGACGGCCGGCCGGCCGAAGCCAATCCCGCCTGCTTCGAAGCCGATCCGGCGGAACCGCCCGAAGCTTGCCCGGCGCTGATCACCCAGGTCAGGCCGGTCCAACCCGGCTCGGTGACCGTGCTGACCCCGGAAGGGCAGCAGCTCGCCCAGCGGCCGCGTCCGTCGAAGGCCGAAGCGGCCGCACCCGAAGGTGCCGAAGTTCCGCTTGAAGGCGCTCCAGAAGGTGCGCCCGAAGGCGCCCCCGAAGAAGCTGCCCCCGAAGGCGAATAGCTCCGGCACGGCGAATAGAGTGCCGCTTCCGATGAGCGGCATATCTTCCATTCACGCCCGCCAGATTCTCGACTCGCGCGGCAACCCGACCGTCGAGGTCGAAGTCGCGCTCGATTCGGGCGCTCGCGGCCTGGCGGCGGTTCCCTCGGGGGCATCGACCGGCGAGTTCGAGGCGGTCGAGTTGCGCGACGGCGGTGGGGCTTGGGCCGGCAAGGGAGTCTCCGGCGCGGTCGCAAACGTCAACGGCGAGATCGCGGCGGCTCTGAAGGGCCTCGATGCGAGCGACCAGGCAGGGCTCGACGCGAGGATGATCGAGCTCGACGGGACCGCGAACAAGGGAAGGCTCGGTGCCAACGCGATCCTCGGCGTCTCTCTGGCAGCGGCAAAGGCCGCCGCCATGGTCAGCGGAGAACCCCTCTTCCGCTATCTGGCGAGGCTCTACGGCGGCGATGCGCCGACGCTGCTGCCGGTGCCGATGATGAATGTCCTCAACGGCGGTGCCCACGCCGATAACTCGGTTGACTTCCAGGAGTTCATGGTCGTACCCGCCGGCGCCGCGAGCTTCTCGGATTGCCTGCGGGTGGGGACCGAGGTCTTCCACGCGCTGAAGAAGAGCCTCGCTGCGAGCGGGCACTCGACCGCGGTTGGCGACGAGGGCGGCTTCGCACCGAACCTCGAGTCCAATGAGGCCGCCCTGCAGGCGGTGCTGGCGGGCGTGGAAGCGGCTGGATACATACCCGGGACCGATGTCTTCATCGCGCTCGACCCGGCGACCAGCGAGGTCTTCGAGGGCGGCTCCTACGTGCTCGAGCACGAGGGTCGTTCGCTCTCCTCCGCGGAGATGGCCGCCTACTGGGAGGACGCCTGCTCGCGCTACCCGATCCTCTCGATCGAGGACGGCATGGACGAGGAGGACTGGGACGGCTGGAAGCTCCTGACCGAGAAGCTGGGGGAGCGGGTCCAGCTCGTCGGCGATGACCTCTTCGTCACCAACCCCGAGCGCCTGCGGCGGGGGATCGAGACCGGCGTCGGCAACTCGATCCTGGTCAAGGTCAACCAGATCGGCACCCTGACCGAGACCCTGGAGGCGATCCGGATCGCCTCCGAGGCGGGGTACACCGCGGTGATCTCGCACCGCTCGGGCGAGACCGAGGACACGACGATCGCCGACCTGGCGGTCGCCACCGGCGCCGGACAGATCAAGACCGGTGCGCCCTCACGCTCTGACCGGGTTGCCAAGTACAACCGCCTGCTCCGGATCGAGGAGGAACTTGGCGACTCCGCGACCTTCCCGGGTTTGCAGGCATTCCGCCAACGCTCCGCGTAGGCGGACTCCGATGAAGGAATGCGGGGCCCGACCGCGTAGCAGCGGGCATGGCAGCGCGCGCGCAGGCGAGGAGAAGGCCCGCCACGGCGCCCAGGCGCCCTGCGGCACGGCGTCGTCCGGCGGCGCGGCGCGGTGCGAGTCGCATCCACTGGGACCGCGTCGGGCGGGTTGCGCTGACCCTGGTCCTCGCAGCCGTCCTCTACTCCTACCTCAACCCTGTGATCGACTTCGTCAAGACCTACACGGCGACCACGGCCGCAAAAGCCAAGCTGCACGAGGTGCAGGACGAAAACACTCGCCTCCACTGGCAGGTCCAGCACGCCGACGATCCGATCTACCTCAACCGCCAGGCGCGCGCCCAGGGCATGGTCGCCCCCGGCGAGACCCCGATCGTCGTCCACGGCCTCTAGCCGTCCTCGGCGGGGCACCCGGTGGTTAGCGCCGGCACCTACATCCTCGGAACCCTCGGCCTGGCGGCCGTGGGGCTGTCGCTGGGGTTCACGGCCTACCGGTTGCGCCAGCGCCTGCTTCCAGCTTGGGACGGGGCGCCTGCGCGGCTGGTCGAGGCCGTAGTCGGGGTCGCCCTGCTGGTCTGGCTGGGAGAGATCCTCGGCACGGTCGGTCTCCTCTATGCGTGGACTCTCGTTGGCTCGTCCGCTCTGCTGGCGGGGCTGGCTTGGAGGCTCCGGCCGGCGGGTCCTGTCGCCGTAGGGGACCCACCGCCCCTTCCGGTCGCTAAAGCGTCCTCAGGGGCGGTCCCCCCTACGACGCCACCCGCCGGAGGGGCGTCTTGGCTGGCCTGGGTCGTGACCG
>Ga0157380_10000154_pt1 | contig 39510 bp, 37 predicted proteins | sample S35metaG_FD_119757 | JGI IMG/M metagenome (GOLD analysis project Ga0157380, IMG submission 119757) | Switchgrass rhizosphere microbial communities from Kellogg Biological Station, Michigan, USA - S3-5 metaG | ecosystem: Host-associated > Plants > Roots > Rhizosphere > Soil | place: USA...
CGTGAATGCGAGCCCTACCATGACCGCGCGCCAGCGCCTGACACTGTCGGGATGCGGCTGGAGATGCAGGAAGGCGCGAGCGACCCGCCAACGCACGAGCGTCACGAGCAGCAATGTCAGGTACCACGCTCCGCTCGCTATCCGACCGTGATCTTCCAAGGTCACCCAAGCCATCATGGCGCCTGCTAGCACTGTCGCCGCCAGCGGCGAAGTGGTCAGGCGGCACATCAGCTTGACCTGTTCGCACAGCACTCGGGTATCGAGGGACTGCTCGGCCGGCGCTTTGATGGACTCGGTCATTGCTCGCAACAACGTCACCTACCAGGGGCCTACGACGGGCCCACCAGGAGCCCCATGAATCTACGGAGTTTCGCAATCTACCGACTTCTGCTTTAGGGGGCTATAGTCGTTCGCCATGGTGAGTAGCCATAGTCGCTGCATTGGTCACCAGAGATCAGCGCGTGCGCCGGATTGATTTGGCAACAGGCGCTCGCCCCGGTCCATGCGTCCGTGACGCCTGCGCACACAGGATTGACCATGAGCATGCGCAACATGAGCATGAGGAGTGGAATCAGGCTCTACGTCGCTGCAGGGCTAGGCATCGTTCTGGCGATTCTGCTGGGCTGGCTGATGGCGGCTCGATCGGGTTTGTCAGGCCCAGCGCACAAGCTCGACGTCTGGTATGTGCCGACTACGACGGAAGTACTCGACCGCATGCTCGCCATGGCGAAGATCCGTCCCACCGACATCGTCTACGATCTGGGCTGCGGCGACGGCCGCATCGTCATCGCCGCCGCGAAACAATACGGCGTGCGGGCGGTGGGCACGGATCTCGATCCAGCCCGCATCCGCGAAGCGCAGGCGAACGCGAAGGCTGCGGGCGTCGAGTCGCTGGTGACGTTTCGAGTCGAGGATCTGTTCAAGACCGACCTGCGCGAGGCTTCGGTCGTCACGTTGTACCTGCTGCCCGAACTGAATCGCCGCCTGATTCCCAAACTGTTCGCCGAACTCAGGCCCGGAGCGCGCGTGCTGTCCCATGATTGGGATATGGGCAAGGATTGGCCGCCTGACCAGCAGCTCACGCTCGGCTCGGACACTATTTTCCTGTGGATCATGCCGTCGATGGAAGATCGCGGATCGAAGGCGGCGGATTAGAAGCGTCGGCGAACCACCGACGGATCTATAGCAGTGCTTCGAACGTACAGCCTGTGTTCAGCGCTGCGGCAGCAATGTTCCCGCCGTCCGCCAAGGGCGAAACTCGAGGCATCATGAAAACACGCCACGTGTCGTTGAGTCTCTTTGCCTGTCTGTTGCCGCTGTCGGCAGCGCTCGCCGGAGAACAGGAGTTTCGCATCGGGCCACGCATCGGCACCGGCGAAATCCGCATCAAGCAGGGACAGGTCATCGGCACCGAGGTGGTCGATGAGAACGTGGAATCGGACACTGCCGGCATCGGCGGCACGTTCGAGTACAAGGCGCCCTTCAACCTGGTGCTCGAAGCAGGAGTATTCAGCGCGGGCACCTTCGACTGGTCCGGCTCCGACGACTATCGGCTCACCGAGTATTTCGGTTCGGTCGGTTTCCAGATCGATCTCGGGCGCGGCTTCAGCATCACGCCGCGGGTCGGCCGTTCGCGCTGGAGGCTGGAAAGCGACGAGGACTGGTTCTTCGATCGCCATGACGACGACGACATCCCGAAGGTGCGGGGCTACCAGAACTACTGGGAAGTCTCGGGTATGAAACGCATCAACCGCATCTGGGAATTGGGGGTCTCGTATCGCGAGAACAACTATGATTTCGGCCGGAATCGCTCCACGGTATTTACCGTGATGTTCAACCTCTAAGGAGCTGAGGTTCCCCCCACAGGGCGCGGCAGGAATCACCTGAATGCGCCGTGCATGCGTCGCAGTTCCGCTGTATCCAGCGCCGACTGCGACTTCTGTCGCATCTTGCGCAGTCGTAATGTCTTTAGGCTGCTGTCCATCTGGAAATTTTTACCAGGGTACGAGGCCCGGCAGCCCGACGACAGCCCCACAACGGCCCCCACGACAGCAAGTTATGACAGCTTCCCACCCTATTGGCGACGTGCTGATTGCGGCTCTTCCCCGGCTGCGCGTCAGCACACTTGCTTTCGTTGCAACGTCGCGTGAGCAGGTGCAGATGGCCTGCGTCGCGGGCGTCGATGAGAGCGCAGCACGCAGCATGATCAAGCGTGTCGCCGAAGCGTTCGTGCTCGAATGCGAGGACCGCCACGACATCATCGTGCGCAACCGCGTTCGTGAAGTCGCCGATGGTCCATTGATCGGACGCTTCCTGGTCGCGCCGGTCCGTAACGATGCGAACGAGCTGCTCGGCATCGTGATCGCCTTCCGTGAGCCAGCCGACATTGAATTCGGCACACGCGAATCCAAGCTAGGCGAGCATTGTGCGCAATCCATCGCTGCGTCGATGTCCGAGCCACGGGATGCACTCACCGGCCTGGCGATGCCGGCAGGGTTCGAGAAACGCGTCGCGCCGCACCTGGGCGCCAGCGCGAGTGCCGAACGCGGCGTGGTTCTCTACGGCAACATAGATCAACTGGGCCTGGTCAACGAATTGTGGGGCCTGGAAACGGGCGATAAGGTCCTTCTCGCCATAGCGAAGCAGCTGCAGAAGACACTCCAACAGAGGCGCAACGCAGCGTTGAGCCGCTTGTCGGGTGATCGATTCGCGGTGTTCGTGCCTGCCTGTACGCTGACGGAAGGACAACACCTAGCTGAAGAAGTATGCGCGGGAGTGGCCGACATCAGTATCGCCACGGCAGTCGAACCCATATCGCCCAGGATGTCCTGGGGCGTCGCCAGTTTGCGCACCAGCAAGCACGGCCTCGCCCATAGTCTCGCTGCTGCCGAAAATGCCTGCAAAACGGCGAAGGCTCGCGGCGGCAATCGAGTCGAATTGCACGCCGAAGGCGAAGCGGCCATCGCTCGCCGACGCGACGACTTGCTGATCGTAAACCGCCTGCGCGCCGCGCTCGATACCGACGAGTTCGAAGTCATGGGGCAACCCATCAATTCGCTGCTGCGCCAGGAAGACGAACGACGCTACGAAATGCTGGTACGTATCTTCGATGAGGACGAGCGTCTCATCGCTCCAGGGCAGTTCCTCCCCGCTGCCGCACGCTACCAGCTGCTGCCGAAACTGGACCGCAGTGTGATCAGCCATGTGCTGACCCGCATGAGCGACGCCTCTCGTCAGCCGGGATTCATTCCGCTGCAGGTCTCGTTCAACCTGTCGGCACCGACGATCGGCGATGCCGGCTTCGTCGATTGGCTGTCCGCGCAGATCAGCTCCAGCGGCATTCCCGGCAAGTGGATGACATTCGAATTGTCCGAATTCGCGGCGCGCACCAACCTGGCCAACACGCAAGTGCTGATGCAACGTCTCAGTCTCATGGGCTGCCACTTCATCCTCGACAATTTCGGCGCAGGCTCCAGTCCGCTCGGCGATCTGCGCACGCTCAACTTCTCCGCGGTCAAGATCGACAGCTCGCTGGTCTGTGACATGCTCACCGATAAGCGCGCCGAATCGCTCGTGCGCGGCATCGCCAGCCTCGCCAATTCGCTCGGCCTGGAAACCATCGCCGAACACGTGGAAACGCCGCAGGTCTGCATGCGCCTGATCGAAATGCAGGTGCAGTTCGGTCAGGGCTTCGCCCTCGGCCGCCCGGCGCGGCTCGACAAGATCATCGGCAACACGACGCTGCCCTTGGCAAAAACTGCCTGAGGATTGCCGCGCAGCCCGGATCGCAATACAGTGGATTGGTTCTTCCCCGATTCACTGAAGTATCCTGATGCAGCACTCCCTCGGTCGGCGCACCGGATGCGCACTCCCCTTCGTTCGTCTGATGGTCTGGTTGTTCGCCGCTGCGCCCCTGGCGCAAGCAGTCGCTGCCGAGCAGTCGATCCGCCAATACTTCGATGACTTTGCCGCGGAATGGGTTCGCTTCAATCCGGACCAGGCGACCGCCTCACGCTATTTCACCGGTCCGGAACAGGATGCGCTGGAGAGGCGGATGACGCCGCAGACCCGTGAATGGAGCCTGCAGCGTATAGCACTGGCCCGCAAGGGTATCGCGGGGCTGAAAAAATTCGATCGCAGCAAGCTCAGCGAAGCGGACCGGGTGTCAGCCGAGCTGATGGACTGGCAACTGAATACCGTGGTTCGCGAAGAGCCGTACCTGGATTACTGGTTTCCGCTCGAACAGTTCGGCGGCGCCAACGTCAACATCGTCGAGTCGCTGACCTTGCGGCATCCATTGGTCACGCCCAAGGATGCGCAGAACTATCTTGCTCGCCTGGATCTCGTGGCCGATCGGATGAACGAAGCGATCGCCGATGCGCGGCGCATCGCGGCGAAGAAACTGCTACCACCGAAGTTCATCGTCACCTCGACGCTCGCTTCCATGCACACGTTCAGCGATGTGCCCGCCGCACAGAATCCACTCGTGACTTCCTTCGCAACGCGCATCGCGACGATCGCAGCCCTGACTGCCGCAGAGCGCGAAACATTGCAAGGTCGCGCCACGGCATTGGTGAGCGAAGAAGTCTATCCGGCTTGGCGGACGGCGATCGCACTGCTGGAGTCCCTGCAACCGCAGACGACGGATGACGCCGGCTTGTGGCGATATCAGAGCGGCGCCGCAGTCTATGCGTATGCGCTGGAGCGCTATACCACCACCACGCTCACGGCCGATCAGATTCATGAGATCGGTTTGAAGCAGGTGGCGCGTATCGAAGGCGAGATGGACCGCATCCTGAAAAGTATTGGCCGCACCGAAGGTCCGGTGCGCGAACGCATCGATAAACTCGAGAACGACCTGCGCTATCCGGATCCGACCTCGGACGCGAGCCGCGCGCTGGTGATGAAAGACATCGACGGCCTGATCCAGGACGCGATCGTTCGCAGCCAGACGCTATTCAGTCAGCAGCCGAAGACTCCGGTGATCGCACAGCCATTCCCACGCTTTCGCGAAGCCAGCGCTGCGGCCAACTACAATCGAGCGCCTTTCGACGGCTCGCGGCCTGCAGTATTCCAGATGCCATTGCGGCCGCAGCGCATGACTAAATTCGGGTTGCGTACGCTCGTCTATCACGAGACCGTGCCGGGTCATCATTTCCAGATCGCGCTCGAGGCTGAAAATCCCGATGTGCCGCGCTTTCGTCAGTCGCGAGCGCTCGGCGGCATCTCGGCGTTGTCGGAAGGCTGGGCGCTGTACGCGGAACGACTGGTCGCCGAGTCAGGCTGGTATGAAGGCGATCCCGAAGGACGGCTGGGCCAACTCAACGCGGAATTGTTTCGTGCACGGCGGCTGGTGGTCGATACTGGATTGCACGCGAAGCATTGGACCCGCCAGCAGGCCATCGACTATGGCCTGGAGCCGAGCGAAGTCGAGCGCTACGTAGTCAATCCGGGCCAGGCCTGCTCGTACATGATCGGCGAGCTGCGCATCCTGGAAATTCGCGATCAAGCCAAGGCCGCGCTGGGCGCCAAGTTCGCTCCCAAGGATTTTCATCGCGCCGTGCTGAACACGGGGACGGTGCCGCTGGACCTGCTGCAACGCGAAGTGGAGCGATACACTAAATCGGTGCAGGCGGTCCCTTCACCGCGGTAGCTCGAGCAGCCCCCAGGTAACCGGTGGCCAGGGGTATTCAACGCAGAATTGTCAAATTGGGCAGCCATGGTTATTGCCGTAGTGGCATGATGGGCCGAGACGATCAACGGATGCCTCAGAGGGAAGCCCTGCGATGAGCGCCAACCTACCGGACCTGCCCGTCACTGAGGTCGCCGCTGCTGCGGCCGCCTCCGCGACGCGCCTGAAGCCAGATGCATTCGAGATGCTGCTCGAAGCGCTGTTGCAGATCCGGCTGGAGTGCCACCTGTGGAAGGCGCACTTCATCCACATCATGGGCCATAGCTTTCCCCAGGACTCGGACAACGAGTACCACGATGTGTGGGACCTGATGCTCGACCGGGCCATCCCCAAGTTCTCGACCGAAAACTACACTCTGTTCGCTCCGCTGTTCGATACCGCCCTCAAGGAAGCTCGCGCCCGCCTGGAAAGGCTCAGCACCGTCTATGCTCGCGTGCTGCCCCGTCACGTGCAGAAGCGCCTCGCCAAAGCTACCCGACAACTGGAATTCTCCGTCGCCAGCTACCGCTGGATCCCGGCACGCGCTGCCACTGAAGACGGCGACGTGCTGTTCTCCGCCCGCTTCAAAGCAGTCATCCGCCTGCTACGCCTGATCGCCCACGACGCCGACGAACGTTTGAGCGCGATGGTTCCGGAACAGAACTGACACGACGATCCTCTGTCGAATTCTATTTTTTTCTCTGCTCCGCGTTCTCCGCGCGCTATTGTCTTGAAGCCTTTTCAATTGGCACTGCGGTTGAACATTGCCTCTGCCCGGACGGGCAGTACTCACCAATGCTGCGGTAACGACTCAACGTTCGAAAGATATGGGCGCGCGGAGAACGCGGGGACGCGGAGCAGAAAAGAATGATGAACAAAGGGAAACTGTAGAGCAGTAAACTGGGAACTAGCATCAGCGTTCCCACGTCGATATCCACTATGTCCTCGTTCGCCCGCGTCGTCGATACCTGGCAGAAGGTTGGAGCTACCCGCAGTCGCCTCGCGAAAGTCCGCGAGATCGTCGAATGCCTGCGAGCGGTGGCAGCGGAGGAAATCGAGACGGCGGTCCTGTATCTCTCGGGCGAGACGCCGCAGGGAAAGACAGGTATCGGCTATGCGCTGCTGAAGCACGCGAGCGGCGATGGCGCGGCGAGCGCTCCGACCTTGTCGATTGCAGAAGTCGACTCGCAGCTTGCACGGCTCGCGACGATTCGTGGCGCCGGCTCGGCCGCTCGGCGACAGGCGTTGCTACGAGATCTATTTTCGCGGGCTACGCACATGGAGCAGGAATTCCTGGTGCGATTGATGGTGGGTGAACTGCGCCAGGGAGCGCTCGCCGGCATCATGGTCGATGCCATCGCAGCTGCCGCAGATATTCCCGTCGCAGCAGTGAGACGCGGATCGATGTACGCCCCACATCTGGGGGCGGTCGCTCGTGTCAGTCTCGTTGCAGGCGTTGCGGGCCTTGGACAGTTCCAACTCGCACCGCTATCCCCCATCGCGCCCATGCTGGCCCAGACTGCCGCGGACGTCGCAGAAGCACTGGAAGTCTTGCATGGCGAGGTCGCGTTCGATTGGAAAATGGACGGAGCACGCATTCAACTGCACAAAGTAGACGCTGTCGTTCGCATCTATACACGCAGCCTCAACGATGTCACCGCCGCGGTTCCCGAAATCGTGGAAGCAGCACTCAACCTTCCGGCGCACGAAGTGATCCTCGATGGCGAAGCCATCGCACTCAACTCACAAGGCCGCCCGCATCCGTTCCAGACGACCATGCGCCGATTCGGACGCAAGCTGGATGTCGAAGCGCTGCGCCGGGAATTGCCGATGCAGGCATTCTATTTCGATTGCCTGCGGCTCGATGGCGTGAGCCTGGCCGACCGGCCGACACGCGAACGGCTTGCGGCGCTCGCGGGCGTCGTCCCATCGGCACAGCAATTTCCACGACTGGTGACTTCGTCGGTCGCGGAAGCACAGGCGTTCTACGACGAGGCCATTGCGCACGGCCACGAAGGCGTGATGGCCAAATCCCTCGATGCTCCCTACGAAGCAGGCAATCGCGGTTCGAGCTGGCTCAAGATCAAACGCGCTCACACCCTCGACCTCGTCGTGCTCGCCGCCGAATGGGGGCACGGCCGCCGCACCGGCTTGCTTTCCAACCTCCATCTCGGCGCGCTCGATCCGGCAACGGGCGAATACATCATGCTCGGCAAGACCTTCAAAGGCCTCACCGATGCCATGCTCGAATGGCAGACCAAGGAATTCCTCGCCCGCGAAATCGGCCGCGACGACTGGACGGTGCGCATCCGGCCGGAAATCGTCGTGGAAGTCGCCTTCAGCGATCTCCAGGCCAGCCCTCGCTATCCCGGCGGACTCGCTCTACGCCTCGCTCGCGTCAAAGCCTACCGACCGGACAAAAAAGCGTCCGAAGCCGACACCATGGAGGACGTCCGCCGCATCGCCGCGGCTCAGGGCTGATCACGCGGTCGGCAGGGCTCACACGGAGAATAAAATAACTTTCCGAACTCGGACAATTCTCTTTCTGCCCCGTGTTCTCCGTGTTCTCCGTGCGCTATCCAGCAAGCGCGTTACTTCTTCATCAACACGCGCCCAAGAATCCTGCGGATGCCCATCGGTTCGGTCTTGGGTGTGACGACGGCGCCGGTCTCCACGAGTTGCTTGAGGCGCCGCAAAGTCTGCATGAGATGGCTGCCTGGGTCTTCGCCGAGGATGCGGGCGAGACCGATGCCGAAGGCGCCGCCCGGTGCGCGATAGTAGAGATCGACGTGGATGGTAGTGCCGGTGCCGGCGGGTTCGGGCTCGAAGCTGACGATGCCGTGATGGGCGAAGTCGGAATCCGGCAAGGTGCGCCACGCGATCAGCTTATTGGGCTGGTCGTCGACGATCTCGGAGTCCCATTCGATCTGCGTGCCGGCGGGAGCGTTGGCAACCCAGTGGGATTGCAGCGGCGTCACCGCAGTGACCGACACTACGTTCTGCATGAACTTGGGCAGGTTCTCGACATTGCGCCAGAACGCATACAGTTTTTCGGGCGTAGCCGCGATCGAAATCGCGAGTTTCGATCGCAACGGCTCCTTCGGCCGAGCGAGTGCGCTGCGTGTCATTTGCTGGCTGGCGAAGATATCGATGGCCGTAACGCTCGCCATGAGCGTCGCCGCCGCCGCGATCTTCGCCTTGCTCGACCCGGGCGACCGCAAAGCACTGCGCAACAGCACCAGGTTCAATGCATCGCCTGCGACTCGGGACCAGGCAAATGCAGCGGGCGATCGTTCGGACAGCAAACCAACACCGCTTGCCAATTCACGCAGGCCGCACAGGCGCATGATCACCGGGTGATGACCCACACCCATCGCGCGACCGATCCCACGAGGAGCCAGGATCTGCAACAGGCCGAGACCTACGCTGAACCATCCGAGCGCCAGGCCGAGTTGCCGATCGGTGACTGCGAAGGGAGGCTTGTCGTCGGCATAGGAATACGAATAGGGATCGCGCCATGCGGATTCGGCCGCCCCATCGGACTTGCGATTCGTCCCGCGATTCGCCTCTTGCGTCGATGTCGCCGCACGCGGACGTGAGCCGTTCAAGGCCACTGGAGATTCTGATTCTGGATTGCTGGACATCACACGCCTCGATGCGTCGCGAAAGTTGGGGCAACGCTGTAATGACGAGTGCGCGTCCGGAGTTCCCCGATACCCTTCACTCGGGTAGTCGATCCGACCTCAGTGGCCGACGAGAAGTTCCGAAACTGTAACGCTCTGCAAGCCTCGTTGGGTGAGGCCATAGAGAATCAGCGGCAGTGCGCCCGTCGTTGCGGCACGATGATAACCGTCCCGATCGTGTCCGTCGTGCATCAGGATGATGTCGCCGGCACGCACCCGCTTCAGGACTCGCTCGGCAATCCGCTGAGCATCGCGAAGCAGCGTATCGCGACTGTGTAGCGACCACGCGATCACCCGCAGGTCACGAACGTGCGCGGCCCGTGCAAGCGCCGGACTCTTCAATCCAATCGGCGGACGATACAGCGGCAAACTTTCGGTCCGCGACACCTCGCGGATCAGCTCGACACTCCGATCGATCTCCTCCGCCTGGGCGCGCGTCCCATAGAAATTCTGCATGCGGTCGTGTTGCCAGGAGTGATTGCCGAGTTCGTGTCCCTCTCGGACAGCGCGTTCGGCGACTGAGGTATGACGCACGAGATTGCGTCCGATCGTGAAGAAGGTGGCGTGCGCGCCCGCTTTTGCGAGAATGTCGAGCAGCACCGGAGTGACTTCGGGATCCGGCCCATCGTCGAACGTCAGCGCCACTCTCGGGCGATTGCGCGGACCACTGGAGACGGTCGGATAAAATGTGCTCGACGACGGCCGGAAGACGCCGTCCGCCATCAACAGGCCCAACACGCCGGCCGGGATGCCGAGGCCCAGGCTGACGCCGAACAATGCGGTGCCGCCGAGCATTGCAGCACCTGCGCCGAGCAACACCTTGTCGGCGCGGCAGAGTCGCTGGCCGATAGTACGATGTCCGAGGGCGAGTGCGGCGTTCATGGCTCGATTGTAGATAACTCTGCCCGTCCAGATCACGCTGCAACCCGCAAGATGGCAAAATCGTCATTCCCAGCTGCGAACCATCCCGCGGCGGAGCCATCGTAGTCCCAGCGAGTAAGGCAGTGTCCAATGAGCAAGCAAGCATGACCGCACACATGGCGAGCGCGCCGGCCCTGTTCATCGGCCACGGCAGCCCGACGAATGCCATCGAGGACAATCGCTACACCCGCGCGTGGCGCGATCTGGCCCACGGATTTGCCGTGCCTCGCGCGATCCTGGCGATCTCGGCTCACTGGTACACACAAGGGACGGCCGTTACCGCGATGGCCTCTCCGCGAACGATCCACGACTTCGGGGGGTTCCCGCAACCGTTGTTCGATGTGCGCTATCCGGCTCCGGGCGACGTCTCGCTGGCTCAGCAAGTACGCGATCTCCTCGCTCCGGTCGCGGTGTCGCTGGATGAGAGCTGGGGTCTCGATCACGGCACCTGGTCCTTGTTGATCCACATGTACCCGCAAGCGCAGGTGCCCGTATTGCAATTGAGCATCGATGCGACGCAACCGCCGCTGTTCCACTACGAACTCGGCAAGCGGCTCAGGTCGTTGCGGCAGGCCGGCGTCATGATCTTCGGCAACGGCAACGTGGTGCACAACTTGCGCCTGATCCAATGGGAGGCGAATGCGGCAGCTACGCCAGCGTGGGCGACTGCGTTCAATGACTATGTGCGAGAGGCAGTGAAGCGTGGCGACCATGCGGCGCTGATCGACTACAAGGCTGCGGGCGATGCGGCGCGAATGGCGGTTCCGTCGCTGGAGCACTACTTGCCGCTACTGTATGTCGCCGGTGCCGCTGAAGACGATGAGCGGCTGGCAGAGCTGATCGATGGGATCGAGTTGGGATCGATCAGCATGCTGTCGGTCGGGGCGGGAATTCGCGGCTGATGAATGGGGACTAGCGCGCCTCATCGCGATATGCCGCCGGCGAACGCGTTTCCCATCTTCTCCAGACGCGTCTCAGTTGATGTGCCGACGTGAAGCCGGCACGTTCCGCAACGTTGTCTATGTTCAAACTGCTTTGCGTGACCAGTTCGCGTGCCAGCGCAATGCGCAGCCGTTGCACATAGTCGAGCGGCGAACAGCCGGCGTGCTCGGCAAACAGCCGTGTCAGATTGCGGGGGCTGGTACACGCAACTGCCGCCAGCCGCGCGGACGACCAGTCGAGTGCCGGATTCTTCGCGATCGCATCTTGTACGCGATGAACGGCGGGGTGCAGATGATTGCGATGCATGACCCAGGGCGACAGGGCCGGATCGCTTCCCGAGCGGCGCATGTAGACAACGAGTTCGCGTGCGACAGCGGCTGCAATTCGATGGCCCAGCTTCTTGCCTATCATGTGCAGGGCGAGGTCCAGACCAGCAGTCACGCCCGCGCTGCTGCAGATTCGTCCGTCCTCCACGAAAATGCGATTGGAATGCACGATCGCCTCGGACTCGACCTGGCGCAACTCATCGATGTGGGAGTGATGCGTGGTGCACTCCACTCCCTTCAGCAACCCGGCATGAGCGGCAATGACGCTGCCGGCACACACGCACATCAGCGTCGCCGTCTCGTTCTGCATCGCTTTGGCGAGCCATGTAGAAAGCTCGCGCAGCGGCTGCTTCGAGAAATCGATCGTGCTCCCGATGATGCCGGTCACCACGATGAGGGTATCGTCGGCAATCCGCTCGGGCAGCGGCTTCAATCCTGCGACGGCGAGGCCGGAGCCCGACATCAGCGTCGGCGTCGAGCCCACATAGTCGAGCTGGTAGCTGCCTGGCGCCAGTCTCTCGGCGATCCGGAACGCCTCGGCCGCTTCCGCCACGTCGAGCAGGACGAAGTCCGGTAGCAGCGCGAATATGACTTGTGTGGCCACTGGCGTTGCCGCGGGAGCTGTCACAACTGAATACTCGCGGCGGAACGAACCTCGGCGAAGCGGCCCGCCAGTACCAGCTCCGTCCGTTCCATGATTTCCGCCGCGCTGAATTCGCGGCCACTCGCCGAAGTCATCGGGAACGTGAGCGTCGCATCGATCGCATAGGTGACGGAATAACCCAGGTCCGATGCATGCCGCGTGGTCGTCTCGCAGCACTGTTCCGTGCGGATGCCGGTGACGATCAGCCGGTCGATTCCATGGCTACGCAGCCAGTAATCGACGCTCTGGCCCGACTCGTTACTGGCGAACATCGCCGAGTGCACCGACTTGTAGAAGACGGAAGCTGGCGTCAGCCGCAGCTCGGGAAATGGCAGTACGAATCCGGACGCCCGCGAGAAGGGGTTGGCAGGCCCGTCCTGGTCCTCCAGATGAAATATCTGCAGCACCGGGATCCCGCGATCCTCGCAACTGTCGATCAGGCCCTGCAACCGGTTGACGAACCCCACCGCATCATCCGCACGCCAGTAAGGCCGCTGCCGGAACGACTGCTGTACATCGATGACCAGTAATGCCGATTTCATGGTGCCTCCGTTGAACATGGCGTCATCGTGCCCCCGGGCATGGCACACCACAATGCCACCGGCCGTCAGTCAGCGGTCAAAAAAGGACACTACCTTGGGCGGACGAACATGCCTTGATAGCGCCAAGGTAAAATTTGAAGATGACGAGCAATCTACTCGAATCAATGGCGCTACGATCAACTCTAAGTTTACGATCGGCGGTCGGGCAGCAGTCGCTGCCCGTTCTCATCGCGCCTTCCTGAACGTCAGGTTGAACCGGTACGTACCGGTCAACGGATGATGACCGGGTTGCAGCGGCGCAATGCCGTGATAGACGAAGCGCGACGGACCACCCCACACCACGACATCTCCGCTCAGCAGCGGCGCCCGCTTGATCGGATCGGTGCGCTTCAAACCTCCCCAGAGGAATCTCGCCGGCACTCCCAGCGACACGGACACGATCGGCGCCGTCGCGTCGCGCTCGTCGTAGTCACGATGCAACGACAAGCGCGCACCGGGTTCGTAGCGATTGACCAGGCAGGCATCCGGTTCGAAGCCGGGAAAACCAGCTTGCAGCGCTGCCCGCACCGCCAGGTCGCGAAACAATGGCGGCATCGCCGGCCACGAACTTCGAGTCAGGGGATCGAGAGCATCGTAACGGTAGCCACGCTCGTCGCTGACCCACCCGACTTCACCGGTATTGGTCATGGCGACCGACATGCGATAGCCGCCCGGAGTCGTCATCTGGCGCAGGGGCGACGCACCGATGACCTGCGCTATTGCTTTCATCAAGGGCGCTTCCTCTTCGCGAGCGAAGCTCCTCAGGATGACCGCGCCCGCATCGAGGGCCTCGGTCGCCGGCGGCAAAGACAAATCGAACAGATCGCCGTTCAAGCGCCCTCACTTGCAGGCCGAAGTGCGCGACTTCCGCCTGTCCGCCCTTCGGCAAATCCCTGATTCGGGGATCCCTTTTGCACCTGACGCGTTATCCTGCGCTGCGTGCAAGATTGCATGCGCCGCCGTACCCATCCGCCCTGACCCCTATCGAGATGCCAGATCGCCCGGCCCATCACGTTCGCAGCGCCACCGTCGCGGGCATCGCCTTCACCATCACCGACCTGGAAGTCGCCAATGCCCTCATGGAGATGGCGCTGACGACGCAGGATACGGCACTGGCGAATCGTACCTATAGCCACGCCCAACGCACCCTCGAAGAGACGCACGAACTACTGCTGCGCGCCGCGCCATCGCCCGATCAGCAAGCGCAACTGGCGGACGCAATGGCGCTGCTCGCAGCCAAACTCACCGACTTCCGCGCACGACGTCTTTGATTTTCCAAGCCTCTCCAAAAAATACTTGCGCACGCCTGCGAAGCTGTACAAAGATACAGCCTGTTCAAACAGACAGACGCCGTTCTCCTGGGACAACTCGCTCCCTGGAACAAGGCGACTGGCAACTCAACCGGCAACGCAGCTAACGCTTCTAGACATAGGCAGGCAGCATATGTTCGTCGACCCACTGTCGCTGATCGATGAGACCATCGACCACCTCGAAATGCTCGCGGAAATGTTTGCGGACGAGACCGATGCGCGGCTGCGGCAGCCGCCGGGCATGAGCATTGCGATGCGAACCTGTCGAGATGCGCAGATAGCAATCACTACGTTGCTGCCGAAGCTCCGGGCGGCGCGAGCGACGCAGGAACCGCGGCATTCGCCGGACCAGCTGCCGTTCTGTTTGAACTGCGATTGACATAGCAACAGTTGCCAACGTCGGCCAGGGACGGCCTTCCTTAATCTATACGGAGCGGGAATCAGCGAACGCGAGTGCGACCGACAGGGATGCTGGCATGGCCAAAGCACGTCACGGAGGATCGGGGGTGGAAATGGAAGTCGCTTGCTCGAAGAGGAGCACAGTGGAGGCGTCGTGGACTCCTTAGTCCCATCGCATCCTGCCCCCAGCGTGCTTTGGCCGTACCGGCATCGGACGTCACGCCGCGTCCTACTTCAACTCGTGCGGATCAATCGCCAGCAGCTCGCATACGCGGGCCGCTACGCGCACCAGTATCTGCGAACACGGCTCACAGTTGCTGCCGCAGCACGTAGGCCATTGCGTCATCGGCATGAGCAGTAACGGGCGCACACAGGCGCGATAGTAGTCCTGCAGTCCGCACTCTTCGCCGGCCTGCTGCAGAGCTCGATTGAATTCCGGGCTACGGACATCGACCATGAAGCATTCTCATCGATTCAATGACCGCCCTGCACGAACAGACCTCTCGCACGCAGCGCTTCAGCGAGCTGTTCTTCGATATTCGCGGCATCGGCGCGGCGGATTCCTTGCAAGTGCGCCGTCGGCCCCGCGAGCAGCTCCAATCCGCGTTTCAACACACTGCCGGCCGCGCGAATCCCAGCCTTGTGCTGTTCGAATCGCAGCTGCGGCGTATGTGAAGTCATACCGACATAGACGCCGAGGCTGCCGGGACCTGTATCGCGGTAGTCGAGCAGCACGAGGTAGATGTTGCTGCGTCCGTTGCGCTTCGGCGTGAACAGCTGCGCAGTTTCATACGCAACGGGCAGCCACTCGATGAACCGCGTCGGCAACCAATCCGGAATCGAATCCGCCGCGTGCTTCCATAACTCGGCCAACTGCGCGTCGATGTGAACCGACATCGCGCCCCGCATCCAACGCTCATGAATGCAATGCGCGCCCTCCAGCCCATCCGCGCTCTGCAACGCCCGCTCGAATCGTTCGCCGATCTGCGCCTCGGTCGACAACCTCAACGGCCGCTGCGCCGGTGTCAGCTTACTCAGGATCCGCCTTGGTCCGTTTACCGCTTGTCCTTCCGCTTCGCGAAGATCTTCTTCCCCGCGGGCTTGGCGAACGGCTTACCCGTCGGCTTTCCTCCACGCAGCGGAGGTTTGCCGGGGCGCTTGGCGGGTCGTTCGGAGGGCAGGCGTACGCGAAGTTCGGTGCGGGCCGCTTGGCGAGCTTCCACCGAGGGCGGGCGCTCTGCCGATGGAGCGCGTTCGCGCGATGGGGGACGTTCGCGTGATGGAGGACGCTCGCGAGCATCATCGGGAGCGCTGCCGCCACGAGCGCGGCCGATTTGCAGCAACTGTCCGGCGACGCGAACTTTCTGTAGCTGGCGGAACACATCCTTCGGCATGCCTTCAGGCAAGTCGACGAAGCTGTGATCGGTGCGGATGTCGACTCGACCGATGTGTCGACCGTCGAGGCCGGCTTCGTTGGCGATGGCACCGACAATGTTGCCGGGCTTGACGCCGTGCACGAGGCCGACTTCGACACGATACGTTTCCATCGTTGCGTCGTCGCGGCGGATCGGGCGCTCTTCGCGCCCCTCGAACGATCGTTTGTCATCGCGCGGCTTTTCGGCGCGAGGCGGACGCTCGCGACGCGCTGGCCGCTCGTCTTCGACGCGCTCTGTCGGCCGAGCTTTGCCGACTTGCTCAGGCTGCACGAACACCTGTTCGGCGCGTGGCGGTTCCCATGCATCCCGCTCACGTTCCTTCCGACGCGGCGCCTTCACCTCGGCAGGTTCGCGCTCACTGGCAACGGTTCGCTGAGTCGGCGGCGGCGGCTCACGGCGCTCCGCCAATTGCAGCGGTGTCTTTCCCTGGATCAGGCTGGCAAGCGCGGCAGCGATCTCGATCGCGGGCACGTTGTGGTCGCTCTCGTATTTTTCGAGGATCTCCCGATACGCGGTCAGCTCGCCTGCGGCGATAGTCTCCGTGATTCGCTCCGTGAAGCGTAGAACGCGGCGCTGGTTCACATCGGCGATGGTCGGCAGGTTCATCAGCTCGATGGGCTGGCGCGTGGCGCGTTCGATGACCCGCAACATGCCCCGTTCGCGTGGAGCGACGAACAAGATCGCCTCACCGCTGCGGCCGGCGCGGCCCGTGCGCCCAATGCGATGAACGTACGACTCGGAATCGTACGGCACATCGAAGTTGATGACGTGGCTGATGCGTTCGACATCGAGGCCGCGCGCCGCCACGTCGGTTGCTACGACGATGTCGATCTGCCCACCTTTCAATCTTGCGATCGTGCGCTCACGCAATGGCTGTGGCACGTCGCCGTTCAATGCTTCGACGGCGAAGCCCCGTGCTTCGAGGCGTTCCGCGAGTTCGGTCGTAGATTGCTTGGTGCGCGCGAACACGAGCATGCCGTCGAAAGGCTCGGCTTCGAGCAGGCGCGTCAAGGCATCGAGCTTGTGCATCCCGCTGACCACCCAGTAACGCTGGCGAATATTGCTCGCGGTGCTGGTCTTGCTCTTGATCGTGACTTCCTTGGGATCGCGCAGATGGACCTGGGCAATGCGGCGAATCGCCGGCGGCATGGTTGCCGAGAACAGCGCGACGGTCCGTTCCTTCGGCGCCTGGCTGAGAATCCACTCGACGTCTTCCTGGAAGCCCATCTGCAGCATCTCGTCCGCCTCGTCCAGCACCAGCTGCGTGATCGAACTGAGATCGAGCGTGCCGCGCTTGAGATGATCCATCACGCGACCCGGCGTGCCGACGACGACGTGAACGCCGCGACGCAGGCTCTGCAGCTGCGGCGTATAGCTCTGGCCGCCGTAGATCGGCAGCACATGGAAACCCTTCAGGTGGGTCGCGTAACGCTGGAAAGCTTCGGCCACCTGGATGGCCAATTCGCGGGTGGGCACGAGGACCAGCGCCTGCGGCGGCCGCACCTGGATGTCTATTTTCGACAGGATGGGCAATGCGAATGCCGCGGTCTTGCCGGTCCCGGTCTGGGCTTGGCCCAGCACGTCGGAGCCTGCGAGCAGCAGGGGAATGGTGGCTGCCTGGATCGGCGACGGCGATTCGTAGCCGACGTCCTGCAGCGCCTTGAGCACCGGCTCGCTCAATCCGAGTGAGCCGAATGCGGCCGCGGCAGTGACTGCCTCGACCTGATCTACCGTGGAACCGTTCAGATGAGTACCTCGAAAAGGAAGCGGCCCGCCCATGTTGTTCGTGGGCGGGCCGCTTCGGTCTACATGGGTTCGCGAGTCTAGCGCGTCAGGCAGGTTGCAGCCCAATTAGACGCACGCGCCGATATTGCTGGCGTAGGGATTCTTCGAGTTCCTGTACGCGGCGATGGACTTCGCTCTCTTCCCACTGGTGCAGCAGCTTTTCCTTGGCGGCGCCGAGGCGATGCTGCTGCAACGTCGCCCATTCGCTGGTCAACTTCGCGAATTGGGCCAGTTCGTGCTGCAACGCGGCCTGCAATTCGACCAGCCGGCCGGGCTCGCTGCAGTTCGCCACGCGTTCGCGGGCGACTTCGAGCTGGCGCTCGACCAGCGCCTGGTGAATCTGTGCGTCCGGCACGCGCTTGAGCGAGCGAGCGAACCCGAAGAACGACGCCGTCGCGATCAGCCACTTGGTGGGATCGTACTGCCACCAGCGAATGCCGTTGCGATAGTCCCATTGAAACAGGTGGTGATAGTTGTGATAGCCCTCGCCGTACGTGAAGAATGCGAGCAGGTCGTTATCGCGGGCGGTGTTCTCGGTCGTGTAGGGACGGCGGCCCCAGTAGTGCGCCAGCGAGTTGATGAAGAACGTGCAGTGATGGCTCACCACGATGCGCAGGAAACCGGGCAATAGCAGCATGCCCCACACGTCGCCATGCCAGAAGCCCAGCAACAACGGGATGCCGAAATTCATGGCAAGCGCGATCGCCAGGTAGTGATCGTGCTGGAAGCGGACGATGGGATTGCTCTCCAGGTCGCGGGCATTGCGCGTATCGACGACGCCCGCCGGATAATTCTTCAGCATCCAGCCGATGTGCGAGAACCACAGGCCGCGCTTGGCCGAATACGGATCGTTGTCCACGTCGTCGACATGGCGATGGTGCACGCGATGGCCGGAGGCCCACATGAGGATACTGTTCTGCAGCGCCATCGCGCCGAACAGCATCAGGAGGACCTGCAGCGGCTTGGACGCTTCGTAACTGCGATGCGCCCAGAGGCGATGATAGCCGGCGGTGATCGCCATGCCGTTCGCGCCCCACAACAGTACGAACGCGATCCACTCGACCGCATCGAAACCGTACTTCAATCCATACCAGGGCAGCACGGTCAGGCACGGAACGGTGGTCACCACGAACATGATGACCGCTGGCCAATTCCAGGGTGCCTCGCTACGGTTTTCCGACATTCACTGCTCCATCAGCCGGCGCTGACATAAGGGAACCAAAGCGGCAGCGATCCTATCAGGAGGGACGCGGCGTTCGCACCGCCCCCGGTTCAAAAGCAGGGAATGTCTCGGGCAAACCCTTAAGGAAGTGTGACGGGCGCACCCCGGAGTGGCCCCACCCAGGCCTCCCCCGGCGACCGGGGGGAGGGATTTAGATGAGGCCGTATTTATTCGGTTATTCTGCAGGAATGCCCCTACGCCAGGTCATCGCCACCAGGTATGTCACGCCCCTGCACGAGGGCGGCTCGCTGCCAGCCATCGTGGAAGCCGACGACGAAGGTATGTATGTCCTCAAATTCCGGGGCGCCGGCCAGGGGCCGAAAGCGTTGATTGCAGAGGTCCTGGGAGGCGAGCTGGCGCGCGCGGCGGAGCTGCCGGTGCCGGAAATCGTGCTGATCGACCTGGACGATTCGCTCGCGCGCACCGAGCCCGATCCCGAGATCCAGGCGCTGATCAAGGCCAGCACCGGTACCAACGCCGCTCTCGACTACCTGCCCGGCTCGATCATGTTCGATCCCGTGACGGTGACGCCGGATGCGGATCTCGCGTCGCGCATCGTGTGGCTCGACTCGTTCATCACCAATGTCGACCGCACGGCGCGCAATACCAACATGCTCATGTGGCATCGCCGGCTGAGACTGATCGACCATGGCGCAGCCTTCTATTTTCATCATGCCTGGAGCGACGACTACCTGCAGCGCAGCCGCGACCGCTTTCCGATGATCAAGGACCATGTGCTGTTGCAGTTCGCGAGCGAACTCGAAGCGGCGGATGTCTACATGTCCTCGCGACTGACGCCCGACGCGGTCCGGAGGATCGTGGACTCGATCCCTGATACCTGGCTGCTGATCGATGCACCCTTCGCCACGCATCGCGAACATCGCGATGCCTATACGGAGTACCTGCTACGGCGGCTCGAATCGCCCCACGCTTTTATCGAGGAGGCGCTGCGTGCACGATCTCTCCTCGTATGACTACGCGATCGTGCGTGTAGTGCCTCGCGTCGAGCGCGAGGAGTTCGTCAATGCGGGCGTAATCGTGTCCTGCCAGGTCCGGGACTACCTGGAAGCGAAGATCGATCTCGACGAAGCGCGCCTGCTGGCATTGGACCCGACCGTCGACCTCGTGGCTATACACGCCAATCTCGCCAGCATTCCCGCCATCTGTCGAGGTGGTCCGTCCGCTGGCCCGATCGGCCGGCTCAGCACTCGCGAGCGGTTCCATTGGCTGGTCGCTCCGCGCAGTACCATGATCCAGACGTCACGGGTTCACACCGGGCGATGCAAGGATCCGGCGGCGTTGATCGACCACCTGGTAGCGACGATGGTGCGGAGGGTGCCCAAGGTAGACCCCTAGCCCAGCCGGCACGAGGGAACGCCATGGTACCTCCGGCCATTCACTTCCACGTCACCCGGCAGTTCCTTCAGCCCTATGCCCGAACAGAAATGGCCGCAAGCGTTATGGATCGTCCGGCACGGGCAGAGCGCCGGCAACGTCGCTCGCGATGCAGCCGAGGCGGCAGCCCGGGCCTGGATCGATGTGGACTCGCGCGACGTCGACGTGCCGCTGTCGAAACTCGGTGAACAGCAGGCCCACTCGCTCGGTCATTGGTTTGCCAATCTGCCCCAAGCCGAGCGGCCCACCGCAGTGCTCACTTCGCCATATATCCGTGCGAAACAGACGACGCGGTTGCTGATGGAAAGCGCCAGCCTGTCGCTCGACGATGTGCCGCTACGCGCCGATGAGCGGCTGCGGGAAAAGGAATTCGGCGTGCTGGACCGGTTGACCAAGTTCGGCATTCGCCAGAAATTCCCCGAACTCAGCGAGCAGCGCCGCCACGTAGGCAAATTCTACTTTCGTCCGCCGGGCGGCGAGAGCTGGTGCGACGTGATCCTGCGCCTGCGCAGCGTAATCGACACACTCACCCGCGACTATCGACGCGAACGCGTATTGATCGTCGCGCACCAGGTGATCGTGAACTGTTTTCGCTACCTGCTGGAACGGCTCGACGAAGAACAGATCCTCGCCATCGACCGCGAAGCGGACGTGCCGAACTGCTCGGTCACCTCCTACGAGTTCGATGCAGCCCAAGGCAAGAAAGGGAAACTCATGCTCCAGCTGGCGAACTTCGTCGCGCCGCTACGGGAGATGGGAACGCCGGTGACGGCGGAACGCGATGGGCCTCCACAAACAAGCGCGGAGGCCTAGGGACATTCGTCGCGGCAGCGACGAATTCTACGATCCGAACTAACTAGGGAAGTCGATAAATCAGAGCTTCCTAGCTTAGGTCAACGCCGGCTTCTGCGCATCCTCGCTGACTGCCACTTCCTTATGGCCGCGTCCTTTGATCTTCTCCGAAAACGCGTGCAGATACGTATACAGCACCGGCACGATCAGCAGCGTCAGCATGGTTGACGTGATGACGCCGCCGATGACGGCGCGGCCCATGGGGGCGAGCAATTCGCCGCCCTCACCTTCGCCGATGGCCATCGGCAGCATGCCGAAGATCATCGCGAGCGTCGTCATCAGGATGGGGCGCAAACGCACCTGTCCGGCTTCGAGCAGCGCTTCGCGCACCGGCTTGCCGGCACGGATCGCCTGGTTGGTGAAATCCACCAGCAGGATGGCGTTCTTGGTCACCAGGCCCATCAGCATGATGAAGCCGATGATGGAGAAAATATTCAAGGTGGTGTGAGTGAACAGCAAGGCGAGCAGCACACCGATGAGCGACAGCGGCAGCGACGTCATGATCGCGATCGGCTGCAGGAAGCTGCCGAACTGCGATGCCAGCACCAGGTAGATGAAGATCACGGCGAGACCCAGCGCAGCAAGCGCAGCGCTGCCCGTCTCGTTCATATCCTGCTGGCCGCCGCCGATCTCGAAGCGATAGCCCGGTGGCAGCTTCATGGCCTTCGTAATCTTCTCCGCGTCGGTGCCTACATCGCCCGCCGCCCTGCCTTGAGCATTCGCGTAAAGCGAAATACGGCGCTGCAGGTTGAGACGCTTGATCTGCTGCGGACTGCCCGTGTGCACGAAGTCCGCCACCTGGCGCAGGGGCACCAGGATCGGATTGCCCTTGTCGTCCAAGCGCGTGCTGCTGACATAGAGATCGCCCAGGTCCGCCGTGATCTCACGCCGTTGCTTTGGCAATTGCACGATCACGTCGTAGTCCTGGCCGTCGGGGCCAAGCCAGGTGCTGATCGTGTCACCGGCGATGAGCGGCCGCAGGGCGTTGCCGATGCGTTGCGTGGTCAGGCCCATGTCGCTCGCCATTTCGTTATTGATGCGCACGGCCACGGTCGGGTTCGCGCCGGTTTCGCTGCTCTCGAGGTCGGATATGCCGGGGATGGTCGCCAGCTTCGCCATCAGCTGTTGCGACAGCTCGGTGAGCTTCTTCGCGTCCGGTCCCAGCACGGAAATGAACACCGGCTGGCCGTTGTTGCCACGGATCAGGACCTGCAGTCCCGCCATCGGCGCGAGGCGCGCGCGAACCATCTGCTCGACTTCCTTCTGCGAAGGACGCGGACCCTTCTTACGATCCGTCAATCGCAGCATCACGCTTGCGTAGTTCTTGCCTTCATCCGTGCCGACATTGGTGATGATGGCATCGACGCCGGGAATCTCTTTCAAGGTCACCTCGGCATCGCGAACCTTGGCGTCGGTGTATTCCAGGCTCGAACCGATCGGTGTATTCAGGCGCATGCGCACCATGCCCTGGTCATCCTCCGGTACGAATTCGGTGCCCACCAGTGGCACGACCAGGAAGCTGGAAAAGAAGGTGACCAGCGCCAGCAGGATCATCAGCAATCGTGGGCTGACACTCGCCCAATGCGGCAATCCTGGGCGCGAGGAGAAGCGGCGAGCGAGCTGAGCGAGGCCGGGAATCGCATAGCGGCGGTCGCCCAGCACCCAGTGCAGGATCCGATCGTAGACATGATGCGCAATTTCGACGACCGATTCGACGCGGCCCATGACGCGTCCCATCCACGGCATGCGCTTGAAACGATCGCCTGGAGGATCGGGCCAGATCGAGGACAGCATGGGATCGAGCGTGAAGCTTACGAACAGGGACACCAGCACGGCGACGGCAACCGTCAGGCCGAACTGCAGGAACAGGCGGCCGATCACGCCGCTCATGAAAGCGACCGGAATGAACACGGCGAGAATGGCGAACGTCGTCGCCATGACCGCGAGACCGATTTCCTGAGTGCCTTCTTCAGCCGCACGCCGATGCGACTTGCCCATCTCCGCGTGACGCACGATGTTTTCGCGCACGACGATGGCATCGTCGATCAACAACCCGATGCACAGCGACAGCGCCATCAGCGTCATGAAGTTCAGCGTGAAGCCGAAGGCATGCAGCGCGATGAAGGCCGCGATGACCGAGATCGGCAACGTCAAGCCGGTGATGATGGTCGAGCGCCACGAGTGCAGGAACAGGAACACGATCAAAACGGTGAGCCCGGCGCCCTCCAGAATCGTGCTCTTCACGCGGTTGAGCGAGCTTTCGATGAACTCGGCCGAAGACCAGATCGTGCTGATCTTGATGTCTTCGGGCAGCGCGCTCTGCAGGTCGCGTACGGCTTCCTGAACGCCCTTGCCCACTTCGACGATATTCGACTGCTGCACCTTGAACACGGTGATCGACACCGAGCGGACGCCGTTGACGCGTGCGATGGAGGTTTCTTCGGCCTCGCCGTCGACGACTTCGGCGACCTGGTTGAGATAGACCGGCGCGCCGCCCTGGTTCGCTACGATGATCCTCTCGAATCCACGCGGATCCTTGATCTTGCCTTCGACGCGAACCAGTTGCTCCTGCCGGCCCCGCGAGATGCTTCCCGCGGGCAGGTCCTGGTTGGCAGCTTCGATGGCCGCAATGACCTGGTCGACGCCGACGCGATAACTCTGCATCTGTTCGGGACGCAGGAATACCTGGATCTGGCGCGTCAGCGAGCCGCCAACGGTGATGGTGCCGACACCGGGCGCGGTCTCCAGCCGTTTGACGATCTGCTGGTCGACGATGGTGGAGACCTCACGCAGGCTCCGGGTCGCGGAGTAAGCGACCAGGGCGACCGTCGGCTCCTGGGCGCTGTCGTTGTTCGCGCGATTGATCGTGGGATCTTTCACTTCGCGAGGCATGCCGGCCTTGATCTGCGCGACCTTGTCACGCACTTCCTGGGTCGCTTCGGCGATATCCACATCGAGGCGGAACTCGACCTGCATGAAGGCGACGCCTTCGCGGGCCGTCGCGAAAATGTTCTTCACGCCGTTGACCGAGTTGACGACGTTCTCGATGGGCTTGAGCACGTCGTTCTCGATCGCCTCGGGCGAAGCGCCCGGGTATTGCACCGAGATGAAGACCTGCGGCGGATTGATCTCGGGCATCTGCTCTACCGGCAGCAGGCGATACGAGAAGACGCCCAGCACGACGATGGCGAACATGACCATCGTCGCGAACACGGGCTGGTTGATGCTGACGCGAGTGATCCACATGGCGATTACCTACGTTCGTCCTTCAGCTCACTCGCTCTGCGCACTGTCGTATTCCCACTTAGCGCAATCAGGACTGCTTGCTGGCGTCGCGAACCACGGCCTTGCTGCCCGGCTTGCGATCGCCGATATCCGCGACGATGACGTGTTCGCCGGCCTGCAATCCCTGGCGCACTTCGACCAGGCCCGTGTCTTCGTTCTGAATGCCGATGGTGACCTGCTTGCGCTGGATGCGATCGCCTTCGAGCGTGTAGACCACCGGCACGGCCGATTCGTACTTCACCGCGACGGTCGGGATCGACAACACCGGCTCGCCCGAATTCAGCACGAGTTCGCCCTGCGCGAACATGCCGCCCTTGAGCGCACGATCCGCATTCGGCACCGCTATATAAACAGTGATGGCGCGGGAGCCCTCCATCGTCATCGGGCTGATCCGCTGCACCTGGCCTTCGAACTGGCGCTGGCCGAAGCCGCCGACTTTGAAGCGCACCGGCTGGCCGATACTCACTGCAGGAATTTCCTGCGCAGGCACCGCCGCTTCGAGCAGCAGTTGACGCAGATCGACCAGTGTCACGATCGACGTATCGGACGACACTTTCTCGCCCGACTGCACCATGCGCTTCGCGACTGTGCCAGTGAACGGAGCACGCACCAGTGCGTCGTCGAGCGAAACCTTCGCGACTCGCGCCTGCGCTTCGGCGAGCTTCAGGCTCGCGACGCCGCCGGCATACGCACTCTCGGTCTGCTCGAACGTGTTCTGCGAAATATATTTCTGGTCCAGCAACTGGCGATTCTTGTCGCGGTTGAGCGTGGCGAGATTCAGGTCGGCGCGGGCCTTCTCCACCGCGGCGAGTTCGCGATCGTACTGAGCCTGCAGGTTGCGCGTGTCGATGCGGGCAATGACGTCGCCTTCACGCACGTCCTGTCCTTCACGAACCACCAGTTCCGAAATTTCGCCACCCACTTTCGCTTTCACCGTTGCCTGCGTCACCGGCGCCATCGAGCCGGACAGCGGCAACACGCGCGTCAACACTTTCGGCGTGACGGTTGCGATGTCTACGGCGGCAAGTTGCAACGGAACAGCTGAGGCTGCTGTTGGCGAAACGGTCGGAGCCGGCTTGCGCGTCATGTAGTACGCAGTCGTTCCGGCGATGATGGCGAGGATCGCGAACGCAATGAAGCGTTTCGGCCAATCGGACGTCGATGTTTCGGGCACGGACGTCCCTGCTACCGACTCGGAACCGCCTGCAGGCACAGAGAACGCATGAGCCCGTTCCGCGATGGACGCGACCGCAGCGGGTTGCGATGAATCCATGTGCCGCCGGGTATCCATCTCCTTGGGATCGTACTCCGACGTTTCCGTGTCATCGAGCATGCCGGTTTGCTGCCTTGCGTACCTGTTCACTGCGACTCCTCACTGCGACTCTAGCGGCGGCTGGGGACCGCATCGACAACGAAACTATTCCCGACCGGCCCTGCCACCAAGCGTTCTTGTGACTACCGTCCGGCGGTTCATGTAAGGCTTTGACGTAGCACCTTCCGGAAAGGTTACGGTGCGGCAGAAAAATTATTGAGGCGGCGGCGTAGCGGGGATCCTTGGCTACTCGAGCCGCCGTCGGACCGACGATTTCCGCATCGGACCGGGGGGCGCGGATTCTAATCCGATCCCGGCGCCAGAACTATGGCGCCAGTCGCGCGATTCAAGCGGGCGTGGAGACTACATATCAGAGGGGCTGAGCCGCGGGCGGCGGATCGCGTGGCAACGGGATGAATTCCTGGTCGTCGCCCACGGGCAGCGGGATCCGGCCTTCGCTCCAATCAGCACCCGCCCGAAGAATGCGCTCGCGGCTGGCCGACACGAAATTCCACCAGATATAGCGCCGCCCTACGGGTTCGCCCCCGAGCAGGATCAGGGTTGCGGACTGATGACACATCACCCGCGCCGCCTCTTTGCCCGCGAACACGATCATCTGGCCTGCCGTGAACCTCTGTCCTTCGATCTCGATTTCGCCGTGGGCGACGTACACGGCGCGCTCGCTGTAGGTGTCGGGGACATCGATCTGCGCTCCCGCATCCAGATGAGCATGCACGTAGAACAACGGCGAATGCGTCCGCAATTTGCTGGTACGGCCAAAAGCGGTGCCGGCCACCACCCGCAGGCTCGCACCTGGCTCCATGACATGCGGCAAGTCCGCTCCATCGATATGAACGAAGGCCGGCGCGATTTCCTGCTGGTCCTCGGGCAACGCCACCCATGCCTGGATGCCATCGAGCATCCCGCCGTGTTCGCGCATGGTATCGAAGCGTTCGGAATGGCTGATACCGCTGCCCGCAGTCATCCAGTTCACGTCGCCGGCACGGATCACCTGGTCGCAGCCGATGCTGTCCCGGTGCACGATCTCGCCGGCGAACAGGTAGGTAAGGGTCGACAGCCCGATGTGGGGATGCGGCCGCACGTCCATGCTGCGGGGTAAGTGCGGAGCCAGCTCGACCGGCCCCATGTGATCGAAAAAAACGAAGGGCCCGACCATGCGGCGCTTGGACCAGGGCAGCACCCGCCCGACTTCGAAGCCGCCCAGGTCATGGCGGCGGGCGGAGATGACGATGGAAATCATGGCAAGGAGGCAACCCGGTAAGAAAGAAAGGGTAAGAACCGCGGACGCGGCTGGCAAGCTGGCCAGAACGGAGGCGGAGCGGGTATGCATCCAGCTTCCTCTGGCCAGTTTACCCGTGGCGAGCCGCATCCGCAGTTCTGACCGGCCCGCCCCCTACTCCGCGACGGTATTCTCACAAAAATTCAGCCATTCTCCCGATCCGCGTGTATAGTGCCCGCCGGCTTGTGACCTTTCTCTTGTTCATCTTGTCTTGTTGCCCCGCCTACCCGGCGAAGCCTTCACAAGGTTCGCACATTCGAATCGTCCTTGACCTGCGGAGGCAGTCCTCCGTCTCTCCCGGTTACTAAGGACAGCAGTCCTTCGGATCCGTCAGGGACGCACCTGCCGTTTTAGTTGCCTGCGAAACCTCGATCGACGTTCAAGGAAGATCCTGGGTGAGTGCGGGTATTGTTTTGAAGGTATTTTTGAATGAGCAAGATTTACGTGGGCAATCTGCCCTTCTCCGCCGATGAAGCGCAGGTTCGCGCATTGTTCGAAGCACATGGCACCGTCGAGTCCGTCAGCCTGATCAATGACCGTGAAACCGGACGCCCTCGCGGCTTCGGCTTCGTGGAAATGCCTCGCGCCGATGCGGCTCGTGCGATCCAGGCGCTCAACGGCCAGGACATGGGCGGTCGTCCCCTCAAGGTCAACGAAGCACAGGATAAGCCTCGCGGCGGTGGCGGCGGTCGTAGCGGCGGTGGCGGCTACGGCGGCGGCGGCGGTGGTGGTGGCTACGGCGGCGGTGGCGGCGGCGGCGGCCGCTGGTAATCCTCCGCGGTCATTCTTCGGAATGACCCGCTGTTGATGTCCAGCGATGCGGCGGCGTCCCAGGGTGACCTGGGTGCCGCCGCATCTTGATGTCCTTGTGTCTCTAAATCTCTCCCCGCCTTTCTCTTTCCGCTGCGCGCGCTCTATCCTACTGGTAGACCTGCCCGTTGTAGCGAAGCCAGCCGGCGACGTGTTTGCCGCTGGGATCCTTGTGCGTCCAGTGGACCACTCCCCCGCGTTCGTTCCATTCGTATTCGCCCGAAAAGGCGACGTTGTCGCCCGCTCGCAGTCCGTCGACGCGTGACGCCAGGTCGATGTTGTGAGCGATCAATACAGTCTGACCCGACTTCAAGCGCAGCAGGAAACGCTGATGGCGTGAACCGTCGTTGTCGTCCGCCAGCACGCGGGTGACCGACCCTTCCGACATGACCTGTACGTTGCTGAGCCGGTCGTGAAACGCTCGCGACACGATGTCGAATTCATCGGACGTCGGCAGGCCGGCTTCGGCCGTGGTTCCGGGAGGAACAGTGGGAGGCAGCCGGTTACGCTGCTGGAAGTACTGCAATCCCGCGATCAGGACGGCTGCAACGAGCAGCCACTTGGTCGCGGAACGAGACGGTCGCTGATTGACAGGAGGAAGGAAACGCATCGAGTACTACACGAATACCGCCCTGACGGTTCGTCGGTAGTCTAGTTCATTGTTGCGCGGACATTAGCTGTTTACGCCGCGCTTCCTCGCGTTGGCATCAACTCTGGCATCGAGACTCAGGCCGACTGCTTGTGACGAGCCGGATCGCTGAATTCTTCCACCGCGTCGCGAAATCCTTCCAGCCAACCCGCACGTTGCGACGGATCGACATAGGGATTTTCGGGAGCCTGCACCGGATTGGGAAGATGCCGGTTGCGCAGTGCTGCGATATAGCCGCGGAGGTAAGCGTTCATCGCGAGATCGTCGATCATGACTTCCTCCACCAGCGTTCGTTATCAGGCAACTAGGAACGCGTGCCGCGACGGATATGTTCCTGGAGAACAGACCTGTGGAAGGAGGCTCGACTTACTTCGATGCCGCGGACGAGGCATGTCCTCCCGCTGCGATCCAGCGACGAATATTCGCATCCAGCACAGGGAGCGGCACCGCACCATTGCGCAGGACCTGGCCATTGAACTGCTTCACGTCGAATCGCTCACGGAGCTGCGTTTCAGCTGCAGTGCGCAGTTCGCGGATGCGGATCTCTCCAATCTTGTAGCCGAGCGCCTGGCCGGGATTAGCGATGTAGCGATCCACTTCCGCAGAGACATCGCTCGCGACCATGGACGAGTTATCCAGCATGTAGCGGATCGCTTGTTCGCGACTCCAGCCCTTGGCGTGCAGGCCCGTGTCGACGACCAAGCGCATGGCGCGCAGCATCTCATCGCTCAGGCGGCCGTAGTATTGATAGGGATCGGCGAACATGCCGAGTTCCGGCCCGAGCGATTCTGCATACAGGGCCCAGCCCTCGGAGAACGCGACATAGCCTTCGCCGAAGCGGCGGAAGCGTGGCAGGTCCTGCAACTCCTGCTGGATGGAAATCTGAAAGTGATGACCGGGCGAGGCCTCGTGCAGCGACAGGGTCTCCATCCCGAACTTTGGCTGCGCCTTCAGGTTGAACGTGTTGATGTAGAACACGCCGGGCCGCGAACCATCCGCTGACGGCGGGTCGTAAAACGCACCGGGCGCCGCTTCCGAGCGGAACGATTCGATTTCCCGGACCTCGTAGTCCGCCTTGGGGAAGTCCACGAACAGCTGCGGCAACCGAGCATCGATCGTCTTCTTGAGTTCGCGATACGCATCGAGCAGCGAGCCGCCATCCGTGAAGTAAAAGCGCGGATCCTCCTGCACGAAGCGGAAGAACGCAGGCAGATCGCCCTCGAACCCGACTCGCTGCCGAACCTTTTCCATCTCGCCGCGAATGCGCGCGACTTCGGACAGGCCGATGGCGTGAATCTCTTCGGGTGTCAGCTGGGTCGTGGTGTAAGCCCCGGCGAGCAAGGCATACCAGTTCTTGCCATCAGGCAGTTCCGACCAGCCCACGCTCCGACGCGCTTGTCGCGAGTACTCGTCGCGAATGAAGTCGTACAGGCGTCGATAGGCCGGACCGATCTGGTCGACGATGGCGCTACGATACTCGGCCTCGAGGCGTTCGCGATCAGCGGGCGGCACGGCGTCGGGAAAGTTCACCACCGGCCGATAGAACAGGCTGTTCACCGGATCCTCGACCAGCAGCGACTCCAGCTGTGACTGCACCTGTTTCACTACGGCCTGCGGGTGCACGACTCCGCGCCGGATACCTTCGCGCATGTTGGCGATGGCCTGGTCGGACCACACCACATAGTCGGAGATGCGTCCCAGGAAATTCTCGTAGTCCCGCACGGAATTGAAGGGCTGGGCGCTGGTGCCCGAGGCAAGCACGGGCATCAGGTTGGGCACGCTGAACAACTGCGAGATGGGCAACAGCCAGGAAGGAAACGCGGCAGCGGCGATCGCCTGTCGCCTCTCGTAGACGAACACTTCCCAGCTGGTGCGATCCGCGGCGGAGAGCGTCGCCGGATCGAATTTCAGCGCGGCGTCGAGATACTTCTGTTCGGCGGCCAGCTGGGTGGCTCGCGCTTCCGGTCCGATGTCGTTCGGCAGCTGATCGTCGTAACGATGGTCACCGATGAAGGTCGCCTGGACCGGGTTAAACTGCAGCCACTGCTCGAAATACTCGTCGAACATCTGGCTGAGGGCGGCATTCGACGGGCTGGCCGCGGTGGACTGCTGAACTACCGGCGCGGCACGCGCCGTCTTTTCCCGGTCCGATGGAGTACTGCAAGCACAGAGACAAAGCGAGACCACAGCCGGAAGATAAATGAGCTTCACGTATATACCTGCATTGAGCGCGCGCTGCCGCTACACTATGCGCCGCGACGCCGTTCAACTCCAAGCATTGGCCTGATTCCTCGATGACCAAAGCCGCTCCCATCGCGCGCGATCCTCCCTTCGTCATTCGTTTCGGCCCGGTCGGACTTGCGCAAATGCGCGTCACGACCCTGGACGCCGCCGCAATCCACGCTGAAGTGCTGTCGCGTATCAACTCGGCCCCACAACTGTTCGAGCGGACTGCTGTCTGTATCGACCTCGGCGAGCTGGAGCAGGTCCCCGTCGCGAGCGAGATCCGCACGGTGATGGACGCGGTCAAACGAGCGGGCATGCTGCCGGTGGCTCTCGCACGCGGCAACGAGATCGTAGATGCGTTGGCTCGCGAGCTGGATCTGCCGGTCGTCGCCCAGGTCCGCGCGGTCAGCAAACAGTCCGCAGAGATGCAACCGAAGGCCGAACCGGCCAAGCCCACACCGACGATGGATCTGGACTCGCAGGGTGCGCTGGCCCAATTGCATCATCAACCGGTGCGCTCGGGACAGCGTGTCTATGCACGCAATCGCGATCTGGTCGTCACCGCCGCGGTCGGCGCCGGCGCCGAAGTAATGGCCGACGGCTGCGTGCATGTGTACGGCACGTTGCGAGGCCGCGCCCTCGCAGGCGCACGAGGTGAGATCACCGCGCGTGTGTTCTGTCATGAATTCAATGCCGAACTCGTCTCCATCGCAGGCGTGTTCCGGGTATTCGAAACCATCCCCAAGGAACTGGCCGGAAAACCGGTTCAAGCCTGGCTCAGCGGCGACGACCTGCATTTCGCGCGTATCGGTAACCCCTAGAATCTTCATGCGCGCAGCTTCCCCGCCGGCCATTCACTCATTGGAGACTCAAGACATTGACTGAGATCATCGTTGTTACCTCGGGCAAGGGCGGCGTCGGCAAGACGACCACTTCGGCGAGCATCGCCAGCGGGCTGGCCCGCCGCGGCAAGAAGGTCGCCGTCATCGATTTCGACATCGGCCTGCGCAACCTCGATCTGATCATGGGCTGCGAACGCCGCGTCGTATACGACTTCGTCAACGTCATCCAGGGCGAATCGACGCTGAAACAGGCGCTCATCAAGGACAAGCGCATCGAATCGCTCTACGTCCTCGCTGCCTCACAGACGCGCGACAAAGACGCGCTGACGCAGGAAGGCGTGCGGCGCGTTCTCGATGACCTCATCGCCGACGGCTTCGACTACATTCTCTGCGACTCGCCCGCCGGCATCGAGAAGGGCGCGCACCTCGCGATGTACTTCGCCGACCGCGCCGTCGTGGTCGTGAATCCCGAAGTCTCATCGGTGCGCGACTCCGATCGTATTCTCGGCCTGCTCTCCAGCAAGACCTCGCGAGCGGAGAAGGACGAAACCAAGGTGAAAGAGCACCTGCTGCTCACCCGCTACAGTCCGCAGCGCGTGGCGGCGGGCGAGATGATGAGCGTCGATGACGTCAAGGAGATCCTCGGCATCGAAGTCATCGGCGTCATCCCCGAATCTCCCGATGTACTCGCCGCCTCGAATTCCGGCACACCGGTCATCTTGAATGCCGAGAGTGACGTGTCGCGCGCGTACGAAGATGCAGTGTCCCGCCTGCTCGGTGAAACCCTCCCTCTGCGTTTCCTCGAAGAACCGAAGAAGGGCTTCTTCTCGCGCCTGTTCGGAGGCTGACCATGGGCCTGCTAGCTTTTTTTCGACGCACACCCGCCACGGCGAGCGTGGCCAAGGAGCGCCTGCGGATCATCGTGGCGCAGGAACGCAGCGCACGCGGCGGTCCGGATTATCTCCCGTTGCTGCGGCGTGAACTGTTCGAAGTCATCCGCAAGTACGTGAACGTCGACCCCGACGCCATCCAGGTCAATCTCGAACGCGAGGAAGGCCAGGAAGTACTGGAGCTGTCGGTGACGTTGCCGGAGAAGAAACCGGCCTGAGGCGGAAGGGAAGGCAAGAACGACTTCACCTAGGCAGGAATCAGGAGGAAGAACGAACACTCCGATTTCTGAGCCAGGCGCAGCCGTTCTTGCCCATCCCCTTTCCTCAATACACCTCTGGCACCACCATCTCCGGCGGCACCGGCTTCCTCGAATAGTCGTCGTTCCGCAGCCGTTCCGGCAGCACCACGGCAGGATGCTCGATCTCCTCGTATGGGAAGTGCTGCAGGAGGTGCGCGATGCAATTCAGGCGCGCCTTTTTCTTGTCGACGGCTTGCACGATCCACCAGGGCGCTTCGGGAATGTGCGTGCGCTCGACCATGATCTCCTTGGCGCGCGTGTAGTCTTCCCAACGTCTGCGCGATTCGAGGTCCATCGGGCTGAGCTTCCATTGCTTGAGCGGATCGTGAATGCGGCTCAGGAAACGCAGGTGCTGTTCTTCGTCCGTGATGGAGAACCAGTACTTGATGAGCTTGATGCCCGAACGCACCAGCATTTTTTCGAACTCGGGCACGCTGCGGAAGAACTCTTCGTACTCCTCCGGGGTACAGAAGCCCATCACCTTCTCGACGCCGGCGCGGTTGTACCAGCTGCGATCGAACAGCACGATTTCACCAGCCGCCGGCAGGTGCGACACGTAGCGCTGGAAATACCATTGCGTCCTCTCGCGATCGTTTGGCGCAGGTAGCGCAGCGACGCGGCACACGCGAGGATTCAGGCGTTGGCTGATGCGCTTGATGACGCCTCCCTTGCCCGCCGCATCGCGGCCTTCGAACAGGATCACGACTTTGCGTTTGTTGGCGACCACCCAGTCCTGCAGCTTCACCAGTTCGCCCTGCAGCCGGAAGAGTTCGCTGAAGTAGGCATGCCGCGCGTCCTTCTCAGCCTGGTTCTGCGGCAGCAGCCCCAGGGCATCCGCGGACTCGACGTTGCGATCCTCGATCTCCATTTCCAGTTCCTCATCGTAGCTGTCGATGAGTTCGCGATGGATGCGCAGCATCAGGTCGTCGGGAGACATGGTTCGGGGTACTCGCGGCAAGGGGGGTTCCGGCAAATCTGCGGCGCCAATATGACATCCAGGTGACAACGGCAGTTCCTCCGGGCGGCTGCCCCCTGTCATGCGGCTGCAACAAATCAGCGCTAGCGTCGCACTCCCCTCCGTAATTTCCGAGAACCCGCATGAGCGCCAATGCCGCGACGTTGCAGTCGGCTCCCGCCAGCAACCGGCCGAAGCTCGATCACAAGCCCAGTCCGGTGACCGCGATCATTTTCGTGGGCCTGCTCGCGGCGGGATTGCTATTCACGGCCTATAGCCTGGTCGCCGACGTCAGCTCCGCCGGCGTCAGGACCACCACATACGTTCCGTTCATCCTGCTCGGCGTGGCGCTGCTGATCGCCCTGGGATTCGAGTTCGTCAACGGCTTCCACGACACCGCGAATGCCGTCGCGACCGTGATCTACACCCACTCGCTCGCGCCGAACGTGGCCGTGATGTGGTCGGGCTTCTTCAACTTCCTGGGTGTCCTGTTCTCTAGTGGCGCAGTGGCGTTCGGCATCATTTCGCTGCTGCCCGTGGAGCTGATCCTGCAAGTGGGCTCGGGTGCGGGATTCGCAATGGTATTCGCGCTGCTGATCGCAGCGATCGTCTGGAACCTCGGCACGTGGTGGCTCGGCCTGCCGGCTTCCTCTTCGCACACGCTGATCGGCTCCATCCTCGGAGTCGGCATTGCCAACGCCCTGATGCACGGTCGCGATGGCACCAGTGGCGTCGACTGGGCGCAGGCCACGAAGGTCGGCTACTCGTTGTTGTTGTCACCGGCGATCGGCTTCTGCGCGGCGGCGCTGCTGCTCCTGGCATTGCGTGCGCTGGTCAAGAATCGCGAACTCTATGACGAACCGAAAGCCAATGCGCCGCCGCCGGCTTGGATTCGCGGACTGCTGATCCTGACGTGCACCGGCGTTTCGTTCGCGCACGGCTCGAACGACGGCCAGAAAGGCATGGGCCTGATCATGCTGATCCTGGTCGGCACGGTGCCGCTGGCTTATGCGCTCAATCGCGCCATGCCGGCAGATGAAGTGACTCAGTTCGCGGCGCTGGCGCAAGTCACGCAGCAATCGCTGCAGGGAAGCGGTCTCGGCGAGTCTGTCGCTTCTCCGGGCGACGCGCGCAAAGTCCTGTCCGACTACGTTCGCACCAAGGACTATTCACCCGTGGTGGTCGGAGCGCTCGCCGCCGTCACCGGTGACATCGGCCGCCAGGTTACGCAGCACGGCACTCTGGCGCAGGTGCCGGCGGAAGCCGTTGCCAACGTCCGCAACGACATGTACCTGACCTCGGAAGCCATCCGCTTCCTCGACAAGTCCCCGGTCAAGTTCGACGACGCGACCAAGACCAATCTCAAGGCGTTCAAGGGCGAGATCGACGACGCCACCAAGTTCATTCCGCTGTGGGTGAAGGTCGCCGTCGCCATCGCGCTGGGCCTGGGCACCATGGTGGGATGGAAGCGCATCGTGGTCACGGTCGGCGAGAAGATCGGCAAGAGCCATCTGACCTACGCGCAAGGCGCGTCGGCCGAAGTCGTCGCGATGCTCACTATCGGCGCAGCTGACATGTATGGCCTGCCGGTATCGACGACGCACGTGTTGTCGTCAGGGGTCGCGGGCACCATGACCGCGAACGGCTCGGGCCTGCAATGGTCCACGGTACGCAACCTGCTGATGGCCTGGGTACTGACCCTGCCGGCAGCGATCCTGCTGTCGGGATCGCTGTATTGGCTATTGAATCACCTGTTCACTTGACTCTTACTTCCTCCCCCGGTCACCGGGGGAGGATTGAGGTGGAGGCATCCTTCCTCACCATCTCAAATCGTCCGGCACCACGAAATCCTTGTAAGGATCGCTTTCGTCCGCCGGCTTCTCCGGCTCCGCGCTGATCGTCACCACGGTCTGGTCGTCCCGTTCGCGGATGCGATCGGCGATGGCGGCGGGCACGAGTTCGTAGTGCCCCCTATAGCGCACGAAGACCAGTTCACCGCGACCGATTCGTTCGCGTAACGCCGGGTTGACGGCGACGCGGCGCACTTTCTGGCGATCGATGAAATTGAAAAAATCGTCGCTCTCGGCCTTGGGATCGATCTTGGGCTCGCGGTTCTGTTCGATCAATTGCATCACTTCGGCGCGCCGGGCCTTCTTCGCCGCTTTTTCCTGTTGCTGGCGATTCAGCTCCGCATCGCGTGCCGCCTTGGCGGCGGCCGCCGCTTGGGCCGCCAATTGCTGGGGCGTCGGCCCCGTCGGCGCATTGTGTTTCGCCTGCTTGTGCTGCTGCCGGCGTTCCTCGAGTTCGATCTGTTTCGCCTGTTTCTTGCTGCCAAGGCCGGCGGCCAGCAGCTGATCGCGCAAGGACATGCTCATGGGAATGCACTGGTTCGGGCAGGTGGGAGGGTCAAGCTTACTAAAATCGGGCTTGTCGATGCGAGAAGAGCGGCCAACAATGCGCGCCTCCGCAGCGCACCTGCCGGAGTGAAGCGGTCAGGCGAACTCATCCCAGGCGCCGCTGTCCAGAAGACACTCACTTCACCGATCCGGGTCACGGAGACATCCATGCGAAAAACCCTGCTACTGCTTGCCGGCCTGCTGTGCATTGCGACGGCAAGCGCCCAGTCCTGGACGGAAGGCAAGAACTACTTCGTGATCGAGCCGCGGCAGCCGACCACCGTCGAGCCTGGCAAGATCGAAGTGCTGGAAGTGTTTTCCTATGGCTGTCCCGCCTGCAACGCATTCGTGCCGACGGCCGAAAAAATGAAGGCCAGCCTGCCGCCGAACGCACAGATGACTTTCCTGCCAGCCTCGTTCATTCCGACGGAGGGTTGGCCCATGTTCCAGCGCGCCTACTTCGCTGCCAAGGCATTGGGCATCGCCGACCGCACGCACAACAAGATGTTCGACGCCGTGTGGGGCAGCGGCGAGCTGGCCATCATGGATCCGAAGACCAACCGGCTCAAGAAGCCACTTCCCAGCATCGAGGACGCATCGAAATTCTATGCCCGCGTGGGCGGCGTCAAGGCAGAGGACTTCGTTGCCGCCGCGAAATCGTTCAGCGTCGAAGCCAACATGCGCCGCGCCGACATGCTGATCAAGGATGCCTACAAGGTCCCCAGCACACCCACCATCATCGTCAACGGCCGCTACCGCCTGGACGGCCAGTCTGCCGGCGGTTACCAGCAGATGATCGATCTGACGAACTGGCTGGTGGCAAAAGAGACGCAGGCAAAGAGGTGATCGTCCTCGCGGGCAGCACCTTTTTCGCGATTGCGGAAGAAGGTGCGCGACGGGTGGCAAGGTCGATGACTATCGGGCCGTAAGCTCCCCGATCGAACGCAGGGCGCGCCACCGGCGGGCGTCTCGAAAGGTGTCCGTTGCACTTCTCGCAGCGAAGCACATCGCCGGGACGCAGCAGGCACTGCAGTCGCGGCCATTCGCGTTGGATCTCCGTTAGATCGAGCAAGGCGTCAAGACCACAGCGGCGACAACACACTTGCATACGCTGCGGCTGCCGACTCCGCGATACGAAGCTCAGCAAAGTTTCACGGACCAGCAGGATGCGAAGAGAAACCATGGGCCAAATTCCGCCAGGACACTACGTTTATCGGCAACGCCACCGCGAGAGCGACGGTGCAGAATCAAACCGATCGTCGAGTCACCTTGTACCTATCGCCACTCGCGGACTCAATTGCACTCAAGGCCAAGCATCTAGCGTGCCAGCATCGAGTTGCAGGCCAATGAAGCAATCGCGCGTTGCGATGAAGCTGCCTGCCCGTAGTTCACTCACGCACCTGCGACAGTGCGCTGCGGCAATGTTTCGTGCGGCGTCAGCTCCATTTTCTGAGTCTGTTCGAAATCGCCGGCGTTGAAGTCCGCCGGAAAATTCAGCAGCGAGTTCCATGCACCGGCGTGGCCCGGTACGCCGAGCTGCCACTCGGTGAGGAACATGGTGTACTTGTCCCAGACCATGCGGCCGCTGCTGATGTCCCAGTAACCGTGTTTGATGTGCGACTGGCCGTAGCAGCCGTTGATCGCGACCACGTTTTCCGTGACGGCGAGATGGCCTGTCCTGAGTCCCGCATGCCACCGGGGATTGATGTTTGCAACCACGGGTGGCCACAGGAACGTCGCCGGTGCGCCGAAATCGAAGCATTGATCCACACTGCTCTTTGCGAGCAGATAAGGTATTTTGCCCGAGTCCGCGGAGTCCATCGTGAGCGCCAGCACGGCACGCACGTTCTTCAGTTCCGGCGGCGATTCGACCACGATGCCCAACAACGTCTGGTCGACGTGGAGCATCGCTACCAGGTGACCCAACTGCACGTCCTTGACCCGCTTCACCCGCAAATTGGACACTGCAATCACATCGACCTCCGCTGGTCCCAATCATCGCACAGCTGGCGCGCCATTAATTTGCTGTAATTCGACATAACTGTCGCAAATCTTCCGTGCTTTGGCCACCTGCATTAGTACCGGCTGTGATGGAGATCAAAACCTTCGCCCTCGTGTTCACCCTGTTGCTGCTGACAGCGGGCACTTACGCGCACGAGGAAGATAGTTTCGAAGCGGCGGGCTCGCTCGGCTGGACCATCGCCGAGAAAAAATCCGGTCACGATCAACTGCTCGCGATGACTAGGATCAGGCAACTAGCAGCCATTAACGAAGGCTTGAACGCACTCGCCGCACGCGACGCATCGGCCTGCAACTGGATGAACCAGATCACCGGCCCGGAGACGCTCGCAAAGCAAATCAATGCCTTTGACGCCAATCCTGCCGTCAAAGGCGTGATCGAAGGAGCGGGTATGAGCGTGCGGGAATATCTTCTGACCTTACACGCCGTCAGTGAGACCGCCATCGTCGTGCATGCCGCGGAGCAAAAGATCTCAGTGAGTGTCATCGCCCTCCCGACGAACGTCGCGTTCTACCGACAGCACCGGACCGAGATCGAGCGCCTGCTCGATGGTCCTCATCCCTGCTGACAGGGTCCTCAATGGAAATTGTTGTTTGAGAATGATGAATCGCGGGCAGCGGCCGAATGGTAGCGAGCGGCATAGCCGCCTCAGCGATTGCGATCGATGCTGGCAGCCAGGCGATAGCTGGCCTCGAGCAGCGGCAGCGTAAGCCCAAGGGAAACAGCTTTGCGAACCGCATGGCCCAGCGTGTATTCCACTTCGAGTGCACGGCCGGCATCCAGGTCCTGCAGCGATGACATGCGATGGCCGGGCACGCGAGTTTTGAAGTCCTGTCCAGCGCGCATCACGGCTTCGACCGCCTGTTCCTCCGAGCCGCTGCACATCGAAGCGACCGGCAACAGGGAATCGTCGGTCAACGGCACTCCGCTCGCCTCGGCGAGTGAACCCAACTCTCGCACCAGCCTGGCGTGCAGCAGTGCTGAATCGGGATCCATCAAGTATTTCCAGGTCGCGCTGCGGACCGTGATGGAGAGGATCATGAAGCCAGCCCATGCGGCGAACTTCGACCATTCGCGGCTGACGATATCCGGAACAGCGCTCGAGCGAATGCCGGCGGATTCCAACTCGCTAGCGATGCGCTGGGCAGTGGACTCGTCGCTCCCCGCCAGCAGCGGACCCAGCATCAAGCCGACATTGCGGGTGAACAGCACCTCGCCCGACGCCATCAATTCTCCGCTCGTGTTCGCAAGCGACCCGAGCACTCGTTGAGCGCCGAACGCATCGACCAGTAATTCGTCCTTCGCCAGGCCGTTCTGGACCGAGAACACGGTATCGATGCGGGAAGATCGCAATGGCACC
>Ga0157380_10000156_pt1 | contig 39392 bp, 31 predicted proteins | sample S35metaG_FD_119757 | JGI IMG/M metagenome (GOLD analysis project Ga0157380, IMG submission 119757) | Switchgrass rhizosphere microbial communities from Kellogg Biological Station, Michigan, USA - S3-5 metaG | ecosystem: Host-associated > Plants > Roots > Rhizosphere > Soil | place: USA...
AGAGATATTATAGATGCCCTCCTTGCCAATAAGATCAACAAATTTATACTCATCGGAGAAAATGTGCTGAACTATCATGCCTCCGACGATTGCTATTACCAGGAATGGTTTGATGACCTGGATGACGGCTGGGTTGCTTTGATTAATTTCAGGGAGCATGTGATCAAAGAGTTTGAAAAAAACAATGTGGATTATTATTTTGTCTCCGGAGGCGAACTGAATGACCTTGGCTGGCGTACCTACAGTCCTTTTCAGCTTTTTGAACGGATCGACCACGTTGTTTCCCGCAGGCTTGCCTGATGGTAATGGAGCACCCACCCTGTTCCTGTAGGTTTTTTTTATCTTTGGCCTATGTCAGCCCTTCTGAAGATTGCGCCGTTACTTTTTTTACCCGCATTGCTTCTGTCACAGGATAAGAGTGAAAAAATACTGAAAGGCATGGCTTCATTCTATGCTGATAAGTTTGAGGGCCGGAAAACCGCCAACGGTGAAATTTTCAACAACAGCGACTTTACTGCCGCTCACCGGAATCTCCCATTCAATTCACTTGTGAGAATTATCAATCCTGATAATAAAAAAACGATCGTCGTCAGAATAAATGACCGCGGTCCATTTAAAAAAGGCCGTATTATTGACCTGACCCGGTCAGCCGCTAAAAAAATAGGTCTGGATATACAGGGTGAAACCATGGTTTCGGTGCAATACGTCACCACAACCCTCCTTACACCAGAGCTCGACAGTGTATTCAGGTCCGTGCACTTTGCCGATTGTCTTGGCAACATGGAGTCACTATCAGGATATACGCTTGTATTGTGGAGAACAAACAACCTGCAGCACATGCTGCACATGGCAAATGACCTTGATGACCTGGGCCAGTCAGGAAAAGTTGTGATTGAACGAAAAAACAATTTATTTTACCTGCTTGTCACTGGTTTTACAAAAAAGCAGGATGCGCTGGATGCCATGCAGAAGTTAAAAAGCCAGGGGTTCTTTAAGACAAGAATCTATGACTGATTAAAAATTGTGGCTCAGGCCGGTTCAAATTGTTTTTTTAGCATACTAATCACTTTCCTGTCGATAGGAAAAGTAACATCTTCTTCCCTTGCATCTGCCAGGGAAATCCACCTGAACGAATGCATCGCTACAGCTGCTTTATCAAAATCAAATGGCTTAGCGGTGGTTTTAAGCATAGACGGGTTAATAATCTCTGTCAGGTAATAGATGCTGATCACCTGGTGTTTTGGATTTAAGAATGATTGCTGAAAAAAATCGGTGGTATAGAAGTGTGAAAGTACTTTTATTTCTGTCTGAAGCTCCTCCATAAATTCGCGTTTCAGGCATTCAACGGTCCCTTCTCCGAACTGAAGTCCGCCCCCTGGAAATTTGGTGATGTTCCTGCCATATACATGTTCATCTGAAATCAGCACCTGCATCTTATCATTCACAACAAGGCCATAAACCCTGATGTTAAATACATTTTCCATCCGGTAAAGATGTGAAATTTCCTTAACCTGCCGTCTTTGGCGAGCCCAGTGATAAAAGACGCTCCTTTTGTTCCATGGCGGCACGATAACCTATTCCGGCCATCTCCTCTACATGCTGCATGTCGAAAAGGTTATAATTTATTAAGTCATCCGGCTCTATCAGCACCTGACACAGCCTGAATTTTTCTTTTGTAACATTGTTGATCGCCATCATGAAGCTTCTTTCAATCATTGCTTTCATACTGAAATCATCCGGATGAGGCCTGATCGGATTGACATGCACACCTATCACGAAATCGCATTTTTCAAGCAGTGGCTCAACGGGAAAGTTATTGAGCAGGCCACCGTCAACATACATCTTATCGCCTATCGTCACAGGCTGGAAAATAGCAGGAACGGCAAGTGAGGCCATTACTTTATCAAGCAGCTCACCGGTTGAAAAATATTCAGACACTGCATTTTTGAAATCTGTTGCACATACGGTAAGACTGATTGGAAGGGCTTCAAAAGTCATCTGACCCAGCGCTTTTTGCAATGGTTTTTTGATCGTTTCAAACTTAAACAAACCGCTCTTGCCTGGTCTGAAATCTGAAAAGCTGAACAAGTCCATCTCCTTTATTAGCGAAAGCAGTTCAGCAGGCTTCATCCCTGCAGCATAGCATGCGCCGATAACAGCTCCCGCACTCACGCCTGAAATCGCATCAATCTGCACATGTAATTCTTCCAGTGCTTTTAATACGCCGATATGTGCGCTTCCTCTTGCACCGCCCCCTGAAAGTACAAGTCCTGTTTTCATGTTTTAAGTATGTTGTAGTAACGGAAAAAAACAGGGAATCTTTTTACAGCACAAAATCCCGGTCACACCAAAACCATGATGCGGCCTATTGATAAAAAAAGAATGCCAGGTAAAAAGGTTACGAACCGAATTTTTCCATCACTTCCTTGCTCATACCGGTAAATGAAAAACCACCGTCATGAAAAAGGTTCTGCATGGTCACCATCCTGGTATAGTCTGAAAACATCATCACCGTGTAGTCTGCACAGCTTTCTGCACTTGCATTGCCCAGGGGTGAAAGCAGGTCGGCATAATTATAAAACGCATCAAAGCCTTTTACGCCGGTTCCGGCAGTAGTCTTGGTAGGTGATTGGGAAATGGTATTGATCCTTACTTTTTTCAGCTTGCCATATTGATAACCAAATCCACGTGTTATGGATTCAAGCACCGATTTCGCATCGGCCATATCACCGTAATCAGGAAATACACGCTGCGATGCAATATAGGTAAGTGCAACTACGCTGCTCCACTCATTCATTGCATCAAGCTTCATGGCTGTCTGTAATGTTTTATGGAGTGAAAGTGCTGAGATATCCAAAGTCTTATGAAAATATTCATAATCGAGGTCCGTATAAGGCCTGCTTTTCCTAACATTAGGAGACATGCCAATGGAATGCAGTACAAAATCCAGCTTCCCGCCTAATACCTCCATGGATTTAGTGAAAAGATTTTCAAGGTCAGCAACGGAAGTTGCATCAGCGGGAATCACTTCAGCCTTGCAGCTGGCAGCAAGTTCTTTAATTGCTCCCAGTCTGAGCGCTACGGGAGCATTCGTCAGGGTGAATACGGCGCCTTCCTCATAACAGCGTTGCGCCACTTTCCAGGCAATGGAATTCGGGTCCAGTGCGCCAAATATGATTCCTTTTTTTCCTTTGAGCAGGTTGTTTTTCATAAGATGCTAATTAAGCCGGCCTCCAGATCACTTTTCATTTGGTCAGCGGCATGAAACAGGGTTCAAAGATAATATTTGCTTTTAAAACGGTTATTTTGCAAGCAGTTCTTTCGCATTTTCAAGGGCTGCATCAGTCAGCTCATTACCCGAAAGCATTTTTGCAATTTCATTGATCCGCTCCTGCTGATCAAGCGAACGGATGCCGGTATGTGTAGTTTTACCAGTTACCCGTTTATACACCTGCAGGTGTGCATCTCCCCTGCTTGCCATCTGAGGAAGGTGCGTGATGGCCATCACCTGATGCCTTGAAGATATTTTTTCAATGATGCTACCCACCTTGAATGCCACCTCGCCTGAAATTCCACTGTCGATCTCATCAAAAATAATGGTAGGCATGGTAACCTTCCTGGCCATCATGGCTTTGATGCAAAGCATCAGCCTGCTCATTTCCCCGCCTGATGCCACCCTGCTCAACTCCTGCATGGCTACACCTTTATTCGCCGAAAACAGGAATTTTATTTTATCAATGCCGTTTTCGCCAGGCTCTTCCATTTCCTGCTGCTCAATTTTTAAAGTTGCATGCGGCATGCCCACTTCCTTCAGCATGTCCTTTATTTCCTTTTCCGCTTGCCGGGCTGCTTCACTCCTGTTTTTTGAAAGCTGGCTGGCCGTTTTCATCAATGCTTCCCTTTGCTTCAGCACCTGCTCATTCAGTTTATGGATTGTATTATCAAGCGAGCTTATCTGCAGAAGCCTGGATGAAAGTTCATCTCGAAGCAACAGCAAATCATCGATCGTACTTACCCTGTGCTTTTGCTGCAGGCCAAAAATGAGGTTCAGCCTTTCATTGATTGTTCCGATCCGTTCACTATCGTATTGAATGTGCTGCTCCAGTCCTTCAAGCGCCGATGCGATATCTTTTATTTCAATCAGCGCACTTTTAATGCGCGATGATTCTGCATCGATTTTTTCATTGAATTTCACAACAGGCCTGAGCAGGTTGAAAACATTTTCCAGCTCAGCAATCACATTCATTTCTCCCTGCTGAAGCATGTTCACTCCCTGACTTAATTTAGATTTGATTTCTTCTGCATTACTAAGCGTTTCAAGTTCCTGCTGCAAGGCATCCTGCTCGCCTGATCTGAGTGCGGCTGAATCCAGCTCATCAAACTGAAACTGGTAATAATCCTGATCGGCTTTGGATTTTTTTTCTGATTCGGTCAGTATGTTTAGCTCCTGTATGGATTGCTTCCATTTTTTGAATTCATTTCTATAGGAAACAAGCATGGCCTGGTGATCACAACAGCCATCAAGCACCTGCAGCTGAAATCCGGATTGCTGCAAAGTAAGTGTTTCATGCTGTGAATGGATATCCACCAGCAGGGATCCAAGTTCTTTCAGCTGATTTAGATTAACAGGGGTATCATTGATAAAAGCCCTTGATTTCCCTTCGGGATTGACCTCTCGTCGCAAACTGCTGACAGGCTCGTAATCCAGTCCGTTACGTTCAAAAAAATCCACCAGATCATATTCTTTTATATCAAACTGTCCCTCAATGATGCATTTTTTTGTTTTATCGCGTAAAGCTGCCGTATCGGCCCGGTTACCCAGTATCAGGGAAAGGGCTCCAAGCAGAATGGTTTTGCCTGCGCCGGTTTCACCGGTAATAATGGTAAGCCCACCGGAAACATTCATCTCCAGGTCATCAATTAGCACATAATTCTGTATTCTGAGCTGTACAAGCATAAAAAATCAGCGATTGGTCTCTACAAAAATAAAAAAATACTTAAGCAATCAGGAAATCATTAAAAGCAGTTTGAAAAATAGCCGAAGCTATTTCCAAACCTGAATCTTTATCAGCAGTTGAAAGCTAATTTCCTTTCATAATTTTCTCGTACTTGTTCATATTGGCCGGATCAATCTCATCGAGCCGGGATTTCACCTTTGCCTTGATATCCGGAAATGCCTGTGAAAAAATATTCACCACTTCTTCCGACTTGGCTGTAAAAAACACCTGCATCAGCAGGGATGCCGGCTTATCTTCGTGAACAGATTTGAGGGATTCAATTCCATCGGCAATTGCACGGACCCCGTCATCCTTTTTTTCAGTCATAATATCCAGGCCTTTCCTGTGGTAATCATAATAAAGCTGCCTGATCGGTCGAAATATCGGATTAAGAAAATTCTCCGTGAGCCAGTAACGGTTACGCGTACCCTCAAAGGCTTTCCACCCTTTTTCAGCGCCGGCCTGTGCATTATTGATCACCGTTTGCGCTTTCAGGTAATAAGCAGTTCCTCCAAGGGGTGAATACGTGTCATAATCAATCCCAAGGATCATATAAGCATAATAAGCCAGCACATTGGTGAGGTTTGAAGTGTTGCCGGTTTCATTGAATACAAGCTGTTGATATTCGAGGTAACGAAAATTGAAATTCTCATCATTGAAATTAAAAACCGGTGAATTGTATGAGGTTTTAAATATCGGCCTGGATGACTGTACCTGGATGGTCCCTTTAAATTCATCATTCGACGGACGATCGTTGATCGTAATCTGCATGGTGCATTCAATACGTTCTTCGTTCAGGAATTTATCACCTGTCCACTTGGTGTTATTCATAAATTCATAAATGGCAGTCTGCATGGTGGTAAACACCCGTTTGTCGCTGGTTTGAATTTGCGGTGTTAAAATGGTAACCTGGCAATTCAGCTCCTGTGCCATGGCGGCAACAGTGGTTACAAGGAATGCGATGATGCTGAAAAATTTTTTCATTATTTTTTTGCTGCTGGATTCTTAAATATGGTATGGATGATGTCTTCTGCCACAAGCTGCTTGCTTTTCAGGTCAAAAGAGAATTTGTTTTTTTTGCGGTCGATGATCGTGACTTTATTCTGATCTGAGTTGAATGTTGCCCCGGCATCGTTCATCGAATTGAGAACAATATAATCCAGGTTTTTTGTTTCCAGCTTCTTCAGGGCGTTCTTCAGCTCGTCATTTGTTTCCAGGGCAAATCCGACAAGTACCTGGTTCTTTTTTTTCTTCTTTCCCATTTCACCCAGGATGTCGGTTGTGGGCTGTAATGGAATGTTGAACGGAGCATCATCTTTTTTAATTTTGGTCCCTGCAACTTTTACCGGTGTATAGTCAGCCACAGCAGCTGCCATGATCACCATATCGCAGGAAGCAAATTCTTTCATGCAGGCCGCATGCATTTGCGCTGCGGAACGGACATCAACTCTTTTAATATTTTTATTGGTCTGGCTGATGGATGTCGGGCCGGCAACCATAACCACCTGGGCACCTTTGTTTGCAAGGGAGGAGGCAATTTCAAAACCCATTTTACCGCTGGAGTGGTTGCTGATAAACCGGACCGGATCGATAGCTTCCTGGGTTGGACCTGCACTTACCAGGATTTTCTTTCCACGCAGCAGGTTCCTTTCTTTCAGATAACCGGCAATGGTATCCACAATCACACCAGGTTCTTCCATGCGTCCTTCACCAGTCAGGCCACTTGCAAGTTCACCGGTAGCCGGGCCTATGCAGTGATTGCCATATGAGACCAGCCGGGCGATATTTTCAGTTGTGCTTCGATGCCTGAACATATCCAGGTCCATGGCAGGTGCAAAAAATACAGGGCACCGCGCAGATAGATAAACAGCGGTTACGATATTATCACAGATACCGTGGGCGAATTTTGCAATGGTGTTGGCAGAAGCAGGGCAAACGATCATTACATCGGGCCATAATCCCAAAGCAACATGATTGTTCCATTCACCTTCCTTGTTCTGAACAAAAGAGGAGACCACAGGATTGCCTGACAATGTTGAAAGGGTAACGGCGGTTACAAAATCGCCTGCACCGTGTGTCATGATCACCTTCACTTCGGCGCCATGCTTTTTAAACAGCCTGACCACTTCAGGTATTTTATACGCGGCAATGCTGCCCGTAACTGCTATCAATATTTTTTTACCCTGCAGATTCATGTACATATATAATAAGGAGTAAAAACCGGAATGGAACGACTTAAAATGAAATTGCGGAAAACAGAACGCCTCCAGCTACCGAAAGCCTTGTTCCATCATCCGCAATTGCTCCGGCTGTAAATGCTTACAATTCTTTGGCCGGGTTTCTGTGATAAATTTTACCGTCAAGAAATTCCTGAATGGCAATCAATGTTGGTTTGGGCAGCTTCTCATAATATTTCGAAATTTCGATCTGCTCCCTGTTTTCAAAAACCTCCTCCAGGTTATCTGAACTGGTGGTAAACTCGCTTAACTTTCCGTTGAGCTCTTCTTTTAATTCTGTTGAGATATGATTTGCTCTTTTTGCGATGATAACGAGCGACTCATAAATGTTACCTGTCTTTTCTTCAAACTGCAAAATGTTTCTTGTCTCAGTTGACAGGGATGCTGCTTTGTGATTCATTTTTTGTTTTTAATAGTTTTTATGTATTACAATGATGATGTTTGTTTCTGATTCAGCTTTTTCATTTCAACCTGGCAGGTTCTGAAGATGGATTCAGCGTCCTTCATATGGGTACTGGCCGGGAAAAAGTCCACTAATTTATAATAATTTTCGATAGCATTCTTAAAACGCTCATATTTTTTCGATTCTATGCTGTTTTTGGCGTACTGATAGGCCGATTTTACTGATAAATAGAGGCATTCCTCCTTATAGGGGGTGCTTGGGAAATCCTTGATCAGGTTCCCGAAAGCGACCACGGCAGCCCCATAATTACCCGTTTTGTAGTACAATTTGGCTATCTGGTACTCCTTATATTCCAGCTTGAACCTGAGCTTGTCCATATAATCATTACACTCCTGGACACGTGAGCTGCCTGGAAATTTATTTACAAAAAGCTGGAACTGACGGATGGCATCATACGTGTTTGTCTGATCAAGCGAGTATGTCGGCGAATCCTCGTAATAACAAAATGCATTCATGAATTGAGCTTCTTCTGCAAACTCGCTGTTTGGAAATGTAACAGTAAAATTATTAAAGTGATAAGCAGCGGTTGCAAATTCTCCTGTTTCGTAATAACACTTTGCAAAATAAAAATACATTTTTTCAGATCTGCTTGATCCTTTATATACGCTGATCAGCTCTTCAAAAATTTGCAAGGCATGATAATAATCTTTTTTTTCATAATACTTCATGGCAGCATTGTACCTTTTTTCATTGTCATTGCTTTTCAGCAAACGTTGAAATTTACATGATTGCAACACGCTGAACAATGCGGCTGTCAAGAGAAACAGAATGGCATACTTTTTTTTCATGTTGCAAAAATAATAATTTTTATGAATAGCATAAGAGCCAATTAACAACGACGTGTTAATAAATATATTGAGTGCATGTGATTTTGTGGAAATATAATTTTCATCTTCGCTGCGCAGATAATTGATAAAGTTACATGACAGATTTGTTTGAGAAGTTAAAAAATAACAGAGGTCCGCTCGGAACTTTCTCAAAAGTAGCTCACGATTATTTTACCTTCCCCAAACTGGAAGGCGAGATCTCAAACAAAATGTTTTTTCGCGGAAAGAAAGTTCTGGTGTGGAGTCTCAACAATTATCTTGGCCTTGCCAATCATCCTGAAGTCAGAAAAGCAGATGCAGATGCTGCCAGTCAATTTGGACTTGCTTACCCGATGGGAGCACGTATGATGTCAGGAAACAGCAATCATCACGAACAGCTTGAAAAGGAAATATCTTCTTTTATGTCGAAAGAAGATACCATACTCCTTAATTATGGTTACCAGGGCATGGTGAGTGCAATTGATTGCCTGGTCGACCGTCATGATGTTATTGTTTATGATGCTGAATCGCATGCATGCATCATTGATGGCGTGCGTATGCATATGGGTAAACGTTTCGTTTATCCGCACAATGATATTGCAAGTCTTGAAAAACAGCTTGCACGTGCTCAGAAGCTGGTCGCTGAAACAAATGGCGCCATCATGGTCATTACTGAAGGTGTTTTCGGAATGTCGGGCAACCAGGGTAAATTAAAAGAGATTACTGCGCTGAAGAAAAAATATAAGTTCCGTTTGTTTGTGGATGATGCACATGGTTTTGGTACCATGGGTAAAACCGGAGCAGGTACCGCCGAAGAACAGGGAGTTCAACAGGAAGTGGACATCTATTTCGGTACCTTTGCAAAATCAATGGCATCTATCGGCGGATTTATCTGCAGCACCAATGACGTAATTGAGTACCTCAGGTACAATATGCGTTCACAGATTTTTGCAAAATCAATGCCCATGCCATTGGTTATTGGTGCCTCCAAGCGACTTGAATTATTAAAATCAAAACCCGAATTAAAGGATAACCTCTGGAAAATTGTTCATGCTTTACAGGATGGCCTTAAAAAAGCCGGATTCAACCTGGGCACTACCATGTCACCAGTTACACCTGTCTTTCTGAGCGGAGGACATTTCGAAGCTGGAAACCTGGTTGTCGATCTGCGTGAAAATTACCAGATATTTTGTTCCATTGTTACTTACCCCGTAGTTCCAAAAGGGGTGATTATGCTCAGGCTGATTCCAACTGCCGAGCATACGTTGGATGATGTGAAGTATACTGTTGAAACTTTCGAAAAAATCAGGACAAATCTCAGGGAAGGAAAATATGATAAAGAAAAAGTTATCATGGCTTAATTAAGAACCGCAATGATCAAAAATTGAAACATTTTAATTGAGAATCAAGTATAAGATAACAATATAAAATTCCTAGCAAAGATAGCCACCAACAATCAGAGAAAGCCACCAGTACTAACAATTAAAAACAATTAACAAAATGGCAACAAAAGCAAGAAAAGCTCCAAGAAGGGCTAGTGCTAAGAAAGCTGCTCCTAAAAAAGCCGCTAAGAAAAAAGCACCAGCAAAAAAGGCAGCTAAGAAATCTTCAAAAAAGAAATAAGTTAGACTTGTTTCTCAGAGCTTCAAGGTCTTCCGCAAGGGAGACCTTTTCTTTTATAACCTGTTTCCATTTTATCAGGCTGGAAATCCATTCAGCGGGCAACAGGTACTTAAAACGGAATGCTGCCTGCTGAATTGCTTTTATAAACCCATGGGATCGTGGTCCGCACTGAAAGAACTGTGTAATAAAATCTCCTTTTTATGATCGAATGTAGAGCTTCCTCCCTTATCAGTTTCATCACCAAAGCTGCAAAACGTTCCATGGATCATGCTACTTCCGGAAAATCATGCTCCTTTCTGTGAATTCCCTGGCATTCCATTACAGCGCAAAAAAAAATTCAGTCCATGTAATTATTGACTTGTTTGGGTTCATGAAAACCGGTATGATCAAAGCTATTTAAAGGAAAAAGCCTTTAAAACCGGCTTTACAGGTAATCCGGCCCGTGCCAATACGGCTTTGGCCATGTAATAAAATGAAAAAGAATTACCGGTTCCCTAATTTTTTAATCACAATACAGATAAAATCTTACATTTTTTAAAACACTACCGCTATACGAAATCCTTTAATTGGCAGAGTTTATGCAACATGGCGGAAAAAAATAATATCATGAAAACACGCAAACATTTTGGCTTGCAGTTGATGCTGAACAAAGCAGCATGCAAAATGATAATGCTGGGTTTAGTTTTTTGCTTATCATTTTCTGCAAGTGCCATCGCACAGACAATCGTAGATTTTAATGCTGCCATTTCGGGCAAGGCAGTATTGTTCAACTGGAGTCTTTCCCCTGATTCAGGGTTTCAGATACTGCAGGTGGAACGTTCCTCCGATCAGCAGAATTATCATCCATGTGTAACCATCAAGAATGTAAATTCCCGTGTATTTGCATGGGATAAAAATCCCAAATATGGTAAATCATATTACAGGCTCAAGGTAACAAGCCTTGCGGGAATTGTTTCTTATTCCCAGACGGTGATGATCGGTTATTACCCGGGATTGACTGTAGTGCATGGTCACCCTGCTGATATAAATGAAGGAGTGCATAACCGGTCAGGGAACTTAACAGGAGATGAAATACCCGGGGAGGCCCAGACAAAAACCACCTATTGGGTATACGATATTCATGCAGGAAATAAGATTACCCTGTTTGATCGTGCCGAAAGCATGACTGAGGTTAAAGCCAGGTTGTCATCCGGCCGGCCATACCTTATTATTACGCTGGTGAATGATGCACCTGCACAAAAAGAATATTATCTGAGGAGCTATTGATCGCATTAAAAAAAATAAAGCTGAACTTGAACAACATCTACAGGACTATAAAATTAATTAACGACAGATAAGGCCGAAGTCAAACTCTGCCAGGATCAGGTAAATAAAAACCGTATGGAAAAGTTAAATGAAAATAACTGCTGTTTAGACAACGGCAACCTGATTATTAAAAGCACGCCAATGGTACACATTATTTCCTTTGCATTCGATGAAAAGAATTTTGCGGATCTGGGGTTCCAGATCCGGCGAAAGGTCTTTGTTGATGAACAGCGTGTAAACCGTCATGATGAGTATGACCATTTTGAGAAAACCGCACAACATTACCTGGCATTTGCAGAGCATCAGCCTGTAGGAGCTGCCAGATGGCGTGAAACTGCATACGGAATCAAGCTGGAACGCTTTGCTGTATTAAAGGAATACAGAAACAAAGGTATCGGCACCATGCTGCTGAAAAAGATCATCAGGGATACACATTCCATGAAAAGGAAAATATATCTCCACGCACAGCTTTCAGCAGTGAATTTTTATAAAAAAGAAGGTTTTAAGGTTGTTGGCGAAATCTTTTCAGAAGCCAATATCCAGCATTTTAAAATGGAACTGGATGTGTGATTATTTCCGTTTGGAAATTTTCACGTGCCCCCAATTTTCCCCCCGTTTAATCCTGAACACCTGCATCGGTGTAATATCAAATTTTGCAGCAATATTCTTAATCGTTGTCCGGTCGGCCTGGATCATTTCTTTGATCTTGACAACCTTGGATTCGGTTAATTTGCTGTAGCGTATCCTCGATCCGCTGTTTTTCAAAGCAGGATTTTTGCGATAATGCTCATTCACCTCTTCCTGGGTTGCCCAGCGGAGGTTTTTAGCCACATTATTCCTTTTGTTATAATCGAGATGAATCACAAACTTCTGCCTGCTGCTCTTTTTGGCAACAAAAAAACCGGCAACCAGCTTATGCAGATACCTCGTATAGCTTTCTCCGTTAGGACGAAGATTTAAGGAAGAATATCCCTGGATGGTGGCACCTTTAAGCAGGTCTCCGTCGGTGACATCCTTAGCATAACTGGCCATGCGTCCCTGAGAGGAAACAGCATATCTGTAGCGCAGCTGAACGCCTTTGCCAAACTTGATTTCTTTCCAGCTTTCGTTTTTTAAGAGTTTTATCATCATGAAAATATTTAGGGTTTAGAAATCAAAGGTATAATTTTTTTGATCATCCAAAAATATTTTTAAATAAATTTTTGTGACGTCATATACGATAAGGTTTCAGGGGCCTGGCCGGTGTGCCGGAAGCTAAATTTTCCCACAGGGGGGTGTAACTTATATTCAGGTCACGGCGTCATAAGTGCAAATACCATTAACAACCATTTAACAAAGTTTAACTTCTCCTTAACCGGCGACGGCAATCCCGGGTCATACCTTTGTAAAATCAAATTCACCTTTATAAATAATATCCAAAATGAAAACACAAATTGTTAAAGTAAAAACAGCGCTGCAGTCCCTGCTGGTTTTAGCGCTCCTGTTATCAGGCCCCTCCCTGCTTGCCCAAAAAGATACCAAATCAGATATCAGTGCCGACATGCGTCAGACGATCGATCAACTCAACGCCCAGCTCAAGGAAGCAATGGAAAAAGGCGACGTCTCCAAAATCATGGATTTGTATGCCGATGACGCCATGCTGATGGTGCCAGGCGGAAAAGCGTTGCATGGGAAAAAGGAGATCGCCGAGTATTTTGAATCACATAAGAATATTAAAAATGTAACCATGAGTGTAATTGATGCCGGAGGCAGCGGCAAGATCATTTACCAGGTGGGAAAAGCTACCATGACCACCAATGTCGACGGAAAAGACAGTCAGGAAACGAGTGATTTTGTGATGGTGCTCACCCGCCAGTCTGACTGGGATTATAAAATTTCAGTCAACAGCACCAATTAAAATGCATTAACCGGGGCCGTAACCCCGGTTTTTTTTATGCAATTTTCAGCCTGAATGACCAGGTAAAATAAAAGCGGGCCACTTCTTTCCCATCCCTGGTCCTGCCCACCGACAAACATTCAAATGTCTCACCTGCTCCTGAAACGATTGTTTTTTCAATCGCCTCCTGCATGGATGCAAGCTGATCAAAAGTAAAATAAATTCTGCCGGTGGCCTTTTTTGAAAATTCTCCCCTGACCCCTGTGATAAGCATGGAAATGGCAGGCTTTGCTTTCCAGGTAAAGCTGAACGCAGGAAATCCCGTAGATAATTCAGCTCCCATACCCAGCACGGCAAAATAGGTTGATCGGAAAGGATTTTTATTCAGCCACTTATATGGTACCGTTACCACGCATTTTTCCCTGGTTACCGAATCGATCTTCAGCCCGGCGAAAAATCCCATCGGAAGGATTTTCAACAGGTATATCCTGAAGAGCACTGGTCTGACAGCTAAGCTGTTGAGCCTGGTAATTACCTGCTCCTGGTTTTCCCGGAATGCTGCTATCTTATCATTCATCTTAATCAGCTTCTTGTAACTGCAAGCTGTAAATGTAAAAGAAATTCCGATGCCTGTCTGAATGGTAACCTCATGCATATCTGGAAAAAAACAGGATATAATAATATGATGATTCTCTTGCACTGACACCATATAAAATACTGGCTGAAGAAGCTTTTAAAAATTTGTTGATAAGTTATTGCCTGTCTTTCTGAACAATTATTTGCTTAAATCAAAACTAATTTTTACATTTGGAATTCTTATCAAACTTAACCCCTAAGTTATGCTTTTACGATGTTCCCCTGATGTCGGCGTTGGTGTATTACCGAACGCCGGTAAAAGCTTATACAATAACCCCACTCCCTCCTGACGGATTATGCCCGGCGTTTCCTGATAAAAAGGAAACGTTTTTACATTTATAAAACCTGCTTTCGAAACTCCTTAACCAATAATCAAACCCCGGCAACCAAACAAGCTTACCAAGAATAAATTCTACCTGTCGCTGCTGCATTAATCATTAAGATGCATAGATCCCGGATCATGAATCGTTTTTGAGTGTTTAAGCAAGCTGAAATGAACACCTGAAAAAATTAAATCCCTGACGAGAAAAATCAACAAATTAAAACAACCAAATAAATAACCAACATTATGAGAAAAACCTACTTAAACTGTTTCTGGCATTTACGCCGGATTCCACAATTTGCTTTAACGTGCATACTCCTGATGGGTATTTTTTCTGATTCTTATTCGCAAACCATCTGGGCTGGTGGAAGTTTAACATTTACAGAAACCATTGCCGGGCAGACTGATTTTATTACTGCACAAACTGCCTTTACACGTGTTAACGTACTTTATAATCCCATGTGCCAGACCAATCCAGGGGGCCCGGGCTGCTCTTATGCAGGTCCATGTAATACCCAGTGGGCGGTTGGTACGATTAATAACTGGAATACATTAACCTACACCAATTTTTACGTGGCCAATGGCTGCAACCCTCCGGGCGGACTTCCCAAGACTTATGTTGTTCACCTGCTGGCAGAGAATATTTATATGCAGGTCACTTTCCTTAGCTGGCAGGCAGGCGGTCCGGGTATGTCTTATACCCGTACAACATGTGCGATGAGCATTACACCGACAGCAACACCATCAAGTCTTTGTGCCGGTCAGCCGTCCACTCTTTCTGTTACTGCCACAGGCCAGGTCGGAGCCGTTTCCTACACCTGGAATCCCGGAGGATTAACAGGGTCTAATGTAATCGTTACGCCTTCTACAACCACAGTTTATACTGTTACCGGAACCGATGCCGGTGGATGTACCACAACTGCTACTAAATCTGTAGTGGTAAGTCCGACAATTATACCATCCTGCAGCGGTACCAATAATGTTTGCTTTGGCGGAACTGCAGGAACCGCTTCAGTTACAGCAACCGGTGGATTGCTCAATCTGGTTCCGGCTTTTACCTATAATTTCAACGGCAGCACGCAGGGATGGACAACAGGAATTGTAGGAAACTTATGTTTTGGTTCAGCCTCATTAGCTTCTTCCTGGAGCAATCAGGCGTTTGGGTTTACCGGTCAGAGTTATGGAAACACTACCGTAGGGGGACAACATACTTATATTATGTCTCCTGTTATTTCACTTCCGTCCACATTTGCCATCACTGCCAAGTCATGGTCGAACAACGAACCCGGTTATGCCTATCCGGGATGTACAGGATACGATGTAGAATATGTTGAATATTCAACCGACGGAGGCGCTACCTGGACACCATTCTTTACCACTACGCAGGCAGATCTCCATGGAAATGCCATGCAGGTCTGGAGCTCGCTTAACTATACTGCTAATATTACCCCTACGGCCAACGGACGTATCAGATTCCGTTATGATAATGCTGACGGCTGCTGCGGTGGTTCGGGTATTAACAACGGATGGTACCTGGATGACGTGCAGATTCTTGTTCCAGGCCCGTATTCCTATTTATGGAGCAATGGTGCTACCACTGCAACCATTACAGGTTTATCCGCCGGCAATTATTGTGTAACGCTCACTGACAATTTAGGATGTACGGCCAGCTGTTGCTATACCGTTACCTCACCAGCTTCACAGCTTGTTACTACCTGCAGCGGAACCAACGTCAGCTGTTTCGGCGGAAATAACGGAAGCGCATCTGTTGTGGCAAGCGGTGGCACGACAGGTCTTACTACTCTTTTTAATTATAATTTCAACGGAAGCCTGCAGGGATGGACAACAGGAAATTTAACAAATATGTGTTTTGGAGCATCAGGACCTTCCACGTGGGCCAGTCAGGCCTTTGGATTTTCCGGGCAAAGCTTCGGCACTACCGCTGTAGGGGGGCAGCATTCATTTATTGTATCCCCGCAAATATCACTTCCTGCCAATTTTACGATAACAGCCAAATCATATACGAACAATGAATCAGGTTTTTCATACCCTGCTTGTGGAGGGTATGACGTGGAATACATTGAATATTCAACCGACAACGGCGCAACCTGGCTGCCTTTCTTTACAACAAACCAGGCTAATCTGCATGGAAATAACATGGCAGTCTGGAATACATTAAGCTATTCAGCCACTATTACGCCAACTACAACCGGCAGAATTCGATTCCGATATGACACTGCTGATGGCTGCTGCGGCGGTTCAGGAACAAACAATGGCTGGTACCTCGATGATGTGCAGATTTCCGCACCTGTAACTTATTCTTACCTGTGGAGCAACGGATCAACCAATGCATCCGTCACGGGTGTTCCTGCCGGCAATTATTGTGTAACCGTTACAGATGGTATCGGATGCTCTCTATCATGCTGCTATAATGTAACACAACCTGCTGCACTTTCTGCAAGCGCTACGGCAACTAATTCAAGCTGCCCTTTCTGTGCTGACGGTTCGGTGTCAATCAGTTCTGTTACCGGCGGTGTCCCCCCTTATAGCTATTCACCAGGCAACCCGCTTACCAACTTATTACAGGGAATTTATTGCATAACCGTAACTGATGCCAATGGATGTACCACTTCAGCGTGTGCTACGGTCAATGCTGCAGGCTGTTCAATGACAGCTACAACAACACTGAATAATAATGCATTATGCAACGGACAAAGCAGTGGAAGTGCAACTGCCAGTCCGGGCGGTACCACAATAGGACCGTTTACATATATGTGGGACAATGGAAATACCAGTGCAACTGCCAATAATCTTAGTGCAGGAAATCACAGTGTAACGGTTACTGATCAGGGTAGCGGCTGCTTTGCACAGGGATTCATTACCATTTCCCAGCCTTCAGCGGTTACTGCCAGCTGTTCAGGTACCACTACCTGTGCAGGAAGTCCGGGAGGATCAGCTTCTGTTTCTGCCGGAGGCGGTACCCCCCCTTATACGTATTTATGGAGTAACGGGGGAACTTCTTCAACAACCACCGGTCTGTTCAGCGGATCGTATTGCGTAACTGTTAGCGACGCCAATGGTTGCACCGGAACCTGCTGTTATACTGTTAATACTTTACCTGTAATGACTGTTTCGGGAACCACTACAAATGTAGTTTGTGCAGAGAATCCAACCGGGATTATCGATCTGACTGTATCGGGTGGCACGGCTTTCCCTCCTGTACCTCCGCTGACATTTAACTTTAACGGCAGCACACAAGGCTGGACCACGGGAACAGCAGGATTGAACTGTAACTTTTCAACACCCGGCGCTTCAAACTGGGCATTACAGGGTTACGGATTCAGTGGCCAGAGCTACGGAATGATGGGACCTAACGCACAGGTTGAAAACAGCTATATCCAGTCTCCAATTATCAGCCTTCCATCAGCTTTAACGATCACAGCGAAATCCTGGTCAAATAATGAAGGTGGCTATCCGTGTTTTTACGATGTTGAACATATCGAATATTCAACCGACGGCGGCACAACCTGGACTCCGTTCTTCGTCACCCAGCAGCCGGGCCTCCATGACAATGGCAATGCAACCTGGATGTCGCTGTCCTATTCAGCTACCATCACGCCTACAGCAAACGGAAGGATCCGTTTCCGTCTCGATTCAGGTGATGGCTGTTGCGGACCAACTACCAACAACCCCGGCTGGTATATTGACGATGTGGTGATTTCACAGCCAACATCAGGCGGCTATCTGTATCAATGGAGCAATGGTGCTACCACCCAGGACCTCTCCGGAGTACCTGCAGGAACTTATACGGTAACTGTTACCGATGCTTTGGGATGCACCACTACCTACTCGGCCACTTTAACCTGTACGGATAATATTCCTCCTTCATTTGGAGATGCCACACTGATTTCAGCAGACTTTGAATCAAATTCGCTGCCTCCAGGATGGTCATCAACCGGATTGTGGCACGTTACTTCTGCATGCATTACCGGCACTCCTCCAAATCCTACCAAATGGGCATACTACGGACAGGATGGAACCTGTACGTATAATACCGGTTTGTCAAACAGCGGTGACCTGATCACCAATACCGTTGCCATACCAGGAAGTGCGACCGGCGCCGTGCTAAGGTTCAGGTATGTCTATGCAGGTGAAGGTGGCGCACCTCCATCAGGATATGACAATGCCTCGCTTCTTGTCAGTCAGAATGGCGGGCCTTATAACCAGTTATTAAGCCTCAGTTCTGGTACCCAGAATGCATGGCTGACGGCCAATTTAAACTTGAATTCTTACATAGGTTCGAATGTTAAATTCAAATGGAACTATTCAACCATAGATGGTATTGGAAACGATTTCCTGGGCATGCAAATTGACAGTGTAAGACTTGAAGTCACTTCACCGCCAATTTGCAGTGATATTACGGCAACAAACATCCCCGGAGTTTGCGGAGCTTATGTTTCATGGACTCCTCCGAATCCAACCGACAACTGTGCATATACTTTAAGCAGCAATCATAACCCGGGTGATTTCTTCCCTGTGGGGTCCACGCAGGTTGTTTATACTGCTACCGACGGTTGCGGCAATTCGGCAAACTGCAGCTTTAATGTTATCGTTGTGCAGTCAGGCCCACCCGTACTCACGTTTTCCGAAACGCATGTTAACGCCGATTGTCAGGGCGCACCTACCGGTTCCATTGACCTGAGCGTATCAGGTGGTACTACTCCTTATACTTACCTGTGGTCGAATGGTGCTACCACGCAGGACATCTCGAATCTGTTTGTCGGTGTCTATACCGTAACGGTTACCGAATCAGGAGGCTGCATAGGAACATTCAGCGTTTCCATTGGTGACTTCCCGCCGCTTGCCGTAAGTGAAACCCACATCGACAACCTGTGCTTCGGTGAGCTGAACGGCTCCATCGATGTTACTGCAACAGATGGCAAACCGGGATATGATTTTCTCTGGAGCGACGGTGATACCAATGAAGACAGAACAGGTCTTGCAGCGGGAACATATACTGTAACGGTTAACGATAACTGCGGATCCGTGCAGGTAGTTTCCATTACCATCACGCAGCCCACGCAGCTGGCAACACCTGCCACGGTTACCGATGTAACCTGCTTTGGTGCAGGAAATGGCACCATCTCGGTGAATGCAACAGGCGGTGTTTCTCCATACAGTTATCAGTGGTCGAATGGCGCTACCACTTCCCTGATTGCAAACCTTACACCGGGCCTCTATACGCTTACACTGACGGATGCGAACGGATGCACATGGAATGATTCATACAGCATTTCCCAGCCGCCACAGTTCATTATCACGGAGACACATACTGATGTCAGCTGTTTCCATGGTGGTAACGGAACGATCGATATTAATCCTTCGGGAGGTACTCCACCATATTCATACCTCTGGTCAAACGGAGCAACTTCAGAGGACCTGATAAACCTGACTGCGTCAACTTATTTCCTTACGGTGACAGAAGCAAACGGATGTACCACGCCATTTTCAGTTACCATCACACAGCCAACACAGGTCTCTGCAACCGCTGTGATTACAAATCAAAACTGTACTACCAATGGCAGCATTGACCTGACTACAAGCGGTGGCACTCCGCCATATGCATGGTCCTGGACTAATGGTGCAACTACGGAAGACATCAGCAACCTCACTCCCGGAAATTACAAGGTAACCATTCTGGATGCCAACGGTTGTGAACGTTCCTTCACCTATACCATTGTGCTGAACAATACGCTTCTCGCCCTGACTGTTATCAATCACAATTCAACCTGTCTGATGAACGACGGAGTTGCAACAGTAACACCAACAGGCGGCGTTGGCCCATACACTTATTTATGGAATACAGTTCCGGCTCAGACCACTGCTACCGCTACAGGACTTCCTCCGGGAACAAGCAAAGTAATTATTACTGATCAGGGAGGCGCCGGCTGTATAGCATCCATTAATGTGATAGTTCCCAACTCGAATGGAATGGGAGTCAGCCTGAGCAGCCCGACCTATATCGGAGGTAAAAACGTAAGGTGCAATGGCGGAAGCGATGGCAGTGCCACAGCAACTCCGTTATACACAACAGGACCTTATACCTATATCTGGAGCACAGGTGCTACTACGGCTACCATTACAGGGCTTTCAGCAGGAATATATACGGTTACCGTGTTTAATATCGGATGTATTGCAACAGGCCAGATTACGCTGACACAACCAGTTGCGCTTGCTGCCACAACAACGAGAACTAATGCAAGCTGCACAGGCGGATCCAACGGAACAGCTACAGCCAATCCGACAGGTGGTACTCCAGGCTACAGTTATTCCTGGAATACAGCTCCTGCGCAAACTACCAAAACTGCGACTGGACTCGGAGCCGGAACGTATATTGTAACCGTATCAGATGCCAACGGTTGCACAACCACGGCAAGCGCTACAGTAGCTTCAGGGTCTACTATTCTTATTACAGGTGTGGTAACAAATCTTAACTGTAATAACATCAATACAGGCGCCATTACCCAGACCATCAGCGGAGGCTCCCCTGCCTATACGTACCTCTGGAACAATGGCAATACCAATAAAAACAGGTCAGGCCTTGCAGCAGGTACTTACACAGTGACTGTCACTGATTCAAAAGGATGTACAGAAACTGCATCATACACCATTACGCAGCCGCCTTTACTGGTTATCACTGTTGTAAAAACCAATGTTTCCTGTAACGGAGGCAATAATGGCACTGCAACTGCCAGTGGTTCAGGTGGCACACCGCCGTATACCTATTCATGGAACACGGTGCCTGTGCAAACCAATGCAACTGCAACCGGACTTTCAACAGGAAGTAAAACTGTTGTCGTGACTGATTCAAAAGGATGCAGCAAATCGTTAACCATTTCCATCAGTCAGCCACCTGCAATAACCATATCCACTTCACAGGTGAATGTTTCAACACCGGGAGGTAACAATGGATCGGCAACGGCGACAGCAGGAGGTGGTGTTTCACCCTACTCCTACTCATGGAATACGGTACCTGTAAAAACAACACAGACCATAACAGGTCTCACTGCAGGTACATACACCGTAACGGTTACTGATGCCAACAGCTGTACAAAAACCAAGTCAGTTACCATTACACAGCCTTCACCAAGGATCCTTGGCGGTGGCAATGACGAAATCACCGAGGTGACCATTTATCCCAACCCGAGCAACGGAATATTCAACCTGAGCTTTGAGGCTAATGATAACTATCAGTATGTGGCCACCCTGCTTGATCTTACCGGAAGGGTTGTTTACAGGAAATCTTATGAGACCAGCACAGGTCAGAATATGCAGTCCTTTGATTTCAGCACACTGCCTAAGGGGGTTTATGTGATGAATCTTGATTTTAATTCTCAGCATCGCATTATCAGGCTCATACTTGAATAAAGGCATTCGTTGAAATCTGATGAAAAGTCCCGGCCGGTGGCCGGGACTTTTTTGTTGATAAAAAGCAGGGTGCATTGAAGCAGCAATTTTAATTAAGCCTACTTTTGCCTTTTAACCATGTTGCAATGGCAGGTAACAGCTTCGGTGAAATTTTCAGAATTACCACTTTTGGCGAGTCCCATGGAAAAGGGATCGGTCTGGTGATTGATGGCTGCCCGCCGGGAATTACATTAGATTTTGCTGCCATCCGTGAACAGCTTGAAAGGAGAAAACCCGGCCAGTCGAAAATCACAACCAGGCGGAAAGAGAGCGACCAGTTTGAACTGCTGGCAGGTCTTTATGAAGGCAAAACAACAGGAAGCCCGCTGGCATTCCTGATCAGAAATGAAGATCAGAAGCCTGCAGATTATGATCACCTCAAATCCGCCTTCCGTCCTTCGCACGCTGATTTCACCTATATGAAGAAGTACGGCATTCATGATATCCGTGGCGGAGGACGTTCTTCAGCCAGGGAAACTGCAGCCCGTGTAATCGGGGGCGCCGTGGCCAGACAAATTCTTCAGCAGCGAAAAATAACAATACAGGCATACGTTTCTCAGGTCGGATCCGTCCGCCTGGAAAAGACACCGAATCAGAAAGATTTTGGAAACATTGAAAAAACACCCGTAAGATGTCCTGATTTAAAAGTTGCTTCAACGATGATCCGACTCATTGAATCGGTGAGAAAGGAAGGTGACACCATTGGAGGTATTGTATCCTGTCGGATTTCAATGGTACCTGCCGGCCTTGGCGAACCCGTATTCAATAAGCTGCAGGCTGATCTTGCCAAAGCCATGATGAGCATTAATGCAGCGCATGGATTTGATTATGGTGCCGGCTTTGACAGTGTACTGATGAAAGGTTCCGTTCACAATGACCCCTTTATAAAAAAAGGCACAAAAATTATTACTAAAACCAATCATTCCGGTGGCATACAGGGAGGCATTTCAAACGGACAGGATATTTATTTCCGGGTTGCCTTCAAGCCGGTTTCAACAATCATGAAAAGCCAGCAGAGTGTGGACCATAGCGGAAAAAAAACAACAGTGGAAGGAAAAGGCCGTCATGATCCCTGTGTGGTACCCCGCGCAGTGCCAATTGTGGAAGCCATGGCAGCCCTGGTAATTCTTGATCATCTCCTGATTAACAATACACTGAAGCCCTGAAATACCCGTTTTTGTTTGTCGTTCTAAGTTTCACTCTTTATTTTGACTGATTATGAAAAGAAAAACCTTGTTGTGGATATCAGGCATCGTAGTCCTGCTGCTGATTACAGTCATTTCGCTTCCATTTATTTTTAAAGGAAAGATCCTCGAAAAAATCAAAACCGGCGTTAATGAAAACCTGAATGCTAAAGTAAATTTTGAAGATTTTGACCTGACCCTGTTCAGCAGTTTCCCCGACTTTACCCTGTCGCTCGAAAAGCTGGTTGTAACCGGTGTAAACGAATTTAACGGCGATACGCTGGTTTATATGAATGAGCTGAAAGCCGGCGCCAACCTGATGAGCATTATCAGGGGTGGCACCATTCAGATAAACCAGATCATCCTGGATCAGCCCTACATCAATCTGCTGGTGTTAAAAGATGGAAAAGCAAACTGGGATATCACCAAACCCGCAGCTCCTTCAGCCGCCGATGCAGGCTCCCCTGCTCATTTTAAAATGTCGTTAAAAAAATATGAAATAAATAAAGGTTTAGTCAGGTATGCGGATGAATCATCAGGAATGAAAAGTGAGATCATTAACCTGAACCATGCAGGAAAAGGAGATTTTACGGAAGACATTTTTATTCTCTCCACCAACACCACCATGGATGCACTTGATTTGTGGTATGGCGGTGTTCATTACCTGAACAGGACTCAAACCAAACTAAAGGCAGATGTGGAAATGAACATGCCGCAATCGAAATACACCCTGAAGGAAAATGAATTGAGCCTTAATGATCTTACTTTGAATTTTGACGGATGGCTGAGCATGCCGGGCGATGACATCAACATGGACATCAAATTCAATACAAAGAAAACTGAATTTAAAAATTTCATTTCGCTTATTCCGGGGATTTACACCGATGGATTTAAGGATTTAAAATCAAGCGGTAAACTTGCACTGGATGGTTTTGTGAAAGGAACATACAATGACAAATCCATGCCCGGATTCGGATTGAATGTGCTTATTCAAAACGGCATGTTCCAGTATCCCTCATTACCGGCTGCAGTAAGCAATGTGCAGATGGACTTGAAATTACTCAATGCTGACGGCATCCCCGATCATACCAACATCGACATGAGCAGGCTGCACGCTGAAATCGCCGGTGAGCCGTTTGATGCCCGGTTATCAGTACGCACACCGGTAAGCGATGCCAACCTGGATGCCATGGTAAAAGGAAATCTCAACCTGGCCAACATCAGTAAAATTGTTCCAATGGAAAAAGGTTCGGACCTGAATGGTCACTTGGATGTAGACCTGACGGCAAAGGGACGCATGTCGGCCATTGAGCAAAAGAATTACGAAGCATTCAATGCAGCAGGACACCTGGTGCTAACAGGTATGAAGTATGTCAGTGAAACCTATAAGAATGGAATTTTTATAAACAAATTTGATCTGACCTTCAATCCAAAGACTGTTACCCTGAACAGCTGTGATGTCAAAACCGGGCGAACCGATCTGCAGGCTAACGGCCAGCTTGATAACCTTCTTGCATATATGTTTAATGACAAAACATTATCAGGTTCACTTTCGATAACGTCCGGACTGCTCGATCTCAATGAGCTGATGGGCAGTGAAAGCACCACTACCACGGCTGCAGCAGATACGGTGGCCATGACTGCGCTGGACATTCCGGACCTGATTGATTTCACCGTAAATGCAAAAGCGAAAAAAGTGGTCTACACTGACATGGAAATGGAAAATTTTGACGGGCTGATCACTGTTGCATCAAAGACACTGAAAATAAAAAACCTTGGATTTAACATGCTTGGCGGAGCCATTTCCATGACAGGCAGCTATGATTCCAAAAACATCAGGAATCCGTCGATGGACTTTGGACTTGACATTAAGAATGCCAACATTGAAAAAACGGTTAAGACTTTCAGCACAGTAAAACAAGTTGCTCCCATTGCCGAACATTGCAAGGGCACTTTTTCATCAGCGCTTGCATTTTCATCTTTGCTTGATGAGCATATGAACCCGGTTTTGGGCACCTTAACCGGTTCAGGAAAACTGAACACCGGAAATGTGGCCATCACGAACCTGGAGGTTTTAAACAAGCTCGGAGCATCTTTAAAAATGAATCAGTTTAAAGAACTTAGCCTGAACGACGTAAAGCTTTCCTTCCGCTTTAAAGACGGACGCGTGAATGTGGATCCGTTTGATGTGAATATTGAAGGCGTTAAAACGACCATCAGCGGATCGAACGGATTTGACCGCACGATCATGTATACCATGGTCATGCTGATTCCAAAAGCCATGTTCGGCGACATAGCCAACTCTGCCATTTCAGGACTTGTGTCAAAAGTTAATTCAATAACCGGGGCCAAGGTCAGCATCCCTGATCCTGTAAAAGTGAAAATTCTTGTCGGCGGAACAGTTGACAAACCTGAAATCGTTACAGACTTCAGTGATCAGGGCGGAGGCGTAATCAAATCGCTGGAGGGACAGGCAAAAGAAGAAATGGAAAAGCTGAAAAAGGAAATGGAAGATAAAGCCAAAGCGGAAGCTGACCGTCTTAAAAAAGAAGCGGAAGCGAAAGCAAAAGCGGAAGGGGATCGTCTTAAAAAAGAAGCTGAGCAAAGGGCAAAAGCCGAAGCCGACCGACTGAAGAAAGAAGCGGAAGAAAAAGCCAAGAAGGAAGCCCAGGATAAAGTGAAGGATTTGTTTAAGAAACCCAAGTGAGGGATGAGTGATGAGTTATGAGTGATGAGTGATGAGTTATGAGAGATGAATGTTAGTTTAAAGATATCAAACCGGGAACCAGAAGCTAAAAGAAACATGGTGTGAATTTCAGGACTTCAATAATCTCGTTAATCTGGACAATCGTTTTTTCATATACGACAAACTGTTCTGGTCAGGATAAAAGTGCCTGTCCCCCATCGTCGAATAAAAAGGCAGTTAAAATTTATGAGCAGGCCATGCAGGCGAAAAAAGAACGGAAGGATTTCAAGACCGTCAGGGACCTTGCAGAAAAGGCACTGGAAGAAGATTCAACGCTGGCCGATGCTTACCGGTTAATGGGCGACATGGCCTTTACGAAAAAGGAATTTAAGCAGATGCGCGACGATTATACGAAAGGCATTGAAATCTGTCCTGACCTGGGAGCCGTGCCCTACTACAGGCTGGGAAACTATGCCTATGAGCTTCGGAAATATGATGAGGCAGAAAAGTATTTCAAAACCTTCCTTGAATTCGGAGGTGCGCCAGAAGCCATGGAAAAAGATGCGGAAATAAAAATTTTCAGGGCCGGATTGTATCGTCATCCTGTACCTTTTAACCCTGTTCCCATTGATGGCATCTGCACCATGGATCCTGAATACCTGCCCTGCATTTCACCCGATAATGACTACTGCTTTTTCACCCGCCGTTTCGACCTCCAGTCGAAGAATTCACTCACGCCGGTGAGCGTTGAAAAATTCATGGTAAGCGAAAAAATTAACGGCAGCTATACTAAAGGAGAACCCATGCCTTTTCCCTTTAATAAAAGCAATACGAATAATGAAGGCAGCGCCTCCATCAGCATCGACAACAAACACCTGTTTTTCACAGCCAATATTAATGGCAATTTTGATATCTGTTATGCCGACAAGAACGTTGAAAATAAATGGGGTGAAATCTACAACCTGGGAGCTGCCGTGAATGATCCAAAGCAATGGGATGCACAACCTTCCATCGCACCCGATGGAACTACGCTTTATTTTGCCAGCTACAGGGATTCGGTAACGCAGACCAGCGACATTTACAAGACAATAAAAAAATCCGACGGCACCTGGTCCAGGCCGGTAAGTCTTGGTGACCGGATCAACACCAATGGAAATGAAAAATCACCTTTTATCCACCCTGATAATAAAACACTTTATTTTTCATCAGACAGCCTTCCCGGGCTTGGCGGTTATGATATTTTCATCAGCAAGAAAGACGATAAAGGTAATTGGGGGAAGCCTGTCAATATTGGTTTCCCGATCAATACAGAAAGTGATGAGGTTGGATTTTTTGTGGCCACTGACGGGAAAACGGCCTACTTCGCTTCCAATAAAATTAATGGCCGTACGAATTATGATATCTATGAATTCAGACTTGATTCGATGATCAGGCCCGAACAGGTATTATTTATCAAGGGAGAGCTGAGGGACGACAACAACCTGGTACCGCTGGCTGCCAAAATTGAGCTCAAAAACATCACTACCAAGGAAGTGATCAACATCGACTATGATTCACTGACAGGAAAATATGCTTCCGTTGTTTTATTTGATCATGATTATATCCTGACAACCAAAAAAGAAGGTTATGCCTTCAATTCATCTTACTTCTCTAAAACAGATTCCACCCTTCAGGAACCGGTTAAGCTTGACGTTTCGCTGCAAAAAATCCAGGTGGGAGGCGCTTATCCGTTAAACAACATTTTATTCGAGAGCAACTCGGCCATTTTAAGCCAATCAGCAAAAAAAATGATTGAGAATTTTGTTGACTTTCTGAAGCATAATCCCAATGTAAAAGTATCCATCCAGGGACACACGGACGATATGGGTAATGACGAGGATAACCAGTCGCTTTCCGACTCCAGGGCAAAATCTGTTTACCAGTATATTGTACAGGCAGGCATCGATGCAAGCCGAGTTTCGAGCAGGGGCTTTGGTGAAACAAAACCGTTGCAGCCGAATACCACAGAAAAAAACAGGGCTAAAAACCGGAGAACAGAGTTCCTGATCCTCAGTAAATAATTTTTCTTCCGCTGAAGGAAAAAAACCAGAAATTACCGGAAGACATCTCAATAGTCATATTAACAAAAGGATTAATCATTCGAAGTGAGTTGCATGACCCCGAAGGGTTGAAACTATTATAGAATAAATTTGCTGATCATTCCAAAACCACGAAGGAACTATTGTAGCATAAATTTGCTGTGTATTCCAAAACCCCGAAGGGGTGAAATTATTATAGAATTAATTTGCTGATCATTCCAAAACCCCGAAGGGGTGACATTATTGCACCCGCAATTTGAGGAGAATTATAAGGTGGTACATATGCCACCTTATTCTTTTAGAATGAAAATTCCAATTCCTGAAATGTCAATGTGAAAATTTCAGCCCCTTCTTCGGATTAAATTATTTATTTTGAAGATGGAAATTAATAAGCTCCTTCTTTTTCATCAATTCAATCACCGCTGCAGCATTTTCATCCATCCTGTCATGATCGAATTCAATAGCAGTAATTTTCGACTGATCACGCTGTGTATTTCCATACAGGTAAGATTCATCATAATAAGAAAGCATCAGGTCAACCCAGCCGGCGAGATTTTTTTCATCCAGGCATGCCATGGCCTCTTTCAATCTATTTCCGCCGAGTCTTTTGGCAAGCTTTAAGGTGTTTTCGGCCAGCTTCTCTGTTGGGAAAATTCCATATTCATCCAGTATCCGTTGTTTGCGTAATGCATCCGGGAGGCGGATTTCGATCATGGAAGCATTCCGGAGTTGTTCGTATATGCCTAGCGGTATGATATTGGAGCCGATCGATCTGCTTTCATTTTCCATCCATACAGGTCCTTTTTTTCTTTTCACAAACCATTCAATCGCCAGCATGTTTTCAAAATGTTCCGTAACCGGCTGTGGCTGCTGACCCAAAGCGCCGAAAGCAGAACCTTTATGACAGGCCATTCCTTCCAGGTCAATCACCGGTTCGCCGCAAGCTGCAATCGCCTTCAGCAGCGATGTCTTACCCGAACCTGTCCTGCCGCCAGCAACAATGACATCTCCTTTGATGTTGAATTGTGCCTGTGCCCAGGTACGCCAGGCCTTATAGCCATTCTTAAGAAGTGTTACGCGGAATCCCGACAGGTTCAGCAGCCAGGCCGTGATGTTGCTGCGCATGCCGCCGCGCCAGCAATACAGCAGGATGTCGCGTGAAGGTGCCAGCTTTTCTGCATCAGCAATGATGGAGGCGAAACGGGGTCCCACCAGTTCAAAACCTTTTTTGACTGCAGCTTCCCTGCCCTGCTGCTTGTACGTGGTGCCGATGACCACACGTTCTTCATTCTTAAGTAAAGGAAGATTCAGCGCACCCGGGATGTGGCCACGGAGATACTCCCCTTCGCTCCTTGCATCAAGTAATGGAATTTCGTCTTTAAGAAATCTGTCAACGAATTCATCAATGAGAATTATTTCAGCCAAAGTTTTTCTGTTGAAGGGTTAGCATGCAGGGTCCGGACCTGAAAAATTTATCTTCACCCCCTTAGCTTATCAAGCAATAGGTTGAGCTCGGTTGCTTCTGCATCCGAAATACTGTGGAGCTTTGAAAAGAGCTGATCCATTTCTCGGTCCAGCTTTTCAAGCAGCTTCAGCCCGCTTTCGCTGATGATGACATCCACCTGCCGGCGGTCCCTTTCACAGGTCTTCCTGTCAACAAATCCTTTCAACAGCAGCTTATCCACTAGTCGTGAAGCATTCGACATTTTATCCAGCATCCGGTCAATGAGCAGGTTTACCGATGCCGGCTGCGGGTGCTGGCCCCTGAGTATCCTCAGGATGTTGTATTGCTGGGGTGTGACCTGGTATCTCTTTAAGAATGCTGCTGTCATGTTGTTGATCCATGAAGAAGTATAAATAATATTCACAAGGGCCTTCTCATGAACATTTTTAAATTTCTTCTGTTTTATTTCTTCTTCCAGCTCCATAAAAAGAGATTTACCTGTAAAAGTAAGAAAAAATACGCATCCTGCCATGCGTATTTCATTGCCGGCTACGGGTGAATGAAGTCCCTCGTAGATTCATAGCATTCCAAACCGGCCATTCATCGGCAGCTACAGTTTATATTTGCCGTCTGCCAATTCAATCATGAAAAAGATCGCCCTTCTTTCCGATACACATGGATATGTTGATGATGCCATGCTCACCCACTGTAAAGCCTGTGATGAAATCTGGCATGCCGGCGATTTCGGAACAACGGAAGTTTCTGACCGGCTTTCCTCCATCCGTCTCCTGCGGGGTGTTTATGGAAACGTTGACGGACATGAGCTCCGGCTGATGCATCCGCTGGAGCAAAAGTTCAACTGTGAAGAAATAAGCGTATGGATGATTCACATTGGCGGATATCCGGGACGGTATCATCATGCTTTAAAAAACCAGCTCCTGACAGGTCCGCCCGGTTTATTTATTTCCGGACACTCCCATGTTTTGAAAGTCATGCGTGATGAAAAACTCCATAACATGCTTCACATCAATCCCGGGGCAGCAGGCAAACATGGTTTTCATAAAGAACGGACCATGGTGACATTTAAAATCGATAAAAAACGAATCTTTGACCTGGAAGTGCTGGTGCTGGGAAAAAAATAGCGCATTTACCGCAGCCTGTCGGCAGACCTGACCAGCTCATCATCCTTCCTGATCGCCCTTTCAGCCATATAAACAAGAATAAGCTGGATAACGGGCAGGTATGAACCAAAAAGATAGGTCAGTGTTCCGCCGGATTCCCTTCTCAGGCGGTCTTCAATCCAGAATGCGCCAGCGGTAAAAAGGCATAGCACGATCAGGGAGATCCTGCAAAGCTGCAATTGCTTTTTCCTGTCTTTAAAACTAAACACAGCCATAATGGTTAATAAGCAGGTCACTGCATTAAGGACCATCAGTACATAGTTTCCGGCATCAACCCGGTGACCGGCCATGCCGGCAATTTCAGTATAAGGGACCTTAAAAAGCCAGGCGTCCGGATTTCCGGCTGACCCGGGGTTGGCGACCCCGGTTATGGCCCCCAGCGGCATAAAAAACAGGACTATGGAAATGGCTGCTACGGCAGCGAGGTAAACCGATTGTATTCGCTGTAACATATGAATGGCACGTTTTTTTTGATGATCGCGGTGAAATCCCCCAAAATCCTCGTAAAATCAAGTAAAATTGAAAGATTTTGAAGAAATTATCTTACAAATATGAAACAAGTTTCTTATATTTGTAATATAAACGGTACGCTGTTAATAAAATTAATTTGGTTCAGTTGAGTTAATGTATTAACATTGCACCCGGTTCTCTGAAGTAAAAACAGCGAAATTTTTCTTCATCTCCTGGCCCGAACAAGCTTCGGGACTTAAAATCAACATCGTTTTTATCTGTTATTATTAATCACTTATTATTTTCTACAACCGGAAGCATTTGCTTTCGTTAGCCCGGATAATACGTTCCACAAAAAAAATAATTTTTTTCCTTCATGTACGATATACTTGAATTAAATGAAAAGCTGGTTGCAGAGCTCAAGGAAATTGCAAAAAAACTAAACATCGACAATTATGAAAGCCTCAAGAAACAGGATCTTGTTTACAAGATCCTCGACTACCAGGCGCTGAATCCTGAAATAGAATTTTCCAAAAAAGATGATCTCAAAATACCACCTCCCCCAGTGGAGCAAAAAAAAGAAATAAAACCAGAACCCATGGCTTTAAAAAATGTGGTTTCTCCGGATAAGCCGGAAAGACCAAAAAGAAAAAGAGTGAGTCCGGAAAAATCCGGTGAGGATGAAACGGCTGAAAACACTTTTACCATGCCCAATGTAATCAGCAACGAAACACCGACTTCAAGTTCATTTGATGAGGAAGTCGTTACCGCTACCCCTCCTCCGCAACCTGTCCAGGCTGAACGCAGCCCGAGAATGGAATTTCCTTCGAATAATTACAACCACCCTGCTAATATGCCTGTGCGCAAGCCTGTGGAACCACAGGTGCAATATGATTTCAACGGCATCATCGTTTCTGAAGGCGTCCTTGAAATGATGCCTGACGGTTATGGTTTCCTCCGTTCCTCCGATTACAATTACCTCTCTTCACCTGATGATATTTATGTTTCACAGTCACAGGTAAAATTATTCGGTCTTAAAACCGGTGATACGGTGCGTGGTTGCGTCAGACCTCCGAGAGAAGGTGAAAAATATTTTCCGCTCACGCGTGTCGACCTGATCAACGGACAGGATCCCAGCATTGTAAGGGACCGTGTTCCGTTTGATTTTCTTACCCCGCTGTTTCCATTTGAAAAGCTGAACCTGGCCGGCGACAACACTTCGAACTCTTCCAGGGTTATGGATATGTTTACCCCGATTGGTAAAGGACAGCGTGGATTGATCGTTGCACAGCCTAAAACGGGAAAGACCGTATTGCTGAAAGAAGTTGCCAATGCCATTGCTGCAAACCATCCTGAAGTGTACCTGATCATCCTGCTGATTGATGAAAGACCTGAAGAGGTTACCGACATGGCCAGGAACGTAAGGGCTGAAGTGGTTTCATCCACCTTTGACGAACCGGCTGAACGACATGTTAAAATTGCCAACATCGTGCTTGAAAAAGCAAAACGCCTCGTTGAATGCGGTCATGATGTGGTGATCCTGCTTGATTCCATTACCCGTCTTGCACGGGCCTATAATACGGTTGCTCCCGCTTCCGGAAAAGTTTTATCAGGCGGTGTGGATGCCAATGCACTGCACAAGCCAAAACGTTTCTTTGGTGCCGCCCGTAAAATTGAAAACGGCGGATCGCTGACCATCCTTGCAACCGCACTTATTGATACCGGATCCAAAATGGATGAGGTGATCTTTGAAGAATTCAAGGGTACCGGTAACATGGAGCTTCAGCTCGACCGCAAGCTTTCAAACAAACGCGTTTATCCTGCCATCGACCTGGTTGCATCCAGCACACGCCGCGAAGACCTGCTGCTTGACCGCGAAATGCTGCAGAAAATGTGGATCCTCCGGAATCACCTGGCCGACATGAATCCCATGGAAGCTATGGAGTTCCTGCTCGACCGCATGCGTGGAACCAAATCAAATGAAGAATTCCTGATCTCGATGAACAGCTAAAATATTTTTGTTGCCATTACAGGAAAACGACCGGCTAATTACCGGTCGTTTTTTTTATTTATTTCCTTAAAACCATGTGCACCTTTGCCTGTTCGGTTTCGAAATAAATGAAAAAAAAATTATAAAACCACACAGGCACATAGGGCACATAGAATAATATTTCCCTTTGCTTTGAAAGCAGGCGGACTGCTTTTCAGCCACACCTGTCCCGCTATTCGCGCGCCGCCTACGCACCTGCTTCCCTGCGCGCTCTATCGGGCTTATTTTATTTTCGCCTGTACAGTTTAATTATCGCTTCTCCAATATCAAATAGGTTTTTAGCTTTGCATCTTAATCAAATTCATGATGATTTTAGTTGCTGACAGCGGATCAACCAAATCCGACTGGGTGCTGGCAGATCAGTCCAGGCTTGTTGCAGAATTCAATACGGTAGGATTCAACCCTTATTTCCATGACGAAAAATATGTGCTTGATGCGCTGGGCAGGGATACCGGACTGGCTGAAATAAAAAGCAGGGTCTCCGAAATTAAATTCTTTGGTGCCGGCTGCTCCAGTCCCGACCGGAAAAAAATAATCAGCAATGCATTGCAGTCATTTTTCCCAAACGCCGGCGTGCAGGTTGAACATGACATGAAAGGAGCTGCCCTGGCTACGTGCGGCAACCACGAAGGCATTGCATGCATCATTGGTACCGGCTCCAATGTTTGTTACTTCGATGGAAAAGAAGTTCATGAATCGGCGCATGGCCTCGGCTATGTGCTCGGTGATGAAGGCAGCGGAAGCTATTACGGAAAAAAGCTGCTGGCATATTATCTCTACAAATTACTTCCCAATGACCTGCACAAAAAGTTTGAAGAAGAATACAGGGTGACCCGTGAAATAATCGTGGACCATGTTTACCATCAGCCAAACCCCAATGTGTACCTGGCTTCCTTTGCGAAGTTCCTGTCCGACGCACGTGATCATGCCTTCATCAAAAAGCTGGTGACCAGGGGCATGGAAGAGTTTTTTGAAACCAACGTATGCGCCATGGAAAAATACAATAAAGTACCCGTGCATTTTGTAGGATCCATTGCCTACTATTTTGACGACATCCTGAAAGACATTGCGAACGTGCACGGCGTTAAGCTGGGCAAGGTCATCAAAAAACCGATTTATGACCTGATGCGGTATTTCGTATCTGCCTGATCGTTACACCGGAATTTCCCCTATAGCCCAGGGTATTTAACCCAGTGCCATAGCGGAATAAATTTACTTTGTCGCGGATGAATCCTTAAAATCCAGCGAAACTGAATTCACACAGTAACGCATGCCTGTTTCCGTAGGGCCGTCGTCAAAAATATGACCGAGGTGCGAACCGCAGCGGCCGCATACAATCTCCGTACGGATCATTCCGTGCGTGGTATCCCTGATCGTTTTGATCTTCCCTCCTTCAATTTCCCTGTCGAAGCTGGGCCATCCGCAGTGGGAGTCAAATTTCATATCGGAAGTGAAAAGCTCATTGCCGCAGGCGGCGCATACGTATACGCCTTTGTCCTTATGCAGATAGAATTTGCCTGTATAAGGCGCTTCAGTTCCTTTCTCCCTTAATACATTGTACTGTTCAGGAGTCAGCTCCTTTTTCCATTCTTCTTCCGTTTTTTCCACTTTTACTGTGTCGTTTTTCATCTGTGCATCGGTTAATGACTGATTGTTTTTAACTGACCTGCTGCAACCCGAAACGAGGATTGCAATTACCAAAGATAAGAAATGTACTTTCATTTGATTTTTAAATATTTCACATATAGCCTGCATATTATTTCAGCCTGTCTTTAAATACTTTTTTAAATTTTTCCATTTTGGGTTCTATCACATACCGGCAATAGGGTTCTTCTCCATGCAGATTAAAGTAGTCCTGGTGATAGTTTTCAGCTACATAGAATTTAGTATACTTAACAATTTCAGTTACAATTGGAGCGGGATATGCTTTGGATGCATCCAGCTCTTTTTTATATTTAACAGCAATGCTCCGCTGTTTTTCATTGTGATAAAAAATAACGGACCTGTACTGCGTTCCCACATCATTTCCCTGCCTGTTTAAGGTAGTCGGATCATGTGTTTTCCAGAAAACCTCCAGCAACTGTACATAAGAAATAACTGCAGGATCATAAAAGATCTGCACGGATTCGGCATGGCCGGTAGTTCCTGTGCAGACATCCTTATAAGACGGGTTTTTAACCGTTCCTCCCGAATATCCCGAAGCAACAGAAACAACGCCTTTCAGCTGCTCAAAAAGTGCTTCCGTACACCAGAAGCACCCTGTACCGAAAGTCGCTGTATCAGTGCTGCGGAGCGACGGATGACCGGCTGCAACAGGTTGTGAAGCTGAAAAACCAGCGACGATTAAAACCAATACCATCATGGGTATTACATGCGAAACACGGACAGATTGAAACATGGAGATTATTGCAGTGTCAAAGAAGGAATGTAAATATAGCCAAACCGTTAACGAAATAAACAGGCAACCGGCATCCCTGGTTTTCATTTTTTTTATTTCATGCTTTAGCACATTTATTTCCACATATAGTTTTTTCTTCTTTTATTTAACCTTCATAAAACCCCTGCCCTATGGACCGCTTCTTTGGATTAGCCGGTATTGCCTTTATCCTTGGACTATCCTGGCTGGCCTCGAACAACAGGAAAGCCATCAATTACAGGCTTGTAACCAGAGGTCTGCTCCTTCAGCTGCTGCTGGCATTTTTCATCTTAAAATCCGATACGGGAAGCGCCATATTCGGATGGATTGCAAAGGTGATTACCAAGCTCCTCAATTTTGCCAATGCAGGCGCTGAGTTTGTATTTGGCGGCCTGGTTAAAACCGACCTGCTTTTACCCGTATTTGGTCCCCAGTACTCCTTCCTGTTTATGTTCAAGATCATGCCCACCATTATTTTTGTGGCTGTGCTGGTGAGCATGGCTTACCATGTGGGCATTATGCAGCGTGTTGTTTCAGTTTTTGCCAAAGGAATGAAATGGGTGATGAACGTAAGCGGCAGCGAGGCGCTATCCAATGTATCCAGCGCATTTGTGGGCCAGGTGGAAGCGCAGATCCTCATCAAGCCTTACATCAAAGGTATGACACGTTCAGAGCTGCTTGCTTCCATGGCCGGCAGCATGGCCTGCATTGCCGGAGGCGTCATGGCCGTCTACATCCAGATGGGTGTGGACGCCAAATACCTGCTGGCTGCAAGCATCATGGCTGCCCCTGCCGCACTGGTCATCTCCAAAATAGTGTATCCTGAAACGATGGAATCGGAAACAAAGGGAACCGTTAAGCTGGAGATCAAAAAAACACACAGCAACCTGATGGATGCCATCTCGCATGGAGCCAGCGATGGATTAAAGGTTTCACTCAATGTAATTGCCATGCTTATTGGTGTGATCGCTTTGATCGCATTAATCGATGCTGTTTTGGGATATGCCGGCCGTTACCTGTATTCCCACACCAGCCTTGACCTGTCAATGATCGGAATCAGCATTGAAAAGCTCAGCCTGAAAGAAATACTGGGATCCATTTTTTCCGTTTTTGCATGGGTCATGGGAATTCCCCGAGCCGATATCCATGCAGCCGGGCAGCTGCTGGGCACCAAGCTTGCCGTGAATGAATTTGTTGCGTATACCGACTTTGTTCAGCTGAAACAGGCCATGTCGGCAAAAACAATTACCATTGTGAGCATCGCACTTTGCGGCTTTGCCAATTTCAGCTCCATTGCAATCCAGGTAGGCGGCATTGGGGAGCTGGCCCCCGAACGGAGGACCGATCTTGCTTCATTGGGCTTTAAGGCGCTTTTCTGCGGCACGCTTGCATCATACCTGAGCGCTACCATTGCCGGGATATTGATGACATAGAAACATTGATTAAATCTTAACAGAAAGATTGATGAAAATCAGCGCTTCGTATTTATTTTTATTGATGGTGGTTTTGCAGTTCCAGGCTTCAGCAGGAATAAATAAAAGGCTATATGACCCTGGAGAAGTAAAAACATTGATTCAACCTTTAGATACGCCTCAGGTAAAAAATGATGACAGCAGAAGTTTATCATCAAAAGCAGGGAGAAAAATGAAAGGATATTCCGGTATTGTTGAAGTAAATTATGGTTCAGGCGTTGGCAAAATCAATTTACCTGAATATGCATTCACAGAAAATTATGTTCAGGTAGAATCATTTGGCTTTAGATGGGTCAATGGATACAGGGTTGATGAACATTTAACATTCGGATTGAGCCTGGGAATTGACGGCTACTCCCAATTGCGCAGTGAGATGTATACTTTCTATTTACCAATTGCAATCGATACCAGGTTTGAATTAATTAAAAATGATTTCAGCCCTGTAATTAATTTCAATGGCGGCTATGCTGCAGGAATATCAGGCATGAAGGGCGGCACGTTGATCAACCCCTCTTTTGGTTTCAGGTACTATGTCAGCGGAAACGCGGCGATATTATTTAATGTCGGTTATAAATGGCAAACACTGGTTTTGTGGGATCCTGATCCAACTGCGGCTTACTATCCAATTGGGCTGTATCGAAATGTGACTTCAAAATTCATTACCTTTAATTTTGGATTTTCTTTTTAATTTAAGCAACAGCTTCCCGGTTTTCCGGGATTTTAAGATTATTAAATTCTTTTTTGTATCTTGAGTATCACAATCCTGTACCAATGAAAAAAACGACCCTGCTCATTCTTTTCCTGTTACCTGCTTTGCTGGTCAATGGCCAGACCCTTTTATGCGGATTCGACAGCATTCATAAGGCAACAACCAGCCATGCCAAAGCGAAGCAGAAACTTCGTCAGATCGAAAATATTATTTTAGAACAGGCACTCTTCCGGAATCAGTCGGCAGCAAAAGGCGCCGCTGTGGTGGTAACGATTCCCGTCGTAGTGCATGTCATACACAACAATGGCCCTGAAAACATCAGCGATGCACAGGTGATCCAGGGTATTCATTGGCTGAATGAATCATTCAGCAACAGCGGGTACTATAACAATCCGGCAGGCATTGATTGTGAAATTCAGTTTTGCCTTGCCTTGCAGGACCCTCAGGGAAATGCAACTACAGGGATTGAGCACATCCAGTCGACCCTGACACAATTCACCATGGAAACGCAGGATGCTGCATTGAAAGCGCTGAGCCACTGGGATCCGCTGAGTTACCTCAATATTTATACTGTAGAAGGTATCACATCCCTTTCATCAGGTCCCGGCGTTGCAGGCTACGCATATTTTCCATCATCACATGGAAATCCGGAAGATGGCATTGTAGGAGAGTATACGTTTTTCGGAGTCGCAGCAGCATCCAATTCCGTTTTCAGTCATGAAGCCGGACATTATCTGGGACTTTACCACGTATTTGAAGGCGGTTGCACAAACAACAACTGCCTTACCGACGGTGACCAGGTATGCGACACCCCTCCCGATCAAAGCACAGCCAATATTCTTTGTCCGAATACCATGAACAGCTGCACCACCGATGAAGATGACCCTACCGTCAACAACCCGTTCAGAAGCGTATCACTCGGCGGACTTGGCGACCAGCAGGACCTTACACACGATTATATGGACTACGGGAACATTGCCTGCTTCAACCTGTTTACGCCCGGTCAGAAAACCCGCATGCAGGATGCCATCCAGCTGGTCCGATACAGCCTGCTGCAATCGCAGGGCTGCCTCAGCCCGTGCACAAGCCCTGTATATGCATCCTTCACGTCAAGCGGTAACAATGTAAGTGTAGGCACAACAGTGAACTTTACCAATACTTCAACCGGTTCAAACCTGACGCATGAATGGAAAGTGAATGGCACCACGGTAGCGACAACGCTCAACTACAGCCAGCCGTTTAACAGCGTGGGTGTGTTTGAAATCAGCCTGAAAATTACTGACGGCACGCCGCAGTGCTTTGATGTATTTAAAGATACGGTTACCGTTACATGTCCTGTGCAGGCTGTTTTTTCAGCCAGCGATACAACCATTGGACCGGGCGACAGCGTAACGTTTACGTCAACCGTTACCGGAACCCCGGTGTTTCAGTGGCTGCTGAACGGGGTACCGGCGGGATCAGCCAACCCATGGACACAGGTTTTCAGCAACCTGGGCGGTTATGCCATCCAGCTAATTGTCGGCAACGGGCAGTGCAGCGACACCAGCGGGGTATTTTATGTGCATGTTGGTCAGTCGTCGGACAATGAATGTGCCTGGTGGTACTTTGGGGACGATGCCGGATTGAATTTCCTTCCCGGCGGTCCGGTGCCAGACCTGAACAATGCACTTGATTTTACACAGGAAGGAACCGCTGCTGTTTCAGATGAAAACGGGCAACTGCTTTTTTATACCGATGGCGTGCTGGTGTTTAACAAAATCCATCAGCAAATGCCGAACGGCTCCGGGTTGCTTGCCGGAATTAATTCATCCACCTCGCAGGGTGCCCTGATCCTGAAAAAACCGGGGTCTTCTACTTTATATTATATTTTCACGGTGGACGAAGAAGGCGGAAGCAATGGCTTTAATTATTCCATTGTGGATATGACGCTCAACGGCGGACTTGGCGACATCACCATTAAAAATGTACAGATCCTGCCGGTTGTTGCTGA
>Ga0157380_10000158_pt1 | contig 39132 bp, 38 predicted proteins | sample S35metaG_FD_119757 | JGI IMG/M metagenome (GOLD analysis project Ga0157380, IMG submission 119757) | Switchgrass rhizosphere microbial communities from Kellogg Biological Station, Michigan, USA - S3-5 metaG | ecosystem: Host-associated > Plants > Roots > Rhizosphere > Soil | place: USA...
CATAGCTGGGCATCCCGTCCGCATGACCGAGGATGTCGAAGTCGCCATGGGGAGTGACGAAGGTGAAATTCGAGCCGTTTTCGATCGTCTTGACCTCCAACAGGAAAGGCAGATCGTCCGGCGCGCCACGGAGCCTGACCCCGATCTCCCGCAGCGATTCCACCAGCCGTTCGATGTTCCCTCGGTCGCGGGCGTAGACGATGTCGAGGTCATAGCTCGGGTAGCTCGAGCCGTGGCTGAGGCCGGCCATCCCTCCGACCATCACGAAATCCACACCATGGCGCACAAGCGGCGCGAACAGCGCACGCAGATCCGGCGGCTTGGGAGGTAGCGGCTCCGACGTCAACTTGGTTCGACTCGAACGTTGGGACTGATAGCGATCATCTGCTCGGCCATCGCGAGGCCGTATGCGACCCGCTCAGATGGCGAGAGCTTGGCGCGCTCCGCGTTCAACGTCCAGTCGATCCCGAAATCTCGCTTCTCAGCCCCGAGTGTCAAGTCCTCCCCAAGCAGGTAGAGCAGCTCGCGCAACGTCTCGATCGACGGCGACACCCGGTCCCGCTCGATCCGCGAAATCGCGGACTGGGTAGTGCCGGCACGCATGGCGAGCTGCCTTTGGCTGACGCCGTGCCTCTCTCGAGCCTCTCTAAGCAGCCGCCCAGGCATTTTCATGCCTAGATCATAGCAAATATGTACTTATCACATATCTGCTATTGCGCACCCAGGATCATGCAGGTCGCGATGCCGTGGGCGAGCAGCTTGCCGCTGTCCGCCGCGGTCAGGTTGGCCTCGGCGGTGGCCTGGCGCCTGCCCCCGTAGAGGACGTTGGCCTCGCAGAGGACGCGCCCGGTGTCGCGGGTGATCGGGCGGACGTACTTGGCCTCGAGGCCGAGCGAGGTGTAGCCGACACCGGCCGGAAGCGTGGTGTGGACGGCGCAGCCGAGCGCCGAGTCGAGCAGGGTCGCCGCGTAGCCGCCATGGACGACGCCGATCGGGTTGTAGTGCTCCTCACCCGGTTCGCCCGCGAAGACGGCCCGGCCCTCTCCGATCTCGATCGGCCCCATCCGCATCGTCACCGCGATCGGGGGCGGCGGCAGCTTGCCGGAGACGATCGCCTGCATGTACTCCATGCCGGTCATCGTCGCCCCGGCCGCCGCGGTCGGCACCGGGTCCTGCCAGACGAGGGTGCGCTCGCGGGTCGTCTCCGGGCAGGACTCGGCGAAGGCAAGCGCCGCGTCGACGGCGGTACCGCCTTCGGCTGCCAGGTGCTCGGCGCTCACCGGCCGCTCCGGCGCCCGCGCGCCGCCGCGGTCTCGCTCAAGGCTCGAGGGCTCGCCGGATAGACCAGATCCGCGGTGATCTCCTCCTGGGTTATCGAGATCCGCGGGGCCTTGGACCGCTGGCGATGTCTGTTTCTCGGGATCAACCTCATGCTGGGCCTCCAATCTGCGGTGACTTCGCCTTTAGGGGTGCGTAACCACCCCAAAAGGCGAAGTCAGCCAGTTGGTTGCTTGACGCAACTTTCATCGGCACCGATCCTAGCCGGGTGAGTTGCTTGACGCAACCTTGTGTGCCAAGATCACTTTGTGCTGCGCAACGACTACCCTGGGCAGGTCTGCTCGATCGCACGCTCGCTGGAGGTGATCGGCGAGCGCTGGACGCTGCTGATCGTGCGCGACGTGATGAACGGCAGGCGTCGCTTCGACGAGCTGCAGAAGGGCCTTGGCGTCGCCCGCAACGTTCTCTCCGCCCGCCTGCAGCGACTGATCGAGGAGGACATCCTCGAGCGCCGGGCCTACCAGCAAAACCCCGAGCGCTACGAGTACTTCCTCACCGAGAAGGGGCTCGACCTCTGGCCCGCCCTGGTCGCCCTGCTCGACTGGGGGGATCGCCACTCCCCCAGCCCGGACGGGCCGCCGATGCTGATCGTCCACAAGGAGTGCGGCGGAGCGGTCAGCGACCGCGGCATCTGCGAGAGCTGCGGCAAGCTTCTGCACGCAAGGGACGCCCGTGCGGTGCCCGGGCCCGGCCTGCGGAACGCCACCGACAACACGGAGGCGCTCGCGGCGCGCTAGCTTTGGCTGCGCGGCCAGGAACGGCAAAAGGCGACAGGAGGGTTGGAATGGCTACAGCGGCGGAGGCTCAGGTACGCGACAAGATCTTCATCGGCGGCGAGTGGGTCGAGCCCGAGGGCTCGGAGACGATCGAGGTGATCAACTCGACCACCGAGGAGGGGATGGGAACGATCCCGGCCTGTACGCCGGGCGATGCCGACCGCGCCGTGGTGGCGGCTCGCGATGCTTTCGAGACTTGGTCGCAGACCTCGCGCGAGGAGCGGGCCGGCTACCTGAACGCGATCGCCGCCGGCCTCGGCGAGCGGACCGAGGAGATCGCGGCGACGATCGCCCAGGAGCTCGGGATGCCGCTGAAACTGAGCCAGATCATCCAGGCCGGGTTGCCCACCGCCCAGTTCGCGGCGATGCCCGGACTGATGGAGGAAGTCGCCTGGGAGGAGGAGATCGGCAACTCGCGGGTGCTGCGCGAGCCGGCCGGAGTGCTCGGCGCGATCACCCCATGGAATTACCCGCTGAATCAGATCGCCGCCAAGGTTGCCCCCGCCCTCGCCGCCGGTTGCACCGTGGTGCTGAAGCCGAGCGAGGTCGTGCCGCTGAACGCCTTCATCCTCGCTGAGGTGATCGAGGCCGCCGGCCTCCCCGCCGGCGTCTTCAACCTCGTCACCGGAACCGGCCCTGTGGTCGGCGAGGCGATCGCCGGCCACCCCGGCGTCGACATGGTCTCCTTCACCGGCTCGACCCGCGCCGGTCGCCGCGTCTCCGAGCTTGCCTCGGCGACGGTGAAGCCGGTCGCGATGGAGCTCGGCGGCAAGTCGCCGAACGTGATCCTCGATGACGCCGACCTGAGCCAGGCGGTGCCCGACGGGGTCGCCAAGTGCTACCTCAACTCGGGCCAGACCTGCAGCGCCCTGACCCGGATGCTGGTCCCGCGCGAGAAGCTGGCGGAAGCCGAGCAGATCGCGGCCCAGACGGCTGAGGCCTTCACCCCGGGCGACCCCTTCGAGGACTCGACCCGGCTCGGCCCGCTCGTCTCCGAGGTCCAGCGCGAGCGCGTGCGCGGCTACATCGAGAAGGGCGAGGCGGAAGGGGCAAAGCTCGTCACCGGCGGCGCGGCGGCGCCCGAGGGGCTCGAGCGCGGCTATTTCGTCCGCCCCACGGTCTTCTCAGACGTGACGACCGAGATGACGATCGCCCAGGAGGAGATCTTCGGGCCGGTGCTCTCGATTCAGCCCTACGACAGCGAGGACGACGCGGTCCGGATCGCCAATGACACGGTCTACGGGCTCGCGGGAGGAGTCTGGTCGGCCGACCAGGACCGCGCGATCGGCGTCGCCAAGAAGCTGCGCACCGGGCAGATCGAGATCAACGGCGGGGCGTTCAACCCGCTCGCTCCTTTTGGCGGCTACAAGCAGTCGGGGCATGGACGGGAGAACGGGCGTTACGCGATCGAGGAGCTGCTGCAAGTCAAGAGTCTGCAGCTGTAGGTGAGGGGTGCCCCCTCGTCGGACGCAGCCTTCGGCTGCTGAGTGTCCGCCGAGGGGGCACCCCTCACCACCCGAGCAATAGGCTCTCGCCGTGAATTTCGAGCTGAGCGATGAGCAGCGGCTTCTGCGGGACACGGTGCGGGAGTTCGCGCTGGCGGAGGTCAAGCCTGTGGCCGAGGAGCTTGATCGGACCAAGGCCTTTCCCTACGAGATCGTCGAGAAGCTCGGGAAGCTTGGGTTGATGGGGATCCCCTTCCCCGAGGAGTACGGCGGGGGCGGAGCGGACACGTTGTCTTACGTCCTCGCGGTCGAAGAGCTGGCTCGGATCGATTCCTCGGTCTGCATCACGATGGCGGCGCACACGTCGCTGGGGACGATGCCGATCTATCTGTGGGGGACGGACGAGCAGAAGGACGAGTGGCTGCCACGGCTCTGCACGGGCGAACGACTTGCTTCGTTTGGGCTTACTGAGCCGGAGGCCGGGTCCGATGCGGGGAACGTGCGGACGACCGCGAAGCTCGAAGACGGCGAATGGGTCGTCAACGGCGCCAAGCAATTCATCACCAATTCCGGGACGGACATCTCCGGCTGCGTCTCGATCACCGCGGTCACCGGAGAGACGAACGGGCGCAAGGAGATCTCCAACCTGATCGTCCCCAACGGCACTCCGGGCTATGAGGCCGGTGAGCCCTACCGCAAGATGGGTTGGAACGCATCCGACACCCGACCGCTCTCCTTCGAGGACTGCCGCCTGCCCGAGGCAAACTTGCTCGGCCGCCGCGGTGAGGGCTTCAAGAACTTTCTCCACATCCTCGACGGTGGGCGCATCGGCGTCGCCGCGATGGGGGTTGGCCTCGCCCAGGGCGCCCTCGACGAGGCGATCGCCTACGCGAAAGAGCGCCAGGCGTTCGGCCAGGCGATCTCCAAGTTCCAGTCGATCCAGGCCAAGATCGCCGACCTCTCGGCCCAGATCGAGGCAGCGCGCCTGCTCACCTGGCGGGCGGCGCTGGAGAAGGAGGCGGGCAAGTCCTTCACTCTCACCGCCGCCCAGGCGAAGCTGATCACCGGCCGCCTCGCGGTTCGCGCGACTGAGGAGGCGGTGCAGATCCACGGCGGCTACGGCTACATCGAGGAGTACCCGGTCTGCCGCTTCTACCGCGACGCCAAGATCCTCACCATTGGCGAGGGCACCGATGAGGTGCAGCAGATGGTGATCGCCCGGCAGCTCGGCTGCTGAGCGCTCACCACTGTGGCCGCTTCAGCAAGCGCCTATCGTGGTCCGCCGTGCTTAAAGCCTGAAGCCATGTTGGCATCATACCAAAAATTAATTAGGATTCAACGCGAAAATTAGACGAACGACTAGCGAGCCGGCTGGGACGTGACAGAGCCCTCGGGGCGGCCGGCGACCTCGGCGGCGCGGGCCACTCGCTCGCCGATTCCGTAGTGGGCGCAGATCGTCAGCTCGTGCTCGCGCAGCAGCGGTCGAGCCGGGTCGACCACGGGAGAGCTGCGGATCGTCCTGCCGTCGTGAGCGACCCAGACGCGGCCCCCGCCCGCGGCGCAGTCGCGCAGTGGAACCACCACCAGCGTCCTTCCGAAGCGACCGTGCTTGGCGATCAGCCAGGTGGGGTCGCCGCTCTGCGCGTCGACGAAGAAACCATGCACCTCACCGACGCCGGACCCGCCGGAGTCGTCGACTCCGTAGCCGATCCAGCCTCTCGCCTCGCTCAGCGAGAGAGCCGTGGAGGCTGGCGAATCACCCATCGGCCTGCCTCTCGAGCAGCTCCGATGCGGCGCTCGCCGGGTCGAGCTCGCGCCGAACAACCCGCTCCAGCAGCTCCGCGGTCTCGGGATCGCTTGCGGCCGTCGCCTCCATTCGCCGTCGCATCCGCGATGCCGCTATCCCCAGCACCTCGTTGCGCAGGTTGCGGGCGCGGCGCTGATCCAGCGTCCCGGCGGCCTCGATGTGGGCACGGTGGCGGTCGATCGCCTCGGCCAGCTCGGCGACCCCCTCCCCACGCGCCGCCTCTGTGCGCAGGATCGGTACCTGCCAGCCTTCGGGATCGTGCGAGAGCGCCAGCACGCCGCGGACCTCACGCACCATCGTGTCGGTCATCGGGTGATCTGCCTTGTTGACGACGATCACGTCGGGGATCTCCATCACGCCCGCCTTCAGCGCCTGGATCGAGTCGCCCGAGCCCGGCATCAGCGCCAGCACGATCGTGTCGGCGTGGTCGACGATGTCGATCTCCGCCTGGCCGACTCCGACGGTCTCGATCAGGACGTCGTCCTTGCCGGCGGCGTCCATCGCCAGGGCTACCTGCAGCGCTGCCTCCGAGAGGCCGCCCAGCGCTCCGCGCGAGGCCATCGAGCGGATGAAGACGCCTGGGTCGAGGAAGTGCTCGGAGAGGCGGATCCGGTCGCCCAGCAGTGCGCCGTGGGTGAAGGGGCTGGAGGGATCGATCGAGAGCACCGCGACCTGCCGCTCGGCCTTGCGCAGCTCCGCCGTGAGGGCCCCGATCAGGGTGCTCTTGCCGACGCCGGGCGGTCCGGTGAAGCCGACGATCCGCGCCTTGCCGGTCCGCGGGTAGACCTCGCGCACCAGCTCCCATCCGGCCGGGTCGTCGGACTCGATCAGCGTGATCGCCCGAGCCAGGGCGCGCTTGTCCCCGGAGACGAGGCGCTCGGAAAGCGAGGCGGTCTTGGCGGAGTCGGTCACGGCCCGGTGAGTCTAGAGTCCGCGCCGCCGTGATCCGCCTCACCAGATTCCTCTCGCGCAACGGGATGCTCAACCACCGCTACGGGCAGCTCCTCTGGCGCTACCTCTGGCGCCGCCTGCTGACGCGGGCCGGGCGCCGCTGGCGCACCGCGGGAATGCTCTTCCTCGGGCGCGGGCTCGAACTGGAGGTCGGCCGCAAGGGCCGGCTCGAGTTCGGCCGCTTCGTCTGGATCGGCGACAAGACCAAGATCCGCTGCCACGAGGGCCGGGTCGAGATCGGCTCGAAGACGGTGATGGGCCAGGAGTGCACGATCTCCGCCTACCAGCGGGTGCGGATCGGCGAGCAGTGCGTGATTGCCGACCGGGCGATGTTCATCGACTTCGACCACGGCGTGGTCGAAGTCGAGCGGCCGATCCGCCAGCAGGGCATCTACAAGCGCGACGTCGAGGTCGGCTCCAACGTCTGGATCGGCTACGGCGCCTGCATCCTGCGCGGCGTCAGCGTCGGCGACAACTCAATCGTCGGCACCAACTCGGTGGTGACCAAGGACGTCCCCGCCAATGCCGTCGTCGCCGGCATCCCCGCCCGCATCATCCGCATGCGCGAGGCGCCGAAGGAGTTGCGCTGGGCCGAGCCGGTCGAGCCGGATCCTGAGGCCTGGACGACGATGAAGCCTCCCGACGAGGGGCGCTAGCCCGCGAGCGGCTTCAGGCCAGGGCGAGCGCAAGATCGGTCCTGGCGAAGTCGTCGCCGACGCAGAGGAGCGGGTCTTCGGCGAGACGCGCCGTCGCATAGGTCATGCAGTCGCCGTAGTTGAGCCTGGCGGGGTGACGGCCCTTGCCGTAACGAATGAAGGCATCGGCGGCGAGGGTCGCGTGGCGCGCGTCAAAGGGGATCGATGCGATTTCGTGGTCCTCCACGAAACGCGACAGCGTGGCGCGGCCAGCCGCTCCATCCCTCGCCATGAGGACGATCGCGGTCTCGAACAAGGTTGGCGTCCCCACTCCTATGCTCGGAGCAGCGGCAAGCGCCTCAAAGAGGGAGTCGTGTCCATCCTCCCCTTCGACCACGCAGACGATCGCGGAGCTGTCGAGGATCAAAAGCCCTCCGGCCCGTAGCCGAGAATCCGTTCCTTCTCCTCTTTGGTGATCGCAGGCCCGCCGCGGTTCTCCTCGGGAATCAGCGGCCAGATCTTCGTTTCGAAGTAATGGCGCATCTCCTCCACGGTTCGCGGCCTGCGCCGCCGACCCGACCGGGGGCCCAGCCGGTTGCGCCTTTCGCGCAATGCCTGGCGCACCGCCTCCTCTTCGCTCTCACCCGCAAGCCCTGCGATCTCCGCCGCCAACTCTTTCGTTTCCTTGTCGCCGAAGTTCAGGGCCATAGTGGACTCTCGGTCCATCGTAGGCCCTCCACCATGTGCAATCCAGCTTGCAAGCAGCTTATCAAGAATGAGGGTTGTTGTCTGTCAGTTGATAGGTTTCAGTCTGAAAGTTCCCTGCGGAGTGGCCTGCGGCGGAGCGGCTTCGGTGAAGAGGCTGTGGACGCTTCCCTTCATTGAAAGGACAATGCCGCCCGTGGACATCGCCGCCCGCTTCGGGCAGAACCTGAGGGGTTGCCGCAAGCGCGCCGACCTTTCACAGGAGGAGCTGAGCGTGCGCGCCTCGCTCCACCGGACCGAGATCAGTCAACTGGAGCGTGGCCTTCGCGTCGCCCGGATCGACACGCTGGTCAAGCTGAAGGGCTCGCTCGGAGTTTCCGCCGACGACCTGCTCGAGGGGATGGACTGGGATCCGGGTGGCACCCTGATCGGCAAGTTCCGCGCGGACGACGTCGACAGCGGCGAGCCGGACGCTCACGCTCAGGCCGGGCCGAGCTTGGCGCCGGCCAGGTCGGCGTAGACGGCCGCGGTCTGCTCGGCGACGTCGCTCCAGTCGAAGCGGCGAAGGTGCTCGTAGGCTTCGGCGACGAGACTGCGGCCGAGCTCGTCGTCGGAGAGGACCCGGATCGCGACCTCGGCGAGCGCTTCCGGGTCGTGGGCGCGGAAGCGCAAGCCGGCCTCCTCGTGGGGGACGACCTCGCGCAGGCCGCCGGTGTCGGCGACGATGCAGGGGCAGCCGCTGGCCATCGCCTCCAGGGCAACCAGGCCGAAGGGCTCATAGATCGAGGGGACCACAGTCAGGTCGGCGATCCGGTAGAGCGAGTGCAGCACGTCGTCGCCGATCCAGCCGAGGAAGGTGCCGTGCTCCATCAGCCCCAGCTCCTCGGCCTGCTTGTGCAGCTCGGCCTCGTGGGTGCCGGAACCGGCGATCAGGAAGCGTGTCCCCGGCACCTCCTCGATCAGCCGGGGCATCGCCTCCAAGGCGAGCTGGAATCCCTTCTCGTAGACGAGGCGGCCGATCAGGAGCACCAGCTTCTCATCGGGGTCGGCGAACTCCGAGCGCATCCGGGTCAGCTCGGCCGGGTCCTGCGGCTGCAGGTCGTCGGGGTCGATCCCGTTGGGGATCACCGAGATCCGCGCCTCCTCCACCCCGAAGATGTCGGCGACCTGCTCGCGCATGTAGTGGGAGCAGGCGATCACCCGGTCTGAGCGGTTGGTGATCCAGCGCTCGACCCCGTGGATGTAGGTCTGGGGGTGCTTGTCGACCCAGCCCTGGTGACGCCCGTGCTCGGTGGCGTGGATCGTCGTCACCAACGGCGCTTCGAAGCGTTTGGCGAGGTGGTCGCAGGCGTTGGCGACCAGCCAGTCGTGGCCGTGGACCAGATCGAAGCTGTAGCGATCGCCGAGCTCGACCCCGGCGGCGAGCATGTCGGAGTTCATCCGCTCGACCCAGGCAACGAACTCGCCCAGGTCGGTCGGCCTCTTCGGCTCGCGGATGCGATGGATGAAGACGCCGCCACGCCGCTCCTCGGCCGGCGACTCCTCCCCGCCACGAGTGAGGACGTGGACCTCGACGTCTCGCTCGACCAGCGCCTCGGAGAGCTTGCGCACGTGACGGGCCAGGCCCCCCTCGATAAGAGGCGGGTACTCCCAGGAAAGGATCAGGACTCGTGTCACGGCTGGAGGAGCGGCGAAAGACTCAGGTCCGGGGCGAGTGCGCGCATACGCGGATCGGCGATGGCCGGGGAGTCTATGGCCTCCAGGGCAGCTTGGGAGTGGAATATCGCTCGCTGGAAGGCGTAGTCCCCCGCCTGGCCGCGCTTGTCGAGGAAGGCCCAGTCGCTTGCCTGTGTCGCCAGCAGCTCGCGCGAGGCCCTGATCGCGGCGTCGCCGCGCAGTCCCCCGGACAGGGCCCGCAGCAACCGCAGCTCCAGCCGACGGGCCCCCCAGGCGAGGTCGGCGACGGCGGGAGCGTCCCATGTGCTGAGGTCCTTGTCCTCTCCCCAGGTCGAAGCCGCGAGCGGTCGCTCAACCGGCATGTGCTCGGCGAGCGCCTCGGGGACGGTGAGCAGGCGCACCCCGGCGCCGGCGGCCCCGGCGAGCACCTCTCGCAGCCAGATCGCGCCCTCCGACCACCAGTGGCCGAGCAGCTCGGTGTCGATCGCGAAGACCAAGAGCCCGCGGCGGCCGCGTGAGTCCGAGAACTCGCGCAGCCGGCCCGCGACCGCCGCGAGGAACTCTCCCGCCTGGCGATGCGCCGCCGCCTCGGCGGCGGCTGGGTCATAGCCGCCGCCGCCGACCTTCCAAATCCGCACGCCGCGCAACGATTTGCCGGCGAACTGGGCGTGAGCCGGATCAGAGGGGTAGCCGTCGAGTGACCAGAGCCACTGGATCGCCTCCCAGTCGATCGGCAGCGCCACCGGCCCCGCCTCGGTGGCGACGGGCGCCAGCGCATCCAGGGACATGCCGTAAGCGCTCTGGTCGATGCAGAACCAGCGCACACCCTGCTCAGCCAGCCGCCACTCCAGCCCGGGGACGTAGGCGCACTCGGGCAACCAGAATCCCCCGTCCCAGCCGAAGCGCCGCCGGTGCGAGCGGATGCCGGCGTCGATCTGCAGGCGCAGGCCCTCGCGCGTCGCCAGCAGCGGCAGCACCGCGTGGGTCGCCGCCGATGTGGCTAGCGCGATCCGGCCTTCCCGGGCCGCCTCGCGAAATGGCCGCAGCGGGTCCCCCCCATGGCGGTCGAGCAAGTCAAGCGCGTGCCGGTAGCGGGCCAGCTCCGCCTCACAGGCGCCGCGGCAATCGGCCGGCACTTCCGGCGCGTCGGCCTCGGCCGCGCCTATCCGCCAATCGACCAGGAAGCGCCGCAGCCGTTCCCGCACCCCGGCGTCCTCGAGCTGGTCCGCCAGCACCGGCGTGATCGTCATCGTCAGCCGGTCGGCAACCTCCAGGACCGGCAGGTAGGAGCGGATCACCGCGTCGAACAGCCACTCCTCGCCGAAGGGATAAGTGCCGAACCCCTCCACATAGGGCATGTGCGAGTGCAGGACGATCGCCAGATCGCCGACGTTGCCCTCAGGGGGCATGGCAGACGGCGAGGAAATCCAGGGCCCGGTCGAGATCGCCCTGGCGGAGCTTGAAGTCCGAAGCGGCGATCGCGGGCGTGAAGCGGTCGTAGAACGGCTTGGTGAGGCGAAGCGCCTTGTGCACGTGGTCCCAGCCGAGCCCAATCGCGATCTCGTGAGCGCGCAGCTTGCGAGCGTGGAAGAGGCCGAACAGCTCGACCCCGGAAAAGTGGGCCTCGCAAAGCTCGCGGAACTCGGCCGCGCGGTACTCGTGCACGTGCCAGGGGTTGTCGGACTTCTCCGCACCCGGCGGCGCCAGGGTGAGCAGGTTGGGAGTCGAGACGAAGGCAACGCCACCCGGATCCAGCATCGACTTGAAATGCTCGAGGATCGCGCCGGCGTCCTGCACGTGCTCGATCGTCTGCAGGAAGACGACCGCGTCGCAAGGCTCGGCGAAGCCCTCGACCAGATCCCGCTCGAAGCGCAGATTGGGCCGCAGGTAGCGCAGCCTTGCGTGCTCGTGCGCCTCGGGGTTGGCATCGACGCCGACGACCCCGGCCGCTGAGCCAGCGAGAACATCAGAGCCATAGCCCTCACCGCAAGCCATGTCGACCACGCGCTTGCCGCCGACCCGGGCCGCGATCCACTCGTAGACGACAAGGTGGCGCCGATACCAGTAGTTCTCCTCGGGGACGTCGGGCAGGGTGCGCTCGCCGGTCAGCGGCAGCGGTGGCACCCCCGGCGGCTGGTTTTCCTGAACATATTCGCGCACGCCCCCGCCACGGTATTGATGTCGCACTTACCTCCGCATACCGGCAGCATGTGCGACATCAGGGGATGCATTGAGCGAGTCCGCGTTTGATGTCGTGCTTATCGCCGCCCACCGGCGGAAAGTGCGACATCAGGCGCAGACGGAATGTGCATAGAGTTCGGCGCCATGCCGGCTTCTCCCACCGCCACCCCGGAGCACATCAAGGACGTCAATACCCGCTACCACGACGCGGCGGCCGACGAGTACGACGCCAAGTGGGGCATCGACTTCGGTGCCACCGGCCAGGAGCAGGTGCGCCAGAAGCTGGTCAAGGCGCTCGGCGGACGCGACGGCCAGGGCTTTGGCGCGGGCTTGGAGATCGGTTCCGGCACCGGCTACTTCTCGCTCAACCTGTTGCAGCTCGGAGCGATCGAGAGCCTCACCGCCACCGACATCTCGGCGGGAATGCTTAAGCGGCTGGCGAGCACCGCCGAGGGCCTGGGCCTGGAGGTCGAGACCGCCCAGACCGAGGCCGAGGAGCTGCCCTTCGAGGACGAGAGCTTCGACCTCGTCTTCGGCCACGCCGTCCTGCACCACATTCCCGACCTGGACAAGGCCTTCGCCGAATTCCGCCGCGTGCTGCGACCGGGCGGGGCGATCGCCTTCGCCGGCGAGCCCTCACGCTACGGCGACCGCCTCGCCGCCCTGCCGAAGCGCGCGGGTCTATTCGCCGCGCCAGCATGGCGCCGTGCGATCCGAGCGCAACCCCGCGCCGTCGCCGAGGCCGAGCAGTCTGAGGGTCACAGCCTCGAGGGCGAGGTCGACGTGCACGCCTTCGCCCCCGCCGACCTGCGCCGCCTGCTTCGCGACGCAGGCTTCGAGGAGCGCCACGTCGGCGGCGAGGAGCTGCTGGCCAACGCCTGGGGTTGGGGGCTGCGCACGGTCGAGGCGAGCGCCGAGCCCGAATCGGTCTCGTGGAAGTGGCGAAACTTCGCCTTCCGCAGCTACATCGCCCTGCAGAAGGTCGACAGCCGCCTGCTCGAGCCCCACCTCCCCGCCGAGCTCTTTTACAACCTGCTCATCTCCGGCCGCAAGCCGGCCTAGCCTTCGGGACCGCGCTCGCCGCGGCGTACGCGGTAGATCTTGCAGCGGGATTCGAAGCCCTTGAGGCGGCGCTCGCCAGCGAAGGAGTACTCGAAGGCCTCGGGAGCGGCCTGTTTGGCCTCCCGGTCGACGAGGACGCTGCCCGGCTTGGCGACGCCGGTGATCCGGCTCGCCAGGTTGACCGGGCGGCCGTAGTAGTCGCCGGACTGAGCCAGCGCATGGCCGCGGGCTATGCCAGCCCGCAGCCTCGGGAACTCCTCGCCCTCTTCCTCTGAGGCCTCGACGAGGCGCAGCGCTGCTTCGGTCATCGCCTCGGCGTCGGTGGATACCAGCATCGCGGCGTCGCCGATCGTCTTCACCAGGCGCACGGGCGGCTCGGCCACCGCGCTCGCCATCTCCTCGAGCCGGCCGGCGACGAGACCGAGCTCTTCAGGCGCGATCTCCTCGCCGAGCTTGGTGAAGCCGACCAGGTCGGCGAAGCAGACTGAGACCTCGACGGTGGCTCCCAGCTCGCCCGAGGCGAGGTCCGCGGTCCCGATCACGTCGCGGCGGATCTGCTCGAGCAGGTGGGCACGCTGCGCGTAAAGCAGGGTCGGCTCGAAGATCGGCAGCATGTGCTCGGCAGCGGCGGCGAAGCGCAGCGCCAGGTCGCGCTCGGTGTCGCCCGGCTGCATCAGCGTGCGCCGGATCAGCTCGCGGTTAGCGTCGGCGACCCGGGCCGTCCCCATGCCGATCGTCCGCGCCACCTGGATGATCCCGTCCACGGGCAGGCCGGCGTCGAGGAAGGCCTTGACCCGGCGGGCGGCGTCGAGGTCGGCCTCGTTCAGCACCCGTTCGTCGGGATCGGGATAGGGCAGGCCGAGGGCGGAGCTGGCCCGCTGCAGGAGGTCCAGATCGGCTTCGGAGATCTCGGCGATCTCCCGGGGCGTGTAGCGGGGGCCGTCGCCGGCGATTCCGCGCTCGACCGGCAGCAGGGTGAGCCGACCGGCGGCAACGGCTTCGCGCAGCTCTTCCAGTGGCACGCCTTCGCCGGCGAGCCGCTCGAGCAGATCGAGGCGCGCCGTGCGAGCTTCGCCGTCGATACCGTCGAGCAGCCCCTCCACCTCGAAATCGATCTTCATGCGCGCGCCAGGCTACCGCCACGCCGGGGATCGCCTCCACCGCTTAGCGCACCCGTAACACTGTCGCGCGCGACAGCCTGCACACCGCCGAAGAAGAGGTTGATCGCCGGTCGACGCAGGACGGGGACGCCACGGGCCTCCATTCGCGCCAGCGCCTGTTCGTCGATTCCAGGCTCAGCCTGAACCACGCCGGCCTCGTAATGCAGGCGCGGGGCCCTCACCGCCTCCTCAACCGCCATCTCCTGCTCGACGGCCCGCACGATCGTCTGCAGGATTGCCGAGCGGATCCGGTTGGAGCCGGCGCTGCCAAGCCCGAGCTCGATCTCGCCCTCGCGCAGGACCACGGTCGGAGCCATCATCGAGGGAACGCGGCGACCGGGGGCAATCGCGTGGAAGCCGAGTGGGTTGAGATCCTCCTCCCCCAGCATGTTGTTGAGGATGACGCCGGTGCCAGGCACGAGCACGCCCGACCCCGAGCCGTTGGAGCAGGTGACGCTGGCGCACATCCCCTCGCCATCCAACACCGAGATGTGCGTGGTCGAGCCGAGCAAGTCACCGGCCGCCTGCTCGAGACAGGCAGGCTCGAGCAGGGTCCTCGCAAGATCCTCGCCGTAGAGCGCCTCGGCGAAGGCCTCGCCCCGAGCGTCGTTGGCCGCACCCATCGCGGCGACGAGCTGCTCGGGGCCGCTGTGTCCCGCCAGTCGCTCGAGCAGGCCGAGGCAGTAGGCGATCAGGATTCCCCCCGAGGAGGGCGGCGGGTTGGTCAGCACCTCGGCGCCCCGGAACCCCGCGCGGATGGGCTGTCGCTCGATCGCTTCGTAACCGGCGAGATCGCCCGGCCCGAGCGTGCCGCCATGCTCGCTCACGAAGTCGGTGAGCGCCGCCGCGATCTCGCCGCGGTAGAAGGCCTCCGATCCTTCGGCGGCGAAGCGTTCGAGCGCGGTGGCAAGCTCCTCGAAGCGAAAGAGCTCGCCCTCGCGCAGGGTCCTACCCGCCGGGGCGTAGAGCTCGCGGGTGCCCTCGAGCCGTGCGTGAATCGGCTCGAGGATGTCGAGGATGTAGGCCTGCTCGGCGTTGACCGGCGCCCCCTCGCGGGCGAGCCGGACGCCGGGCTTGACCAGCTCGGCGAGGGGCACCGTCCCGAATCGCCCCAGCGCCCCCTCGAGCCCCGCCGCCGTCCCCGGGACCCCGCAGGAGGCGGGCCCGACGTAGAACGTCTGCACCGTCTCGGCGTCGAAGTGGACGGGAACCGGCACCAGCTCCGCCCCCCGCTCGATCCCGGCGGCACCGGGGGCGGCGACGAAGAAGTCGAGCAGCACGGTCTCCTTGCCCCGGTGGACCATCATGAAGCCGCCGGCGCCGAAGCCAGTCAGGGGGCTCTCGGCCGCAAAGGAAGCGAGCACGGCGCAGACCGCGGCGTCGACCGCGTTGCCGCCTTCGCGCAGAACTTCGGCACCCGCCTCGGCGGTGACTGGGTGGCCCGCGGCGACGACCCCGGTCATGAGCCCGGGTCTAGCCCGGGAGGAACTCGGGGACTTCCAGGGCGCCGAGCTCGCCGGCCTTCTCGGACCGCGGCGGGCGGCCCCGGCCACTGTCCGCCGTGCGGCGGATCGTCGGCTCGGCGACATTCCGCCTAGGTGCCGCGCGGCCGTCGAAGCGGGTCGCGACGACGGTCACCCACACCTGGTCCTTGAGCTCCTCGTCGACGTTGGCGCCGAAGATGATGTTGGCGTCGGGGTGGGCTGCCTCGCCGACGAGCTTGGCGGCCTCGCTGACCTCGACCAGGGAGAGGTCGGATCCGCCGGTGATCGAGAGCAGGATCGCCCGCGCGCCCTCCATCGAGGTCTCGAGCAGCGGTGAGGAGATCGCTTTTTCGGCGGCCAGCACCGCCCGGTCGTTGCCGTGTCCCATGCCGATGCCGAGCAGCGCCCGGCCGGCTTCGGACATGATCGTGCGCACGTCGGCGAAGTCGAGGTTGATCACGGCCGGGAGCGTGACCAGATCCGACACGCCTTGCACGCCTTGGCGCAGGACGTCGTCGGCTACCTGGAAGGCCTCGACCATCGAGGTCTGCTGATCGAGCACCTCGAGCAGGCGATCGTTGGGGACGACGATCAGGGTGTCGACCTCCGCCGACAGTTCCTCGATGCCCTTGCTCGCCTGGTTGCCGCGGCGGCTGCCCTCGAAGCTGAACGGCTTGGTGACGATGCCAACCGTTAGCGCGCCCACCTCGCGGGCGAGGCGGGCGATCACCGGGGCGGCGCCCGTGCCGGTGCCGCCACCGGCACCGGCGGCGACGAAGACCATGTCGGAGCCCTTCAGCAGGCGCTTGATCTTGTCCTGCTCCTCGAAGGCGGAGCGGTGACCGAGCTCGGGATCGGCGCCGGCGCCAAGGCCGCGCGTCTGCTCTTCGCCGATGTGGACGGTGACGTCCGCCATGCAGAGCTGCAGCGACTGAAGATCGGTGTTGACCGCCATGAACTCGACCCCGGGAATCCGGGCCTCGACCATGCGATTCACGGCATTGACGCCGCCGCCGCCAACACCAACGACCCGAATTACCGGCTGGTGCGGCTCGCCACTTCCCGGCGGCTCATACTCCGGCTCCTCCCGCCCGTACCGAGGCGCTTCCACGACCGGCTCAATCTCACGGCGCTGCCGGGGCTCCTCGGAGAAGACCCTTTTGAGCCTCTCGGGAGGCGTCTCGGACGAATGAAGCTCTTCGCGAGCGGAACCCTCCGGTCCGCCGTCGGCCGAGGGCGTTCCTCCGGCGGGTGGCGCGGGGCTGGGCTCCTCGCCCGCAGCCTGCGAGGACGAGGAGTCCTGCCCCGCGCCAGGACCCGCCTGCCGACCCCCCTCGTCCTCAGAAGTCGACCGGAAGAGGTCCGAAAGAGGCCCCTCACGCATACTCGCCCGCTTATTCCGCCGACTCATGTGCCAGAACCTCCTTCGCCAACTCCCGGTAGTAGTTCGCGGCGCTGCTGGCAGAATCGTACTTGAGCACACTGGCGCCCTTCACAGGCGCCTCGGCAAATTTGATCGTCTTGCGGATGCGGGACCTGAAGACGAGCTCGCCGAAGTTCTCCTCGAGGATCTCCACCGCCTCCTTGGCGTGGACGGTCCGCGAGTCGAGCATGGTCGGCAGGATGCCCTCAATCCGCACGTCCGGGTTGAGGTTCTCCTGGATCATCTTCAGCGTGTTCTGGAGCTGGACCAGCCCGCGCATGGAGAGATACTCGCACTGCACGGGGACGATCACCTTGTTCGCGGCGGTGAGCGCGTTGATCGTCAACAGGCCGAGGCTGGGTGGCGTGTCGATGCAGACGAAGTCGTAGTTGCCGATGACCTCCTTGAGCGCCTTCTCCAGCGAACGCTCGCGGCCGATCTTGGTGCTCATCGCGATCTCTGCCCCGGCCAGGTCGATCGAGGCCACGGCGATGTCGATCTCCCGCTTCTGGATGATCTCCGAGATCGGCATGTCGTGGACGAGCACGTCATAAAGGCTCTTCTCCACCTTGTCCGGGTCGATCCCCTGGCTCATCGTCAGGTTCCCCTGCGGATCGAGGTCGATGCAGAGCACCCGGTACCCGGACTCGGCAAACGCCACAGCCAGGTTCAAAGTCGTAGTCGTCTTCGCGACCCCGCCCTTCTGGTTCGCGAAAGCGATCACCTCAGCATGCTTCACCGGCATCTCAGCCTCAGCGCGCTCGACCACGACCTCATGACGCGAAGGCGCCAACAGATCCCGAGGCATGAACCGCTCGGGCTCGGCCTCCACCACCTCAGCTTGAGCCACAGAGGTAGCGGGCTCGGCAATCTCAGCCGCCTCTCCGGCGGGTGGCGCTGTAGGGGGGACCGCCCCCGAGGAAGCTTTAGCTACCGCAGGGGGCGGTGGGTCCCCTGCAGCGACAGGACCCGCCGGCGAATCCGGCTCGGAGCGCTCAGGCACCGCCTCCTCCATCCGCTCCAGCTCCTCGACGATCGGATGCGGCTCTTCGACGGTGGTTGACTTGAACTTGCTCTTGCGGCTCAGGAATCCCATTGCGCGGGTATTCGCATGACCACCCGCTTTTCCTGCCACATCGAGAAAATTGCTAGGAATCACCCGGTAACCGAACTTCTCGACAAGCGGCTGGTCTTCGTCACCGGCAAGGGCGGCGTCGGCAAGACCACGGTCGCGGTCGCGCTCGGCCTGCGCGCCGCCGCCGAAGGCAAGCGAACGATCGTCTGCGAGGTCTCCGCGCAGGAGAACGCCTCGCGCATCTTCGAGCACGCCGAAGTCGGCTTCCACGAGGTCGAGATGGCAGAGAATCTCTGGTCGATCTCGATCGACCCCGACGAGTCGATGCGCGAGTACGTGCTGCTGCAGCTGAAGGTCCGCGCGGCGCGCGACATGCTCTTCCGCAGCCGCATCTTCAACTACCTGGCAGCGGCGACCCCGGGGCTGAAGGAGCTGGTGACGATCGGCAAGATCTGGGAGCTGACCCAGCCCGACCGCAAGGTGAAGAAGGGGCGCAAGTACGACCTGGTGATCGTCGACGCCCCCGCGACCGGACACGGGATCGGCTTCCTGCAAACGCCGCGCACCTTCGCCGCGATCGCCCGCGTCGGCCCGATCCACTCCCAGGCCCAGCAGCTCGACCGGCTGATCACCGACCAGAAGCACACCGGCGTCGCGATCGTCGCCCTGCCCGAGGAGATGCCGGTAAACGAGTCCGCGGCGCTCGAGCATGACCTCCGCGACGAGGTCGGCGTGGCGGTCGACCGCGTCTACATGAATGGGCTCTACCCGGAGCGCTTCTCCCCCCAGGAGGCCGAGCGGCTCGCCGAGCTGGCCGAAGGCGAGAACGGCGCCGTGCGCTCGGCCGCGCGGGCTGCCGTCTCCGAGCACAACCGCGCCCGCTCGCAGCGCGCCCAGCTCGCCCGCCTGCGCCGCCGCGTCGAGGCTCCCGTCAAGACCCTGCCCTTCCTCTTTGAGCCCGAGCTCGGCGTAGAGGCGGCAGAGCAACTGGCGAGGAGACTGGGCTGATGCCACACGTCGGCGAGATCCTCGAGCACAAGGACATCTGCATCTGCGCCGGCTCGGGCGGGGTGGGCAAGACGACGACCTCGGCGGCGATCGCCGCCGGCATGGCCGCGAGCGGGCTGAGGGTCTGCGTGCTGACGATCGACCCGGCAAAACGCCTCGCCGACTCGCTCGGGCTGAAGGAGCTGGGAAACGATGCAAGGCAGGTCGATCCGGCGCTGTTCGAGCGCCACGGGATCGAGATGAGGGGCGAGCTGTGGGCGATGATGCTCGATGCCAAGGCCACCTTCGACGAGCTCGTCGCCCGCCAGGCCCCCGACGAGGAGGCGCGCGACCGCGTCCTCGGCAACCGCATCTACCAGCAGATCTCCAACGCCCTCGCCGGCTCGCAGGAGTACATGGCGATGGAGAAGCTCTTCGAGCTGCACACCGAAGGCCGCTTCGACCTGCTCGTGCTCGACACGCCGCCGACCCGCAACGCACTCGACTTCCTCGACGCGCCGAGGCGGCTCACCCAGTTCATCGAAGGTCGCTCTCTGAGCGTATTCATGCGCCCGACCGGACTCGCCGCGAAGGTCGCCGGCCGCGGCGCCTCGGTCGCGCTATCCGTCTTCAAGCGCATCGTCGGCTTCGATCTGCTCGCCGACCTGGCCGAGTTCTTCAACGCCTTCAGTGGCATGGTCGACGGCTTCCAGGCCCGCGCCAAGAGGGTCAACAGCCTGCTTGCCGACCAGCACACGTGCTTCCTCGTCGTCTGCGGCCCCCAGGGCGAGCCAATCGACGAGGCCGTCTACTTCCACCGCAAGCTGGTCGAGGCGAAGCTGCCCTTCGGCGGCGTCATCGTCAACAAGGTCCACTACCCGGCCGAGCGCCTGCGCGGCGACGGTGCCGACCTGGAGGCGACCCTGGCCGAGAAGCTCGGCGACGGGGACCTCGCCGGGCGGCTCGCCGGGAACTTCGCCGACTACCAGGCTCTAGCCGAGCGCGACGCCCGCAATATCGAGCATCTCGCGAGCGAGCTGCGCACCAAGGGAGTGATCCGCGTCCCCTACCTGGATGAGGACGTTCACGACATCGCCGGCCTGGCCGAGGTCAACCGCTACCTCTTCGCCAACACCGAGCAGCGAGAGGCGATAGCCGCCGGCAGGGCCTAGGGCCTAGCTGACCTCGCGACCGTAGTGGTCGTACTTGAGCTCGCGGACCTCCCAGTCGGCGTCCTCGGGGACCGGGAAGAGGTGACGCACGCGCGGGGTGTCGATCCGCTCGCGGTGCTGGAGGTCGCCCTCGATCGCGGGGAAGTCGAGGGTGCTCTCGGGCGCCTCGACCTCGTCGAGCCAGTCGGTCGCGGTGATCCGGATCTCACCCTCGTCCGGGACCGGCTCGAGGATGCGGGTCGACTGGTCGTCGTGCTCGTCCGCCGGCTCGTGGTGCAGCTGATGATGTGACGTCACTGGCTCCTCCACCTCTCCCGTCTCGGGTGTGTCCCATTCTGAAATCGTCTCCACGATCGCGCCGTCGCCGTCCTGCAGGCCGGTCGCGATCAGGGTCTCGTCGGCGGCGGTACCGAGATCGGCGCTGAGCTCTCCGAGGGCAGCGTCGCGCAGGATCCGCCGCACTCCCTCCTCCAGCCAGCCCGCAACCGCCAGTCCGGGCAGCGACGGGGTGCCGTTCATCAGCGAGCGCTCGAGCTCCAGGGCCGCCTCGATCCGCTCGCGCGCCTCGATCCGGTCGAACTCCTCGCAGGCGAGCAGCGCCGAGGCGCGCATCGGCAACGAGGCGCCGACCGGTCCGTGCCCGTCGAGCACCGCCCTCAGGGCAAGCAGGTGATCGCTGAGGCCCTCCAGCGCCGAGTCTCGGCCGCAGCCGAGCTCGAAGCGGGCGACGCCCCAGGCAAGCGCACCGTCAGGGTCGGGACGAGCCTCCAGCGCACCGGCGAACTCAGCCAGCTCGAGAGCCTCCTCCTCGTTTAGCTGGTAGCCGCCGGAGCGCGTCGCGGGAGCGCCGGTGGGGACGCGGGCCCAGTGGCCTTCGCCGGTCGGGGCGAACGCGTAGGGGCCGAGCCCGACGCTTCCGGGCTTGAAGAGGTGCATGACGCTGATCAGCTCGTGCAGCTGCTGCATCGCGACTTCGGCGCTTTCGGCCCCCTCGCCCTGTTCGGCCAGGGCGAGGAACTGGGGCTCCCAGGCGGCTCGGCCCATGCCCTCGCTGCGCATCGCCTCGATCGGCGCCTCGATCGCGTCGGCCCGGATCACCTGCATGCCACGGGGGAGCACCAGGCGGGGCAGCGGCATCCGCAGCCCGACCAGTGGGGCGATCAGCGCGTCGGCCTCCTCGGCGCCACGCGTCTCGGCCTCCAGCACGGCGAGGGCGTTGCCCAGTCGCTCGTGGTCGAGCGCAAGTTCGGTGCAGCCGTCCCAGAGCGAGGCAAGGAAGACGCAGAGCATCTGCGCCGCGCGCTCGCCCGGTTCCCCGGGGACGATCTCACCACGAGCTTCGAGGTAGGCGGCGGCGATGCCGGCGGCGGCCACCGCGTCGCGGGCGGGCGTGAAGGCATCGAGCGTCCGCAGCTCGCTCTCGCGCTCGCGCACGTAGCGCGAGGTCAGCGGCCGGTAGCTGTAGAAGGCGGCGTCCTCGCCGCTCTCGGCGTCGACGTCGAAGGGGATCTGGTCGCCGCCGGCTACGAGCGCGCTGAGGCGAACCGCCGCCTCGGAGGCAAGCCTGGTCAACGAGTCGTTGAGCATGCGGTCACGCACGCCCCCCCGCTTCCCGCCCACGCCAGGCGCTCCTGCGCCTGCACGGAGGCTTGCAGTCTGTAACTAGACGGCGGCTGGGACCGCGGCGCTCTCGGAGAGCCAGCGGCGGCCGTAGCGGCGCATGTCCTCGACCAGGGGGACGAGGGCCTCGCCCTTCTCGGTCAGCGCGTACTCGACCCGGGGCGGTACCTCGGGGAAGGTGTGGCGCTCGACGATGCCCTCCTCTTCGAGTGCGCGGAGGCGCAGCGAGAGGGTGCGCGGGCTGATCCCCTCCAGCGAACGCTCCAGCTCGCAGAAGCGGCTCGAGCCCTCGGCCAGGTCGCGGATGACGAGGAGGGTCCACTTGCCACAGACGACTTCAGCCGTGCGGCAGACGGGACATCGGGAGTTAGATGCGGCACTCATCGAAATGGCGAGGCGGTTGTGTCGATTGCCTCGCTTCAGCGAGTGTAGCGATATCGCTTCACTTACTGAAGTTTTGCTCTGCTACTGGGCCAGATCAGTACTTGCCGGCGGTGACCGCTTCGACCTTGAGCACGTTGATCTTGTAGCGAACCCCGCCGGTGCCGTAGACGAAGGTGACGGGCAGGCCGGTTTCGACTTCGAGCAGCTGGCAGGTGCTGGAGCCCGAGAGGCAGGTGCCTTCGCCGAAGACGGAGGTGACTTCGTCGGAGATCAGGAGAAGTGGCTTGCGGGTCTTCGGGCTGATCCCCATGTAAGTGACGACCTGGGCCTTTTCGCCTGGCAACGCGGCCGGCGGAATGACCCGGTGGCGCACCGTCGGCTCACCCGTCTCCTTGCTGCCGTCGGCCTTGGTCTCGGTGCGGGTGATCTTGACGTCGATGGCGAAGCTGAACAGGGTCAGCTGCGGATCGGCGCCGGCACCTCCCGAGGATTCGTCGACCGTGTCCGTGGTCACGGTCGTGGTCGTGCCGTCCTCGTTCTTGATGGTCTTCGTCGTCTTGGTGGTCTCGGTCGTGGAGGTGACGGTCGAGGAGCTCGTTTCGCCTTCCCCGCCGCCTCCCAGCTTCGTCCCGCTCAGCTGGGGCGAGGTGTAGCGCTGCTCGAAGGGGTCGGTGGCGGTGCGCGCCTTCAGCCGCTTGCGGTAGTCGCGCAGGCCGGGCTTGGCCTCGACCACGGTCAGGCTCGGACCCCCCGCGGCGCGATCCTCCAACCCACTCGCCACAGCCCCTCCAGCCGGAGCAGGAGCCGGCTCCTCGGAGCCGCCGCCGAGCAGGAACGGCACGGCGACGATCGCGACGACGCCGAGGGCGACCAGCGGCAGCAGGTGGCGGTCACGCAGATCCCAGTAGAGGTCCTTGAGGAAGTCGGGGACCTTCAGATCCGGCATCTTCAGCTCAGGCCCCTTCAGCCGTTTCACGGTGCACCTCCGGTCGTGGTCGCCGCAGGCGTCGCCGTTGCGGCTTCAGGGCCACCCGGCGAAGCGCCGGCGGTAATGCCCTGGCCGGGCGGGGTCAGGTAGGTGCTGACCGAGAAGGTCGCCTGCAACTCGGGGAATTTCTTTTCCGTGTCTTCGCTCAGCGCGAACCCGTCGACGGTTATCAGCCGCCCGTTCACGAGAGCTTCTTCGGTCGTCGTCTTCACCAGCGAGTCGAGCCCCTCGATGAAGTCGGCCACCTCGAAGAAGCTGCCCTGAAAGGTGAGCGTGTATGGCATCACCGCGAGCCCAGCGGGACCGATACGGGCGCCGAGCGGCATCAGCGAGGCGGCGGCCTCAGTCGCCGAGATCGGTTCGCCAGCGCCGCTGACGGGCGCGGGCGCACTGCCGTCGCCTTCCGAGCCGGGGTTGAGCTTGAGCGTTTGGAACCGCACCCCGGCCTCGTCCGCGATCCGGTTGACCTGGACCAGGAGGGAGGCGGTGTCGTCGTCTCCGGGAACCGCCTTGCCGAGCACGACGAGCTTGCGGTAGGACACCGGGAAGCTCTTTCGCGCTTCTTCGGCCGCGTCCGCTTCCGCTTCATGCTGGGCGAGCGAAGATTCCAGCTGCTCGACCTGCGCACCGAGCTCCTTGGCCTCCTCGCGCTTCGGGCTGAGCGCAAGGGTCCAGAAGGCGACCGCAATCGCGGCGACGACGAGCATTCCCCCGATCACCGCGTTCCTGGACTTGCCCTCGAGCTTCATCAGCCTTCGCCGGCGCTTTCTTCGGAGCCTTCCGAGGTTTCGCTGGAAGCGGTTTCGGCTTTCTCGGGGACGGTCGCTGCCGGGCTCTCACCTTCGGAGCCGACGAGTGGGATCGGCGCCGCGTCGAAGGCGACGACTATGGTGAACTTCGCGATCGAGCTGCGGGTACGGCAGTCTTCGCCCCCACCGCCCCCACTGCCGGCCTCGCCCTTCTCGCTGGCGAGCTCGGAGGATTCGACACCGACGCGGGTGACGCCGTCGATGTCTTTGAGCGCGTCGACGAACCCGGCAACCCCCTCTTGGCCCTGGGCGCAGCCGTTGATCGCGAGAGCGGGCCCCTGCGCCGCGCTGCGCAGCTCGCCGCCGTCGCCGCCGCCGTCGACCGCGGTACCCGGCGTCGCCGTCGCGTCGAGGCTGACCAGCCAGACGTCGCTGGGCAGGACCAGGGCCAGTTCGCGCATCACCCGTTCCCAGTCGAAGCGGCTGTCGGCGAGGCTGGTCACGGTCGCGATCCGCTGGGCGCTCATCGCCTGGAACTGCGTATAGGCGGCGAGGCGCTGGGCGCGCGCCGTGGCGGCCGCGTCTTCGCGCTTCAGCGTCGCGACTTCGTCCCTTCGTTCGGAGATCTGGTTGCCGGTGATGACCAGCGCGCTGACGCCGGCCAGCACGAGCGCGAGCGCTCCGATCAGGACGTAGGGAAGGGGGCCTGTGCGCAGCGGCGTGTTCTCGCCACGTCGCTGCTCCGGGGGGATCAGGTTGACCGGACGCACGTCTCAGCTCTCCAAGGCGAGGCCGTAGGACAGGGTGAGGCGGGCCGCCGTCTCGTCCCCGAGGGCGGCGAGGGCGGCGGGACGGGCGACCTGGATTGGGGCGCCGAGGCCCTCCTCCATGCGCTGCGCGATGCCGGGGATGGTGCTCCCCGGCCCGCCGAGGACGATCTTGCCTACCGGGAGGGCGCTCTCCTGGGCGCCGTAGTAGTCGAGCGAGAGGCGCATCTCGTCGAGCAACGCCGAGACCCCCTCCTCCAGCACGGCTCGCGCCGCGACGACGGTCTCCGGGTCTCCCTCGATCTCCTCCACCGGCCGCTCGACGCCGACGTGGGCGAGCCACTGGGCGGAGTGCTCCGCGTTGAGCCCGCGAGCGCTGGCGAGCCGCTCGGCGATCGGCTCGAGGCCCGCGTGGGAGACGCGGGTGAAGAGGCACGACCTGCCCCGCGCCACGGCGAGGTTGGTGACGTCGCCGACGTTGCAGTAGAGGACGGCCTCGCTCGGGCGCTCGCCCGGCTCGGTGACGTCGGCGGGAAGGCCGGCGTCGGCGAGGGCGCGGATCATCGCGAAGGCGGAGAGGTCGATGCCGACCGGCTCCAGGCCGGAGCTGCGGAGCGGCTCGACGAAGGAGGTGACCATCTCGCGGCGCGCGGCGACCACGACCACGTCGACCTGCGGCTTCGCCCCCTCCTCTGCGGGAACGCCGCCGACCACCTGATGCTCGAGCACAGCCTGGTCGAGCGGCATCGGGATCTGCTCCTGGGCCTGGAAGCGAACCGCCGCGTCCATCTCCTTCGGGTCCTCGATCGCCGGCAGGCGCACGGTGCGGACGACGACGTTCTGGTTGCCGACGCCGAGCCGGACCCGCTTGGAGAGCTTGTGCTGGGAGAAGAGGTCCTTGAGAGCGTCGGCGAGGCGATCCGGGTCGAGCACCTCGCCCTCGTGGAAGACGCCCGCCTCGAGTGGCTGGATCGCCGATGCGCTGACCCGAGCCGAGCCGTTGGAGCCCTGCATCTCGGTCGCGGCGATGCTGCCCGCCTCGATCTCGAGGCCGACGACGCCGCCGGTCTTCTTCTTCCTGGTTAGTTGCAGTTGCATGGGGAGTGCGCGACGCGCCCATTGGCGTGTTCGCTCTCCCTGGATCGACAGAAAGGCCGCAGACCTTTCGCCCTGCAACTACTTATTTCTAGGAGAACCTGGACGAGCGTTCTAGAAGACGCCTAAAAAGTACCCAGATACCAGTCGACCATCTGGTCGCCCAGGAGCAGGCCGGCGACCCCGCCGAGGGCGAGGAAGGGCCCGAAGGGGATCGCCTTCTTGCGCGCGCCGGCGCCGTCACGGGCGATCATCGCCAGGCCGACGAGCGAGCCCGCAAGTAGGGCTACGAGGATCGCCGGACCGACGTTGCGGCCGAGGAAGAGGCCCATCGTCGCCGCCAGCTTGACGTCGCCGAGGCCCATCCCTCGCGGGTACGCGAGCGCCGCGGCGAAGAGCAGGCCGCCGGCCGCGACGGCGGCGATCGCCCGCTCCGGCAGGCTGCCCGGGTCGCCGACCGCGGCAATCGCCACGGCGAGGACCGCGGCGACGATCAGGATCTTGTTGGGGATGACCCGCAGCTCCAGGTCGGTCAGCGTCACCGCCGTCAGCACGGTGACGAAGACGAGGCCCAGTGCCACTTCCCAGGGCTCGTCCCAGAGGGCCAGGACGGTCGCCGCGTAGAGAGCGCCAAGCGCCAGCTCGGTGAGCGGGTAGCGCGGCGAGATCGCCGCTTCGCAACAGCGTGTCCTCCCCCGCAACGCCACCCAGGAAACCACGGGCACGTTGTCGTAGGCGGCGATCTGGGCACCGCAGGCCGGGCAGCGCGAGCGCGGCCCGACGATCGATTCGCCGCGCGGCACCCGGTGCGCGACCACGGTCACGAAGCTGCCGGCGATCAACCCCCCGAAGAAGGCGATTGCCGCGGCGGCGGCCACCAGCTAACCCCCTTCGACCGGTGTGGTCGTATCGACCTCGATCCGGGTCGGGTGGTCCGGATGGTCGTACATGATCGGGATCGCTTCCGCGTCGGTTTCGCCGGGGTCGACGCTGAGCGCCACGCCGAACCGGTCGCCGGCTGGAAGCGTGTACGGAGGGCCTTCGAATTCCATCGTCAGACGCACCTTGGTCCAGGAATTTCGCGGCCAGAAACCGTTTCCCTGCGGCGTGTAGGTCCAGTACGCCGTCCCGGTGGATTTGTCTTTGAGGATCGAGTCGGTCGCCACGGGCGCTTCGGCCGAGCCCGTTTCGTGGCGTTTGAAGACGTAGACGCAGAGGGTCCCGTGGTAGAGGGCGTCGTTGAGTGTCCGCGTGTAGAACTCGAGCGTCACTTTGCCGCTCATCGTGAACGCGTCAGCGAGGGGATCGGTGACCCAGCGGTGCGCCTGGGATTGCGGGTTGACCGTTCCGGTCGGCGTGTAGTGGCAGCCGCTGGTGTCGTCGCGCTTGATCTGCACGCCCTTGTCGGTGTCGGGCGTCGGCTCCAGGTAGCCGTCGTTGGCGTAGTCGAAGAGGGACGGGTTGCTGTCGTCGACCGGGTCGGGGTCGGGCGGAGCGCCGAGCAGCAGAGCATCCGGGGCGCCGATCGTCGAGCCGGTCTGCGGCCTGCTGGCGCATGTGCCGAGCGTGTTGTGCAGCAGGTGGTCGGCTTCGATGTCCTCGCGCTCGGTCGAGCCGTCGGCCGCGCATGCGGTGTCGGTGAGGAAGAACTGCTGCGCGGTGACCGCGGTGCCGGTGTGGGCGCTTCCGCCGCCCCCGCCACCACCGCCTTCGCCGCCACCGCTTCCGCCCCCGCCTTCGCCGCCGGCCCCTTCGGCCAGCGAGTCGGGGTCGATGACCTCGGACTGGACCTCGTAATAGCCGCGCTCGCCCGACTGATTGCCCGGGGTGTCGAGCTTGACCGCAACGACGATCTGCTTGAAGTCCTGGGCGCCCGGACAGATGTCTTCGGCTTCGACCGTGCTTTCGGGGCAGGCCGGATCGTTGCGCCAGACCACGTAGCGGTAGAGCTTTCCGGTGACGTCGCCGCTTTCGAAGGGAATCGGCCCGGGCGTCACGACGCCGTCTTCCACGCTGCCGCCGCCGAAGAGGCTGCCGCCGTTGACGGCCAGCGTCGCGTATTCGCCCTGAGGGTCGCGCTGCAGGGCGAAGGTCCCGTTGACGACACGGTGATTGGGGTTGAGCACGCTGCTGGCATGCGCGGGGGTCACGGTCATCGCCAGTTCGTCGAAGGAGAGGCTGTGCAGCTTCTCGAGCTCCTGCTGGGCCTGGTTGATCGCGACCTGGGTCGACTTTGCCCGCTGGGTGTTTCGAACCGTCGAGGCGAGCACGCCGAAGGTCGCCATCGAGGCGATCGCCAGGACCAGGGCGGCGACCAGCACCTCGATGATCGTGAAGCCGGCCTCTCCGCGGCGGCCGTCGGCCCGCTCTGTGAACCAGGAGAGCATCAGCCGGTTAGGGTCGCGGTGCGCAGGCTGGCGCCGTCGGAGACGGTCAGCGCGCTCGGCCCGCTCGGGTTGGGGACGTTGAGGGTGACGCCGATGTAGGTCGGCGCGGTGCCGGATTTCGCCGGCCCGCACTCGGTGGGGTCTTCTTCGGCGCTGGGGACGAAGCAGAAAACGCTCGAGGAGTCGATCCCGGTGACGATCGTCGAGGTCGACCCCCCCGTGGTCGCCCCGACGTCGCGCTCGGTGCGCGCGCAGCTCGTCGTCGTGCAGCTATAGGCGATCTGGCACTGGATCGCCGGCGTGGTCGTGCTTTCCGTGGCCGTGCCGCCGCAGGTGGTTCGCCTGACGCGGGCGACGAACGAGACGGCGCTCGGCGACGACGTGGTGACGCTGACGCCGTTTCGGATCTCCCGGGTCATCCGGTCCAGCTGCCAGCGGGCCGTGGTGACGTTCTGGGCGCGCTCACTCAGCTCCGGCTGCTGGCGGACGGCGCTGATCACCATCGCCGTGCCGCCGCCGACGACGGCGAGGCTCATCGCGGTGGCGACGAGGAGCTCGACGAGCGTCATCCCGGCCTCGCGGTCGTGGACGGCGAGCCGCCTGCGCAGGGCGCCGGTCACGGCGCCACCACCTTGAAGCGGCGGGTCGCCGGGGTCGCCTCCTCGGTACCGGCCGCGTTGACGGCCCTGACCTTGATCACGTGCTTTCCGCGACTCAGCTTCTTCAGCTTGAACGGCGAGCCGCAGGGCCTCCAGGCCTTGCGGTCGACCTTGCAGCGGAACCTGGTCCCAGGCTGGCCGGTCGAGTCGGCGAAGCGGAAGACGGGGTTGCGACTTCGCGTCTTGGCCGCCGGGGCGAAGGTGATCCGCGTATGCGGGGCGACGTAGGCGAAGCCGGTGTCGCCGGAGCCGGGGCTCCCGCCCCCCGTGGCCGTGACACCTGAGCCCGCGCCTGAGTTGCCTCCCCCACCGCCACCGCCGCCTCCCCCTTCACTCTGCTGGACGTAGGAGATCGGGCTCGAGCAGGCAGAGACGAAGCCTTCGGCTTCGGCCGTGGCCCAGAAGCTGGTGATCGAGCCGACCACGACGCTGACCCCGATCCCGGGTTCGGCGAGCTGCGCCGCGGTGCCGTGGGCGGCCGGTTCTCCGGAGCAGCTGGAGGTCGTGTAGAGCTTGACCGTGGAACCGGCCTCGGCCTGGCCGAAGACCTTCGGCGTGGTGGAAGACGCAGGCGATTCCGGGGTGGTGCCTTCGAGCAGCGGGGCCGGCGGGCCCAGCTCGAGGTCGGGGGCGTTGCCGGTCGAGACCAGGCGAGTCAGCTCCTCCCCGGGAGATTCGCCGAGGAAGCGCTCATAGACGTCGACGTCGTTGTCGCCGTCTTCGAGCGTGAACCGCTCGAAGGAGGTGAAGAAGACGTGCACCCCGTCAACCGACGCATCGACGAAGGTGGCGCCGCAGTTGCCTTTTTTCAGCGGGCAGTAGCTGGGAGAGGTCGTGATCAGGCTCGTCGCTTCGCCGGGGACGTCGCGGGCGTAGATGTCGTCTTCGCTGTCGGGGGCTTCATCCGAGAGCTTCTCGACGCTGGTGAAGACGACCCGGGCGGCGTCGCCGGAGGCCCGGTTGAAGCGGGCGTCGGCGGTCCCGTTGCCACAGACTCCGCAGCTTGGGTCGGCGCGGGAGACGAGCGTCGGCGCCCCGCCACCCACTTCCTGCTCGTAGATGTCGACGCTGCCGTCGGTGTCGGCCCCCGAGAGCTGCTCGGCGGTGCTGAGGACCACAGTTTCCCCGTCGTCACTGACCGCGTCGAAGGTCGCCCCGCAGGAGCTCGCGCAAGCGGCAGAGGTGACCAGGGTGAGAGCCCCGCCCGTCCACTCGTAGATGTCGTTGGCGCCGTCGGTGTCTTCACCGGCGAGCGACTCGGCGGTGGTGAAGAAGACATGGGCGCCGTCGGCAGTCGCTGCGGAGAAGCTCGCGGTCAACGTCGTCGGTTTTCCCCCCGAGATCAGCCTGGTCGGCCCGCCTGGCAGGTCGCGCGAGTAGACGTCGGTAGCGGAGTCTTCGTCCGTGGGAAGCAGGGCTTCGTCGGTGGTGAAGAAGGCTCGCGTGCCTTCATCGGAGCTGCCCTGGAAGACGGGCACGGCGCCGCCGTTGCCGCATGCCGGACAGCTTTCTTCACCGCGCGAGACCAGCGCCGTCGCGTTGCCGTCCAGGTCGCGCGCGTAGATGTCGACGGCGCCGTCCGTGTCGGCGCCGAGGAGTGGCTCGGGGGTGGTGAAGAAGGCCCAGGAGCCGTCGGGCGAGATCCCTCGCAGGGAGGCGTCGAAGGGCCCGTTGCCCCCAGCCGAGACGAGGCTCGTGATTTCGGTGCCCAGTTTGCGCCGGTAGACGTCGAAGGAGGAGTCGGTGTCGCCGGCGACCAGCTTCTCGTCGGTGACGAAGAAGGCCTCGCCCCCGTCGGCGCTGGCGCGGGCGAAGTTAGCGTCGAATGCCCCGTTGCCGCAACCCGGTGGGCAACCCGCTTCGCCGCGGCTGACGAGGATCGTCGTGCCGAGCCCGAGGTCGCGCATGTAGACGTCGGTGCGGAGGTCGGCGTCGGCTTCGACCAGGCGCTCGGCGGTGGAGAAGAAGACCATCGCCCCATCCGCGCTGACCTGCTCGAAGGTGGCGTTGTAGGCGTCGTTGCCGCCGGTCGGGCCGAGCGAGACCTCGCGGGTGACGTAGGCGCCCACCCCTTCGTCGAAGGAACGCATGTAGATGTCGCGCTTGGTGTCGGTGTCGCCGGGAACGAGCTGCTCGTCGGTTTCGAAGAAGGCGAGCTCGCCGTCGGCCGAGGTGCCTTTGTAGATGGCCGGAGAGGCGAGGGCCGCCGGAGTGGCGGCGATCGCCGCCAGGGAGATCGAGAGGATCGCCACGAGGAAGGTGGCGAAAAGCGCGCGGCGCGGGGCTTGCGTCGGTTCAGCCGGCATCGTTGCTGTATCGGTCGCGGTCGGTCATTCGTTTAGGCGTGGTCCGCCCCACCTGGCCGAAAGAGCGAGGGGCGGGCCACCGGGCCCGCCCCTCGGCACTTCACGCTTGGCTAGGCCAAGGCGACGGGATCAGCCGCCCCAGTTGCCTTCGCCTTCGACTTCCGGACAACCGCCCTCTCCCGCTTCGGTGCAGGGGAAGCTCAGTTCGCCTGCGGCGTTCACGACGCTGAAGGTCTGGCCTTCGGTCGTCGAGTTGACGACGATTTCGTAGTTCTGGCCTTCGGCTTCCAGGACTTCGAAGTCCGCGCTGCTGAGCGTCGGCTCGATGCCGATCAGCGCTTCTTCGTCGCCTCCGTCGTAGGTGCCGTCGTGGTCGGTCGCCCACGTCTCCATCGCGACCTGAGCGCTGTGCGCGTACTCCTTGGCCTTGGCGTCGCCGGCCTTGTCCTTCTGGTTGAAGAACGCGGGCAGCGCGATCGCGGCCAGGATTCCGAGGATGAGCATGACGACGAGAAGCTCGATCAGCGTGAAGCCGCCCTCGCTGTCGCCGTTGAGCCGGGCGCCAACCTTGGCCCGGAGATTCTGGAGAAACATTAGTGACCTCCTATGGTCCTAATCGTTTGCGCCAGAGCCCCGTCGCATGAAGCCACGTGGTGTCTGTCGACCCCGGTGGTAGCCCGGCCGGCTCCCGCAAGGGAGCCCCGCAAGCTTTGCGCCCCCGCCTCACGGCGGGTTTGCCTTTGGCACCGAGGCACTGGCAGATTCATCACCCTCCCCTAATCGACCGCCCCCCGAAACCCTTGATCCCCGAAACTAGGACTTCATCTCCCCAAAACTCGGGTCCGGAGTCGATTTCCGATTGAACAGCGGATAACCGGTCAACTCGCGCTAGCGGATCTTGTCGTAGAGGGCGAAGATCGGCAGGTACATCGCGATCACGATGAAGCCGACGACGCCGCCGACGAAGACGATCATCAGCGGCTCGATCAGCGCCGTCAGGCCCTTGATCTTGGCGTCTACCTCGGCCTCGTAGAAGTCGGCGATCTTGGCGAGCATGTGCTCGAGCTGCCCGGTTTCCTCGCCGACCGCCACCATGTGGCTGACCATCGGCGGGAAGATCGGGGACTGCTCGATCGGGCCGGCGAGGGAGCCGCCTCGCTTGACCGAGGCGTAGACCTCCTCCATCGCCTGCTCGAGCACGACGTTGCCCGCCGTGTCGCCGGTCAGCTGGATCGACTGCAGCATCGGCACTCCGGCCGCGACCGAGCCCGAGAAGGTGCGCGACCAGCGCGCCAGGGCGATCTTCTGGATCACGTCGCCGACGCTGGCCGGCAGGCGCAGGATGAAGCGGTCCCACGTCTCCTTGCCGCGCTCGGTGCGCTTCCAGCGGAAGAAGAGGATCGCGGCGACGATCATCGCCGGGAAGGTGATGAACCAGTAGCCGGTGATCGCGTCGGAGGCCATCACGCAGATCTGGGTCGGCAGGGGGAGCGAGGCTTCTTCGTCCGGGTTTTCTTTGCCGATCTCTTCGAAGATGCCGACGAAGATCGGGATCACGAAGGTGACGACGGCGAGGAGGACGACGGCAGCGAAGCCGAAGACCAGGGCCGGATACATCATCGCCGATTTGACCTGACGCCTCAGCGCATCGGCTTTCTCGACCTGGAAGGCGATCCGGTCGAGCGCGCTCTCCAGCTGCCCCGATTCCTCGCCGGCCCGGACCATCGCCAGGAAGAGCTTGTCGAAGACCTCGGGGTGGCGTGCCATCGCCTGCTCCAGCGTGCTGCCGGCCTCGACGTCGGCCCGCAGGCCGGCGACGGCGTCGCGGATCCGTTCGTCCTGGCACTGTTCTTCGAGCGTGTGCAGGGTGCGAAGCATCGGCATCCCCGAGGCGACCAGGGTGGCGAACTGGCGCGAGAAGACGGCCAGCTCGCGCTGATCCACCTTCTTCCAGCTGCGGAAGACGTTCTCCAGCTTGAAGGGCTCGCTCTTCTGGGTGACGTCGAGGACGATCAGGCCGCGCTGGCGCAGCTGCTCGCCGACCTGGGCCTTGGACTCGGCCTCGATCTCGCCGGCGGTGGCGGCACCCCCCACGTCCATCGCCCGGAAGGCGAATGTGGTCGCTCCCGCCATCGCCTAGGCCCCTTGAGTGTAGGCGGGAGGTGGGCTCGACGGGGCGGGGGTGCCCGCGTCCTGCGCCGCGCCATTGGCCGCCAGCACCGCCGGCATCGCCATCTCGCCACCAAGCAGCCGCTTCAGCTCCTCGGGCACCGAGGCGCGCTGCTCGGCCAGGGAGCGGGTGATCTTCCCGGCCCGAACCAGCCGCGCCAGGTCGGCGTCCATGGTCTGCATCCCGACCGCGCCGGAGGTCTGCACGGCGGCGTAGATCTGGTGGGTCTTGCCCTCGCGGATCAGGTTGCGGATCGCCGGCGTCGGCACCAGCACCTCGCAGGCGACGACCCTGCCCCTGCCGTCGGCGGTGGGCAGCAGCTGCTGGGTGACGATGCCCTGAAGGGCGATCGAGAGCTGGGTGCGCACCTGGCCCTGCTGCTGGGGGGGGAAGACGTCGATGATCCGGTCGACCGTCTGCGCGGTCGACTGGGTGTGCAGGGTGGCGAAGACGAGGTGGCCGGTCTCGGCCGCGGTCAGCGCGGTGGAGATCGTCTCCAGGTCGCGCATCTCGCCGACGAGGATGACGTCGGGGTCCTCTCGCAGGGCGGCGCGCAGGCCGAGGGAGAAGTCCTCGGCGTCGGAGCCGACCTCTCGCTGGTTGACGATCGAGCGCTTGTGCTGGTGCAGGAACTCGATCGGGTCCTCGATCGTGAGGATGTGGTCCTGGCGCTCGCAGTTGATCACGTCGATCATCGACGCCAGGGTCGTGCTCTTGCCCGAGCCGGTCGGGCCGGTGACGAGGACGAAGCCGCGCGGTTTGGCGGCAAGCTCGCGCAGCACCTGGGGCACGCCGAGCGAGTCGAGGGCGGGAATGTCCTGCGGCACGAGGCGGAAGGCGGCGCTGACCGCGCCGCGCTGGAAGAAACAGTTGACGCGGAAGCGGGCGACGCCGGGGATCGCGTAGGCGAAGTCGAGCTGCTTGTGGTTCTCGAAGCGCTTGCGCTGGTCCTCGTTGAGGATGCTGAAGACGACCTCGCGGGTCTCCTGGGTGCTCAGCACCGGAAAGCCCTCCATCGGCTCGATCTTGCCCTTGTCGCGGATCGCCGGCGGGAAGCCCGGAGTCAGGTGCACGTCGGACGCGCTGACTTCGACCATGTGACGAAGGACCTCAGAGAAGTCGAAATCCATAAGCCCTAGATCGTCCCCTCGGCCCAATTCCTTGAGGCCGGCAGGCGCTCAGGCGGTGACACGGATGACCTCCTCGAGGCTGGTGAGGCCGCCGCGGACCTTCTCGAGCCCGTCCTCGCGCAGGGTCAGCATGCCCTCCTCGCGGGCGGTGGCGGCGATCTCGGCCTCGGGATCCTGGGCGACGACCATCTCCTTGATCCGCTCGCTCATCGTCATCACCGAGTAGAGGCCGACCCGGCCCTTGTAGCCGTTCTGGCTACAGCGCGAGCAGCCGACCGGCTCGTAGGCCTCGAGGTCGCCGCCGACGCGGATCTCGGCATCGGCCAGCGCCTGCGGGGGCACGATCGTGCGCCGCTCGCAGTGGGTGCAGAGCTTGCGCGCCAGCCGCTGGGCGACGACGCAGTCGACGGCGGAGGCGGTGAGGAAGGACTCGATCCCCATCTTGGTCAAGCGCGTGATCGCGCCCGGGGCGTCGTTTGTGTGCAGCGTGGTCAGCATCATGTGGCCGGTCAGCGCCGCCTCGATCGCGATCCGGGCGGTCTCGCCGTCACGGATCTCGCCGACCATGACGATGTCGGGATCGGCGCGCAAGATCGAGCGCAGGCCGGTGGCGAAGTCAAGGCCCGCCTTGCGGTTGACGTTGATCTGGTTGATCCCGGCGAGGCGGTACTCGACCGGGTCCTCAATCGTGATGATCTTCTTCTCGACTTCGTTGAGGTCTTGCAGCGCTGCATACAAGGTCGTCGACTTGCCCGAGCCGGTGGGGCCGGTGACGAGCACCGCCCCGTAGGCCTGGTGGAAGGAGCCCTCGAAGCGCTCGCGGGCTGAGCCGGCCATGCCGAGATCGTCCAGCGAGCGCTGGGCGTTGTCTTTGTCGAGGATGCGGATCGTCGCCCCCTCGCCGCGCTGGGTCGGCAGGGTGGTGATACGAAGGTCGACGCGACGGTCCTCGACGGTGATGCCGACCCGGCCGTCCTGCGGCACCCGCTTCTCGGCGATGTTGAGGTCGCTCATGATCTTGATCCGCGAGACGACCGCGTTGACCATCCGCTTCGGCACGTGGGCGGCCTCGCGCAGGACGCCGTCGATGCGGAAGCGGACCCGCATCTCGCCCTCGCCCGGCTCGAAGTGCACGTCGGAGGCCCCCTCCCCCACCGCCTGGCCGAGGATGCTGTAGACGAGCTTGATCACCGGCGCGTCCTCGGCGCCGACCTCCATGTCGGTGACCTCGGCAAGCTCGTCCTCGGCTTCGGCCTCGCCTTCGGTGACCGCCTCGCTGACGGCGCTCTGCAGGCTGTTTAGGCGGCCGACCAGGGCCTCGATGTCCTCCTCCGGGGCGACGGCCACACGACAGTCGAGTCCGGTGGCGATCTGGATGTCGTCGACGGCGAGGACATTGGTCGGATCCGCCATCGCGACGATCAGCGTCTCCTTGTCGGCGAAACCGACCGGAAGGGCCTTGTATCGGCGAGCGGTGTTGACCGTGATCAGGTTGGCCGCGGCCATGTCGACCTGGTAGACGCCGAGATCGATGTGGTCGAGCCCGTAGCGCTCGGCGACCGCTCGCGAAAGCTGGTCGGCGTCTATCGCGCCCTGGTCCAGCAGCAGACGCTCCGGCGGCATGCCGGCCGTGCGCGCCTCTTCGATCGCCTGCCGGGCGCGCTCTTCGGGGACGAAGCCGAGGTCGACCAGCACGTCGGTGACGAAGCCGCTGGAGCGCCCACGGGCGACTGGGGGCGTCAGCCCGAGGGTACCGCCGGCCTCAGGATCCAGCGCCGGCGCGGTCGAGTCTCCAGATTCGGGAACCGGCCGCAGGTGGCTGGGGAACTCCCGGGGCTCCATGCTCAGGGGTGGTAGTCGACGGTGGGACCTTCGTAGCCGGCGTCGACGACAGCTTGGACGACGCTCTCGCCGCTCTGGAAGCCGTAGCTGACCGAGGCCGTCGGCACCGCCTGGTTCACGCGCTTGGGTCGCACGACAACCAGGGCCGGCACGCGTTCGACTCCGACGCCCTCGGTGATCGCCGCGTAACGGGCGATCTTTGCCGCGGGGACGACGAAGGTCGATACACCGGGTAGCGAGCTGAGCAAGTCGGAGGTGTCGCGGACGAGATGGTCGTCGATGCCACCGTCGTCGACGATGAGCAAGACGACGGTCCGGCCAGATTCATAGGCGTCGACGACCGCCGCGGGGGGCGCCGAGATTGCCATCGGAAGGGGCGGGACCGTTGCAGGCGCCGTGGCTCCAGCTTCCAGGCTCGAGACGGCGTTTTCGACCGCTTCGCCAGGGGTCGAACCGGTGGCGCCGACGCCGTTGACGGTCGCGGCCACCTCACCCGAGGAGGATCCTTCGCCTTCTTCGCCTCCGCCCGTCGATTTCATGAAGAAGATCGCGACCACGACCAGCAGCACGCCGATCAGGGCGACCTGGGCAATGGGGTTCTCGTTGAGCTTCTCCCTCATACGTTCGCTTATCTAGCTCGACAGGTTCGGCCCGGAGCTTGAGTCCTGGACCGCATTCCACCGCGATCGGGGCCGCGGCTCAGCAGTTGGCGTTTGGCGCCAGGCCCGGCACGACGTCGCCGCTGCACTCGACGTAGGACTGGGGTTCGAAGTAGCGCGCGATCGTGATCGTGGTACTCGACACCTCCCCGTTGGTCTCTTTGCCTTCTTCTTCGACGCTTTTTTCGGTGATCGGCCTGATCTCCGCCGGGGGCTGGAAGCCGCTGTCCTGTTCCACTTTGCCGTTGCCGACCATCACGATCCGTTTGCCTGCGATAACGCCCTTGTAGGTCCCGTTGCCGCTGATGTTGATCGTGGTGTTCGGTCCGTAGATGATGAACTCGTCGACCGTGCCGGCGTTGCCGGTGATGTTCACGTTGGTCGTCATCGTGGTCGAGCCGAGCAGGTAGAAGCCGGGCATCGAGAATTTGCCTTCCGAGGGCAGGTAGCCGGTCGAGGAGATCCGGTTGTTGCCGCTCATCGCGATCTGGGCCGTGCCCGACGAGAGGCCGCAGTTCTCCGGCGTATCGAAGAAAAGGCGCACGTCAGAGCCCGCCGCCGCAATCAGCTGCGAGTTGCCGCTTAGGCTCAGCGAGCAGACCCAGTAGTCCCCGCCGCTCAGGGTGAGGGTCGAGTTGCCGGAGAGCGAGATGGCGCGGGCGGTCGCGTCCCAGGGTTTCGTGCTATTCCGCGTCCCGGTGTAGGTGTCGAGCTCGCACCCCGTCGGTTCTTTGGTCGGTTTGGTTTTCGTGCACTTCACCAGGCGGTAGTTGGAGTTGTTGGTCGCGATGTCCGACGGCATGAAGCTGCTGACTGGGGGAAGGGACTTGTTGCCTTCGGTTTCGGCGTAGCCGTTGCACTGGTCTGCGGTGTTCGTTTTCCCGATCCCGTGCCGGATGTCGCCGCAGACGCTGGCGTTGCCGACTCCGGTGACGTCGCCGTTGGTACCGATGCCGACGCGCACGTCGGCGTTGCCGCTCAGTTCGATTCCGTCGATCCCGATCAGCCCCTCGACCCCGATACTGCCTTCTTCTTCTTCGCTGCCTTCGTTTTCTTTACCGGTCGATTCTTCACCCGTTTCTTCTTCGTCGATCGTTTCGAGCACCGGCGATTCGTCGTAGGTGACCTCGATCCGGCGCGTGACCCCGTCGGCGGTTCCGCTCGAGACCACGCAGAGACTGGTGCCGGTTGCGCAGCTGGTCCCGGCGGGGGTCACCCGGTAGACGTAGCTGGCCCCGCCGACCGTACCCGCAACTTCGGGGCACCATCCGTCCGCGCTCGCAGTCGTCCCTTCAAGCGTTCCGCTCGCGCCCACCTGCAGGCAGGGTTTCGTCGCCAGCACCGTGGCGTAGCGGGCGAGGCGCAGCCTGGCGACGTTGGCGCCGGCATCGGCGGCGGCAATCGCACTCTTGGAGGAGTTGTCGCGGTGGGAGCCCTGCTGGACGTCGACGGTGGCGACCACCGCGGCCCCGGCCAGGGCCATGCTGGCGATCATCCCGAAGAGCGCGACCGGGAGCGCCATGCCGCGCTCGCTGCGGTGAAGCTCTCGGAGTCGGCGGCGCACTGGCTCTAGAACGGGCATTGCGACTTCATCGGCCGGGGGAACATCCCGCTTGAGTCCTGGAAAGTCGCGGGGTCGGCAGTTGGACGCTCGTACTACGACTCGGACGCCTGGCCGGCGAGCTGCTCGATGCCGCTGGCGCGCTGGCCACCGGCGGCGAGCATCAGCTTGAAGTCGTGCGGGCTGGAGGCGTACTGGAGTGCCACGTCCTCGGAGACCTTGCCCTCCATCACATAGCTCAGCAGAGCCTGGTCGAAGGTGCGCATCCCGTAGTACTCGCCCTCGCCGATCACCTCGGTGATCTTGCCGGTCTCCTCGGGGTTCATGATCAGATCCTGAACGCGGCCGGTGACGACCAGCACCTCCGATGCGGGCACGCGGCCTTCCCCCGTTATGTCGGGAACGAGGCGCTGGGCGATCGCGCCCTTCAGCGTCGAGGCGAGCATCACCCGCGCCTGGTGCTGGAGGCGCGGCGGGAAGAAGTCGATGATGCGGTTGATCGTCTCGGTGGCGTCGAGGGTGTGGACGGTGGAGAGGACGAGGTGGCCGGTCTCGGCGGCGGAGAGCGCCGTGTGCACGGTCTCCTCGTCGCGCATCTCGCCGATCAGGATCACGTCCGGGTCCTGGCGCAGGACGCGCCGCATCGCCCGGCCGAAGCTTTCGGTGTCAGACCCCACTTCTCGCTGGTTGACGATCGAGCGCTTGTCCTGATGCAGGTACTCGATCGGGTCCTCGAGCGTGATGATGTGGTGCGGGCGGGTGCGGTTGATGTGATCGATCATCGCCGCCAGGGTGGTGCTCTTGCCCGAGCCCGTGGTGCCGGTGACGAGGATGATCCCGCGCTGTTCCTCGGCCAGCTTGGTCACCACCGGAGGCAGCCCCAGCTCCTCGACTGAGCGGATGTCGAAGGGGATCGCGCGGCAGACGATCGAGATCG